>Ga0081540_1004389_pt1 | contig 10778 bp, 7 predicted proteins | sample TabmetS2T1R1_FD_71024 | JGI IMG/M metagenome (GOLD analysis project Ga0081540, IMG submission 71024) | Tabebuia heterophylla rhizosphere microbial communities from the University of Puerto Rico - S2T1R1 | ecosystem: Host-associated > Plants > Roots > Rhizosphere ... | reverse complement strand
TCGCGACCGCCGCGAAGAGCGCGCGGAAAAAAAGCTGGAACGGCTTTACTCCTTCATGATCAGGCTGCGCATTCCCGACGGTTTCTTCACGCCGCGCCAATGGATCGCCACGCATCATATCGCCGGCGAGCATTCCACCGGTGTCATCAAGATCACAACCCGGCAGACGATACAGCTGCATGGCGTCCTGAAGAGCGTCGTCAAACCGACGATGTCCGCCTTCAACGCGGTCGCGCTGGACTCGATCGCCGCCTGCGGCGACGTGAACCGCAACGTGACCTGTTCCGCCAATCCCCTGCAATCGCCGGTCCACGAGCAGGTGCACGCTTATGCGGACAAGATCAGCAAACTGCTATTGCCGAAAACGCATGCCTGGTACGAGATCTGGCTCGACCAGGAAAAGCTCTCGGACAAGACTGAAGAGGAGGATCCGCTCTACCAGGAGCGTTACCTGCCCCGGAAATTCAAGATCGGCATCGCGATCCCGCCCAACAATGACGTGGATGTGCTGACCAACGACCTCGGGTTGATCGCCATCATAGAAGACAATGAACTGAAGGGATTCAACATCGCCATTGGCGGTGGCCTCGGCGCCACCCACGGCAATCCCGACACCTATCCCCGGCTGGCCACCGTCATCGGGTTTGTGCCGGCAGACGACCGGCTCTTCAAAGCCGTCTACGAGATCGTCACCATCCAACGGGATTATGGCAACCGGAGCGACCGGAAACTGGCGAGACTAAAATATACGCTGGACAAATACGGTGCGGAATGGTACCGGCAGGAGCTCGGGAAACGAACCGGCTTCCCCCTGGAGGATGCACGGCCCTATACCTTCAATGATCGCACCGAAAGATATGGCTGGCAGCAGGACCACAAGGGCCTCTGGCATTATACTCTTTTTGTGGAGAATGGCCGGGTCGTGGACGAAACGGTCGCCCTGAAGACCGCGCTGCTGGAAGTAGCGGGCACCGGCAAGGCGAATTTTCGCTTCACCGTCAACCAGAAGATCATCGTCGCGGACGTAAAGAAAAAGGACAAGACCCTGATCAACGGCATACTGGCAAAATACCGGATCATCGAACATACCGAAGCGGCTTCGGCGATCCGCAAAAACTCCATCGCGTGCGTCGCCCTGCCCTCCTGCGCGCTGGCCCTGGCGGAATCGCAGCGCTACCTGCCCAGCCTGATCACAAAGATCGAATCGCTCATGGCGGGGCATGGACTCAGCCAGGAGGAGATCATCCTCCGGATGACCGGCTGTCCCAATGGCTGCGGCCGGCCGTATGCCGCGGAGATCGGGTTTGTGGGTACCGCGCCGGGCCGCTACAACCTTTACCTGGGCGGCGATCATGAGGGGACAAGGCTCAACAGGCTCTACAAGGAGAACCTCGACGAAGCCTCGATCCTCAGAGAACTGGACCTTTTGTTCTGGTTGTACACCAAAGAAAGGATCACCGGCGAGCGTTTCGGGGATTTTGCCCTGCGTCAGCGCTGGTATAAACAATAAAAAATTTTTTTTAACCGAATAGTCTACTAATTTTATAGACAAATGAAACGACAACTGTTCCTGCTGCTTATGTCCATTCTCGCTTTGATCGGGACCGCCGGGGCCCAGGACCCTTATATCATCTCGGGGAAGATCTATGATTCAAGCGCTCATGCCGGGCTGGGTTCGGCTTCCATCAAGGTGAAAGGCGCCGCCACCGGCACCGTTTCGGCCAATGACGGCAGCTTCCGGTTGAAAACGAGGCAGCAGCTGCCCCTGGTCCTCGTCGTCAGCTCGATCGGCTATAAGCCCCAGGAATTCGAGGTCAGGCAAAACGGGACCGAGGGGATCATGATCAGCCTGAATGCCCGCACCGTACTGGTCGACCAGGTGGTCGTCACCGCTTCCCGGACATCGGAGAGCATCCTCCGGAGTCCCGTCACGATCGAAAAGCTGGACATCCAATCGATAAAGGCGAGCCCTGCACCCACCTTCTATGACGCGCTCACCAATGTGAAGGGGGTTCAGATGACGACCCTGAGCCTTGGCTACCAGGTACCCAATACGCGGGGATTCGCCGGCACGACGAATTCCCGTTTTTTGCAAATGGTGGACGGCGTCGACAATATCTCCCCCGGCATCGGCGCCCCCGTGGCAAATGCAGTGGGTCCGACCGAACTCGATATCGAAAGCGTCGAGCTGATCCCCGGCGCCGCCTCGGCCATCTACGGCCTGAACGCCATCAACGGGATCGCCAATCTTAAGACCAAGAATCCGTTCCGGTATGAAGGACTGAGCGTGTATCTCAAACAGGGGGTCAATCATATCAACGATCCCGATCATGGCGCCGCGCTCTACTCGGAATATGCCATCCGGTGGGCGAAGGCGCTGAGTCCGAAATGGGCTTTCAAGATCGATGCGGCCCATTCACAGGGAGTCGACTGGATCGCCAATAACCGGCACGATCAGTACTTCGACGTGGGCAACAAGACCAATGCCGCGGTCGCCGCCGTCAATCCGGGCGCCGACCTCATCAACCGCTACGGCGACGAATACAACAGCGACCTGAAAACGCTGACCCTCGCGGGAAAGAAATACGATGTCTCCCGCACCGGTTATCTTGAAAAGGACCTCACCGACTATGCCGTCAGCAACAGCAAGATCGATGCTTCCCTTCATTACCGGCCCAACGGTACTACCGAATTGTCCTATACCTATCGCACGGGCTGGGTGACCAACAACTATCAACGCGGAAATCGCGTCCGCCTCGACGGGGAGCATATCCAGCAGCATGCGCTGGACATAAAGGCGCGCGACTATTCGGTAAAGGCGTATTATACTTCGGAGAACACCGGCAATAACTCCTTTAACTACCGGCCGCTGGGCGAGAACATCGATATGGCCTTCAAAAGATCGCCGCAATGGTGGAATGACTATACGACGGGCTTTAACAACGCCTACAACGCGACGGGCGCGGCTACTTTTCACGATGTGAACTCCTCGCTTTCGGCGGCGCGCGCCTTTGCCGACGCCGGCCGTTTCCAGCCGGGGACAAGGGCATTCGACAGCGTCCGCAACAAGATCATCCATACAAACAACTGGGACACGGTGGGCGCGCAGATGCTGCTGAAGTCGGCCTTTGCGCATGTGGAAGGTCAATACGACTGGTCGAGGCTCATTCCGTTTGTTCAGATCCTCACCGGTGCCAATTATCGCAACTACATCGTCACGCCGGACGGCAACAATTACGTCAACCCCGGCGCCTGGAATGATCCAAAACTGTCCAACGATAAATTCTACTACTACACCTGGGGGGGATTTATACAACTTACAAAACAGCTGCTGGATGAGAAGCTGAAGATCTCCGCTTCGGTGCGGGCGGACAAGACGCAATATTTCGATCTCAAGTGGAACCCGCGGATCGCCCTGGTCTACTCCCCGGTGGTGCAGCACAATTTCCGCGTGTCGTTCCAGAACGGGTATCGCTTCCCCACCCTCTTCGAAGGCTTTGCCTATGTCAACAACGGCGGCGTACGCCGGCTGGGCGGATTGCATTTGATCTCCCAGCACCTCAATGCCTTCGAGAATTCTTACATCAACAGTTCCGTTACGGCATTCAAGAACGCCGTCAATGCGGACATCAATACCGGCGGACTGACGCAAAGCGCCGCGATCGGGAAAGAAGCCGGCGTGCTGGTCCAAAACAGGTATGACTATATCCAGCCCGAGCACATCAATTCGTTCGAAGCGGGCTATAAAGGCGTGCTGCTGGACAACAAGCTGTTCGTCGATGTCGATTATTATTTCAGCGCGTATGATCATTTCATCGGTCAGCTCGATATCACGCAGCCAAAGACCGGCGCCATCGGCGGGGGCGTCAATCTCAACACCGCCACGCAGGTGTACAATGGTACGGTGACGAAATACAAGATGTGGACCAACTCGAAGAGCCGGGTCACCAACCAGGGTGTTGAATTAGGGTTCAAATACAATTTCTATAAAAAATTCACCCTCACCGGCAACGCCAGCTATGCGGCCATCGTCAGCTCGGAGTCTACCGACGCGTTCACGCCGGCCTTCAACACCCCTTCCTGGATCACCAATGTCTCTATCGGCGATCGGGAGATCCTGCCAAACACGGGGTTCACCGTCGGCTGGCACTGGCAGAGCCATTTCTACTGGAACAGCCCGCTCTCTGCAGGCGAAGTGCCGGGATACGGAACAGTGGATGCCCAGGTGAACTATCGTCTCCCAAGCCTGTTTAGTACACTGAAATTGGGGGCTACCGACCTGTTGAATGCAAGATATTACCAGTACCTTGGCGGACCGACCATCGGAGCCTTTTATTATTTTACCATCGTATTCGATACCAATGTGAAGAAATGAACCACCTTTTTCCGGTATTCATAAAATTGGAACGGCTGCGGCTGACGATCGTCGGCGGGGGCAATGTGTGCCTGGAGAAGCTACAGGCCGTTTTGCAGAACTCCCCTGCTACGACGATCACCGTTGTAGCACGGTCGATCGCCGAACCCGTCCGCGAGCTGGCCGCGCAACACGCGAATGTCCGGCTGGTAGAACGGGCCTATGTTCGCGGTGATCTCGATGCGGCGGACCTTGCCATCGTAGCCGTGGACGATCGTGCCGTCAGCGAAGCCATCGTGCGCGATGCAAGGGAGGCGGGTATCCTGGTCAACGTGGCCGATACGCCTGACCTCTGCGATTTTTATCTAAGCTCCGTCATTCGCAAAGGTGACCTGAAGATCGCGATCTCCACAAACGGTAAATCCCCGACCATCGCCAAACGCCTGAAGGAGGAACTGGGCGGAATGATCCCCGACGAAATGCAGGGGGTGCTGAACAATATGCAGACCATCCGTCAGCGGCTGAACGGCGATTTCCCCGAAAAGGTCCGGAAGCTGAACGAGCTGACCAAGGTGCTCGTCGCCAAACAGGAAACACCGGCCATCCTGCCGCGAAGCAGCCGCTGGCAGCAGGTGGTCAAATGGTGTCTCTTCGCGTTTTGTTTTATGATCATCGGCCACGCCCTCCTTTCCTATGTTCCTTTTGGGGGAATGATCGAGTTCGTTCGCGGCCTGCCCGAACGCTTCGACCTCACCGGCTTCCTGATCATGGCCCTGGCAGGCTTTCTCGCGCAGATGGTCGACGGATCGATGGGGCTTGGCTATGGCACGATCTCCACCACCTTTCTGCTGGCCTATGGAGTGCCTCCCGCCATCGTAAGCAGCCGCGTCCACTCGGCGCGTGTTTTTTCAAGTGGGGTGTCGGGTTACAGCCATCACCGGTTTGGCAACATCAACAAAAAGCTGTTTCGCGCCATCGTAATTCCCGGTGTGGTCGGAGCGATCCTCGGCGCGACGATGGCCTATTTCGGACATAGTTACGCGAAATATGTGCGTATCCCTCTTTCCGTCTACACCGTCTATCTTGGTTATTATATCCTGAAAAAGGCCTTTGCCCGGCGAAATCCAAAGGACAAGGTGCGGAGGGCCGGCTGGCTGGCTTCCGTAGGCGGATTTACCGATGCGTTTGCCGGCGGCGGTTGGGGTACCCTTGTAACAAGCACGCTTATCTCCAAGCGCCGGAACCCGCGGTATGTGGTTGGCTCGGTCTGCCTGGCGGAGTTTTTTGTCGTTCTGGCCAGTTCTATTACGTTTTTTATCCTGCTGAAGAGCATTCCGCTGCTGGATGTCGCCGGGATGATCCTGGGCGGGATCATAGCAGCCCCCATCGCTGCAAGGCTGGCCGGGAAGCTGCCGGTAAAGACGATGTTCATCGCCGTGGGATCGCTGGTCATCCTTACCAGCTGCAATACGTTATGGAAAGCGATCCAGCAGCTATAGGACTTACTGAGCCGAAGGCGGATCGGACGTAATGCTAAGCTACCAATAAGCTGCACCCCCGCATATCGCTGTTATCGACGCGCCCGGCCACCTCAAACCGGCCGTCAGGATAAATGCGCCCCACATCGTCGGTAGCCAGAAATGCGCAGGACCATTGGTTGGCCAGGTCGATAATATTGAGGATCCCCTCTCCCTCCTGCGACACTTCCAGCGGATCGTCTTCCGAACGTACCAGCATCCGCATCCAGGGCGGACAGGTGAACAATCCGCCGCCAGGCGAATAGGCCTGCGACAACAGTTCGGTCATCCCATATTCCGCGTGAATGGAAGCCACACCCAGCCTTGCGGCGAGGAAGGCATGCAATTCCGCCCGGGTAAGCTCGCGCCGTCTGCCCTTCATCCCCCCCGTTTCCATGATGATCGTGTGACGAAGGCGCAGGGAATACTTCTCGGCAAAATCCAGCAACGCAAAGGTCACTCCGATGAGCAGGGTCTTTTGACCCCGGGCTTCCAGTTCCTGCAGCGTCCTGTACAGCGTCTCATGCTCGTACAAATAGAACCCGCTTTTGGGATGGCGGCTCTCCGTAATAAGATCGTCCACCATCGCCACGAGCGAGCTGCTGGATCTTTCCAGGTAGGAAGGAAGCAACCCGATGACACACCAATCCGTAATAGAACCATAGAAGCGCCCGAATGCGGCCCGGAAACTCTGCCGGTAGAGGTCAAGGTCCTTTATCTCATGGCGGCTGGTGACCATCCCGGTGGTTCCACTGCTGGTGAACAGGGTCTCCGGGATAAAATCGGTGGTCTTTACCGCCTCCGTTTTGAAGAAGCCAACCGGGAGATAGGGAATATCTTCCAACCGCCCAACGCCGGCCGGGTTCACTCCCAGGGTGTCGGTGTACTGACGGTAGAGGAGGTTGTTCTCATACTGGAACCGGAAAAGTTCAAGCGCCCGGGGCCTGAGATCCACCGGGTCGAAATTGTTAAAAAAGTCCAGATGCACCCTGCAAAATTATCCCCTTTTTGGTTAAAATTAGGTAGGTTTGTAAGCATGAACCGCTACCTACTGGTATCCGTAGTGCTGATGGCCCTTGTGGCCGGGATCGGCTGCGGTAAGAATGGCTCCCATACAAAACCCAAGATCAAGCTCGAATCCATCACTACGGAGGTGGGTCATGACGATTCCATGAAGGCCCTATTCAAGCTGACCGAAGCCAAAGGTCTGAGCAACGGCGTCTTTGTTGCGATCCGCACCCGGATCAACCAGGTGCCGTTTCCCGTGACCGACTCGGCCGGTCTCGATACCTTCCCGGTACAGATACCCGATTTCAACACCTCCAGCGGCGAGCTGCGGTTTGCCCTCCCCGCACAGGGATTTCTCAGCGAATCCGGCAACCTCCACATGAACGATACGCTTATCTATACTTTCTTCACGCTCACCACCGGCAACGACTCCAGCAACGTCATCACCTCGCCAAAGATCGTTATCCTAAATCCGTAACTTTGCGGGTGTGTTTAGAACCATCGTCGACTACTTTGTATTCAGCAGCCTTTATATTGCCGTTTGCGCGGCCGTGATGGTCTGGCAAACCACCTGGTTGCTGCTGGGTGCAGCGCCACCGGGCCGGCTGGTCGGATTTGTTTTTTTCGCTACCATTTGCAGCTATAATTTTCACTGGTATCTTACCCCCCGAAGCGCCAGTCCCTCCCGCCGGGTTCAATGGACGCACCGGCACAAGGCCCTCCATTTCGTCCTTTATCTTACCGGGCTCGTTGGGGCGGCCGTGTATTTCTTCTACCTTGCGCATTATTTCATCGCCCTGTGCTTTGCCGCCTTTCTCACTTTTTTGTATTCCGCGCCCAAACTGCCCCAGCAGGCTTTTCGCCAACTCCAGAAGATCGCCGTCGGCAAGACGCTGTTCCTTACTTTTGTCTGGGTCTATGTGACCACCGTACTGCCGCTGATCATCGCCGGGAAAGACTGGAACCCTATTTTCTATCTGTTCACGGCCGGCCGGTTCTTCCTTATCTATGCCATCTGCATCATCTTCGACTATCGCGACCGGGCCGATGACAAACAACACGGCATCCGCAGCCTGATCACGATGCTCAGCGAAAAAGGCATCGACCAGCTTTTTTGGGTATCCTTAGGCAGTTTTTTCGCGTGCACGCTCGCCCTCGCTTTCTACCACTGTCCCGTTTATAATATCTTCCTGCTGCTGATACCCGGTATCATTACCGGCATACTTTACCGGGAGAGCAAACGAAATTTCTCCGATTATCTCTACTATGTCGTGCTGGATGGCCTGATGATGTTTTCAGGGCTGCTGATGTTCATTTTTAGGATTTAAGTACATTTGCAGCATGGCAAAAAGCACCAAAAGCGGAACAACGACATCATCCATCCTCACTCCCAGGTCCTGGGATTTTCTAAAAAAATATATTGATAACCCCTCGCCGGTAGGTTTTGAAAGCAGCGGTCAAAGGCTGTGGCTCGACTACCTGAAACCATACGTAGATACCCATTTTACCGATCCATACGGAACTGCCGTAGGCATCGTCAACCCCGATGCGCCCTTCAAAGTGGTGATCGAGGCCCATGCCGATGAGATCAGCTGGTTTGTCAACTACATCAACGCGGAAGGCCTCATCTATCTCAAACGCAACGGCGGGGGCGACCACCAGATCGCCCCCGGTATGCGGGTGTTCATCCACGGAAAGAAGGGTCCCGTTCCCGCCGTATTCGGCTGGCCCGCCATCCATACGCGGATCGCCAACCCCGATTCGAAAGAGCCCCAGCCAAAGGTGGACAGCCTTTTCCTCGACACGGGCGCCCGCAATAAAAAAGAAGTGGAAGAGCTGGGTGTTCACATCGGGTCGGTCGTCACTTACCAGGACGGCTATTCTCAACTGGCTTATGACTATCTCATCGGCCGCGCCTTTGACAACCGGATCGGCGGATTTATGATCGCCGAGGTAGCGCGACTGATCCGCGAGAACAAAAAGCGGCTGCCCTATGGACTGTACGTGGTAAATGCCGTTCAGGAGGAAGTAGGGCTTCGCGGGGCGGAGATGATCGCGCGCCGGCTAAAGCCCAATATCGCGATCATCACCGATGTCACGCATGATACGACCACGCCGATGATCAGCAAGACCATCGAAGGAGAGATCGCCTGCGGGAAAGGCCCTTCCCTGGCCTTCGGACCCGCCGTCCACAACAAACTGCTCGCGATCGTACAGGAGACCGCGGAAAAGAACGAGCTGCCCGTGCAGATGCGGGCGGTATCCCGGAGCACGGGGACCGACACGGATTCCTTTGCCTATGCCAATGACGGCTGCCCTTCGGTGCTGATCTCCATCCCTCTCCGGTACATGCATACAACGGTGGAAATGCTTCACAAAAAGGATGTCGAACAGACCATCCGGCTCATGTATGAAACTTTACTTACCTTGACCCCCAAAACCAATCTCAGTTATCTATGACGAAGCTTCGCAACGACTGGACCATTTCCGAAATAAAAGAGATATACGATACCCCTCTGCTGGACCTTATTTATCGCGCGTCTACTGTTCACCGTGACTCAAACGCCACCGGCGAGGTTCAGGTGTGCACCCTCTTGTCGATCAAGACCGGCGGCTGTCCCGAAGACTGTGCTTATTGTCCGCAGGCCGCCCGTTACAACACCGGCGTAGATGTGCAGGCCCTTCTTTCGAAAGATGTGGTACTCGAATATGCGGCGAAGGCAAAGGCCGCCGGATCCACCCGCTTCTGCATGGGCGCCGCCTGGCGGGAAGTGCGCGACAACAGGGATTTCGACCGGGTGCTCGACATGGTAAAGGGGGTCAATGAAATGGGGATGGAGGTTTGCTGCACACTGGGCATGCTCAGCGAAGGGCAGGCCCGGAAGCTTGCCGATGCCGGTTTGTACGCCTACAACCACAATCTCGATACCTCGCCGGAATACTATGGCGAAATTATCTCCACCCGCACCTATAACGACCGGCTGCAGACCCTCGATAACGTCCGCAAGGCCGGGGTGACCGTTTGCTGCGGCGGGATTATCGGCCTGGGTGAAACCCATGAGGACCGGATCGGGATGTTACATACGCTGGCCAATCTTCCACAACATCCGGAAAGCGTTCCTATCAATGCACTCGTACGGGTGAAAGGCACTCCGCTGGAAAACAATGCAAAAGTGGATGTTTGGGATATGGTCCGCATGATCGCCACCGCCCGCATCATCATGCCGGCTACCATGGTCAGGCTGAGCGCGGGCCGCGCCGAAATGAGCCAGGCGGAACAGGCCCTCTGCTTCCTGGCGGGCGCAAACAGCATCTTCGCCGGTGAGAAACTGCTCACCACGCCCAACCCCAGCTTCGAGGAAGACAATAGGATGTTCGAGCTGCTGGGCCTCAAGCCCCGGGTGGCGTTCAAAGATGAGAATAATTTTGGGCCTTCGGCGATGTAACCGAGCGCTAGCGAAGGTTAGGAACGAGTCCGGACCGTGGCGAAGCAGGTCCGGCGATGTCCTGTGGCCCATCCGGCACTGGCCTGAGATGCCTCACTTCCTCGCAGATATAGGTCCTGCCGGCCAAAACTTCGTTGATGGCGAAAACCATCTCCTGGCTGGAAGAGTTTTTGGTGACATAACCGTTGGCTCCGTTGCGCAGCATTTCATTGACGTAGCTTCGCTCCGCCTGTACGGAGATGGCAATGATCTTTATCTCGGAAGAAGAATCACGGATGATCCGGGTGGCCTCGATGCCGCCCATGGGGCTCATATGAATATCCATTAGTATAACATCCGGCTGGAGTCGTTTCGCGGCCTCCACGGCTTCCCCGCCGTTGGCGCATTGAGCAACGACCCGGATCCCGGGCACCTGCCCGAGCACCCAGCTCCAGGCTTCACGGACGTGGAAAT
>Ga0081540_1004388_pt1 | contig 10781 bp, 4 predicted proteins | sample TabmetS2T1R1_FD_71024 | JGI IMG/M metagenome (GOLD analysis project Ga0081540, IMG submission 71024) | Tabebuia heterophylla rhizosphere microbial communities from the University of Puerto Rico - S2T1R1 | ecosystem: Host-associated > Plants > Roots > Rhizosphere ... | reverse complement strand
AGCGGCGCGGCCATCAAGGACGATGTGCTGGCCAACTGCTTGTTTTATGGACGCGAACTTCCCCCCGGAAACGAATTTTTCGTTGACCAGGACATAGTGATCGGTAGTATCCGCAGGAATGGCCGGCAGGTTCCTCCCGGCTACCAGGTGCAATCCCCAGACGTTGAGACAGGCGGCGTCGATGTCGATAAAGTTGGACCAGAGGCTGTCCCTGAGGTCCGCCGCCTTGTGAACGAGTCCGCCGTTGTTGGTGCCGGTTGCCGGCGGGAAGCTGCAGGCGGAAATGGCGCTGATGTTGCGGTTGGCCGATACGGCTTGCGCCAGGCGGTGGTAGTTCTCCTTTTTGAGAAGTTTTATATTGATCACATCCTCTTTTTCGAAGCCATAGTTGAAGTTCAGGATGTGCTTGCCTTGCAGGTAGATGAGGCTGGTAGAAATGATAAAGATCAGGGAAACGCAAAATTGAATGGTGAGCAGTACTTTGCGAAGCGTCAGCCGCCTGAAGAGCTGGAGATTGTTCAATCCTTTCAGAATGTGCACCGGGTTGAACAGGGACATATAGATGGAAGGAAGAAAGCCTGCGAGAAAGCCCACGGCGATGCTGAAACCAAGGAATACCAAAAACAGCGCTGGGGTGTAACGGAAGGTGATATTTAGGAACTGGTTGAGCCACAGGCCGGCGAACAGACGCTGGAAGAGCAACAGGATCAGGAACGAGAGTACGAGCGACAACAGGGACATGAGGATGGCTTCTGCGATGAACTGAATGAACACCTGCTTCCGGGTTGCGCCGGAGACCTTTCGGATACCCACTTCTTTTGTTCGTGTCAGCATCCGGGCGATGGACAGATTTGTATAGTTGAGGCAGGCGGAGAGCATTACAACCAGGCACAGGACGCTTAAGATAACCAGGACGGTCCGCGGCAGGTACATGTTGGTGTTATTGCTGATCGGATCGGTGGGCATAAGACCGGTGAGGGAAACTGCCTGAAATGCGAACTGGTTGTTACTCCCTTTTGGATATTGCCTGGCGGATATCCTGTCGAGAATATTTTGAAGGCTAGCCTTCGACCTGCCTTTTTCCATCAGTACGAAAGTGTAGTTGTTCCATACGCCGTTCCAGTCGTTTGGCTGGTAGGAAAGGAGGGTATCCTTTGCCAGGGCAGGCATCGAGCTCAGGGAGGCGAGGAGCTTGAAGGGAAGCGTTGTCTTGCCGGGATTGGGTTTGAGGACGCCCGTAATCAGGAATTGGCCGTACGTGGTTTCTATATTGCCGCTTTCCGGTCCCGAGGGCGCCAGGCCGGTGTTGTTGAATTTTATCGTTTTCCCGATGGGATCTTCGTTGGGAAATAGCTGCGCGGCAATGTCTGCGGTGATCACCATCGAAAAGGGCTTTTCCAGGGCAGTTTGCATATCGCCCTGTTCGAGGTGGAAATCCATTACGCGGAAGAGGTTGCCGTCCGCGAAATAGCCGCCGCCCGAGGCGATCTTGTCCTTATAGAGGATGTCGCCGCCGATGCTCCGAACGAGGGTCGCCGACGCTTCGATGCCCGTGAAATCCTTTCGCAGTACTTCGCCCAATGGCAGGGCCGATGTGGCGGTTCTCATCCCGCTGCCATTCCTGGCGGAAGTCTGGATGCGGTAGATCCGGTCCATGTTCGTTTGCCAACGGTCGTACCCTTTTTGGTCGGCGATCACCAGGATGATCAGCATGCAGACCGACATCGCGGCCGCCAGGCCAAAGACGTTGATGAAGGAGAACGTTCTATGCTTCAGGATGTTCCTGAGCGCTACTTTGAGGTAGTTGCTAAACATGGACGCTTTTGGCCGGTGAGACGGCGGCTCACCGGCCGAGGTTACAGGGATCCGGGTTTTATTTCCCGGTGATCAGCCTGGAAGCGAACTCGCCTATCATCACCGTCGGGGCAAAGGTTGGGGCAGATGGGATCCTGGGCATGATCGAGGCGTCGGCTATGCGCAGACCGGCGATGCCATGGACCTGCAGCGCGCTGTTGACGACCGAGTCACTGCCCGTGCCCATTGCGCAGGTGCCAACGGGGTGGTTATAGCTGTTACAGGCATCTTTCAGAAATTCCATAATGGAGGACCGGTCGAGCGGGTCCAGGGGGGCCGGCGCCACCCGGCTCTTGACGATGGCTTTGAAGGCCGGTTGCTCCGCGATCTGAAGGGCTATCTCGACGGCGCTGATCAGGGCTTCCCTATCCGCCTGTTCCGACAGGAAATTGGGTTGTATCTCCATTGGGCCATCGTGCCGGTCGGTCTTCATCCGGACATATCCCCGGCTTTGAGGAAGGACGAGAGCCGGAGCGATGACGAAACTATTGAAAGCGGGAGGGTATTTGGCGGCGATGGCAGGGGTGACATACGGCACCTGAATGTTGAGGAACATCAGATCAGGATTTGGCAGCGCTTCACTGCTTTTCCAAAAAGCCGCACTGCCTGCCAGGTTGTTGTTTGGAGGTGGCAGCGGCCGGTTGGCTTCGAAGCAAATGCCGGTGATCAGGGGATGATCCTGAAAATTTTGGCCAACGCCCGGGAGATCGGCTACAATGGGAATGTCCAGACGGGCCAGCTCGGCCTGCGGTCCGAGGCCCGAAAGCATCAGGATGCGCGGGGAATTGATGGCCCCCGCGGACACGATCACTTCACTGGTGGCATCTGTCAAATGGATCCTGCCGTTCCTGATAAACCAGACGCCGGTGCATCGTGTCCCTTCAAACCGTAGCTTCAGCACCCTGGCATTGGTGAGAACGGTGAGGTTCTTCCGTCCTGCATCCATCAGCGGTTGGAGATAGGCTGTTGCCGTGCTGCAGCGCTTTCCATCGAAAACATTCATGGACCCGGGGCCGACGCCTTCGGGGTAAGGGACGTTACTGTCTGAGAGATAAGGCATCCCGAAGGACTCCGCCGCGTCGATGAATGCCGTTGCCGTAATGGGCAGGTCCCTTGCCCTCTGGACCCGGATGGGGCCATCGGCCCCATGATAAGAACTCTGTCCGCCCTCCCATAACTCCATCTTATTGAATAGCGGCAGCACGGATTGGTAGTCCCAGCCGGTGTTTCCCGCTCTGGCCCAGCCATCATAATCCGTGTTATGTCCCCTGGCAAAGATCAACCCGTTGATGGAGCCTCCGCCGCCCAGGACCTTTCCGCAGCCGAAAGTTACCGTCCGGCCGTTCAACAGGGATGAAGGTGCATGCTCGAACTTGTAGTCGGCTTCCGAACCAAAATTGTGGACCCATTGATTGGGGACCTCCATTCTGGGAACATGGATACCGGCGCCGCCGGCCTCGAGCACGAGAATATTTGCGTTTGTATTTGTTGCCAGGCGGGCTGCTATCACACAGCCTGCCACTCCCCCGCCTACGATGATGTAATCATAACTGCTGTACTTATCCTCTCTCATATTAATTCCGATTTATGTAACTGCAAATTTAGAGAGGAAACGAACTCGGGATATACCCAAGTTCGGTGACGGAGATGCTTTTACATCGATCTTTTTCTAAAGGACACTTCTTTTTCCAAACCAAGTTTTTTAATCCTCGAGTTCAGAGTGCTTACATTGAGATCCAGTATTTCCGCGGCTCCTCCGCGTCCGGAAATTTTCCAATTGCACTGTTCCAGGACCGACAAGACGTGATCGCGTTCGTTCTCGAGCATTGTTTTCAATTTCTTTTTCTGCGGCAGATCCACTTCTTTCGGGGAATCGGCGATCGTCAAATGGGAGATATCGATAAGATCGCCCTCTACCCGCAAAACACCTCGTTGGATCTGGTTTTGCAGTTCACGGACATTGCCGGGCCATTTGTATCTTATCAGTGCATCGATGGCCCGGTCTGTAAATCCGGAGACCACTTTTTCCATTTCTTTTGCATAGAAACTTAGAAAATGACCGGCCAGGGGAAGGATATCCTCCTTGCGCTCGCGCAGCGGCGGCACCGATAATGGGAATACATTCAGCCGGTAGAAAAGATCCACCCGGAAACGCCCGGCTGCGACCTCTTCTTCCAGGTTACGATTGGTGGCCGCCAGAACACGGACATTTATTTTTTTGATCTGGCCTCCGACGCTTTCGATCTCCCTTTCCTGCAAAACACGGAGAAATTTTACCTGCATGTCGAGCGGTAACTCTCCAATCTCATCCAGGAAGATAGTTCCGCCGTCGGCCTGCTCGAATTTACCGGTCCTTTTATTCAGGGCCCCGGTGAAAGCGCCTTTCTCATGGCCAAACAATTCCGACTCGATCAAACTGGCCGGCAGCGCGGCGCAGTTGACCACGATAAACGGCCTTTCCTTACGGGATGAGGTCCTGTGGATAGCCTGTGCAACCAACTCTTTTCCAGTTCCGCTCTCCCCCAGGATCAACACCGACGAATTGGATTGACTTACCATCCTGATGTTCTTCAGCAGCTCAAGCATGCTTTCACTGGCGCCGACCAGGACTTTGAGCTCGGCGTCGAACAGGAATTCGATGTCCTTGTCGGCAGGCATGGGCTTTTTATTAAAGACTTCTTGTTTTTGTTTGTGAAGATAACTGGCGACATCGATCGTAACCAGCACATCGTTCTTCCGGATCGGCTTGACCAGGAATCCATACGGCCTGGTCGATTTCGCTGCATCCAGGATCTCCCTGTTGGAATTGGCCGAAAGGAATACGAAAGCGACATTCCTTTGTTCCAATTGCTTTGCAAGGTCAATGCCGGTGAGGTCACCTTTCAAAAAAATATCCAGCAATACCAGGTCGGGCTTTTCCTTTTCGATAATGGTCAGGGCGATCGGGACCGTCCTTGCGATAGGACACACTTCATAGCCCGCCGGTTCAAGCATCAGCCGAAGGTTGTTCGCTTCTATAAACTGGTCTTCTACAATAAGGATCTTTGTTTTCACTGTTAAACCTCCTTTTCCATTTGGACTGTAACGGTGATCTTTGCTCCGTTGCGATTTTCGAACGTGATCTGACCGTTGATGTCTTCGCTTAATCCTTTCAAGAGCTGCACGCCCAGGGAATTCGATGCCGCCTCCCCGATATTTTCCGGCAGGCCTATCCCATTGTCGGTGACTTCCAGCACGATATCATTCCCGAATTGTCGCAGCGACACTCCGATAACGCCCGTACTTTTTCCGGGAAATGCATGTTTGATCGAATTGGTAACGGCTTCATTGATGATCAGTGCGATGGGAACTGCCCGCGACACATCCAGCTGCAGTGGATCGATCTCCAATTCAAAGCCGATATGGCGCGAAATGTCAAAACTTTCTTTCAGATATTGGATAAATTCAGGAAGATAGCCTGCCATATCGATCGTTCTCATGTTTTCCGCCTGATAGATCTTCTGGTGGATCAATGACATGGCATATACCCTGTGCTGGCTGTTCTCGATCGCGCTTAGCGCTTCATTTTCCAGATAGGCAGCCTGGGATTCCAACAAGCATATAACCGTGTACAAATTATTCTTTACGCGGTGGTGCACTTCCTTCAATAACCATTCCTTTTCGGCAACCAGGTGCTGAAGCTGTTCATTTTTTTGAATGATCAATTTGTTGGCCCGTCGTTTTTGGATATATTGAGTGGACAACAATCCGCCCAGGGCAAGGAGGATACCAATTGCAGCGACTGCCGCTTTTTTTGCAATCCTATCCTTTTCCAGATTTGTCTGGCGTAACAGGTCATTTTGTTTTAGCGCCAGTATCTGCTGATCTTTTGAGCTGATCTCATTTTCCTTTTTTTCCGTTTCAAACTGGACCTGGAGTTGCTGCAGCTGCCTGGCCTTTGTTGCATTCAACATCGAATCATTCAACGCAGAATACCTTTCGTAATCGCGGATGGCCAGGCTGTACCTTCCTGCTGCGGAATCTATCTTGAATTGCAACCACCTGATATCCCGCTCGAGGTTGCATGTGCAAAAGCGATTGGGTGGAAATGATGTTGCATGCAGGGCTTTTGCCAGGTATTGGCCGGCGATCGAATACATATTCCGGCCTGCATAAAAGCCGGCCAGCTTACAATAGGCTTCGCGGCCGGGAATGCTCTGAGGGACGGGTATGACCTGCCTGGATCGCTGTTCTTGCACTTCCGCGTTGAGGCTGATCATTTGCAGGTAGTATTTTTCGGCCAGGGATGCATCATTCAATGCAGAATAACAATCGCCTTTGATGGCCGCGAGGGTTTGCTTATCGACCGCCCTAATGGCGGGATGTGTTTGCTCGAAATTCCGGACAAAGGAAAGCGCCTCAGCCGGTTTCTTAAGAATGAGATATTGTTCGGCAATTTTCCTTGCGACATAATAATTCCACAGGTCGTTGGCAACACTTGCGATGTTCAATAAATAGTGCAAGCTCACTTCCGGCTGGCCATAATCGGCATAGATCTGGCCCAGTAACAGATCGCCATTATACTTAAGTCCCAGCGAACTCATCACTTTTTTCTCTTCCAGCCCATAGGCCAGGGCTTCATTAAGATCTCCCATTGCGTGGCATGTCCATGCAAGGTACCTCAGGATGTTATAAACCTTTTTATTGCCCGACGCGTAGCGGAGATGAAGGGCCTGGAGATAATACGCTTTTGAAAGGGCGAAATTCCCGTGATATTGATAGACGGCGGCGATATCCTGCATTACCGAAGTTTCGTTGGCCGTGTCCTTCAAGGCATGGTAGAGCTTCATTGCGCATCCATGGGCGAATAGTTCAGCTTTGAATGTGCTGTCTGTATCAGGCATATATATGCCCAGCTCCGACCACATATGCGCTTCTGCGGGCCGGTCGCCCTTTTTCCGATGATCTTCGATCATCTCCAGGAAGCAGTCCTGACCTTTCCTGAAATTCCCAATCGAAAAATAGTATTTTCCCAGGGCGATCAGGCTTTCCTGCTTCCAGGACGCGGATCCGATGGACCGGGCGATCGACAATGCCTGGCTAAAGTAGGAGTACGAAGTGTCCAGATTACTCTTTTGCAGTCCGAGCTTGAAGAGATAATGTTCTCCGATCACTATGAGGAGACGGGCCTGTTGTGGTGCGGGCAGCAGCGGCAGAAGGCCCTTCGCGCTATCGACCTGTTCGTAAAATGTATAGGTCCTGGATAAAAAGTAACAGGCCTCATTGATCCCCGGGTCATATCGCAGCGTACGGCTGAGCTTTCGGGCCTTTTCTGCGTATGCAATAAGACTATCCTTGTTGCGTTTATTCCACCAATGAAAGGCGCACATGGAAAGCAGCAATTTCACCTTGACCGTATCCTCGCCTGCCACCATCAGCCGGCCGATGAGTTCCTCTCCTGGTAGCTCGAACAAATTGTTCATCCCTATTCCGCTGTTCGTCAAGGTTTGCGTCCTCCCGCAAGTGCAGACTGCGATCAAACCGAGCAGCAGCAAACTCCTTCCCATCATTTCGTCTTCGATTTAGCTTTTTCGAAACCGCCGCAAAGATAGGTTGAATTTATGGAGACCGGGCCATCCGGATATTATCGTTTCCTTATTGAAATAGCGATAAGGGGATTCACTAATTATGCAAATATCGACAACCGGGTTGCGGATCGCTAAAATACAACGAAGTGGGTATTAAAAAGATAGAACGCGGCACGTTAGTTGATTGCTCGCATGCGCAATCTATTTTATTATGAGAACAAGGGTATTGGTAATCGAAGAAAACGAGAAAACACGATGCCGCATCGCTTCGGTATTGATGGCTGAGCCGGATGTTGAAATGGTGGAGGATCCCGGCGTTGCAACCGATTGTATTGACAGAGTGCTGGTGTCGCGCCCCGATGTTGTGATCATGGATATAGAATCGATGGACAACAGGGGTATTGAAACGCTAAGGATGCTGACGGAAACATTTCCGGACAAGCCCATTCTGATCCAAACGGCTACGAACGATGAGGGGCTTATCTCCGAGTCCATAAAAGCCGGGGCCTCGGGCTATATCCTGAAGACCAGGATGGACAGATCGTTGTTAAAAGCGATCAATGAGCTTCGGCAAGGCGGCAGTCCTATGAGTCCTTTCATTGCGCGGCAGGTATTGAACATCCTTCAACAGGACCTTCGGATCCCGGATGTGGCGGAATACAAGCTTACCAGCCGGGAAAGAGAGGTGCTAAAAGAAATTGTTAAAGGGCAAAGTCACAAAATGATCGGAGCTGAGCTCAACATTAGCTATGAGACCGTACGCAGCCATGTGAAGAACCTCTATGAAAAGCTGCAGGTTGTTTCGCTAACGCAAATGGTTGCTAAAGCGATCCGTAAGAACCTGGTATGAATTTATTGCAATTCCAGCATGATTTTTGCACAATGCGTACGTTCAACAATAAGGTAGAGACGCTATGGTTTTCCGCGGACTGACGTTATACATCTGGACTCTGCTTTTGTTCGCTAAAATATGCAGAGCGCAAAATGCCGACCCGATCTTTAAAAGTTTGCAGCTGGCAGATGGATTGTCGAATAATAAGGTGAATTGCATCCTTCAGGATCAGCGTGGCTTTTTGTGGTTTGGAACAGAGGATGGCCTGAACCGTTATGACGGCAAATATTTTGAAGTATTCAAAAATGAAGCGAACGATCCCACCGGGATATCGGGCAAAAAGATAACCGATCTATACGAGGACAAAACGGGGATCCTTTGGATCGGCGCGGCTGACGGGGGCCTTACCAAATATGATTTTCATTTACCGGCCTCCCGTCAGTTCAGGCAATTCAATCATGTGGCCAACGACCCGAACAGCCTGCCTGAGAACGGGATAAATAAAATTACGGAAGACAGGAGTGGAAATCTCTGGATGGCCGTCGGAAATTATGTGGTAAGGTTCAACAAGGCATCTGAAAAGTTCGACCTGCCGTTGAAAAAGATGTCCCAGACCATTTCGGCTTTTTGGATGGATGATCACGATACCTTATGGATCGGAAGGGTGGAAGGGGGATTCCTGAAGGTAAACACCCGGACCCTGCAATTTGTTGAGGAAATGGATGGGCGGGTATGGCATTGCGCGCTGAAAAGCATCTTCCGGCAAACTGACGTCGTCCCAGGCATCCCTTCGAATGAGATTGTTTCGTGTGCCGTAGATCACCAGATGCAGGTTTGGATGGCCGGGAAGAATACGGGGGTTATGGTCTACAACAGGCAGACCGGAAAATGGAGTAATTACCGGAATACCCTTGTAAAAGGATCGTTGGCGAGCGATCATGTAAATGTGGTATATGTCGACCGCCAGGGTATCGTCTGGATAGGAACCAGTAACGGCCTGAGCATCCTGAACCCCCTGTTTTATCCCTTTGTGCAGCACTTCCTCCCGAAGACAGGCAAGGACATATCCGTTTACGACTTCTATAAGGATGCCCGGCGTAAACTGTGGATCGGAACCAGCGACGGGATATATACCCAGTCTGAGGAAAGCCGGGGTTACGAGCACCGGAAGATCGTTTATATGGGGCATGAGCTGGCGGTGTACAAATTCTTTTTTGATACGGACGGCACCGTCTATTTAGGAACGGATCACTCCTTGTTTAAATATGACGCCAATACCAACCGTGTCAGTTCATTGCCCGGGGTCACCGCGGAGAAGGCGATGAATAGCCTTATCGATTCAAAGATCATCTCCATTGCGAAGGACACGATCGGCGGGCACCCGGTCATATTGGTGGCTTCATCGCGACATTGTTTTGCCTATTATGACCTGGTGAAGAAAAGATGCTTACCGGCAATGGATCGAGGGAACGGTGAGATCCGGAAGTTGTATAAAGATCGCAATGGAAATTTATGGCTGGCGACGAGTAAGCAGGGTCTCGGTCGCCTAAGTCAGCAAGATACGGCTCAAATATCGTACAAGCGGTATGACCCTGGAAATTGTTCTTCCATCAGCAGCGACGATGTCTATGATATCCAGGAGAACAGCAAGGGCGATCTTTGGGTGAGCACCTATGGGGGCGGATTGAATTATTATGACAAGGCCAGCGGAACATTTTCGCGTATTGCAGAATCCGCCGACCTGACCGAGGGCCTTCAGTCGGATCTGGCCGGGAATGTATGGATGATCTGCAACGGCCATTTGCACAAATATGAGCCGGGATCCAGGATCTATAGCTGTTACGATCTGCCGGATCTGCGGTTATCCGGCGGTATCAGGGGTTATATATACAAGGACCGGCAGGGCATTATGTATGCAGGAGGAGAGAATTACTATGTTACCTTCGATCCCTGGAAAACGGCGAGGATCGAGGGTGAGCCGAACGTCTTCCTCACCGATTTCAGGATCTTCGACAGCAGCCATTCCGAACTGCTGGAAAAGAGGTCGATCGAATTGGATCATTCTCAAAATTATTTTTCGTTCGAGTATTCCGCTCCCGACTACAGCGGTGACAATATTCAATATGCGTATATGCTGGAAGGATCGGATAAGGATTGGGTCACTGCCGGAAAGCGGAATTACGTCAGCTATTCGAACCTTCCGGCCGGTGATTACCTGTTCAAGGTGAGGGCAAGCAACTGGACAGGCAATAATTTCACCAAATTCACCTCCGTTGCAATTCATATCCGGCCGCCATTCTGGGTAAGATGGTGGTTTTATGCAAGCGTGCTGGCCGCTCTTATTTCGCTTTGCTATTTATTTTATCGCCTTAAGATCAATGAGCTGCTGAAGCGCCAGGCGATACGAAACGGCATTGCGCAGGATCTGCATGATCAGATTGGTTCGACATTGGGAAGCATATCGGTCTATGCCGGCGTGGCCAGGCTTTACCAGCAGCAGGAAAAGAACGACAAGCTAAAGAACGTAT
>Ga0081540_1004387_pt1 | contig 10781 bp, 7 predicted proteins | sample TabmetS2T1R1_FD_71024 | JGI IMG/M metagenome (GOLD analysis project Ga0081540, IMG submission 71024) | Tabebuia heterophylla rhizosphere microbial communities from the University of Puerto Rico - S2T1R1 | ecosystem: Host-associated > Plants > Roots > Rhizosphere ... | reverse complement strand
TCGAGATCCTCCGGAAGAAACTGGCGGCACTGGATGGCGCGGAAGAAACCCTGGTCCTGAACAGCGGCGCTTCTGCCATCTTCTCGGGCGTCCTCGCAAACGTAAAAGCCGGTGACCATATCGTTGCCGTGGAAAAGCCCTATACCTGGGCCCAGCGGATGTTCGACGTGATCCTTCCCCGGTTTGGAGTGAACACCACCTATATCGATGGCACGCAGATCGAGAATTTCGAGCGGGCCATCCTCCCCAATACCGCCCTCATCTACCTGGAATCGCCCAACTCCTGGGACTATAAATTGCAGGACCTGAAGGCGGTGGCCGAATTGGCCCGGAGCGAGGGCATTATAACAATGATCGATAACAGCTATTGCACGCCGCTGTACCAGCGACCCATTTCAATGGGGATCGATCTGACTATGCAAACAGCCACAAAATACATTGGCGGACACAGCGACACGGTCGGCGGGGTACTTTCCGGATCGGCGGCCATGATCAAAAAGATCTTCGATAGCGAATTCCTCAATACAGGCACCGGTATCCAACCCTTTAACGCCTGGCTGCTGATCCGCGGCCTCCGGACCCTCCCGGCGAGGCTTGAACGCATCACCCGGACCACAAAGAAAGTCGCAGACTGGCTCAAGACACACTCCCGCGTGGAGGGTATCCTCTTTCCCTTGGACGAAACCTTCCCCCAGTACGACCTGGCCCGGCAACAGATGCAGGGGGCCTGTGGCCTGCTCAGCTTCTATGTGCGGGCCCGGTCACGGGACGAGATCGTAACTTTTTGCGAATCCCTGAAACATATTATGATGGCCGTGAGCTGGGGCGGCCATGAATCCCTGATCATGCCCAAATGCGCTCCCCTCACGGCCTCGGAATTCGACCCCGGCGTAAAAGACCACCGGATGCTCCGGCTCTATATTGGGCTGGAAGAGCCGGATTATCTGATTCGCGACCTGGAACAGGCCTTCCTGACCGCATGGTGACGAGCGGCAGGTGCCGACACGAAATTTACCCTAAATTTGGGCCTATGAGCATGAAAAAACTACTGCTGCTAACCTTAACCCTGTCCGCCCTTTACCCGCCCCTTGCCGGCCATGCCCAGGATAAATGGGACCTCAGACGGTGCGTAGAGTATGCGGTCGCCAACAACATTTCCGTAAAACAGGCCGATGTGCAGGCGCGGCTGGGCAAATTGACCCTCGAACAGGCCCAATGGGGCCAGTATCCGACCCTTGGGGTGGGAACCCAGTTCGGTCTCAAGTCCGGTAATACCCAGAACCCGAACACCTATGCGCTGAGTACCCAGACCTATACGCTCAACAATTACCAGGCGCAAACCAGTGTTACCGCCTTCAATTTCTTCAGTATCCGCAATTCCATCGAGGCCGCCCGGTATTCCTGGCTGGCGCTTATGACCACAACGGAAAGGATAAAGAACGATATCTCGCTGAACGTCGCCAATGCCTATCTGCAGGTGCTGCTATCCATCGAACAGACCGAGACGGCAAAGGGCAAGCTGCAGCTTTCGCAGAACCAGCTGGAGATTACCCGCAAACAGGTGCAGGCCGGCTCCCTGCCCGAGCTCAACGCCGCCGAACTGGAATCCCAGGTGGCCCAGGACAGTGCGAACTATATCAATGGCAAGGGAACGGTCCAGCAAAATATCCTTCAGCTGAAGGCTTACATGGGCCTCGATGCATCGACCCCTTTCGACGTCTATACCCCGCCGGTAGAAGATATCCCCGTCGAGAATATCGCCGATCTGCAGCCGGAAACGGTCTATAGCCTCGCTATCGTCAATCAGCCCCTGCAAAAAGCCGATTCGCTTACTATCGCCAGCGAACGCAAATTCATAGCAAGCTACAAGGGACAAATGTATCCTACCTTCTCTATTGTGGGTTCGCTTGGGGCCAGCTGGATCAGCACCTTCCAGCAGCCGGATTTTTCAAAGACCCCGCAGGTGGGCACCATCGACCTGCCCGGCCTCCACCAAAACGGAAGCAACGCCACCTTCTACCAGGATAACATCACTTATTCCCTGAAGAATGTCGGCTATTTCAAACAGCTGAACACGACGTTCAACCAGTTTATCGGGCTAAATATCAACATTCCGATCCTCAACGGCGGTACGCTTCACGTCGCATATGCCAGGTCGAAGCTCAACCTGCGCAACGCGGAGCTGCAGCGCGACCAGGATAACCTTACCCTGAAACAGAATATTTATATGGCCTATACCGCTGCTGTCACCGCTCTGGAGAAGTTCGAGGCAAACAAGATCACGGTCACGGCTACACAAAAGAGCTCCGATTTTGCCCAAAAAAGGCACACCGTCGGTATGCTCAACACCGTCGACCTGCTCATCAATGAAAACAACGCTTTCAACGCCCGGATCAACCTGATCTACAGTCAGTTCGACTACGTTTTCAAAATGAAAGTGCTGGAATATTACAAAGGACTGGGTATAAAACTCTCAAAACAATAAACCTCATGAAGAAACAACTGTTTCGTATCATCATAATCCTCGTGGCGGTTATCCTGCTGATCGTCGTATTGAAATCGTCCGGCGCATTCGGAAAGGACGAAGGCACGCGGGTTTCCTCGGAAAAGGTCGCCCTCCGTAGCATTACGGAGATCGTTCCGGCAAGCGGCAAGATCTACCCGGAAAAAGAGGTGAAGATCAGCCCCGACGTTTCGGGCGAAGTGGTAGAACTGGGGGTTATCCAGGAAGGCGACAGCGTTCACAAAGGACAAATGCTTGCAAGAGTATATGCCGATATCCTAACCAACCAACGGGATCAGGCGGCGGCGCAGGTGAACCAGCAGCAGGCGCTTGTATCCAACATGGAAGAACAGCTGCCGGGCCTGAAAGCCTCGATGGAGACGGCCAAAAAGACCCTCGACCGCACCAAGCAGCTCTACGACGAAAAGGTGGTTTCCCTGCAGGAATACGAAACCGCCGAGAACGCTTACCGGACAGCCACGGCAAACTATATGGCAGCCCAGCAAAGTGTCCGCGGCAACGCCGCAGGTGCTGCCAGCGCCCGCTATAACCTCGACGTCGCCGCAAAAAACCTGAGCAGGAGCACCGTAGTTTCCCCCATCGAAGGCGTCGTTTCCCTGCTGAGCATCAAGAAAGGCGAAAGAGTGGTAGGCAACTCGATGATGGCCGGCACCGAGATGATGCGAGTCGCCGACATGAGTAAGATCGAAGCCATCGTCGACGTCGGCGAGAACGATATCCCAAAGGTTCATCTCGGGGACACGGCCCTGATCACGGTGGACGCCTACAACAACCGGAAATTCAAAGGGCTCGTCACCCAGATCGCCAGCAGCGTCACCAATGCCGCGGGCGTCGCCACCACGACGGTTTCCACCAACGACGTGACCAACTACAAGGTACATATCCGGCTCCAGCCTGACTCCTATAAAGACCTCATCGATCCGCATCACCCCAGGAATTTCCCCTTCCGGCCGGGCATGAGCGCCAGCGCGGATATCCAAACCAACACTCATTCCAATGTGCTCGCCGTTCCCATCAACGCCGTTGCCGTCCGCGAAAAGAACACGGACAATGCCGTACTCGGGAATTCCGATGGGTCGGGTAACGATAACAAGAATGAAACCCGCGTCAACACCGGCAATTCACAGGACCTCGATGAAGTAGTGTTCCTGCGCCAGCCCGGCGACACCGTCCGCAAGGTGAAAGTGCGCACGGATATCCAGGATATCAATTATATCGAGGTGAAGGATGGAGTGAAGGAAGGGGATGAAGTGATAACGGGTCCCTACAGCGTCGTCAGCAAATCGATGAAGGGCGGGATGCGTATAAAAGTAGTGCCGAAAGACAAATTGTTCGAAGCAAAGAAAAACTAACAGATGGACATGCGTTTCGGGGTGATCGGTAGTGGGAGTTGGGCAACGGCGCTGACCAAGATCCTTACGGATAACCGGCAGCCGGTCGGCTGGTGGATCAGGAATGAAGCCAGCATCCGGCATATCCAGACAAGACATCACAATCCGCAATATCTTCCTTCGGTCTATTTTGATACGGCCCTGCTTACGATGAGCGATAAACCCGCGGAGATCATCGCAAACGCCGACTGTATCGTCATGGCCGTTCCCTCGGCCTATGCCGCGGCCGCACTCGAAGGGCTCGAACGGGGCGCGTTGGAAGGCAAAAAGGTGCTGTCGGCCATCAAAGGGATCCTTCCGGAGCAAAACCTGCTGCTGAACGAACACCTGACCCGGGAATTTGGTTTCCCCCTGACGAATTATTATACGGTGATGGGCCCCTGCCACGCCGAAGAGGTGGCGGCCGAAAAGCTGTCCTATCTGACCTTTTCCGGCCAGGATGAAACCTCTGCCCGGGAACTGGCGTCATATTTTACGACGGATTACCTCAATACGATCATCAACCAGGATGTGTATGGAGTGCAATACGCGGCGATCCTGAAGAATATCTACGCCCTTGGAGCGGGTATTGCACATGGATTGGAATATGGGGATAATTTTCTCAGCGTCCTGATCGCCAATTGCGCCGATGAAATGGCGGGATTCCTGCAAAAAGTAGGGATCCGCCATGCGGGAGTGGTTGGGGTCCACGAGGGACCGGAGGATCCGGTCTCTCACCGGCGGCAGGCGAATTATGCCGCATCGGTGTACCTGGGCGATCTGCTGGTCACGTGTTATTCACTGTATAGCCGCAATCGCACCTTCGGGAACATGATCGGTAAAGGTTACTCTGTTAAATCGGCCCAACTGGAACTGAATATGGTGGCGGAGGGATACAATGCAAGTAAGTGTATCTATTTGATAAACAAGGATATTAAGGCCGAAATGCCGATAGCGGAGATGATCTGCCGGATACTTTGGGAAAATGTTAAGGCCGGTAAGGGATTTAAACAAATTGAGCCGTATCTTGTCTAAAGAATATAAACTTAAAACTATGCCTTTCTCCTTCACAGGTTTCGGTACAATGGCCATCCTCGCGATGGTACTGATACTCGCCGCGGCGCAGGGGATTGAGTATTTAAAATCTCACCGGCGGCATCACTAGATAAAAAGATCGGCAGCAATGCCATCCGCCAATAGCTTGCCTTCCCTCGTTAATCGCAAGCTCTCCGCGACAAGCTTTAGTTTTGCCCCGCTGATATACTTTTCTGCCCGCTGTAACAGCTCTTCCGTGCGCCGGGGACCAAACCGTTCCGCCAGCGTCACCAGATCGATCCCTTCCGCCGTCCGCAGGGAAATCATTATATACTCATTCAGCTGTTGATCGGCTGTAAGCACCTCCCTTTCCGAAACCAGACCGGGTTCGGCGATATACTTCGCATTGTTGGCGACATTCCATTCCCGCGATAGCCCATCGTAGGAATGGGCCGAAGGCCCAAGCCCAAGGTATTTTTTGCCCTGCCAGTAGGCCGAGTTGTGCCTGCTCCGGTGGCCGGGCCGGGCAAAATTGGAGATCTCATAGTGTTCATAACCCGCGGTAGCCATCCAATCCATCAGTAACAGGAACTGCCGGGCCTGATCCTCCGGGCTCACATCGGCTACGGCATGTTTGCGGATAAGCGTGTCCAGCGCCGTCCGGGGCTCGACCGTAAGCGCATAACACGACAGATGAGGGACGCCAAAAGCGATGGCCCGCTCCACATTCTGCCGCCAATGCGGATCCGGGAGAGTAGGTCCGCCATAGATAAGATCGATGCTGATGTTCTCAAACCCTTCTTCCTGCGCCAGCCGGATACATTCCAATGCCTGCTTTGCATCGTGCGCCCGGTTCATCCACCGCAGGTCTTCTTCGAAGAACGATTGAACGCCGATGCTGAGCCGGTTGATGCCCGCCTGCCTCCAGCCCCGAAGCAGGGTAGAAGTGATATCGTCCGGGTTGGCCTCCAGGGTTATCTCTGCTCCAGGCACGACAGAGAATTGAGAATGCAATGCATGCAGGATGGTCCCGGTCTCTTCCTTTGCCAGCAGGGAAGGCGTGCCGCCTCCGAAATAGATCGTCTCCACCGCTTCGCCTTCGAGATAATTCTTTCTCAGCGGGATTTCTTTCAATAAAGCGGAAATAAAATCGTTTTTACGGGCAAGAGACGTGGAAAAATGGAAATTGCAGTAGTGACAGGCCTGCCTGCAAAACGGAATATGAAGATAGATCCCTGCCATCAATGATAGGAGCGAGTAGAAATAGCGCAAAGATAAGGCGAACGGTTTTATGGTTGATCCTGCTTCTGCCTCTTGGCAGCCGGGCGCAATATGCCCTGCATATCGATCCCGTCGACAGAGATTCTCTCTTTATTCGTTCAAAGCTCGGTCTGGCCACCAGCTTCCGTACCCGGGAGGCTTGTAGCGAGTATGTCACCAATCTTGTTCCCCTGCTACAGGCAAAAGGTTTTCTGACGGCTTCGATAGACAGTGTCCATTACGGCCCAGCATCAGCGGCTATCCGGCTTTACCTGGGCCACGCATGGCGCTGGGCGTCGATAGAGACGCGCTATGTGGACCCGACCCTCCTTGCGGCGGTTGCCTGGAACCCCCGGACCTTTGCCCGCCGCCTGCTCGATTTCCGGCAATTCCAGGCCCGTCAACAGCTGATGCTCGACTATCTGGAGAACAACGGTTATCCCTTTGCACGGATCAGTCTGGACAGCGTCACACTTCGTGACTCGGGCGAAGTATCGGCCGTTCTGAAAGTGGATAAAGGTCCCCTGTATAAGATCGACAGCATCCGCGTCTATGGCACCGCAAAGATCTCCGTCGATTTCCTCCAACGCTATCTCAATATTCCCAACGGAAGCATCTACCGGAAAGAGCGGCTGGAAGCCATTACCAAAAAAATACTGGAACTTCCCTATGTGCAGGAACAGGAGCCCTGGAATCTTACCATGCTCGGTGGAGGATCCATCGTCAACCTTTATCTGAAACCGAAAAAGAGCAGCGAGATCAACGCATTGGTAGGCTTTCTGCCAAGCAGCGACCCCATTCTTGGGAATAAGATCCTCATCACGGGCGAAGCGACCGTCAACCTGAAGAACGCTCTTGGCAATGGGGAATCCATCGGGCTCAACTGGCAGCAGTTACAGTCCGGATCGCCCCGGCTCAACCTGCTGTTCAACCAACCCTACCTTTTCCATTCCCCTTTTGGATTGAATGCGACCTTCGATCTGTACAAACAGGACTCCTCCTATATCAATATCAACCTGCTGCTGGGCGCCCAGTATTCACTTTCTCCCAACCAAAGCGGCTCGGTATTTATCCAGGAGGCCAGCTCCAACCTGCTGAATGTGGACACACTTGAGATCATCGCTTCTCATACCCTTCCCGCAACGGCGGATATCAACGCCGTAAGCCTGGGGGTCACCTACGATCTCAACAACACCAACTACCGGTTCAACCCGCGGAAAGGGAACGAATTGAGCTTCGTCGGCTCGGCCGGTACCAGGACCATCAAAGAAAATGCGTTGATCGCCCAACTAAAGGATCCCGGCGACTCCGGCTTTAACTTCGCCTCGCTCTACGACACCGTCAAACGTCATTCCTACCAGTTCCTGGTAAAGCTCGCCGCGGCGCATTATTTCCCGCTGAGCCGCGCATCCACGCTAAAGCTGGGTTTCAACGGCGGTGTGTTCAGCAGCCCAAGGACCTATCGCAACGAATTGTTCCTCATCGGCGGCTACCGGCTGCTGAGAGGTTTCGACGAGCAAAGCATCCTGGCCTCCCAATACACCGTAGGGACCCTGGAATACCGCTACCTGATAGGCCTCAACTCATTTCTCTTCACCTTCCTCGACGCCGGCTGGGCAAAGAATGATGTGCCGGGCTACCACCTCGACAATACTTTTATCGGCACCGGACTGGGGATGGCTTTTGAAACAAAAGCCGGCATCTTTAATATTTCTTACGCCCTGGGGAAGCGAGACGATACGAATTTCAATTTTCACGACGCTAAAATTCACCTGGGCTATGTCAGCTTTTTTTAACGTCTAACACTCTATTTTTGCCAGGCCTATGCACAAAACCTTTTTGTTGTTTTTTTGCTTGTTGACCCTCACCCGGGCCGTAGCACAGACGGATACGGTCAGGCCTGCATCTGCGCAGCCGGACTCCCCCATCGTCCGCCTCAGCCATGCCGACTCGGTTCACCGTGATTCCCTTGCCCTGATCCGCAGGGCCCGGCGGGATTCGCTTCGGCAGGTGCGACTCGCAGCACAAAAGGACTCCATCGCGGCCGCACAACGGGATTCGGCTGCCCGGGCCGTGTCGACAGTCATCGCCCCACCGGCAAAGACCGCATCACCGGCAAACACCGCCCCGCCGGCAAACACTGCGCCGCCGCCGGCAAACACTGCGCCGCCGCCGGCTGCCCTCGCAGAAAGCCCGCCGATCCTCAGCTTATGGCAGTACGTACTTGCGATAAACCCATTTGTCAATTTCACCGGCACGCCGGTGGTGGAGATCTTCGAGGTCCATCATCCCGACTCCAAAGACAGTCTCTTCTATCTGCTGGTAGGCATCCTCTTCTACTTCGCCCTCGTACGCATCTTCTTCGAGAAATATTTCAACAACCTGATGACACTATTCTTTCGGGTATCGCTCAGGCAGCAGCAGATCCGCGAACAGGTGCTCCAGACTCCGCTGCCCTCCCTGCTGCTCAATATCCTTTTCGTGATCAGCGGGGGCCTGTTCGCCTGTTACCTGCTGCACTACTCGAGATTTGGAGAGGGCGTCCGCTTCTGGGTTTTGTACCTGTACTGCATGGCGATGATCGCGGCCATCTACCTCGTTAAATTCGTGGTCCTGAAATTCGTCGGTTGGGTATTCTCCATTTCGCGGGCAACCGACATCTATATCTTTGTCGTCTTTTTGGTGAACAAGATGCTCGGAATTTTTTTGCTCCCGTTCTTGATCCTGATCACTTTTTCGGGGCAACAGGTTCGGGAAATTCTTATAACTATATCATTAGCAATGGCTTTCGTGCTTTGGGCCTATAGGGCCCTGGCTGGTTACAGACCCGTAAGAAATGAAATAAAACTAGCGCCGATTTACTTTTTTTTGTACCTTTGCGCCTTCGAAATAGCACCACTTTTATTGATTTACAAGGTGTTGTTGACATATTTGGAAAAAGTGTACTAAGTGCACCGAATCTAAAAGTGTATTAATTTTGCTAATCCAGAGGGGGAACTCATGATTAAAAACGGGGATAAAAAAAGAATTTTAATCACACAACCCAGACCTGAAACAGACAAGTCACCGTATTTTGAGCTTGCTAAAAAATACGACGTAGAACTTTCGTTTCATCCTTTCATCCGCCTGGAGCCAATCTCTGCAAAAGAGTTCCGCAAGCAGAAGATAGATATCACGCAATTTACCGCCGTTGTTTTCACCAGCCGAAACGCCATCGATCATTTCTTCCGGATATGCGAAGAGATGAAGGTCAGCGTTTCCCAGGACACAAAATATTTCTGCATCACGGAAGCCGTCGCGCTTTACCTCCAGAAATTCATTCTTTACCGGAAGCGGAAAGTATTCTATGGCGCGGATGGCCTGAACAAGAGTATGTTCGATGTGATCAACAAGCACAAGGAGAATGAGAAGTTCCTCTACCCCTGCAGCGAGAATCAACAGGACAACGAGATTGTCAATTGGCTGAAACACAACAACTGTGGTTTTGCCACACCCTTTATGTACCGGACAATCAGCAATGACGTCAGGGACATCCTCAATGAGAGTGAGTACGATATTATTTGTTTCTTTACCCCCAGCGGCGTCAGAAGCCTTTTTGACAATGCCCCGAAGTTCAAGCAGAACGGCACCAGGATCGGCGCTTTCGGCAGCAATACCTCCCGTGCTGTCGAAGAGGCCGGGTTGACCCTTGATATAAAAGCTCCCCTGCCGCAGGCTCCCTCCATGGTCTCGGCGCTGGAGAAATATCTTTCCGTTACCATCAAGAAAAAATAGGCCGCCACACCCCTCCAGGTTCAGGCGGGCCTGAAGTTTGCAACATTCACAATCAGACCACGGCGGTCTGATCATATAAGCTATGAATCGTCCGAACCGTCTCGCCCGCGAGACAAGTCCCTATTTACTGCAACATGCCCATAACCCGGTGGATTGGTATGCCTGGGGCGATGAAGCCCTGGAAACCGCCCGGCGCGAAGACAAGCCCATCCTCGTAAGCATCGGCTACGCGGCCTGTCATTGGTGTCACGTTATGGAAAAGGAAAGTTTCGAAGACCCGGAGACGGCCCGGTTCATGAATGAGCGGTTTGTAAACATAAAGATCGACCGCGAAGAGCGGCCCGACCTCGATCATATATATATGGATGCCGTCCAGGCAATGACAGGCAGCGGGGGCTGGCCCCTCAATGTCTTTCTCACACCCGAAGGAAAACCTTTCTACGGGGGAACCTATTTCCCACCCCGGCCTGCCCACAACCGCAATAGCTGGCGGGAAGTCCTGGGTGGTGTTTCCTCTGCCTTCCGCGACCGCCGGACGGATATCGAGCAGCAGGCCGACAACCTCACCAGGCATGTCGCCACTACCGGCGGGTTCGATATCGGGATCGATACGGAACACCGGCCCGACGATGCTATCTTCCGGCCGGAAGCCCTCAAAGAGACGATGCACCGGTTGATGGCTTCGGCCGATAAGGAGGAGGGCGGGTTCGGCGCGGCGCCCAAATTTCCCCAAACCTTCTCGATCCGCTTCCTGCTCAACCAATACTACTATACCCGCGACGGGGAGGCTCTGCATCAGGCATGTCTTAGCCTCGACA
>Ga0081540_1004386_pt1 | contig 10787 bp, 11 predicted proteins | sample TabmetS2T1R1_FD_71024 | JGI IMG/M metagenome (GOLD analysis project Ga0081540, IMG submission 71024) | Tabebuia heterophylla rhizosphere microbial communities from the University of Puerto Rico - S2T1R1 | ecosystem: Host-associated > Plants > Roots > Rhizosphere ... | reverse complement strand
AACCGTCATCAAGGCGCAGATCGCCCAGGTAACGGCCGACAAGAAGATGTCGGCCAAGGACAAGAAGGAAGCGCTCGGCGACCTCAACGAGGCGCTGAAGCAGAAGCAGCCGGACATCCAGAACAAGGGCAATATTGACCTCGTGCTGAAATATTACGACAAGCTCTCTGCAGCGCTCGGCGGCGACGACCAGTAGTCGGCAACCCACGCTTTATTGCTTGCGCATGATCTGGTCGGAAGACCGGTACCCACTTTTCGGGATCATGCGCTAACCAATCGATCGGCGGATCAAGAAGCGCGAAGCCCCGGAGAGCGATCTCCGGGGCTTCGTCATTTTCGGCGGATGCGCTGATAGCGTCAGGTCCTGGTGCGCATGCGCATCATGAAGCTGTCGTAGCCGAGCTCGGCGACCTGATTCCAGGCCAGCGAGTCGTTACGGAATGCTGACAGGCTTTCATACATCTTCTTGAAGTGCGGGTTCGACGCTGACAGTTCGGCGTAGATCTCGTTGGCCGCCTTGTAGCAGGCCTCGAGCGTGTCCTGCGGGAACGGCCGCAGGATGGCGCCGGCGACCAGCAGGCGCTTCAGCGCGGGCGGATTGACGTAGTCATACTTGCCGGTGATCCAGGTGAAGGCGTCGTACGACGCCGTCTCGATTGCCGCCTGATAGTGCTTCGGCAGTGCGTTGAACTTCTCGATGTTGATCACGTTGTGGCCCTGGCCGGTGCCTTCCCACCAGCCCGGATAATAGTAGTACTTGGCGACCTTCACGAAGCCGAGCTTTTCGTCGTCATAGGGGCCGACCCATTCGGCGGCGTCGATGGTGCCCTTTTCCAGCGCCGGATAGATGTCGCCGCCGGCGATCTGCTGCGGCACCCCGCCGACCCTGGCGATGATGGTGCCGGCGAAGCCGCCGATACGGAATTTCAGTCCCTTGAAGTCGTCGATGCTCTTTATCTCCTTGCGGAACCAGCCGCCCATCTGCGCGCCGGTCGAGCCGGTCGGAATGCCGAGGACGCCGTATTCCTTCAGGAGATCATTGAGCATGTCGGTGCCGCCGCCGAAACGCAGCCAGGAAATGTGCGAGCGTGTATTGAGGCCGAACGGCAGCGAGGTGCCGAAGGTGAAGGCGGGGTTCTTGCCCCAGTAGTAGTACAGCGCCGTGTTGCCGATTTCGACGGTGCCGTTGGAGACGGCGTCGAGCACCTGCAGGCCGGGGACGATTTCACCGGCAGCGAACGGCTGGATCTGGAATTTGTTGTCGGTGAGGTCGGCGACGCGCTTGGCGAAATATTCGGCGCCGCCGTAGAGTGTATCCAGCGCCTTCGGCCAGCTCGTGGCATGTCGCCACCTAATCTCCGGGTTCGATTGTGCGATCGCGGGCGCGGCAACTGCACTCGCGGCAACACCGACGCCGGTCACTTTCAGAAAATCACGACGTTTCATGCGCTTCCCTCTCCGTTATTGCCGAAATCATCGACAATGGCGGCGATCTTGATTGTCGCCTTTCTGCTTCGCCGATGGCCTGGCGCTTTTGCTTGTATCTGAAACCTGGCTCCCCGCACCCCTATGCTGGGGCTTTTCGAAAAACCGTAGGTGATGAAATTCCAGACTGCGCGCAGGATGGCCAAACACTTCCCGGGAATCAAGAGCATAGGAAGGGCAGCCTGCCCATGAGCGCCTCACAACGCAGGTGCGAAGAGGCGCTAACGCCGCATCTAGCACCAAAGTCGTAAGGGCTACTGCCCATTTTTCGCGGACGAGCCGCGCGGCGCGTCCAACTGACGCGTCAGACATCATCTGCTAGGGAAAGCGGGCGGTCGTGCCGGGAGTGATGCAATGGCAGGCAAGAAGGTTGTGGTTGCGGGCGCGACCGGGCTGGTCGGCAACGCCGCCTTGCGGCATTTCGAACATGTCAGTGATGTCGACGTCACCGCCTTGTCCCGCCGCAAGCCGCGTCAACTCTACGGCGCGCGCCATGTGGCCGTGGATCTCATGAATGCCGCGCAATGCGCGCAGGCCGCGCCGGAATTGGCTGGTGCAACCCATCTGATCTATGCCGCGCTCTACGAGGCGCCCAACCTGATCGACGGCTGGCGCGATCAGCGCCAGATCGAGACCAACGATCGCATGCTGCGTAATTTGATGGCGGCGCTGGAGCCGGCCGCGCCGGCGCTGAAGCATGTCGCGCTGCTGCAGGGCACCAAGGCCTATGGCTCCCATGTCCGCCCGCTCAAAGTGCCGGCGCGCGAGGGCCGTTCCGAAATGTATGAGCAGCCGAATTTCTACTGGGCCCAGGAAAACTTTCTGCGCGCCTTGCAGAAGGGCAAGGCCTGGCACTTCAGCATTTTGCGCCCCGTCCTCATCGTTGGCCTTGCCATGGGCGGCGCGATGGATCTGATCCCGCCGCTCGGCGTCTATGCCGCCATGTTGCGCGAGCAGGGACGCGATCTCGATTATCCCGGTGGCGCGCCCCGCGTGGGGCAGGCGGTCGACGTCGATCTCTTGGCGCGCGCCATCGCCTGGTGCGGCGAATCCGATGCCGCGCGCAATGAGGCCTTCAACGTCACCAATGGCGATGTCTTCACCTGGGAGAACATCTGGCCCGCGGTGGCGGATGGCCTTGATATGAAGCCGGGGAAGTCCGTGCCGTTGTCGCTGGAGCAGGAAGCGAGGAAATGGATCGCGCCCTGGGATGAGCTCAGGCGCAAGCGCGGCCTGGTCTCGCCGGGGCTCGAGGAGTTCGTCGGCCTCTCCTTCCAGTATGCCGATTACCAGATGCGTTACGGCCAGACCGAACAGGGCCCGCCCTCGATCGTCTCCACTGTGAAGATCAACCAGGCGGGCTTTACCGAGATGATGGATACGGAAGCGATGTTCAGAAAATGGTTTGCAGAGGCGAAGGCGCGCCGGTTGCTGCCGTAGCTGTCGCCGCGATGTCAGTGCGCTCCCTCGCCCCGCTCTTGCGGGGAGAGGGTTGGGGTGAGGGGTTTCTCCGCGCAACCGGTGTTAGCTGACAGACCTGTACCCCCTCACCCGGATTGCATCTGGCGATGCAACGTAGCCGAAGCTTTGCTTCGGCGTTCTTAAGGAACGGCCGCCGAAGGCGGCCTATACCTCTCCCCGCAAGCGGGGAGAGGTGAAGAAGTCACCGCGAAAACGCCGCTTCCATCGCTTTGCGCGTCTTCACCGTCTCGTTGCTGGCGTCGAACTCGACATCGCTCCAGCGCACGACCGCGCCATGGGCGACGTCATTCTTTAGCTTGACGCGATGCGCCAGCCCGATTGGCAGCGCGCCGGCCTTGAGGCTCGCAGCAGCCGGCATCAGTCTGCCCCACACGGTGTAGCCGCCTTCGCCGTCGAGCATCTCGCCGGCGCGCAGGTTTTTTTTCGCAACGGCAGCGACGTCGCCGCGAAAACCATGCGGCTGGCCGGTCGGCTCCTTGCGCAGCGCAGCTGACAGGACGGAAATGTTCAGCTCGAGCCCGATCAGATGATAGGGCTTGTACATCGCCGCATAGCGCCCGCTGGCGTCGGTCTTCAGTCCGTATTGCCTGAAGCAGTCGGCCGCGTACTCGTTCGGCGCTTCCAGCACCACATAGACGCCCCAGCGCAAATCGCGAAACACGGGACGGCCGTCGCGCTCCAGCGACGACACGACTTCCACCACGCCGGATTTTTCCAGTACGCCGCCGGCATCGCGCGGCCGCATCACATGCGGCAGATCATCGACGCCGCAGGGCGGAAACAAGAGGCCGCCTGTGGGCACATCGAGACCGGTCGCATTGGCAATCGCCGCCATCTCGATGGCGGACTTGGTGCCGTCGAGGAAGGAGTTGAACATCTGCGGGTTCATGCCGGCCGATTGCGCTTCGCCCGCGGTGAGCCCGTAATGCTGCCAGACGCCATCCGGCGTCACATCATGATAGGCCGGCAAGTATTTTGTCCCCTTGCCGGCGGCGACGACGCGGAATCCCGTCGCGCGCGCCCAATCGACCATCTCTGCGGTCAGCGCCGGCTGGTCGCCATAGGCGAGCGAATAGACCACGCCCGCTTTTTGCGCCTCTTCCGCCAGCAGCGGCCCTGCCAGCACGTCGGCCTCGACATTGACCATCACGATATGCTTGCCCGCGGCGATCGCCGCGCGGGCGTGGCGGATGCCGACGGCAGGATTGCCGGTCGCCTCCACCACCACCTCGATATCGCCAGTCATCGCCTTGGCGCCGTCGGCCACAAAATTCGTCGCCGCGATCCGCGCATCGTCCCAGCCGACGGTGCGGCAGGCGTCCTTTGCGCGCTGCGGGTCGAGATCGACGATGACCGGCACCTCCAGGCCCGGCGTATGCGGCACCTGCGACAAAAACATCGAGCCGAATTTTCCGGCGCCGATCAGCGCGACGCGAATGGGCTTGCCTGCCGTGTGGCGGGCGTTGAGGAGGTGGGAGAGATTCATGAAAAACTTTCCAATCAACAACGTCGTTCCGGGGCGCGCGAAGCGCGAACCCGGAACCTCGAGATTCCACAATGCGCAATTGCGCATTGGGGCTCGACGCTATCGCGTCGCCCCGGAACGACTGTCAAGGATATTACTCCGCCGCCTGCCGCGGCGCCCGCGCAAGACGAACCAGCGCATCGTCAGCCACGGTCTCGATCGGCGTGAAATCGCGATGGGCGATGTAGTCCGGCCGCGTCGGGGTGCGGATGTAGTTCGAGACCGCATTCAGCGTCAGATACACGATCTTGCGCGGGTAGGGCGTGATGTTGCCGGAAGAACCGTGCACGAGATTGCCGTGGAACATCAGCATGCCACCGGCCTTGCCGGTGGGCGCGACAATGCCGCCTTGCTTGACCAGCCGCGTCACCGTCTCCTCGTCCAGCGTCCACAGCGGGTAGGAGGTGGTCTCCAGATCATGCGAGGCCTTCAGGTCCCCGGCGTTCTGGCTACGCGGCACCAGCATCAGCGGCCCGTTGATCGGCATCACCTCGTCGAGGAAAATCGCGATGTTCATGGCGCGCGGCAGCGGCATGCCGTCGTCGCGCTTCCAGGTGCCGTAATCCTGGTGCCATTGCCAGACGTCGCCGGTGAAGGCCGCCTTCGCATTGATCTTGAACTGGTGCATGTACACTTTCTCGCCGAACAGCTGCTCGATCGGCTCGATCATGCGCGGATGCTTGCCGAGAGCGCCGAAGGCCTCGTTGTAGAGATGCGCGGCAAAGGCGGTGCGCGGCGCGCCGCTCTTCTCGCGCCACACCTCGGGCCGGTCGGCGTCGTAGATGCTCACCGCCTCGCGGGCGAGGAAGTCGACCTCTTCCTGAGAAAACAGCTCGGGCAGGAACAGCCAGCCTTCGCGGTGGAAAAATTCGATCTGCTGCGGCGTCAGTTTCATGTTTTCCTCTCCCTTGCTTCTTCTTGTCGTTCCGGGGCACGCGAAGCGTGAACCCGGAATCTCCCTTCCTAACCTCTGGATTCCGGGTTCGATGCTGCGCATCGCCCGGAATGACGGTGGTGCCGCTACGCGGCCTTGTCGCTCGCCCTCAACCTCTCTTCCGTCATCCGTCCGGCGCCCAGCGCATGCGCCAGCGCCGCGGCTTCCGCCGCCTTGGCATTGCCCGAAAGCACATGCGCGGCGATTGTCTCATGCTCGCTCCAGGCGCTTTCGCGGTAATCGAGTTCGGCGAGCACAGTCGCCATCGAGCGGCGCATATGCGGCCAGTGCGGCGCGATCATCTCCTCAATCGCGGGATTGCCCGACAGCGCGTAGATCGAGCGGTGGAAATCGACGTCGCGTGCGATCAGCTCGGCGAGCGGCGTCTTGCCTGAGATGGAGCGCCCGGCGGCGAGCGCCGCCTCGAGCCGCGCCCGGCCGTTCGCGTCGGTCTTGGCGCGCGCGGCGGCCAGCCGCGCGGCCAGCGCGTCAATGGCGCTGCGGACCTCGTAGAGCTGGCGGATGCGTTCGGGATCGAGGCCGATCACCTCAAAGCCGCGGCGGCCGCTCTCGGCGACCAGGCCCTGCCGGTGCAACAGATGAAGCGCGTGCGAGACCGGTTGGCGCGACACGCCCAGCCGCTCGGCCAGCTCGTTCTGGCGGATGCGCTGGCCCGGCGGCAGCGAGCGGTCGATGATCGCCTCCAGAATCCGCGCATAGACCTGGTCGATCAGGTTGGGAAGCGGGTCGAGCGGGATCATGGCCGGCGTCCATTTGGAATACGGAATTCCGTATTCGGAAGTTAGCGCCACTTTAGAAGACGGTCAAGGTCACATCATGCAACAAACTTGTTGCATGATGTGACGCCGCCGTCTAAGCAGCGCCCATGGACCTCGACCTGCTGTTCCACGCGCTGTCGGACACCACGCGGCGGCGGCTGCTCGACGAGCTTGCCGAGCGCGACGGACAGACGCTGTTCGAACTCCATGTCCGGCTCCTCACCTGGCAGCAGTCGAGCATCACCCGGCAAGGACTCGCGCGGCATCTGTCGGTTCTCGAGGAGGCGGGTCTGCTTCGGACCGAATGGCGCTGGCGCAGCAAGCACCACTTTCTCGTTCGCGCGCCGCTCCGCGACGCATGGAAAGTATGGCTTGGACCGATCACGAGCGAAAAAGAACCAACTGGAGATAATGCTCATGAAGATCGTGCTGACGAGTGTTCTGGTCGATGACCAGGAAAAGGCGTTGCGCTTCTATCGCGACGTCCTCGGTTTCCAGCTCAAGCACGACATTCCGCTGGGTGCGCACCGCTGGTTGACCGTCGTCTCGCCCGAGCAACCCGATGGCGTCGAGCTGGTTCTGGAGCCTGATGAACATCCGGCGGCAAAACCGTTCAAGTCGGCGCTGGTAGCGGATGGAATTCCCTGCACATCCTTTGGGGTCGAGGATGTGCGAAGCGAGCACGAGCGGCTAACGAAGCTCGGCGTCAGATTCACGCAACCGCCTGTCAACATGGGGCCGGTGACAACCGCCGTGTTCGAGGACACCTGCGGCAACCTCGTGCAAATTGCGCAGCGTCACTGAGCACGCCCTAACCCTTCCGCTTGCCCAGTTCCTTCAGCATCCGCGTCATCAGATAGAGCCGCGGCGCGATCGAGCCGGCGTCGATATATTCGTCGCGGGCGTGGTAGCCGTAGCCGGCGAGCCCAAAACTTTCGACCACCACGGCCTTGCCGCTGCGGTTGGCGTAGCCGGCGTCGGTGGCGCCGCCGGTCATCTCGGCAATGTCGAGCGTGCGGCCGATCTCGGCATAGATATCCTGGCCCGCCTTGGCGAGCAGGCGGCCGCGATCGGTCGCCATGAAGGGCGGCCGGCCCGGCTCGATCGTCACCGTCGTCTCGGTGTCGGGAATGAGCTTCTCCTTCACCTTCTCGTCGAGCGCAGCCTGCAGCTTTTTCAAGCCATCCGGCACGGTGACGCGGATGTCGGCGCCGGCCACGGCCTTTTCCGGAATCTGGTTGCGCACCGTGCCGGCCTGTGCGGTGGTCCAGTTCAGCTGCGTGCCCGGAACGGTTTTTGCGATCTCTCGGGTCTGCAGCAATTGATGCGAGAGCTCGATCAGCGCGTTGCGGCCAAGCTGGGGTGCCGCGCCGGCATGCGCCGCGCGGCCCTTCACCTCCATCTTGCCGGTGGCGGTGCCGCTGGCGCCCAACAGCAGCGCGTCGTTCTTCGCGGCTGGCGCTGCCACCGTCGGCTCGCATGACAGCACGAAATCGTGCTGGTCGGCGATTTCGGAAATCAGCTCGCCCGAGCCGATGGAGCCGACTTCCTCGTCTGGATTGAACAGCACGGTGAGTTTTGCGTAGTTGCGCCACTCCACGTCCTTCAGGATCTTCAGCGCTTGCAGGACGACGGCGATGCCGCCCTTGTCGTCGGCGATCCCTGGCCCATAGATGCGTTCGCCGTCGACGCGCCAGGGCTGCGACGCGAGGATGCCCTTCTCATAGACGGTGTCCATGTGCGCCATCAGCATCAGCTTGGCGTGGCCGGTGCCCTCGAAGGTGCCGATCACGATGTCAGCGCCGGCACCGCGCGTGGTCTTGCGCCGCTCGGTCTTCGCGCCCAACGCCTTCAGCCGTCCTTCCGTGAAATCGGCCATTTTGGCGAGGCCTTCGAGGTCGGAGCTGCCGGATTCGATCATCACCATCTCGCGCAAGGTCTCGATCAACTCGGGCTTGGCGGCATCGGCCATGGACCGCAGCTTTTCGTCCGGTGGTCCGGCCAGTGCCGGAGATGCAAGCGCGAGTCCAAGGAGGCACAAGGGCAGGCTGATCCGGTATTTACTCATGGGCTTCCTCCTGAAACTCCTGTTGTTAAGCGCTTAGCACTGCGCGGATGATCACCGTTACAAGACTTTGCAATCGCGCAAGTTCCCCGCAAGCGAGGAGAGGTGGCGAGCGGTCAACTCGCCAAAAACCCCATCACCGCCTGGCAATATTTCTGCGGCTGTTCATCGAACATCCAATGCTTCGCGCCGTCGATCATCACGGTCTGCGAATTTGCAACATGCCGGGCCAGCACGCGGTGCACCATGGCGAGGCTTCCCGTGGTGTTGCCGCCGCCGATGAACAGCGTCGGCGTGCGGATCGATTCCGCTTGCGCCTTGGTGAACGGTTTTCTGTTCTCGTTGGCCTGGCCGAGCAGCGTGAAGATGTTGTCGCGCAGCTGCTGCTTGGCCGCCGCCGGCATGCGCGCCCAGGCGCCGTCGCCGTCGATCGCATCGACGAATGCCTTCAGCGCGCCATCGATGTCGCCGCCCCGGATGCTGGTCAGCACCAACGGCATCGCCACCGCAAGCGGCATCGGCGGGGGCGGCGGCGCGTCCGGCTCGAGCAGGGAAGCATCGAGATCGCCGCCCGGCTCGGCCAGCACCAGCTTGCGCAACAGATCAGGCCGCGCCTGCGCGACGCGAAACGCGATGTGGCCACCGCGCGAATGGCCCATCAGATCGACGGGGCCGGGCTGCACCCGTTCGATGAAGGCGATCGTATCAGCGACATGCTGGGCCATCTTGTAATCGTCGCCGACGGCGTCCCAATGCTCGGGAAAGAAATGCCGCAGGCTGACCGAGATCACGCGATGGTTCTTCGACAGCGGGCCGAGCACCGAATACCAGGTGCGAAAGTCGCCGAGCGTGCCGTGCACGCAGATCAGCGGATGGCCCTCGCCGACTTCGAGATAGGCCATGTCGTAACCGTTGACGTGAAATGTCTGCATGATCAGCTCGCCAGAAAGTCCAGGACCACTTCGGAATATTTCTGCGGCGCCTGCTCGAACATCGGATGCGTCGCATTCGGGATCAGCGCCGTCTTGGAATAGGGCACATGCGCGGCCAGCGCATGCAGCACCTTCGGCAGCAGGCCCTTGGTCCGCGCGCCCAAGATGAATAGTGTCGGCATCTTGATCGATTCCGCATCCGCCTTCGAGAAGGGTGGGCGGTTGTCGCGGACCTGACCGATCAAGGTGTAAGCGTTGTCGCGCAGGTTTTGCTTCACCATGGCTGGCAGCCGCGGCCAGGTGCCGGCGCCCTCCAGCGTATCGACGAAGACGGCGAGGCCGCCATCGACATCGCCGGCGGCGATCTTCTCGGCCGAAGCCGTGAAGCGCGCCAGCAAAGGCGAGGGCCCGCCGACATAGTCGGGGTCGAGGCTGGCATCAAGCTCGCCGCCGGGTTCGGCCAGGACCAGTCGCCGGAGCAGGTCCGGCCGCTGCTGCGCCACGCGGAAGCAGATGTGCCCGCCGCGGGAATGGCCCATCAAATCGACCGGGCCGAGGTCGAGCTTTTCGATGAAGGCGATAACGTCGTCGACGTGCTGGGCAATAGAGTAGGTGTCGCCGACACCGTCCCAACGATCGGGGAAGAAGTGCCGCAGGCTGACGGCGATCACCCGGTGTCGCTGCGTCAGCGGCCCAAGCACGCAGCCCCAGACGCGGAAGTCATTGAGCGATCCATGTACGCAGACCAGCGGCGCGCGGCCCCTGTCCTCGCCCACGTCGAGATAGGGCATGTCATAACCGTTGACGTGGAGGCTTTGCATTCTGGGCTCGCGGGAAGGGAGAGGAACTCCTGTGCAAGATTCCCGGAAACCGGGTGGATCGCAACTATTTCCAAGCCTAGATTTGAGGGCAGATGAAAGTGGGGGCCTGCAACGAGAAGCAAGCCAGGAACCAAGCCATGACCGACCAGCATTTTGCCCTGTTCGACACCAGGATCGGCCTCTGCGCCATCGCCTGGGGCCCGCGTGGCATCAACGGCACGCAATTGCCGATGGGCGGCGAGCAGAAGATCCGCACCCGCATCAGCCAGCGCCACGCTGAGGCCACCGAGGCCGAGCCGACCCCCGAGGTGCAGCAGGCGATCGACCGCATCGTCAAGCTGCTCGCGGGCGAGCCGGACGATCTCACCGACATCCCGCTCGACCTCGACGGCGTGCCCGAGTTCAACCGCGGCGTCTACGAGATCGCCCGCGCCATCCCGCCCGGCAAGACCATCACCTATGGCGACATCGCCAAGCAGCTCGGCGGCGTCCAGCTGTCGCGCGATGTCGGCCAGGCGCTCGGCCGCAACCCGTGCCCGATCGTCGTGCCCTGCCACCGCGTGCTGGCGGCCGGCAACAAGCCGGGCGGCTTCTCGGCGAATGGCGGCGTGGTGACCAAACTGAAGATGCTCGAGATCGAAGGCGCGCTGGTGAACCACACGCCGAGCTTGTTCGATTGATGCGGCTCTCGCTGGCATCGTAGGGTGGGTTAGCGAAGCGTAACCCACCGCTTCTGCCTCCGCGGAAAGAGGTGGGTTACGCCT
>Ga0081540_1004385_pt1 | contig 10789 bp, 8 predicted proteins | sample TabmetS2T1R1_FD_71024 | JGI IMG/M metagenome (GOLD analysis project Ga0081540, IMG submission 71024) | Tabebuia heterophylla rhizosphere microbial communities from the University of Puerto Rico - S2T1R1 | ecosystem: Host-associated > Plants > Roots > Rhizosphere ... | reverse complement strand
GGTCCCGCAGTTCACAGGCGAACTATTTTTGGGGCGCTACGGATTGCGTTTTCGGGACTCAGGCCACCTCGCGGAGATTCTACGGGCTGCCATGCCGGGACACCCGTAGTGGTGGCGGAAAAGAGTGGGCATGGTGCGCTGCGAATCTCTTGTTTGCTGAGCATGATCTCGCTCCGAAACCGGTGCCCGCCTGGCGCGGGCCCTTCGGGTCGGGACCATGCTCCTCGCCGGGTTCCATGACAGAATCAAAACCGACAACGCGCGCGCGGATCGCGCCCGCGGGCCTGATGTTCCTCGCCATCACCTCGGTGGGCTGGGGTTTTAACTGGCCGGTCACAAAATACCTGCTCAGCGAATTGCCGCCGCTGACGCTGCGCGGCGTTACCGGCGTCGTCGGCGCGCTGTTGCTCGCCGCCTTCGCGCTGATCCGCCGCGAGAATTTGAGGGTGGCGCAGGGGCAGTGGCCTCGGCTGGTGATGGCCGCGTTCCTCAATGTCACCGGCTGGATGGTGCTGATGGGGCTGGCGCTGCTCTGGCTGCCGGCGAGCGAAGCGGCGCTGATCGCCTACACCATGCCGGTCTGGGCGGCGATGCTGGCCTGGCCGGTGCTGGGCGAGCGGCCGACACTGCTGCGCACGATCGCGCTGGTGATGGCGTTCGCAGGGCTTGCCTCGATCCTCGGCGGCAACGGTTTTAATGCGAGCGCGGCCAAGATGCCGGGCATCCTGATGGCGCTTGGCGGCGCCATCGGCTTTGCGCTCGGCACGGTGCTTTCGAAGAAGCTGCCCATCAAGCTGGAGCCGATCACGGCGGCGGCCTGGCAGATCGGCATCGGCTGCTTTCCGGTCGCCATGATGGGCCTGGTGTTCGAGACCACGCATCTCGACAAGGTAACGACCACCGGCTGGGTGCTGGTGTTCTACGGGACGGTGATCCAGTTCTGCGTCGCCTATGTCAGCTGGTTTGCTGCGCTGGCACGCCTGCCGGCCTCGGTCGCTGCGATCGGCACCATGGCGGTGCCTGTGATCGGCGTGGTGGCGTCGGCCATTGCCTTGCACGAGCCGCTCGGCCCCGGCCAGATCGCAGCGCTCGTACTTACGCTCGCCGCCGTCGTGCTGGCGACGCGGTCCTAGCATTGCGGAATTCGTAGGGTGGGCAAAGCACAGCGTGCCCACCTTCACGCGCGCGCTCTAGAAAGGTGGGCACGGCGCAAGAGCGCCTCTGCCCACCCTACGGCATCTCCCCGCAGGCGGGGAGAGGTGAAGGGTCCGCCTAACGAATGATCGTCGTCAAAGACGATATCGCTTGCCGGGCTTCGCCTCACCGGGCGTGAACTGCGCGAAGGCGTCGGCAACGCGCGCCGCCGGCGTGGTATTGCCTGCGAAGCGAAATTCGTTCGACTGTGGTGCGTAGAAGCTCGATCGATAATAGTCGTCATCGAAACGCGCCTCGCCGACGCCGAACACCGCGTCGCAGGCGAATATAAGCGCGCAAACCCCCGCGACCGCGGCCGCGATCTCCTTGAAAACAGACATGGTAGCCCCCGATTTTTCGGGAAGGATGCATGTCTGCGGCGAAGCTTGGGTTTACGTGGCTGCGGCTTGTGTGCGCAGGGTTTGCCGCCGCTGAGCGGATTGCAGACGATTTTATCGATTTCGGAAAGTGAATGCGCAGGCAACCGACCCGGGCATTGTTCGCTCACAACAGCTTTCTCAGCGCCCGCCGGACGCGACGGCTCGTTGCGTGGTGGGCTGCATGACGTTTTGCACGACGTACTCGCCGATCCGCCGGCCCATGGCGGTGCCGACGACAGTCGAGAAGCGATAATGGAAGCCGGCCCAGACGCGCGCGTTCGATACTTCCTCGCACAAGGCGTCCAGATTGGTGAATCGATGGGTGACCCCGGGTGCTGTCGTGCTTGTCATCGCCACCTCGGGGATCGTCCTTGAGCCGAGCACGGTCTCGATCACGCCGGCCGCCGCGCCCGCATTGATGCAATGAGCACACGGATATTCCGGGTGCATCGGTGTATTGTCGATCGGCTGCCACGTGGCCTCTCGCCTGGTCGCGGCGTTTTCCTCAATGTCGCCGTTACGGATCGCGGTGATCGGCCGCCATAGTTCGTAGTGATACTTGGCATCGAACACCGCAACGTAGGCGTCCGTCAGCGCGACGGCGTAAAGCGCCATCAACCGCGCACTGTCGAGGATATCCATCTTCTGAGCGAGGATGAGCTGGCGCGGGATCTGGTGATAGGCCGCCGGTCCGACCGCCAGCCAGAAACGCGCGGTCTCGGTTTGTTGCGGCGAGCGCGAGGTGCTGGTCTTGCTGCCGTAGGCCTTGATCTCATTGTAGTCGGCGGACCACTCCTTGCTGTCGAGAGCAGGAGGCGGTCCCGGACGGAACTGCGACGGACTTCCAAGTGCAAACGGCCTCATGTCCGGCCACGCAGAGGCCGCGGCCGTCGGCGTCGGAATCCAGACACCGGGTCTGGTTTTCGGCCGATAGGCGTCAGGCGCCGTCGCCCCATCGGTCGCCCTTGCCTGCAGGATCGCGGCGGCGACGGCTTCGCCGAGCTTGACGCCTTCCGCCTTTGCTGGGCTATCGGCAATCGGCGCAAGATATTTTCCGAGTGCAAGCTTGATGTCGCCTGCGGCCTCCGGATGGAGCCCAATGATGACAGCTGCAGCGGCGGCCGCGGCGGCGGCCTCCTGCGAGGTTCCGGGGGCGGCACCCTGCTTGAACAGGTAGGGTTGATAACGCTGCTCGATGGCGTTGACCGCGTCGAACATGGCGACATTGACGATGGCCGCCTCACGCTGGCTCAGTGGTGCCGGCACCGCCGGAGCTATGATTGCCACAGCCTTGGCGTCCCAGTCGGCGATCACGTTGGCCGATGCCGGGGCGATTGAGCTTGCTAGCGAAAGACTGACCAAAAGCTTGCGCAGAATTGCCGACATTGCGTCCTCCCGGATGATCGTGGGGAGGCAAGGCGTCGCGTCGCCGTTGCTCCCGTACTATGGGCTCGACCTCCGGAACCTGTAGAGCGGCCGTCTGGCACGCAATCCGAAGGGGGCCCCGACTATCCACTTCGCGCCCCAAACGGCCTCCACTTTGCGCCTCAATCGACTTATGATCGGGTCGGAGCGCGTCATGGGCCGTGAACTGCTTCCGCGCGGATTAAAGAAGGCGATCGAGTGGCTCGAGGCCGAGCCCGCGCGCCCGTGGCGGGTTGGCGAACTGGCAGCGCTGTGCGGGGTCGCGCCGCGCACGCTGCAAAAGCACTTTCACCGATTTCTCGACCAGGCGCCGCTGGCTTTTTTGCGCGACCTGCGGTTTGACCGCGCGCGCCGAGAGCTGCTGCGCGGCGTATATGATACGAGCATCACCGAAATCGCAACACGTTGCGGCTTCGTTCATCTCGGCCGTTTCGCGATCCAGTACCGCCGTCGTTACGGAGAGAGTCCGTCGGAGACGTTGCGGAGGTCGCTGCGGGCCAATACGACGTCAACGTCACAGTTGCCGGTGCTTTCATCCAAGCTGGAGAGGCCGGCTGTTGCCGTTCTTCCTTTCGAAAGCATCGGTCTGCAGCCCAATCGCACCACCGCCTTCGCTGACGAGATTGCTGCCGCGCTCTGGCGCCTGCATTGGTTCCACGTCGTTGCGACGCCGAATGCGCGCTATCGATTATATGGCAAGGTGCGTGAAGACGCGCACGGAAGTATCCGGGTCATCGTACGGCTGCTCGATGCCCTGACCGGCCGCTATCTGTGGGCGGCAGCCTGGGACGGCGATGGACGCGACCCCATCGGCTTTGAGGAGCGTGTCGCTCGCGGCGTGGCGCGCGCAATTTTGCCGGCGCTGCGCGACGCCGAAATCGATCGCGCGGCGCATCTCCAGCGTGGCGACCTCACCGCATGGGAGCTGACCATGCGAGCGCTTCCATGCGTCACAACGGTGGACGCTGCGGCCGAAGGCATGGCGCTCGAACTGCTGGACGAGGCGATGGAACGAGCCCCGCACGACCCGCTGCCGATCGCGACGGCCGCGTGGTGCCGCGGGCTGCGTGCCGGCCATCACTTCACTGCACGGCCCGAGGTCGAGAGGCTCGCAGCGCGCGAATTGGCCGCCCGCGCGGCAAAGCTCAATGCTGGCGACGCACTGGCAGAAACCATGCTGGCAGCCGGCTACACGCTCGCGCACGACCTTACCTCGGCCGCAGTCCATGCCGGCCGCGCGCTTGCGCTCGATGGGGGATCGGCCTGGGCGTGGGGCCGTAGCGCCTGGGTCAAGGCATATCACGGCCACGCGGGGGATGCGCTGGAGGAGTTCCAGATCGCGCGCTCTCTTGCGCCGGCCGATCCGCTCAACTTTCTCTGGTCGGTCGGAATTGCCTCAACCAATTTCCAGAACGGGCGTTATGATGAATCGATCCGTTGGTACAAGCGCGCGCAGGCAGAAAATCCGGCGAGCACCTGGACCAATCGTTTCCTCGCCGCCACTTACGTTTTGGCAGGACGCGCCGACGAAGGTCGTCGCACGCTCGATACCTTCATGCGTCACTATCCGGGCTTGACCATCGGAGAGGTGCGCTCGAGCCTTCCATGGAACGCTTCTTACCTCGACCGTACCTGCGAAGGTCTTGAAGAGGCGGGGATGCAGCCTTGAAGCCCCTTACGCACGTCCGCATTGGTCATTTGCAGACATGGCCGAGCTGCCGTTGTAGGTCCGCTCTGCCCTCGGAAGCGAACATTGGCGCCTGCAGCCGGCAAGTCCGCTTTGGCCAATAGCGGACTCATGCACCGCAACATGATTGAGCAGCGCTCGTTACTGGCTTGCGGTGGCAAGTTCGGGTACTACATTGCCACTCCGCGATAGATCATCGCCTCTCTTCGCCGATCATCCTATAAATGACCAGTGAAGCGACCGATTTGCACGCGACACCAACCGAAATTCCGACGAGAGTATCCACCAGGCGCAACAGCGGCTGTAGCCATGCGTCCTGCGGACTACTCGCGGCGATGATCATGATGATGGCGATCGTTATTGCTGTTAGACTTGTCTCGTCGCGGCGGCCGATGATGATCATCAGCAGCACGCCGATCGCGATCAGCGCCCCCATACCAATCGTCGTCGCGGGCAATAGCGAGAGATAGATCAGACACAAAGCGAAGCCGGCAAATGTAGCAATCAGTCGCGAAATTCCCGCGGACAGACTGTGAGTGCGCGTATCCTTGTAGACGAAGACGGTAGAAATTACCGCCCACAGCACACCAACCGACGTGCTATGCCAGCCAACCAAGCGGGGAAGCAGAAAGATCATGACCCAGTAGGTGATGAGACATGCGATAGCCATGTCGATGGCATACGCGACATCCCATGCTGAAAGTTTTGAGAGCTTCATGCCCACATAATTGCGTCTTAGCGACGGGGGATGGTTTTCGTCGTCGCTGATGATCCTATGAACAGAAAGGAACCGACCCCCTTTGCGGGCAATACTGACCGCCCCAGATCCGCGACCTTGAGGTCGTCCGGCCAAGCTACCGAGGGGTCCTTAGTGGACCTGTTCCCGAGACGCTGTTCCATCGCTGTCTGCTAAAGCGCGATGAGATTGGGATGAATCATCATCGCGCTTTAGGTTGTTGTTTGAGCATGATCTTTTCGGAAAACCGCTTCACACTTTTCCGGATCATGCTCTAGTACGAAACAGCGTTGGCCGCGTCGCCGATCGCACTCGCTCACCCAATTTTATTCGCGAAGTTCACGAGCCCGTGAGGATTATTTACTCGCGCTTGTCGCGGCATCCAATATCACATCCAACACTTCATTAGGTTTGGAGAGCATCGCAACGTGGCTGCTCTTTAGGATTGTCGTTTTTGCATTGGCTCTTTTTGCCATTCTTTTTTCAAGCTCAGGATTGATGGCGTTGTCTTCGGAAGCGACCACGTACCACGATGGTTTAGTTCTCCATGCGGCGTTGACGCCGACATCACCGAAAACACTTTTTGAAGCGGGTTGCTGAACGGCGTACACCACATCCTGCTCTTTCGGACTCAAATCCCCCGCAAACCCTTTGGCTACTCCTTCTCTCGAAAGCGTTAGATACCCGTTTTTGTCCTGAACGAAGCTTGGAAGGATTGTCTTATCAACGCTCTCGGCTAGCGAACCTGCGGTCTCGCCTTTATCCGGTGCGAATGCCGCGATATAAACCAGCGCCTTAACACGCGGATCTGCGCCAGCTTCGGTAATGACAGATCCGCCCCAAGAATGTCCGACGAGGATGACGTCGCCGTCGGCGCGGTCAATGGCTCTGTTGGTCGCCACCACATCGTCTTGAAGGGATGTAGTGGGATTCTGTACCGAAATTACTTTGTATCCCTTGTCCACCAGCGGATTGATTACCTTGTTCCAGGAAGAACCGTCCGCCCAAAGCCCGTGGACAAAAACAATCGTGGGTTTTGTGTTCATTGAACCCCCCGTTTGCGCAAATGCGCTCGAACATAGGAATAACCCGCCCACGAGCACTAAAGTGCCAACTTTTTTCATTCACGCCTCCATCTGCATCGGCGAAGGTCGCAAGTGGGAACTTCGAAGCGAGATGTTCGTTCAACTCCGCGGTGAGCCGTTCGTTCGACGGTCAAAATAACATTCGCATAAAAAGCGGTGGCGCGGTTGGCTAAACTCTGCTCCTCACCAGACTAACTTTTCAGCCACTTTCAATTCACTGAACATTTTCAAATGATTCATACGTGAAGGTATAGGGAAGCATCACTTCCGCAAAAATCGCAAAACAGCTATCTCCGATATGAATAACACACTCACCTCGTATTGATGTCGCGCCCGCTGGTCACGCGCGACGTTACCAACGCGATGTCCGCTTTGGGTCCAGGCCGTGTAAAAACTCGAGAACGAACAGCTTCGGTAGAACAGAATGCTATATGCGTCTACTTCTTGGCCCTTCAGGAGATTCTTGATTCTCTTTCGTCGCGAGCAATAGAATCAGATTCTTCGCTAAGATAATCGAGCTGAGTTTTTACACGGCCTGGGTCGCAGGCGACCAAGCCACTGCGGCCTCCAAAGGTCGTTAAGGGCCAATGGCGCCAGTCTATTCTCCGTCCCGGAGAGTTCTGCGCGTTCTGCTCACAAAACCTCACCCGCCCAGTGCCTTGCGTATCATCTCGGCGAGTTGGCCCTTGCGATAGGGCTTTTGCAGCAGCAGCACGCCCTCGTCGAGGCGGCCTTGGCGCATGATGGTCTCGTCGGTATAGCCGGACGTATAGAGCACCTTGATGCCGGGGCGGATCTTTTCCGCTTCATCGGCAAGCTGGCGGCCGCTCATGCCGCCGGGCATCACGACGTCGGTGAAGAGCAGGTCGAAGTGCCCGCCATTTTTCAGCCGGTCGAGCGCCGTGGGGCCATCGGCGGCGGCGACGGCGCTATAGCCGAGCCCGATCAGCTGAGCGGTGACGAAATTGCGCACCAGCGCGTCGTCCTCGACCACCAAAATCGTCTCGCTGCCGCCGGCGGCCGGCGCGGGCTGGCCGGCCGGCTTCTCCGCCTTGCCTTCCGCGGGCGGCAGATAGAGGCGGATCGTGGTTCCCTTGCCTTCCTCGCTGTCGATGCGGATATGCCCGCCCGATTGCGTCACGAAGCCATAGACCATCGACAGCCCGAGACCCGTGCCCTTGCCGAGCTCCTTGGTGGTGAAGAAAGGCTCGAACACCTTTTGCCTGACATGTGCCGGCATGCCGGTGCCGGTATCGCTGACCGCGATCATCGTAAAGGGGCCGACGCCTTCCTCGGGGTTGATCTCGAGCTCGCCCTTGTTGAGCACGACCGTGCGCGTCTCCAGCGTGAGCGTGCCGCCGTTCGGCATGGCGTCGCGGGCGTTGATCGCCATGTTGAGCACGGAATTGGCAAGCTGGGAGGCATCGACATGGGCGGGGGCCACCTTCGGGTCCAGCACCGTCTTGATCTCGATCTGCTCGCCGAGTGTCGGCCGCAGCAGTTTGGCGACATCAGAGATTGCCGCATTGACGTCGACGCTGCGCGGATGCAGCGGCTGGCGCCGGGCAAAGGCGAGCAGATGCTCGACCAGCTCGCTGCAGCGCTGCGCCGCCTGGTCGATCAGACTGGCGGTGGCGCGCAAGCCGGGCTGATCCTTGAGGCCCACGACCAGCGTCTCGGTGGTGCCGGTGATGACGGTGAGCATGTTGTTGAAGTCATGCGCAACGCCGCCGGTGAGCTTGCCGATGGCGTCGAGCTTCTGCGCCTGCTGCAGCTTGCGCTCGGTTTCCCGCGACGTGGTAATGTCGTGATAGACCAGCGCCGCGCCGCTGATGGCGCCTTCCGCATCGCGCAACGGCCGGCCGCTGACCACGAGGTGAGCCTGCGCCGAGCCGCTTTTCGTGCGCGCGATGAATTCCATGTCGTCGAATTCCTCGCCGCGCAGCGCGCGCGCCGCCGGCAGGTCCTCGACCGGGAGCGGCGTGACGCCATCGGCGTGGAACATGTTGCCGAGCGCGCGCAGTTTCTCCACGTTCATGCCGGGGCGATAGCGCAGCGTCTTCTCCGCCGCCGGATTGGACAGCAGCACCTCGCCATTGCGGTCGATCACCAGCACCGCTTCGGCCATGCTGCGGAAGGTGCTCTCCATCACCGAGGAGGAACGCCGCACCTCTTCATGCGCGGCGACCAGGTTCTCGGTGCGCTCGGCGACCGCCGCCTCCAGCGATTGCGCGGTAGCGCGGGTGGCGGAAAGCGAATCCGACAGCTCGCGGCGGGAACGGCCGGCGTAGCGGATCAAGACGCCCGCCAGCAGCAGGATCAGCGCGACGCCGCAAACGTCAATGACGAGGAGAACGCGGCTGATCAGCCGCGTGCCCGCCAACAAGCGGGCCTGCCGCGCGCGCTGCTCTGCCTGAACCCTGTCGAGGTTCGTGCCGATGGTCTGTGACGCGCTGCGCGCGTCGGCGACCAGCTTCCCCGCGGATACGCCGGCACTCTCGCTTGCACTGCGATATTTGATCAGTTCGTCGGTTATGGCGAGCCGCCGCTCGGCCAGCTTGCCGCTTTCCTCCAGCAATTGGCGCTGCGTGGCGTCGTCGATGGTCGGGAGCAGGGCGGCGAAGGCCGGTCCGATCGCCTCGCGCGCCTGGCTGTACTCGTCCGCAAGAGCGCGGTCGCCGGTCAGCGCAAAACCTCGCGCCGCGCTCTCGGCGGTGCGGACCAATACTTTCAGATCCGCGATCTGCTTGAGCCCGTTTATGGTCCGCTCGGTCGCCGCTGCATCACGGCGCGACTTGGTGTCGAGCAGGATCGATGCACCGCTGATGACCAAAAGGATAGCGAGGCCGATTCCGAGGATGAACCGCTGCGGCAGGATCGTGTTGTTATTTTTCCTTGAGATGAGCGTTCACCATCGGCTTCTGGAGACAATCATTCACGGCAGCCAGCAGCGCCTTCGGCGTGAACGGCTTGCGCAGGCAGCAGGTCGCGCCGAGCTCGAGCGTCATACGCAGGAAATCGGGCGAGGCGGTGTCGGCATTGGCAAAGGCGTAGCCGGACATCGCAATCAGCGGGATATCGGGCGCGCGCTCGTGGAATATGCGGATGGATTCAAATCCGCGCATGTGCGGCATAAAGATGTCAACGATCATGACGTCGAAGGTGCCCGACGCGAGCTCGCGCATTCCCGTTTCACCACCGTCGGCAATGGTGACTTCCATACCCTGCCGTTGCAGGCAGACCTCGATGGCCATGGAGACCATCGGATCGTCATCGACCACCAGTACATGCGGCAAAGGACGTCCTTCACATCGTGAGTTGCGGGCGATTCAATACGCACGCTCCGTCACGCCAGCTTGGACGACGAATCGCATTTTTCAACTGAAAAGAATCTGAAGCGAGTCCGGAACTGCGGTCTGCACGGTAGGATGCATTGGCTATTTGCGTTGCATCGATTTCCCGGTAGCTGTGCTCTTGAGATGCCATCCACGCTTGTATCTGGAATTCCAGTCGTACCATGACCACCATTCCCGGGACGCGCCGCTCCCGAATTTCTCCGCTCGGCCTGATATTCCTGGCGATCACCTCGATCGGCTGGGGCGTGAATTTCCCGGTCATGAAGTATCTCCTGTCGGAATGGCCGCCATTATCGTCGCGTGGGCTGACCGGGATCGTCGGCGCGGCCGCACTGGCTTTGATTGCGGTGCTGCAACGTCAAAGTCTCGCGGTCCCGCGCAAAATGCGGTTGCGACTTGTGCTGGTATCGCTGCTGGCGATTACCTCGTGGGTTGCATTGATGGGTTTGGCGCTGTTGTGGCTCGACGCCCGCGAGGCCGCGGTGCTGGCGATCTCGGTTCCCGTCTGGGTGGCGCTGCTGGCGTGGCCGGTTCTCGGCGAGCGGCTATCGCTGGCTCGCGCGCTGGCGCTGATTGTGGCGCTTGGCGGGATCTTCATCCTGATCGGCGGCAACGGCATCGAGGCCGGCATCGGCAAGTTTCCGGGCTTCCTGTTGGCGCTGGGGGGCGCGATCTGTGTTGGGCTCGGCACGGTGCTGACAAAGCATTTTCCGCTTGCCGTGCCGCCGCTGCCGCTCGCGGTCTGGCAGATCGGGATCGGTTGCCTGCCGGTGGCGCTCGCGGGCCTCGTCATCGAACACCCGAAGCTTGGCGCGTTGTCGGCGCTCGGCTGGGCGTCGATGATCTACATGACGCTGATCCAGTTCTGCCTGTGCTACGTCTGCTGGTTCGCCGCGCTGGCGCGCTTGCCGGCGGCGACCGCCTCG
>Ga0081540_1004384_pt1 | contig 10789 bp, 8 predicted proteins | sample TabmetS2T1R1_FD_71024 | JGI IMG/M metagenome (GOLD analysis project Ga0081540, IMG submission 71024) | Tabebuia heterophylla rhizosphere microbial communities from the University of Puerto Rico - S2T1R1 | ecosystem: Host-associated > Plants > Roots > Rhizosphere ... | reverse complement strand
CAGCATCCGAAGTGCTGGCCTATGGCGAGATGCCGACGCCTGTGGCCGGCCCGGGTGAGGTTCGGGTGCGGCTGGAAGCGTCCGGCGTCAATCCCGCCGATGTCGGCCGCCGCGGCGGCAGCTATCGCGCGATGGAATATCCGCGCGTCATTCCCAACAGCGACGGCGCCGGGATCATCGACCAGGTCGGCGACGGCGTCACGCGGCTCAAGGTCGGTCAGCGCGTCTGGCTGTTCATGGCCGCCGCCGGGCGGCCCACCGGTACCGCCGCCGAGTTCACCGTGGTGCCCGCCGGGCAGGCGGTGCCGCTGCCCGACGACGCCGGATTCGATCTGGGGGCCTCGCTCGGGGTGCCCGCGCTTACCGCGCACCGCACGCTGACCGTGGCTGAGGACGGCCCGCGCCGGCTGCGGCCGGGCTCGCTCGACGGCAAGGTGGTGCTGGCCGCGGGCGGGGCCGGGGCGGTCGGGCACGCGGTGATCCAGCTTGCCCGCTGGGCCGGCGCCACGGTGATCAGCACGATCAGCGGGCCCGAGAAGGCCCGGCTGGCCACCGCCGCCGGCGCCCACCACGTCGTCAACTACCGCACGGGCGACCCGGCCGCCGAGATCCGCGAGATCGCCCCCGACGGCGTCGACATCATCGCCGAGGTGGCGCTGGGCGCGAACCTCGCGCTGGACCTGGCCGTGCTGCGGACGCGCGGCACCATCGCCACGTACGCGAACGACGGCGGCAAGCCGGTCGAGCTGGACGTGCGGCAGAACATGGTGCTCAACACCAGATTCCAGTTCCTGGTGCTCTACACGGTGGGACAGGAAGCGCTCGACGCGGCCGCCGAGGACGTGGCGGTGGCCGTCCGCGACGGCGCCCTGCCGGTCGGCGAGGAGCACGGCCTGCCGCTGGTCCGTTTCCCGCTGCACCATGCCGCCGACGCCCACCGGGCGGTGCAGAGCGGCGTGACCGGCAAGGTGGTGCTCGACGTCGCGCCGTGACGCTGTGCTGGCTGGGGTGATTCCGATGAAAGCCATGTGGGGAGAGGTGAGCGAAAACCTTCAGTTAGCTTCAGGCGGGGATCATGGTTAGTTCACCCGCTCGTTGCCGGGATGAGGGCTCTTTGCCCCTGGCCACAGTTGACGATGGCCTGCGTGACCAATCGTCTTAATGATCGTCCCGTCACGGTAGACGAGTACGCCGAGTGGAACACGCGGGCGCTGGCCCGGCAGTCCGTCAGTCGACGGTCGATGCTCAAGGCCGTCGCGGCCGGAGCCGGTGGCGTGGCAGTGGCCCAGTTCGCGCTGGCCGACGCGGCGTTCGCCGCCGGTGGCGGCACGGCCGGTTCCGCGGGTGTGGTCGTCTCCGGACGGCACCTGTCGTTCGTGCCCGCGTCGGACGGCACGCTGCGCCGGGCCATGGCGGTGACCGCCCAGCTGGTCAGCAAGACCGGCACCCTGCCGCGCAACCTGAAGGCCTTTGTCGAGGTCGGCACGGCTCCGGGCCACTACGGCGCCTGCCACGAAGCCGACATCCAGCACCTGTACGGCCAGTACGCGATCCCGGGCGGCCCGGTGAGCAGCCAGTTCTACGTGAAGGCGACCATCACCGGCCTGCACGCGAGCAGCTTCTACCACTACCGGATCCGGCTGTCCGACGGCACCGTGAGCGGCGACGCGCACTTCACCACGGCGCCCGACACCGCCTTCGGCCGCGGGTACGACCTGCGCCCGCCCAAGCCGTTCACGTTCACGGCGTTCGCCGACGTCGGCACGAACACCGCGCCCACCGACCCGAAGTGGGCCTGGGGCCAGGACCCGGCCTCGGTCACCGCGGCCGGCGGCACGTGGCCGGCCGGGGTGTTCGACGACAACTACTACAGCGCGACCGACCCGGTGTCCGGCACGAGCGGCACCGACAAGACCCCCGCGGTCACCCAGACGAACCTGATGTCCACCCAGAACCCGGTGTTCACGCTGCTCGCCGGCGACATCTGCTACGCCGACCCGGACGGCTCCGGCCTGCCGGCCGACGACACGCTGATCACCACGGCCCCGGTCGGGAAGAACCGCTTCAACCCGTACGTCTGGGACGTCTTCCTCAACCAGATCGAGCCGCAGGCGGCGTTCACGCCGTGGATGTTCTCGACCGGCAACCACGACATGGAGCCGCTCTACGGCAAGACCGAGTTCCTCGGCGACAGCCCCAACCACGGGTACGGCGGCCACGCCAAGCGCCTGGACCTGCCGGACAACGGCCCGCGCACGTGCCCGTCGGTGTACCGGTTCGTCTACGGGAACGTCGGCGTGATCTCGGTGGACGCGAACGACTTGTCGTACGAGATCCAGACCAACACCGGCTACTCGGGCGGCGCCCAGCTGCGGTGGCTCGAGTCGACGCTCAAGGACTGGCGGCAGGGCTCACTGTCGGAGACCGTCGACTTCGTCGTCGCGTTCTTCCACCACTGCGCCTACTCGACCACCAACAACCACGCCTCGGACGGCGGCCTGCGCGACAAGCTCGACCCGCTGTTCAGCAAGTACCAGGTGGACCTGGTCGTGCAAGGCCACAACCACCTGCTCGAGCGGACCGACCCGATCCGGTACGGCCGGCGCACCCGGCCCGCACCGGACGGCTCCACCATCCGCCCGGCCGACGACGGCGTCACGTACATCTGTACCGGCTCCGGCGGCCGCCCGCGGTACCCGTTCCGGCCCGCGCCGAGCGACGCGGCCCCGCCGCCGCCCGGGGTGACCCCGACCGGCCCGCAGTTGCTCCCCGAGGGGCAGCGCTACCGCGGCTACCAGGCCCCGGGCGGCGCGAACACCGCCGAGAACAACACCGAGAACGTCGTCAACAGCTACGTGTGGTCGAAGGACGGCACGGCGATCAACTCGTCCGGCTACCCGTCGGGCACCAAGGTCCCCGAGGTCGTCGACTGGTCGCAGGTCCGCTACGACGACTACGCGTTCATCGCGGTCGACGTCGTGCCGGCCCGGCGCGGCCAGCGCACCACGTTCACGGTTCGCACGATCGCCGACGCCCTGCCCGGCAGCGGCCGCCCGTACAGCGAGATCGACAAGATCACGTTCGAGCGCACCGCCGGCCGCAGCGCCGTCCGCGGCCACGAGCACCACGGTCACTGATCATCCACCACCGACGGCGTGGCATCCGAGCCTCGGGTGCCACGCCGCCTCATGTGCACACATTTGCATTCGTTGACCATGTGACTAACATCGGCCCCCTGGCTGGGAACGGATTGGGGGGCTTCAATGGTGAAGGCAGGTTGGGTGGTCGCGCCGCTGGTGGCGGCCGCGATGGTGGTCGCCGGCGGCACCGCCGCGCAGGCCGCGCCGGACGGGCTGCGACCGGTGCAGACGCGCCAGTCCCTGCTCGGCACGCACACCTGGTACCAACAGACCTATCGGGGGATCCCGGTCTTCGGCGGGTATTACGCCACACACTCCGAAGGCGGCAAGGTCACCGTCGACGACGGACGTAAGACGGTTGCCGGGCTTCCCGACACGGTGGCCGAGGTGACGGCGCAGCGAGCCAAGTCGACCGTCGCCGGGCGGCTCGGGCGGCAGCCGGGCAGCGCCCAGCTCGTGATCATCCCGGGCGCGAAGTCCACGCTCGCCTGGATGACGATGACGCCGACCCGCAAGGGCACGTACCGCTCGCTGGTCGACGCCGGCAGCGGGGCCGTCCTCCAGGAGGAGAACACCGCTCGCGCGGCCGACGGCAAGGGCAGAGTCTTCGACCCCAATCCCGTGGTACGGCTGCAGAACGAGTCGCTGACCGACAACGACAACGCCGACAGCCCGGTCTTCGCCCGCGCCTACCGGACGGTGCGGCTGACCCAGCTCGACCGGGGCAAGACGACGCTGCAAGGCAAGTACGCCAACAACATCAGCGAGAACGCGGTGACCTCGCCGCGCCGGGTCTACACCTTCAACCGGTCGCAGGACGGGTTCGAGCAGGTGATGGCGTACTACAGCATCACCACCACCGAGGAGTACATCCACCAGCTCGGGTTCCGCGACGTCAACAACGAGCCGCAGGACTTCATCACCACCGGCTTCACCGACGACAACTCGTTCTACGACGGCGACGTGGACGCGATCACCTTCGGCACCGGCGGCGTCGACGACGCCGAGGACAACGAGGTGATCTGGCACGAGTACGGCCACGCCATCCAGGACGACCAGGTGCCCGGCTTCGGCGAGTCCGAGGAGGCCGGGGCGATCGGCGAGGGCTTCGGCGACTACTGGGCCGTCACCATGTCGCAGGCCACCAGCCCGAACACGCGCACGACCCCGTGGGCGTGCGTGATGGACTGGGACTCCACCTCGTACACCACCGACACGCCGCACTGCCTGCGGCGCACCGACGGCCCGAAGGTCTACCCGGACGACCTGGACGGCGAGGTCCACGACGACGGCGAGATCTGGTCGCACGCCCTGTGGGACGTCAACCGCTCGCTCGGCCGGACGACCGCCAACCGGGTCATCCTCGAGTCGCAGTTCTTCTTCAACCCCGAGATCACCATGCCGCAGGCCGCGCGCGTCACCGTGATCACCGCCCTGGCCCTCTACGGCCCGCACGCGGCGGCCAAGGTCCGCACCGCGTTCCAGAACCGCGGCATCCTGAAGTAACGCTCGCCGCGACGGGTGCGGGACCATCTGACCCTTGGTCCCGCACCCGCCGATAGGCTGCTGCCGCACGGCTCCGTCCACCAACGACGGACGGTCGACGCGTTGCTGCGGACCGTCCCGGACGCCGTCGAGCCGCCCGGCATTCCGCGTCCACGCCGACGGCTCGGGTTCGCTCTCGACCGCTGATCACCGTCGGTGCCAAGTAGGCAGCTAGCGGCAGTAGCGAGCCAGGCAATCGGCGGCCTGGGCGGTCATGTCGGCGATCACCGATGCGGCCGGCTTGACGGCGTCGACGAGGCCGACGCCCTGGCCGGAGAGCAGCGGCATCTCGTCGAGGTCGCCGGTGGTCAGGCCGCGCATCGGCACCATGCTGGTGTAGCGGCGCAGCTCGAGCACCTCGTCGCCGAGCGTGGTGTGGCCGACGACCGGGCGCTCGTCGGTCGGCGGTGCGTCGACCACCCGGTTGCGCAGCACCCGCATCGGGTTGAACTCGGGCGTCTCCGGCCCGAACAGCGACGTGCGCACCGTCTCGGTAGCCCCGGCCGAGACCAGGCGTTCCTTGTACTCGTCGTGGGCCAGCGACTCGTCGGTGGCCGCCAGGCGGGTGCCGACCCACGCGCCGTCCGCGCCCAGCATCAGGGCGGCGGCCAGGCCCCGCCCGTCGGCTATCCCGCCCGCGGCCAGCACCAGGGCCGGGGCCACCGCGTCGGCCACCAGCGGCAGTAGCGCGAACGTCGGCAGCGTGGCGAAGTTGTGGCCACCCGCCTCCAGGCCCTGCGCCACGATCACGTCCACCCCGTCGCCGGCCGCTCGTTTCGCGTCCTCGACCGAGCCGACCTGCTCGAAGACCCGCGAGCCGGCCGCGTGCAGGCGGTCTATCCACGAGCGCGGCGGGTGGCCCCAGTGAAACGAGACGGCCGCGGGCGCGGCCTCGCAGACGGCGTCGATGCGGGGCTCATCGGTAAATATGGTGATGAAGTTGACGTGGAACGGGCCGGGCGTGCCGGCTCGGATCGCGGCGATGGCCTGGGTGATCGCCGGCGGCGGGAGCAGCCCGACCCCGAGCGACCCGAGCGCGCCGGCGTTGCTGACCGCCACCGCGAGATCCGGTGTCATGCCGACGAACGCCATGCCGGCCTGGGCGATAGGGGTGCTCAACCCGTACGCCTCGGTGAATCTTGTGGTTATTTCCATCCCTCGACCATCGCCGAAGCCGGGCCGGGAACCTGTCGCCCGGCGGACAACACCGGGGTAGGTTCCGTGGGAACGCTCCCGGGGGAGGACACATGAGGCGTGGACTGGCGATCCTTCTGACGGTCTTTCTCCTGTCGGCCGATGCCGCGGCCGTCCGCCACGCGGAGCAGATCTACCTCGACCCGGCCTACTCGCCGGGGGAGCGCGCCGCCGACCTCGTCTCGCGGATGACGCCGGCCGAGAAGGCGTCGCAGATGATCAGCAGCCGGGCGGCGGCCATCCCGCGGCTCGGCGTGGCGGGTTACGGCTGGTGGAACGAGGCGGCCCATGGGGTGGCGCGCGAGCAGACCAACGACGGGGACAACCCGCCCGACTTGACCAACACCACCTCGTACCCCGTCTCCTTGTCGTTGGGGTCGACGTGGAATCCGGGGCTGGTCCACCGAGAGGCCACGCTGATCTCCGACGAGGCCCGCGAGGTGGTCACCGGCAACCGGTACGACCTCGACTTCTACTCGCCGACGGTGAACCTGGCCCGGGACCCGCGGTGGGGGCGCAACGACGAGACGTTCGGCGAGGACCCGCTGCTCACCGCGCGGCTGGCCGCCCAGTTCGTGAACGGCCTGCAGGGGCAGACCGAACAGGGCGTGCCGCTGAACGGCTATCTCAAGGCGGTCGCCACGCTCAAGCACTACGCGGCCAACAACAGCGAGTCCAACCGGCTCAACGGATCGTCCGACATGGACGAACGCACGCTGCGCGAGTACTACACGGCCCAGTTCCGCGACATCATCCGGGAGAGCCACCCGGGCTCGATGATGAGCGCCTACAACAGCGTCAACGGCGTGCCCTCGGCGGCGAACACCCACCTCATCGACACGCTGGCCCGGCGGACGTACGGCTTCGGCGGCTACTTCACCTCCGACTGCGACGCCATCTACGAGATCATGGCGGGGCAGAACTGGCTGCCGCCCCATGGGGACGGTCCGCTCGACCAATATGGACGGACGGCGGCGGCGCTCAACGCGGGCGAGGACCTCGACTGCGACATGGGTTACCACGACGACTTCAACTACGCCAACACCATCCCGTACGCGGTCACGCATGGTCTGGTCAGCGAGAACACAGTGGACGTCTCGTTGGTGCGGTTGTTCACGGCCCGCTTCGCGCTCGGCGAATTCGAGGCGGAGAGCCAGGTGCCGTGGGTGGCGGCGGCGCGCGCCAGGCTCAAGCCGGGCACCTGGACCAACAGCGAGGCCAACCACGCCGTGACCCAGACGCCGGACCGGCTGGCGATGGCCCGCGCGGTCGCCGACGAGAGCATCGTGCTGCTGAAGAACCAGGGCGGCCTGCTTCCGTTGCGGACGGCCAAACGGATCGCGGTGATCGGCACCTTCGCCGACCCGCCCGACCTGTATCTCGGCGGGTATTCGAGCGTGCAGACCCACTCCGGGCTGGCCAACTCGGTGACCGGCTATCAGGGCCTGCGGAAGGCGTACCAGGTCGACTTCCTGCCCGGCACGACGCCCGGCACCCTCGACGAGGTCGACCCGGCCGCGGTCGCCAAGGCCGCACACTACGACGCGGTCATCGTCTACACCGGCACCGACGCCGAGACCGCGAGCGAGGACCACGACCGCGCCACGCTGGCCCTGCCCGGCGCGCAGGCCGAGCTGATCCGCCGGGTCGCCGCCGTCAACCCGCGCACGATCGTCTATCTGGAGACCACCGGCCAGGTCGACATCACGCCGTTCGCCGACCACGTCCCCGCGATTCTGTGGAGCTCGTTCAACGGCCAGCGCAAGGGCGAGGCGCTGACCGACGTCATCAGCGGCCGGGTCACTCCGAGCGGGCGACTGCCTTTCACGTGGTACGCCGACGAGAACCAGCTGCCGCCGATGGAGGACTACGCGATCCGCCCCTCGGCCACCAGCCCCGGGCGCACCTATCAGTACTTCGCCGGCAAGATTGCGTACCCGTTCGGCTTCGGCCTGAGCTACACCGGCTTCCGCTACTCGGATCTGCGCTTCGCCGACGGGAAGGCCATCGCCACCATCACCAACACCGGCAACCGCCCGGGCGCCGAGGTCGTCCAGCTCTACGCCACCACCCCGGACGCGCCGGCTGCCGCGCAACGTCCCCGCAAGCGCTTGGTCGCCTTCCAGAAGGTCGCGCTGCGTCCACACCAGAGCACCGAGGTCACGCTCCCGGTGCGGGCCGAGGATCTCGCGTTCTTCGACGAGCGGACCTCGACCTTCCGCCTCGATCCGGGGCGCATCGGCCTGCAACTGTCCTCATCGAGCTCCGACAAGGACATCAAGCTGCGGACGTACGCCTCCGTGAGCCTCCAACCGCAGCCGGCGTTCGTCACCGTCGAGCTCGGGCGGGTGTTCTTCCCGGTCGGCAGCCGCATCGACCCCCGGCCGACGGTGGCCTACACCGACCAGAGTCTGCGCCGGACGCCCGTCCACTACGAGAGCAACCGCCCCTCGGTCGTGGCCGTCGTCGGCGACCACCTCGAGGCTCGAAGCCCCGGCGTCGCCACGATCACCGCCACCGTGGGCGCCACTGCGACCGCCGGCGCCACTGCCACCGGCGCCGGTGCCATTGCCGGCGCGGCTCGCGGCACGTTCATCGTCGCCGTGGTCGAACGCTCGTCGTAGCTCGCGGCCGACCGCTTGCTGGGCGATCCGGCGCCGTCCGCCGCCTTATCCGCGGCTGACCCCGTCGCTCGGCGGTCTCGCCCTCGCGGAAGGCCAGCGCGTGGCGCCGCCGTCGATCGCTGCCCGGATCTGGCCGAGCCACTCCAGGCCCAGCCGGCGCCCGTCCGGGAGTTGGTCGCCCCGATCCCAGCGCCACGTGGTGATCATCGCCAGCACCAGGATCCGGCACTCGCGGAGCAAATCCTGATCGACACCCGGATAGTGCTCGCCAACCTCATCGGGCGCATGGGCGAGGTCGAATTCGACCGGCCCACGGCAGCACGTCTCCAGATCCACGAACAGCAGCCCGTTCTTCGTGGCGAGCAGGTTGCCCGGGTGCGGCTCGCCGTGCAGCACCTGCTCGGCGGCGCCGCGCTCGGCGATCATCTGCCGCAGACGCCGTAACGTGTCGCCGAGCAGTTCCCGGTCCGCGTCGGCGAGCGCCGGAGTGTCGTCGCGGCTGGCCACGAGTCGCTGGGCATGCTCGACCCGATCCGTGAAATGGGGCGTCGGGACATCGAGCTTGCGCATGCCGGCATGCAACCGCGCGAGCGCCTCGGCGTAGTCGGCCGGTGGGACCTCTCGATGGGTCACGGGTTCGTAATAGGTCCACAGCGTGATCACGAAGCCGTCGCGCTCATGGACGCGCGGCTCCACCCGAGGCTCGGGCGCGGCCACCGGGCTGCCGGATTCGGCCAGCCGCTGGGCAAGCTCGATCTCGAACCGCGCGACCTGATGGTCCACGGGTGCCACCTGCACCAGGACGTCACACGGCAGCAGACGCAGAGTGATCCGGTTCGAGTCATGGAGAACGATCGCGTCGTCGACTGCCAGACCAAGTTCCGCGGCGGTCGACGTCGCCGCAGCCACCGCGCGTGCGGCCTCCGACGCCTGCATCTCCGGTTCTCCCTGCCGTGCGACCCGGGCCACCGTACCAAGTTGTCGAGAGAGGGCGACAATGCCCAGATGGACCCGGTACGCCAGGCCGCGGACGGCGGGCAACGACCGCTGAGCCGCCGGCGTGCCGCCGTGATTGCCGCCGTCGTTGCCTACGCCCTGGTGGCGGGCGTGTTCCGGCCCTTCAGCAATGCCGCCCTCGGCGCCGTTCTCGTCGCCGGCATACCGCTGTGCTGGGCAGGCGTGCGCCGCCGGCCGCGCCGCGCGGAACCGGTCGGCCGCAGGTCGGCGGCCGTGTGGCTGGGCGTCGGCGTGGTGGCCGGAGCGTTCGAGCTCGCCGTCCTGCTGGGTCCGGACGATGCCGCGCACCCGACGCTGAGCCTGCTGGCCGATCCCTTGCTGGACACCTATCCGGGCCGGGTGCTCGGCTACCTGCTGTGGCTCGGCGCCGGCCTGTGGCTGGTGAGCCGATGACGCCGCGCGCCGTCATCATCGCGTGCTTCGCCGCGATCCTGGGCGCGGCGATCGCAACCGACCTGGTCGCGCGGCGGGCCGGATCGGCGGTACGGCCGTTGTCCGCCACGCTGGCCGCGGCGCTGCGCGCACGTGGCGGCCGTGTGCTCCTCCTCGGCGCCTGGCTGTGGCTCGGCTGGCATTTCCTGGCCCGGTAGCGGCAGCGGGCGGTGGCGGCGTCAATCGGCGCTGCGCTGAAGCTGCCACGCGGCTTCGAGGGCGTCCTCGATGGCGCCGGGGTCGCCGTGGGCCAGGTCGGCGACGATCATCATGTGCTTGCGGTAGCGGGCGGGCACGCTGAAGGTCTCCGGGAACTGCGGCAGCACCGAGGCGCGGTAATCGAAATCGGCGCGGATCACGACGTGGGCGTCATCGAGCTGACGGGCGACCAGCCGGCCGTGGTAGCGCCACTGCGCCAGCCCGTCCACCGTGGTGCGGCGCACGCCGGCCAGCGCCTCGGCCCGTTGACCCACGTCGTCGATCCGCAGCATGTCCGCCTCCAGATTCGTTCCACCCATGACACGCCTGCCCGGCGCCCGACGCCAGGCTTGCCCCGCACCGACATCGGGCACCCGACTGGCCTGGCGGCCGGAGGCGGTCAGTCGCTGGAGTGTTTCTCGCGGAGCTGGGTGTCGATCTCGGCGACGGCTATCGCCTCCGGCCAGCGGGACGGCAGGTCGGCGGGTCCGTGCCGGGTGCGTTCGACCCGGCGGCCGGTGTGCAGGCGCATGGTGATCGAGGACGGGACGCCGCCGCTTATGTGGCGGATCACCTCGAGGCGGCTCACCTCGCGTACGGAATAGGTCGTGGTCTTGCCGTTGGCATGGATCACGGTCA
>Ga0081540_1002776_pt1 | contig 10790 bp, 11 predicted proteins | sample TabmetS2T1R1_FD_71024 | JGI IMG/M metagenome (GOLD analysis project Ga0081540, IMG submission 71024) | Tabebuia heterophylla rhizosphere microbial communities from the University of Puerto Rico - S2T1R1 | ecosystem: Host-associated > Plants > Roots > Rhizosphere ... | reverse complement strand
TTCCGCAAGGCGCTGGCCGTCAATCCGCATCTCGAGAAGGTGCCGGAACTGGTCAAGACGCTGACCGAAAAGGTCGAAGGCCGCGATATCTGATCTTTCGCGGTTAACCCTGATTCCCGACGAACTCGTTCAGGCCGGAACGTCGCGCCGCCAAATCGCTATTATTGGCTGACTGCGTGACAGGAGCGAGCCATGAAATCATTGCTGATGGCCGGCGCGATGATTGTCGCGACCGGAACCTGCGCTTTCGCGCAAAGCGGCTATTGGGTGATCGGCAACCGCGCGACCAGCAATTGCGAGATCGTGACGAGCAATCCCGTCATCAACGCGCAGGTCGGCGGAAACATCTGGTTCGGAACCGGTCCGTACCAGTCGCTCGACGACGCCAAGCTGGCCCGTTCGAACATTCCCCAATGCCCCACCGTGCCGGAAACTCCCGCAAGAGCGCCGGACGAGGAGAAGCAATAGCTGCGGGTCAGTGTATGGCGTTGCTGCCGCGGGCCATGCCGTCGAGGCCTACCGCCGCGTAGAACTGCGCCAGCTCGGCTTCGAGCTGCTCGTTTACCCGCAACAGGGCCTTGAGTGCGCCGCGGATGTCGCCATTGCAACTCGCTACAATCTGATCGATGGCGGCTTCGCTTGCGTCGGAAATCATGGGCAGTCCTCCGATGATACGCTTGGAACAATTTGTAGTGAGCGCCCCGGTTCCTGTGGATGTTGGGTACAGTGCAAGCCGCCTGACTACCCCCTAATCAGGCACGACCACACATGGCGAAAGTGGCAGTGGCACTGTACAAATCTGTCGATGACATCACTATGACCCCGCTATCCACAGAAATGGTGCTCTGTGGACAATCCCCGAAACCCGCGCCGATCCGGGCCGTAGCTCGCCGGTGCAGGAAATCAGCCGGAAACTCTCGATGACGGTAGTGATTGTGGTGGCGGCGCTGGTGGTGCTGGCGCTGGTCACGCAAGTCGGCGTCTTTCTCGCGCAACGGGCCCATCCGGCCCAGGGCAGGATGGTCGAGGTGGCGGGCGGTGCCCTCCATGTCCTCGATATCGGTCCGCATGATGCGGCCGGCCCGCCGATCGTGATGCTGCATGGCGCGAGTTCCAATCTCGAAGTGATGCGGCAGCCGGTCGGGGAGCGGCTCGCCAGAACGCATCGCGTGATCCTGATCGACCGCCCCGGGCATGGCTGGAGCACCCGCGCCCGCCTTGAGGACTCCACGCCCGAAATTCAGGCCCGCATGATCGCCGAGGCGCTGACCAGGCTCGGCGTGAGCAGCGCGATCTTCGTGGTGCATTCCTGGGCCGGTGCGCTGGGGGCGCGGATCGCGCTGGATTACCCGCAAGCCGTCGCCGGCCTGGTGATGCTGGCGCCGGTCGCCTATCCGTGGCCCGGCGGCGTCGGGCGTTACAACCGGCTGATTGCGACGCCGGTGATCGGCCCGCTGTTTGCCTACACCGTCACGCTGCCGCTCGGTCTGTTGCTGGCGGAATCGGGTGCGCGGGGCGTCTTCCTGCCGCAGACGATGCCCGACGGCTTTGTCAGAAACACCGCAACGCCGCTCCTGCTGCGGCCGCGCGAGTTCATCGCCAATGCGCGCGATCTGGTGACGTTGAAGGCGGCGGTCGCCGAGCAGGCGCCGCGCTATGCCGCGATCAAGGCGCCGGTCACCATCATCACCGGCGACGCCGACAAGACGGTGTCGACCGACAGACATTCGCGGCCGTTCGCGGCGGCGGCACCGAACGTAAAACTGATCGTGCTGCCGGGCGTCGGCCACATGATCCAGCAGGCGGTTCCCGATCTCGTCATTGCCGAAGTCGAGGCGATGATCGGCGCGGTGGCGCCAAGTGTGGAGGCTGCGGCGGCGCGCTAGAGCGTTTTCAAGCGAAGTGGAAACCGGTTCGCGTGAAGAAAACGCGTCAAATGATCAATCTGGAGCCCCGTTTCGATTCCATCGAAACGGAAAGGCTCCTGGCCTCCGCGTGGCCTGATCGACCCGGATGGGATACGATCGTGTGCGCGGGATTCCGCTGCTCGTCCCGCGAGGGATGAGACTTAGGGATAGTGATATCGGGCAGCCGACCTTCGAAGGGAGAGCGCCATGTATGCCGCCATTCGTCAGGGCAAGGCCAAGGCCGGCAAGGCCGAAGAGCTGACGCGTCGGATCAAGGAAGGCGCCATTCCGATCATCAGCGATGTCGAAGGCTTCATGGGCTATTATGTGGTCTATGCGCCCGACGACACGGTGGTGGCGATCAGCCTCTTCAACAATTACGCGGCGGCCGAGGAATCAAACAAGCGTGCGCTGGCGTGGATCGAGCAGGAACTCGCGCCGCTCTTGACCGGGCCGGCTACCGCGATGGCCGGGCCGGTGATCGTGCATACGCTGGCTTGATGCGACGAGCGCTGGCGTCGTCTTACCCTCCCCTCCAGGGGAGGGTGAAGAACCGCAGCTATCACTTGCTCTTGCCGTCCTTGTCGAACGAGGAGACATAGGCCCAGAGATCGTTGGCCTCTTTCTCGTTCTTGATGCCGGCGAACACCATCTTGGTGCCGGGAATCTTCGCCTTCGGCTCCTTGATGTATTCGAGGAACACGTCTTTGCCCCAGGTGATGCCGGAATTCTTGTTGGCGTCGGAATAGGAGTAACCCTCGACGCTGCCGGAGTGGCGGCCATCGAGCCCGTTCAGCACCGGGCCAACCTTGTTCTTGGCGCCTTCGCCGATCGCGTGGCAGGCCAGGCACTTGTTGAACGAGGTCTTGCCGGCGGCGGCGTCCTGCGCCAGCGCGCCGGATGCTGCAGTCAGCGAGGTGAGGGCAACCAGCGCACTCAAGGTCAATTTATTCATAGGATGCTCTTTGTCTCTTCCCTGTGGTTTGTCGGGGGCCCATTGCTTGTGGCACGGGCCGCTTTGATTGGACAAGCCACGAAACCTTGACAGGTTTCATGACGGCAGACTTGCCCGAGAGAGAACTCGCCGCCTTTAGGGGTATCGACCTTGGTGGCCTACCCAAAACGGGTCAGACGTGCTTGATTTGTCGTGACAAATCGAAAGCGCCAGCCTTGAAGGGAAGCTTGGAGGGACAAGCATGGCAATCATGATGCCGGCTGCCGATCAGGCGGTTCTCAGCCGTCGCGGCGAAATCGTGGCCGCCTTGCGCGCCATCGTGCCGGGCGAGGGCGTGATCGACAGCGCGGCCGAGATGCTCGCCTATGAGTCCGACGGTCTCACCGCCTACCGGCAACCGCCGATGGTGGTGGTGCTGCCCGACACCACCGAGCAGGTCTCGCAGGTCCTGAAATACTGCTTCGAGCAAGGCATCAAGGTCGTGCCGCGCGGCTCCGGCACGTCCCTGTCAGGCGGCGCGCTGCCGCTCGTCGACGGCGTGCTGCTGGGCTTAGGCAAGTTCAAGCGCATCCGCGAGATCGATTTCGACAACCGCGTCGTGGTGACCGAGCCCGGCGTCACCAACCTCGCCATCAGCCAGGCGGTGGCGCATGCCGGCTTCTACTATGCGCCCGATCCGTCGTCGCAGATCGCCTGCTCGATCGGCGGCAATGTCGCGGAGAATTCCGGCGGGGTGCATTGCCTGAAATACGGCATGACCACCAACAATGTGCTCGGCTGCGAGATCGTGCTGATGTCGGGCGAGATCCTGCGCATCGGCGGCAAGGCGGCGGAGAATTCCGGCTACGACCTGATGGGGATCATCACCGGCTCGGAAGGGCTGCTCGGCGTCATCACCGAAATCACGGTGCGGATCCTGCAGAAGCCGGAGACGGCGCGTGCGCTGATGGTCGGCTTTGCCGAGGTCGAGGCGGCCGGCGAATGCGTGGCTGCCATCATCGGCGCCGGCATCATTCCGGGCGGCATGGAGATGATGGACAAGCCGGCGATCCACGCCGCGGAAGCCTTCGTCCATGCCGGCTATCCGCTCGACGTCGACGCGCTCTTGATCATCGAGCTCGATGGTCCGAGCGTCGAGGTCGACGAATTGATCAAACGCGTCGAGGCGATCGCGCAAGGCTGCGGCTCGACGACCTGCCAGATTTCGACGTCGGAGGCCGAGCGCAACCTGTTCTGGGCCGGGCGCAAGGCGGCGTTCCCGGCGGTGGGGCGGATTTCGCCCGACTATCTCTGCATGGACGGCACCATTCCCCGCGGCGCGCTGCCGAAGGCCTTGGCCCGCATCCGCGACCTCTCGGAAAAATATCAGCTCGGGGTCGCCAACGTGTTCCATGCCGGCGACGGCAATCTGCATCCCCTGATCCTCTACGACGCCAACAAGCCGGGGGAGATCGAACGCGCCGAAGCCTTTGGCGCTGACATCCTGCGCGCCTGTGTCGAACTCGGCGGCGTGCTGACCGGTGAACACGGCGTCGGCATCGAGAAGCGGGACCTGATGCCGGAGATGTTTTCCGAGATCGACCTCAACCAGCAGCAGCGCCTGAAATGCGCCTTCGACGCGCAGGGCTTGCTCAACCCCGGAAAGGTGTTTCCGACGCTGCACCGCTGCGCCGAACTCGGCCGCATGCACGTGCACGCCGGCAAGCTGGCGTTTCCGGATATTCCGCGGTTCTAGCGGCGCCATGAGCGAATTCAGCGTCAGCTATCATATTCGTCTCGCCGAAGGCATCGACGCGCAGAAGCTGCTGCGCCAGGCCAAAGCCGCGGGCATCGTCTTCGGACCGGCGAATGGTTGGCTGACATTCGTTCCCTACGCTGGCTTGGCGGCGTACCGAAGTGCGGGTGAAGCGCGTTTTGCGGATTATCTTTCGAAGCTCACTGGCCTTCACGTCCTGTATTATTGCTATGCCGAAGACCACGGCTGGAGCTTCGCGCTCGCGGACAGCGTACGCCCCCTAGTTCAGTTCGCGTGCTGGTGGGACCAGCAACCGGCCGTCGAGCGCGACCAGTTCGATCTGCTTGCTCTCGCCCCCCTTGTCGCAACGGAGGCACTCGAGCCGCTGCTTCGTCCGTTCAACCATGAAGAGGCAACGCGTACGAAACCCGCCGTTCGGTTCGGTGAGTTGCTCGGACTTCCCGAGTACCAATGGCTCTCCCCCGATCTGGCGCAGGATCATACGCAAGACCTTCTGGACCGTGCCGGTCGCAAGCTTGGTGCCAAGCCGGCCAGCGCAGCAGTGCGGTTCCAGCTTCCTCCAAATCGGAAGATCGCCTTCCCGGAGCCCGCTCCGACCGCGCGCGAGGCCCTGAACCTGATCACCCCGTTCATGGCGCAGTTCAAGCCGCCATGGAGCCTGATGATGGTGACGACCTGGGGCTCCGACGTGCCCGAAGGTCGCGGCATTTGGAAGGTCTGGTGGCGCTACGGGGACAGCGGTGACACGGTGGATGCTGTCCTTATGAACGATGGCCGATTGTTGTTCAGGGCAGATTCAGTCCCGTCTTACGCGACCGATCGTATGGCGAAGGTAATTCACTTGCCCGAAAAGTGGCTCGACAGCCCCCACGTCACGGCGATCATGGCAGACTTGCCCATTCCCGACGGATTTGACGGAGGGCGTATGGGATCCATGGCTCTCAAATCGCTCAACGACTGTCTCCACTGGGAAATCGTGGTCGCTGGCAACCGGGGCAAGGTCGGATCGTCCTCGTTCTGGACCGTTTATGTCGACGCCGTCTCGGGAGAAGTCCTCGCTGAGGTTCACACCCGGAAGGTCAACGATCAGGAGACAGTTCGACAGCGGGTGCGGAATGGAGATTGGACGGACGTAGATGCGTCCAGCCAATCGACAGCTTGAGGCAGGGCTCCCGATGCTGCAGATTTGCTTTCCGCTTTAACTTGGATACCGGCTCAGTCGTGGATACGCTTAAGGTTAGAGACGCCAAAGACGTCGAAGAGGTGGTGCGCGCGGCAATTGCCAATGAGCAACCGCTCGAGATCATTGGCCATGGCACCAAGCGGCAGATCGGCCATCCGACGGCGACCAATGCCGTGCTCGACCTGTCGGCGCTGAACGCCATCTCCGCCTATGAGCCGAACGAACTGATCATCACGGTGCAGGCAGGCGCGCCGCTTGGCGATGTGCAGTCGCTGATCGATTCCAAGAACCAGCAATTCGCCTTCGAGCCGATGGATACATCTGCGCTGCTCGGCGTGTCCGGCAACGGCACCATCGGCGGGATGATCGGCGCGGGGCTCGCCGGTCCCCGCCGCATCAGGGCCGGCGGCGCACGCGATCATCTGCTCGGCGCGCATGCGGTGTCCGGCTTCGGCGATAGTTTTAAAACCGGGGGCAGGGTGGTGAAGAACGTCACCGGCTACGATCTCTGCAAGCTCTTGACGGGCTCATGGGGCACGCTGGCGGTCATGACGGAAGTGACGCTGAAGGTGATGCCTAGACCTGAGAGCGAGCGCACGCTGGTGCTCTCAGGCTTGGACGATACGACCGCGAACCGTGCGATGACGGCGGCGCTCGGCTCGCCCTACGACGTGTCGGGTGCGGCGCATCTGCCGAATTCGGCGTTCCGGCCGGCGACCGGGGCGCTCGCGGGTCTTGCGGCGCAGGGGCGGGCGGTCACGCTGCTGCGGCTCGAAGGCATTGCCGCCTCCGTTGCCGATCGCGCCAATTCGCTGGGCAAGACGCTGGCGCCGTTTGGTTCGGTGGAAATGCTGGAGGATGCGGCCTCGGCAACGGTCTGGAGTGCCATCCGCGACGTCGAACCCTTTGCCGCCGGCAGCGCGCTCGGTGCCTGGCCGGTGTGGCGGATCGTCTGTCCGCCGGCCTCGGGCGGCGCGCTGGGACAGGCCTTGGCGCGCGAGACCGGGGGTGACGTGATCTATGATTGGGGCGGCGGGCTGATCTGGGCGGCATTGCCGCCCAAGCCGGACGCGCAAGCCGCGCTGGTGCGTCAGCGTGTCGAGGTGGCGAGCGGCCATGCGTCGCTGATCCGGGCGAGCGAGCAGGTCAGGCAGAATGTCGACGTCTTCCATCCGCTGGCCGGCGGCATCGCCGCGTTGAGCCAGCGCGTGCGCCACAGCTTCGATCCCAAGATCATCCTCAACCGCGGCCGGATGGTGCGGGTACCAGCGCCATGAAAACCGAATTCTCGCTTCACCAACTTGCCGATCCCGATATCGCCGAAGCCGACAAGATCCTGCGCGCCTGCGTGCATTGCGGGTTCTGCACCGCGACCTGTCCGACCTATGTGCTGCTCGGCGACGAGCTCGATAGCCCGCGCGGGCGTATCTACCTGATCAAGGAGATGCTGGAAAAGGACAAGCCGCCGACGACGGAGGTGGTCAAGCATATCGACCGCTGCCTGTCCTGCCTGGCCTGCATGACCACCTGTCCCTCGGGCGTGCACTACATGCACCTGGTCGATCAGGCGCGGGTCCGGATCGAACGGGACTATTCGCGGCCGCTGGCCGAGCGGGCGCTGCGCGCGGTGCTGGCGCTGGTGCTGCCGCGCCCAAAGCTGTTTCGTGCCAGCATGATCATGGCGCGGCTGGCGAGGCCGTTTGCCGGCCTGTTGCCGGTGCCGAAGGCGACGGCGGTACCGGGCCTGCTGCGTCGAATTAAGGCGATGCTGGCGCTTGCGCCGAAAGGCCTTCCCTCGCCGGGACCATCGGGCGGGAGCGTATTTCCGGCCGTGGGCGAGCGGCGCGGGCGGGTCGCGCTGCTCCAGGGCTGCGCCCAGCAGGTGCTGGCGCCGCGCATCAACCAGGCCGCCATCAGCCTGCTCACCCGCCACGGCATCGAGGTCGTGCTGGTGCGGGACGAGCAGTGCTGCGGTGCGCTGACCCATCACCTCGGCAACGACCAGGATGCGTTGGCGCGGGCCCGCGCCAACGTCACGGCGTGGCAAAAGGAAGCGGCCGGCGAGGGGCTCGACGCCATCCTGGTGACGACCTCCGGCTGCGGCACTGTGATCAAGGACTACGGCTATCTGCTGCGCGAGGACACGGCGTTCGCGGCCGATGCGGCCAAGGTGTCCGCGCTCGCCAAGGACATCACCGAATACGTCGCCGGCCTCGCGTTGGAATCGACTGCACGGCAAGACAACATCGTCGTTGCTTATCACTCCGCATGTTCGCTGCAGCACGGGCAGAAAATTACCGGCCTTCCGAAAGAATTGCTTTCCAAGAATGGATTCGTGGTGAAAGATGTCCCCGAGAGCCATTTGTGTTGCGGCTCGGCGGGGACCTACAACATTCTCCAGCCCGAGCTTGCGGGCCGGTTGCGCGATCGCAAGGTCGCCAACATCGCAAGCGTCAAGCCGGACATGATTGCCGCGGGCAATATCGGCTGCATGGTGCAGATTGCCAGTGGCACGTCAGTTCCGGTCGTACACACGATTGAGCTTCTCGATTGGGCTACGGGCGGGTCGCGGCCGGCATTGAACGCGCAAGTTTGAGCTTTCAAGGGCTGAGCTTTCGTCCGCAGGTGACGGCAGAACGACGCCCGATCGACCATTGTTCGGCGGCAACAGGAGGACCACGATGGCGAAAGCGAAGAAGAAGAAAAGCAAGAAGGCCAAAAAGGCCAAGAAGGTTGTAGCGGCGAAGAAGTCCGCGAAGAAAGCAGCCAAGAAGTCCGCGAAGAAGTCTGCCAGGAAAGCCAAGAAGTCGGCCAAGAAAGCTGCGAAGAAGGCCGCGCCGAAGAAGGCTGTGAAGGCGGCCAAGAAGGCTGTGAAGCAGGCTGCGCCGAAGAAGGCTGCGAAGAAAGCAGCACCGAAGAAAGCGAAGGCAGCTCCCGCGCCGAAGCCGTCAGCGCCGGTGGCGGCGCCGGCTCCGGCTCCCGAGCCCGCCGCCGAGACGAGCTGGGCGATGCCTTCGTCTTCTGCGGAGCCGACGCCGGCCGACGGGCAAGGCTAGGCCGCAAGGCTCGCCATGGGCTGGGTCTTGGGCTGGGTCCAAGGTTTGGCGAAAGGTTGGGGCCACCCCAACGGCAACGAGCGACAACAGCAAAGGCCGCGGCAGTGATGCTGCGGCCTTTTTGCATCGTCATGCTGGTCGGGGGCGGCGGTCGTTCTCGCCGTCAGCTTGATTCGTGGCGCGGACACCACTGCAGCTCGGTTCTCCGTAGTAACCCGGACGGCTCAGTGCACCTTGGAATGCAAATAATGTGATCGAGAAGACACACAGCCTGACAACCTTTCGTGGAATCGCCGAAACGCCCAAAAAGTCGGCAGATGCCCGTGATTTTTGCTTCACCGTTTGCCGACCGCAATCCAAATTGCCGCAGTTGTGATTTTTTGAAGTCAGACCGTCTGCCCCGGGGGGCCTCGGGGGACTGGCTGGTAAGAACTGGTGATGGGGATCGAAATGAAGAAAGTGGCTTTGTTGGCAACGGCGCTGGCAATGGTGACGGGTTCGGCTTTTGCGGCAGACATGCCGGTCAAGGCATTGAAGGCTCCGCCGCCGCCCGCGTTTGACCCCTGGGATATCGCCTTCGGCGGCGCGATCATGAGCGACTACATCTTCCGCGGCGTGACTCAGTCGAACCACAAGCCGTCTGTCGCCGCCTATTTCGAGCCGCGCTACAACGTCAACAAGGACCTCCAGCTCTACGTCGGCGTGTCGGCCGAGAGCATCTCCTTCGCCAACCGCGCTGCGGCTGAAGTCGACATCTACGGCGGTATCCGCCCGACCTTCGGTGCCTGGGCCTTCGACATCGGCGTGTGGGGCTACCTGTATCCGGGCGGAAGCTGCGCGGACAACGTGCTCACCGGCGGTATTCCCGGCGGCAACGTCTGCGCAGTCAGCACGACCACGATCTTCCTGGCCGACGGCAACGTCATGAAGAAGGACGTCAGCTTCTTCGAAGTCTACGGCAAGGTGAACTACACCATCAACGACAGCTTCACGGTCGGCGCGACCGAGTACTACTCGCCGAACTTCCTGAACTCGGGTGCGTGGGGCAACTACGCGTCGTTGACCGCGAAGTACACGGCGCCCAGCACGGTGTTCGGTGCCTCGGGCGTCGGCATGTACGTGTCGGGTGAGTTCGGCCGGCAGTGGTTCGGCACCTCGGATGCCTTCTACGGCACTGGTGCTGGCACCGTCTTCGCCAACGGCATTCCCTACAAGGACTACAACACCTGGAATATCGGCATCGGCTTCACCTACAAGGTGTTCACGCTGGATCTGCGTTACTCCGACACCGACCTGAACAAGGGTGATTGCAACGCCTTCACCAGCGCCTTCAACGCAACCGGCACCACCAACGTCACCCCGATCAACCCGGGCGGCGCTGGCTCCAACTGGTGCGGCGCGGCCGGCATCGCCAAGCTGTCCTTCGACCTGACGGCGATGACCAACCTGAAGTAAGTTTCTTCCCGGGACTACTCATGAGGGCGGCAGAGCGATCTGCCGCCCTTTTGCTTTGGGGCTCCGCGCGTGCCGGGCCTTGCATGGTTCGAGACGCCCGCCTGCGGCGGGGCTCCTCACCATGAGGGTCCAGGATCTCGCCGCGATAACGGGCCTCATCCTGAGGGCCCGCCAAAGGCGGGCGTCTCGAAGGATGCGCCGCAACGAAGGGCCGCAACGAAAAGGCCTTGGCCACAGCCGCCTCAGCGCGCCGCGGTCGTCTCCGCCTGGACCGCCTCGCCGCCCTTGCCGAGGACGTGGATATCGCCGTCCGTCACCATCGTCACCTTGCGGGTGTGGAAGGCATCCAGCGTCGAGCGGTGGCCGATCGAGACGATGGTGGCCTGCGGCAGCTTCTCCGCGAGCAGCCGGTACAGCCGGGCCTCGGAGGGCTCGTCCAGCGACGCGGTGGCCTCGTCCAGGAACAGATAGTCCGGCG
>Ga0081540_1004383_pt1 | contig 10792 bp, 7 predicted proteins | sample TabmetS2T1R1_FD_71024 | JGI IMG/M metagenome (GOLD analysis project Ga0081540, IMG submission 71024) | Tabebuia heterophylla rhizosphere microbial communities from the University of Puerto Rico - S2T1R1 | ecosystem: Host-associated > Plants > Roots > Rhizosphere ... | reverse complement strand
GGCGCTTGCAGCGATTCGCGGTTCGGTCGAGGCCGCCGAGGAATCGGCGGTCGAGGCGCTCGACAGCCTCGCGCTGGAGCAGCGGCTGGCACCGGTCCGCAAGGGCGCGCGGGTGCTGCGGGAAATCGCCTGGCGGTTGCGGGAAATCGGCAATGACGGGCGGATCTGCGACCTGATCGATTCGCAGGTCTCCGTCATCGAACGGGGCACGGAACAGTTCTCTTCCGAGGAAGCGCGCCTAGCGCTGCGTGCGGCCTTTGCCGCCCTCCAGGGCAGCCTCATGGAATTCGGCGACCGCGACGGTTCCCTGGCGCTGGTTGCCGAGACCGAGGCGGCGGCCCCCTTCCAGGCCGCACAGGAAATGCGCTTCGCGGCCGAGACATTCGAAACAGGCTTGGCCGAAACAGGTTTGGCGCAGGAACGTGCCGTGACACCGTCCGCTTCGGCGGCAACGCCCGCCGAGGCCGCGCTTGCCGCGGCGCAAGCCGAGCTGACGGAAACGCTGCAGGCTGTCGAGACCGTCGCTGTCCAGGAAGCAACCGTCCAAGACGCCTCTATCCGAGACGCCTCTATCCGAGACGCCTCTATCCAAGACAACTCTGTCCAAGGCGCCGACCCGCAAGGCTTGGAGGTCCACGACGCAGACGCCCAGGATGCCGAGGCCCAAGATGCCGAGGCCCAAGACGAAGCGGTCCTCGACATGATCGCGATGGAGATGGGCGCGCCGGATCCGATCAGTGACGACGAGATCGCCGAAGCGGCCGCGGAACAGGCACGCTTGGCGGCGCCTGCGCCGATCGTTCCCGAGATCGTTGCCAAAGCGCCCGAACCGGTCGCCGCGCCGTCGCCGCCGCCGGTTCAACAGGTGGTTCAACCACCTGCTCCGCCTGCCCCCGCCCCGGCGCCCGTCGTGGAAATGTCGCTGGGCTCGAGCCTCATCGCGAGCGGCATGCTGCGAAAGCCGGTCAGGGCGGCCAACGACCCGCTGGCGCCGATCCGGCGCATGAGCCAGGCCGAGAAGATCGCGTTCTTTTCATAACAGGCCTCTATATTGCCGCCTGAAGCTCACCGGCCCGCACAACGCGCCGCAGCATTTGTTGCACGTGCGAATAGTTCGCTTTCCGGTTGATTAGCTCCTCCGTCAAGATCAAGCTGGCGCGATTATCTTCCTTCGCGGAGATGGCCGTGAAAACCAGGATCATCATCAACCCGATGGCGAACAAGGGTAACTGCGGCAAACGCTGGCCGCAGATCCTGGCCGAACTCGAGAAGCATCTTGGCCCGCTCAACAGCGCCGACATTGCCCTGACCCGCGCGCCCAATCATGCGACGGCGCTGGCGCAGGAAGCCGTCGATGACGGTTGCCGGCGGCTGATCTCCGTTGGCGGCGACGGCACCTTCAGCGAGATGATGAACGGGATAATCGCGGACGACCGGCCGATCGCCCCCGACCTCGTGCTGGCGCAACTACCCGGCGGCACGTCGAACGAACTGTCCCGCTCGTTCGGCCAGCTCTCGCTCGGTGAAGCCTGCAAGGCCATCGCCATGGGCCACACGCGCGACATCGATGTGTTCCGCGCCGACGCCAAGGGCTATGCGGGCGGCCAGGTGACCCGCTACGGATTCGTGCTCGCCATCGTCGGGGCCGCCGCCACGATTTCCTGGCGCGCACAGCGCGTGCCGCTCCTGAAGCGGCTCGGCCCGGTCAGCTACGTCCTGATGACCGCGTTCACGTCGCTGACCTATAATCCCCGCCCCTACCGCATCAGGATCGACGACGAGGCCGAACAGAACCTCCTGATGTGGTCGCTGATGCTGTGCAGCTTCGACGGTGCCGGCGAAGGCCTGATGCTCGCGCCCGGCGCCGATCCCGGCGACCGCAAGCTCGACCTGATCATGGTCGGCGACCTCGGACATTGGGAGACCCTGACCAGGATCGTCCCCAATCTCGGCGACGGCAGCTATCTGGCGCACCCGAAAGTCCAGCGCCGCCACGCCAGCCGGATCACCATCGACAGCGATCGCATGGTCCGCGCCGACGTCGACGGCGAAAGCATCGGGCAATTGCCGATGTCGGTGACGATGCTGCCGTTCCACCTCAAGGTAGCGGCGCTCAATCGGTCGTAGGCTGCCGTTCCCGTCGTACCGGATTACCCCACCGCCGTCCCGTTCTGGAAGGTCAGCTCGGCCTCCCAGAATGGTGAGATGGAGGGAACGCGCAAGATAGTTGTACAATTGCGAAACACACGTAAGAATTTACGAACTGCTCGGCCTCAACGAGGGAACCGAAAATGCTGAGTCCGGATAAGATCGTCGAAGTGCTTCGCGTGCCTACAGAGCATGGTCACGCAAGTCCGGTATTCGCGCTTGTGCCAAGAGCGGGTCCGGTCAGCTTCTATTCGCAACAGAAGCGCGCGTTTAATCTGGTCGCGGCGCTGCATCACGAAAAGCTAATCCAGCCAGCGAAGACTGTCGCTGTTATTGGTGCGGGTCTGGCCGGCATCACGGTTTCGGCGGCGGCTCACATGCTCGGTTGCATGGTGACCGTATTTGAGACCAATCAAATACCCTTTCATCAGCAGCGCGGCAATCACACGCGCTATATTCATCCAAATGTCATTGATTGGCCTCAAGCCGGTTCGGAGTTGCTCGAAACCCAACTACCATTTCTGAATTGGAAGGCAGATGACTGCACACGCGTCATTGATGAAATTGAAGATCAGTGGCAGGCGCTTGATATTGTCACGCACTATAAACGTCAGGTTCATATCGCAGAGATGGAGGTGGATGGCGCCTATGTTGTCGCATCGCAGCCCTATCACCGCAAAAAGTTCGATGTTGTCGTTATCACTGTTGGCTTCGGCCAGGAAAGCCAATTTGGACTGAAAGGTCAGAAGACATACTGGTCAAACGACGATTTGCATCAGCATCTCACAAATGCCGATGAGCAGATATTCATTTCTGGCATTGGCGATGGCGGCCTGATCGATGCCATGCGTCTCGCCTTGCTTAGATTTGACCACGGGGAAGTTGTGCAGGAGGTTATGAGGCATCGGCCATTGCTTGAAATCCGCGATGAGCTTCTAGCAATTGATCGCGACGCACGGACTATCCTGAAGAACACGTCCATCGCTCCGGCAAAACGGGAAGCCAAGGCTTCGGATTTGATTTGGGAGAAGTATGTTGAACTAGGTCTGCCGCAACGGCTTCCGCGATTGGAGCGAAGGGACAATGTCCGCAAGATTGTGCTGAACAGTTCGCTGCCCACCCCCATGAACATCAACGCGTCGATCATTAATCGTGTCATCGTTCATGGACTGGTGTCTGACGGCGTCATCGCGTACGAACAGGGTAGCCTTGCACCTTTCGCAGACGGAATTTTTGGAGGACAAGTTCGTCTCGAGCGAGTGGCCAGACCCGAACTCGATCATATCGACAAAATCATTATACGCCATGGCCCCATGGGCGCCCTAAGTTCTGTAGTCGGCGAGGATTTGACGCGAGCTTACTTTAGTAAGTCTTCGGATGTTGACCAGACGGGCCGATTTCTAGCGCTGAGGCCGGACCTATTCCGCATTCCAGAGAATGTCCTCCAGGCGCCGACAAGATCGCTCAACCGGGCCACACGGCTCCTTCCCGAATTCGAAGCTTGGCTAGATAAGTTCAATATCGCTTTCGGACGTGTCAGTATCCGCGCCGACGAAGAAACAGGCGGACCGGCTTTTGCCGTGACTGTGAACGATGAGGGTATGGCGAAGTTGAAAGCACAGCCGGCTCTCTATCACCGCGTGCCGATCACCGTCGAAATTGATTCAAGCCTTCCCATCAGACATCCGGAGCTTCCGGACATAAAGCGCTTGCGACCGCTGGTATGCGGGACAGGTATTAGCGCGTGGTCGAGCGGAACACTGGGCTGCTTTGTCACGGCTCCGGACGGGAAGCCGGCCATTGTGACCGTCGCCCATGTTCTCTCCTCGCTCCGCGACCCCGAGCGCGAACAGGTCGTCATTCAGCCTTGGCATTTCAGTGAGGAGCACCGGGATGCTGACGTCATTGCGCGAGTGACAAAGGTCCTTCCCTTGCACGAGGATGGACGAAACCACTTCGACATCGGTTATGCCACTTTGGAACCTGGCGTCGAATTTGTTCAATGCTGTGATCCGAGCCTGCAAACCCCCGCATTTCGGCGCGTAATCGAGATGGATGCTTCTCTCTTGGGTTCTCCCGTGTTCCTGGCTGGGCCAAACAAGATTATCCACGGCAAGATCGTCGGCATTGATGCCGTCATAAATGACGTCGCCTTCTCTCACGGCAGATTTGGTTTTGAGAAAGTAATCGTTATTTCAGATTTTGACGTACGTCCGGGAGATTTCCCCGCTGCGTCAGGAAGCATCGTGGCGACAAAGGATGGATCGGTAGTTGGAATGACTTTTGCGGGAACCGAAGCTGATGACAGCCTCACCCTTTGCGCGTTCGCTCTAGCGCCGGCATTGCGGGAATTGAAATGTGAATTCATATCATTTTCAACTTAGTTTAGCTTGCCGCTTGCGACTAGGTTCTTGTGAAGTTTCCCGTCCTTCATGATGACCGGGAAATTCCTGGCCCGATCCTCTATCAGTTTGACGCCGAGGAGGAATCCGAGGACCCACAACCCCGTCATCGGGAATCCCGTCAGAATGACGAGGCCGGCCAGGACGCCGAATGCGCCTGATAACAGCATGATCCAGCCTGCTTCGCGCCAATGGCTGATGCCGAGCAGGATGCGAACGATGCCGGAAATCAGCAGCACCATGCCGAGGATGTAGGTGAGGATCAGCGCACTGGCGATCGGCTGGCCCACCAGCACGATGCCAAAGGCGACGTACAGGATGCCGAGAAGCACCTGCCATACGAACCCTTCCCCATCCCTTGGTCCAGAACGCGTGGACGACCTCGAAGGCGCCCGCGAAGATGGAGACCCAGCCGATGAAGATGGTGCTGATGAGAGTAACGAGCATGATGTCGCCGAGAACGAGAGTCCCTGCCCCGATCATCACGAGGCCAAGCAGAACGCAAACCCAGAACGGCGGCGCAGACAAGCAGGTGGCGCCGATCGGCGAGCTACGGTCAACTGTCGTCATGTCATTCTCCTCGCTTCAGGGCTAGAGCTCAGCTATTTCCATCGCCAGCCGCAGCGGCGACGGCCGCGATGCCACCAGCAGACCCAACGGCGGCGTCGACGGCGATGCCAGTGATGGGGAGGTCGTCGATTGGGAGACGGTCGGTGGGGAGGTCGCCCCGGCGGCCGCCCGACCCCGGCTTGCGCTTCCTGCCTGAAATCTCCAGCGTCTCTTCCGGGATCTTTCTGCATCGCGAGCGGCATCGCCTCGGCCATATCAGGTAGCAGGTTTGTGCCGAAACCAGCGGCAACGGCGCCGCACACCAGACTCCGCAGCACACTGCGACGGTCGATTGCATCCATTATTGTTCTCCTGGTCGGGACGCCCCTCTCCTCGCAGTTCGTATTCGATCAGCTTGACCTCAATCGGCTGGCGGGCTGATCGCTCGGGATTTCTCCGGGCAAATAGTCCGGCAGCCGGCCCGCCGGGATGATCGCCAGCAGTGCAAGACCGGCCATGATCAACAGCCCGATCTTGAGCGCGCGCAGCCGCGCCTCGGTATTGACGCGCTCGGCTTCCTGCACCTGCTGCGGCGTCGCGGTTGTCGCTTCCATCACGCTGCGCAAACGGTCGTTGCTGACGAAGGTGATATTGTCGAGATCGACCTGGCTCTGGATTTCTTTCGGCAATACCGGGTTCGCGGCGATCTGGCTGAGCGCGATCGTGCTCAACAGGCCGACGAGCAGCGCGCCCGCCACCGCCGTTCCGACCGCGGAGGCGAGATTCTGCGTGGTGCCGCGCAGCGACCCGACGTCGCCCGCAAGCTCCTTGGGCGAAGCGGTGACCAGCACGTTGAACAGCAGCGTGACCAGCGAGCCTTGCCCAATGCCGAACAGGATCAGACCGAACAGCACGGGTACCTCGCTCCAGTCGTTGCGCACGACAAAGGCGAGCCACACCAGACCAATGGCGCACAGAATGAAGCCGTAGCGCCCGATCTGCCGCGGCGTCAGCCGGTCATAGACGTTGACGATCAGCATCGCGGTGAAGAATACGGTGAGATTGAACGGCATCATGGCGATGGCAGTCGCCAGCGGCGAGCGGCCCTGCACGATCTGGATATAGAGCGGCACCGAAAAATTGAGCGCGGCCTCCAGCGCGACCACGGCAAACAGCGCGTAGACGGCGCACCGCTCCTCCGGCGAGTCGATCACCTCGAGCGCCAATAGTGGCGTCTTTCCCGCCGCCTGACGCCGGTGCGTCCACGTCAGGAAGGCCTGCCCGAGCATGACGCCGAGAACGATCAGGATTGGCGCCGGCGAAAGGCCGAGCAGATCGAACGGCGCGTTGCCTGTGGCGAGCACGAGACCCCAACCATTGAGATTGTTGAAGCCGAAGCTGATCAGAACGATCGCCGACGCCGCCAGCACGACGCCTATGGCATCGATCTGCACGTCCAGGCGGCCGTGGTCGGGCCTGAGACGGAAACTCAGGATGAAAACGATGGCGGAAACCGCGATCAGGATGCCGAACGCCGGGCGCCAGCCGATATAGGTGCCGAGCACGCCGCCGATGACAAACGCCAACACGCCCGCAGCCGCGCGCGCGGAGCCGAGCGCTCCCACTGCCGTCGCCTGCTGCCGTCCCGTATAGTTCTCCGCGATCAGCGCCACCAGCGAGGGCACGATCACGGCGCCCGCTGCGCCGCAAACCGCCTGGGCCGTGATCATCAGTGTCGCCGTCGGGCTGAAGGTCATCAGAATCTGCGACGCACAGAACAGGACGACGGCGAAGCGGAACACCTGCAGCGCGCCGAACCGCTGGGCGAGCTTTGCACCCAGCATGACGAAGCCGGCCACCAGCATGGAATAGGCCACGATGCCGGTCGCAACCGTCGTCGGCGGTACGCCGAAGCTTTTCACCATGCCGCCGAGCGCGACCGGCAGGGAGGCGACGTTGAAGGACATGATCATCTGACCGAGCGCGATCGCAATCATGGGCACCCATGACTCGCGCGCTCTGTCCCGGACAGCCCCCATCGAAATCGAGTGCGTTGCCATGGTGTCCTCCCGGGTTGCGCGGTGCCAGACGATCCGCGGGATCGACCGAACCGCTCACTGCATTCGCTTCAATCTTCCGGTTTGGAGACGAACAGATCCATTCCCAGCCGCTGCGACAGGAATTTTGCCGCAAGCTGGCCCTTCACGCTGTTGCCGGCCGCGTCGAGCGGAGGCGCGAAAGTTCCGAAACCGCCCTTGCCTGGAGAGACCGCGACAATTCCACCGCCGATTCCACTTTTGCCGGGCAGGCCGATGTCATAGAGCCAGTCGCCCGAGGTCTCGTACAGCCCGGCGGTAATCATCACCGTCAGCACATAGTGGCAGACGGACGCGTCGACCACGCGCTGCCTGGTGACGGGATTGACGCCGCCATCCGCCAGCGTTGCGCCCATCACCGCCAGGTCGCGGGCGCTTACGTTCAGCGAGCACTGTTTGGTGTAGAGATCGGTTGCCTGCTTGGCGTCGCAATAGATGCGGTCGTAACTCTGAAGCAGCCGGGCGATGCTGCGGTTGCGGTAGTTCGTCTGCGATGCCGAGGCGTAGACCTCTTCATTGAGCGAGAGCTTGCGACCCGCAAAACGCGACAGCCCCTCGTGAATGTATTGCCATTGACCTTCCGCGGTCAGCCCCGGCACGAGACTCGTGGTCGCGATCGCACCCGCATTCACCATCGGGTTGGTGCGGCCCCCACCCTGCTCGACGGCGGCGAGCGAGTTGAACGGCAATCCCGTGGCATTCGCGCCCAGCCTTGCACGCGCCTCTTCGGGGCCGATCGTCTCGCAGACCAGCGCGAACACAAACGGCTTCGACACGCTCATGATCGAGAATTTGTATTCGGTGTCTCCGGCCTCGTAGACGCGTCCGCTGGTGCCGACCACGCAAACCCCGAACAGTTCACGGGGAACCCTGGCCAGCGCCGGATAGACTTGCGAGTTATGGCCCTCGCCGTTCGACTTGAAACGCTGGTGGGCGTCGAACACCAGCTTCTGAACCATTTCTGGCTCAGGCAGGTGCCCGGTCGAGATGTATGGCCGTTCTGCTCGTTCCGCGATCGAAGGAAAGTCCATGGGACTCCTCCATCCGGCTTCAACAATCCCGTTCGAGGACGATCGAGCCGCTCGGCAACACAGGTCCCACGCTGAAAAAACGATCTCCGCGGATCGCTCAGCTTTGTTCTGACTTGCGGCGGAACCTAACGCTCCAACGTGTATGGAGTCAATGACACAACCTTAAAGTCGGTTTGTAGCGAGTGTGTTCCGCTGCAACATATTGTGACAAATCGCGACGGCGCGGACGACAACCTCGGCGAATTAGAAGCCAATTTGACCGAGCGCTGTCACGGTTTGATGAAAGCGATCAGCGAAGCGTGATTCGTTCGCTCGCAGCTTGTGATACCCTGCAATCGAGCCGCACGGCCCCCGAGCGACCCGGCCGCTCGCCGCTGACAGATCAACGGCTCCGCCGGATCGTCTTCGCCGCTGCCAAAATTGCCGGCAACGACATTGCGAGTTGCGCGACGGAAGGAGTGTCGACACGCCAGAAGCGTCCCGCGCGGCCTACATCATGTCCATCATATCGAGTGGAGGATACCGAGATGTCAGATCTAGTCGCGATCATCTATCCATCCGAAGCGAAGGCCGAGGAGGTGCGGCAGCGCCTGTTCAAGCTGCAGAAGGAATATCTGATCTCGATCAGCGACGCCGTGATTGCATTGAAGACCGAAGCTGGTCCCGTAAAGTTGAATCAACTCGTCAATACGACAGCAGTGGGAGCTGCATCGGGCAGCTTCTGGGGACTCCTGATCGGCGTGATCTTCCTCAATCCCCTACTCGGTGTTGCCTTGGGCGCGGCATCCGGAGCCCTCGGCGGCGCCCTGTCGGACTACGGCATCAACGACGCCTTCATGAAGGACCTCTCGGGGAAACTGCAGCCCGGCAACGCAGCGCTGTTCGTGCTCATCAAGAATATGACTGCGGACAAGGTGCTGCGCGAGATTCAGGACGCAGGAGGCACCGTACTCAAGACATCTCTGGATGACAGCAAGGAACAGAAGCTTCGCGACGCGCTCGCGAAGGCAAGCACGGAGCAGCCGCCCAAAACGAACGCGGCCTAGCTCGCGGCAGCCAGCTGAGAACCAGCCGGTCGCGGTTATGGCGCCGTAGCCGGCTGCTCTTCGGGGCAGGCTCAGTAAGGACGTTCGTGCAGTTGTCCGTCGATCCGGCGGCTGTGCTGGCCGCTTAGCGGGTCGGAGACGGCCCCATGAACTCACTCACTCCGCTCAACCCCTACTTCGCGCTGGTCGTCGGGTTTGCCCGGAAGTACGATCGGAATGCAGGCGTCGGCACGGTCATCGCGCTCATGCTGCCTTACGTGCTCTGGATGTCTGCACTGTGGATACTTCTTTTCGTCGCGTGGTACCTGTCGGACCTGCCTTCGGGCATGTAGGCGAAACAGCGAACGCGCGAAGGGGCCCGGTGATGACAAGGCCGACCGCGGGACGCGACCCCATCAGCATGAAGGATCGCATGCTGATCGATCCGCGCGATGGCGATATCGAGGACGATGCCGCCAGCCCCGGGCAACGCTCGTTGCTCGCGATCGCAGGAAGCCTGCTCGTCGAAATCAGTCTGCCGAAGCTGCTGTTCGCCTGGACCGTGTTGCTGCTGCTGCCGGCCGTGCTGCTGGGCCTTGCGCCGCTGCTGGCCTCCGCCTGGTTGTCGACCTTGTCGGAACGCATCGCCGCATTGACCGAAATCGGTGCGGCGCTGGCGCTGGTCGCAGTCCTCATCCTGGGATGGATCGGATGGCGTCCGCTGCTTCGGATTGCCGAGACCAATTTCTGGTCGCTCAACGCGCTCGCGGTGCAACCCGGTTATGCGTTCGGGCGCGAAGCGCTGCGGCACCTGACGGAGCGGATGTGGGGCAAGAATCTCACCTTCGCCGGCCGGGCGAGACTGCGCAGCGCCAATTCGGTTGGAGCCGGAATCATGCTGGCCATATTCGCAGTGCTGATCGCGATTGCGGCCTGGCCCGCCTCACGTTGGGCGGGTAGCTGGAACGACCTGGTCGCACTGCACCGCCTCGCCGTGCCGACGCTTGCAAATGCCGTGGTATTGCTGTCCGCCTACCTCGCGGCCGCATCGCTGTTTTGGGGACTGGCGGATGCCAGCATGCCTCAACCGGCCGACCTCGCCAGCTTCGATCCGGCCCCTGCCGAAAGCCGCCGCTGGCGCGTGGCGCATCTCTCGGACCTTCACGTGGTCGGCGAGCCCTACGGCTTTCGCATCGAAAGCGGCCGGTCGGGCCCTCGTGGCAATCGCCGGCTCGATCGGATATTCGCGCGTCTGGCTGCGATCCACGCGATCGATCCGCTCGATCATGTGCTGATCACCGGCGACATGACCGACGCCGGCCGCGCCGGCGAATGGGCCATATTCCTCGATGCACTAGCGCATCATCCGGAGCTTGCGGCACGTACGCTCCTGTTACCCGGCAATCACGACGTCAACATCGTCGACCGCGCCAATCCGGCCCGGCTCGACCTGCCGTTCAGCCCGGGCAAGCGGTTGCGGCAAATTCGAACCCTGTCGGCGCTCGCGACCGTGCAGGGCGATCGCGTATGCGTCGTCGATG
>Ga0081540_1004382_pt1 | contig 10794 bp, 11 predicted proteins | sample TabmetS2T1R1_FD_71024 | JGI IMG/M metagenome (GOLD analysis project Ga0081540, IMG submission 71024) | Tabebuia heterophylla rhizosphere microbial communities from the University of Puerto Rico - S2T1R1 | ecosystem: Host-associated > Plants > Roots > Rhizosphere ... | reverse complement strand
CACTGGGACAATGTAAGTAGCCCTACGATGCCCATCAAGCTCCGAGGCCAGTGAATTTGCTGTATTGCCACGCATGCGGTATGCTGTCGAGGTTGTAGGACTGGAAAGGGTGCTAGAGTACATGTCTGTTATAGTGGGGAGAGGAGGGTTGGCGCATGGCAACAACGTTGGAAGCCATGGTGGCTGCAGCCAAGGCGGTCGTTCCCGCGTTAACAGCCGCGCAGGTTCAGGCGAAAGTCCAGGCTGGAGAGCCGTTTGTGATTCTGGACGTACGAGAGAAAGACGAATACGACCAGGGGCATATAGCCCAGGCCCGGTTGCTGCCGCGCGGATTACTAGAATTTCGCATCAATGACGTCGTGCCCGATACATCTATGAACATTATCCTGCATTGACGCCGCGACAGCCGGGCTGCCCTGGCAGGGCAGACACTGCAGCAGTTGGGCTACCAAAATGTGGCCTTCATGGTGGATGGTTTCACGGCCTGGAGCGCACTCGGGTTGCCTGTGATTGGGCAGCCTTTATAGGCCCATCCACGGGAACGTACGGGAGGGGATGCCGAGGGTGGACTTTCTACGAGATGTGGGTCAACGAGGTGTCTGGGCAATCGTCCGTCTGTCGATTACCTTCCCCTGGACTACCCTGCTTATAGCCGTGATGCTGGCCGTATTGTCTATCTGGTATACGTCGCATCATCTCGAATTTCAGACCTCACGGAATGCCCTGGTGTCTCAGAAGGCTCGGTATATCCAGCACTTTGAGGAAATCGACCAGGATTTTTACGACCTTGATTCGTTCATCGTGGTGATTGAAGCGCCGCACCTGGAGCGGGGCAAGCAGTTCGTCAACGCCTTGGTACCTCGGCTGCGGGCCGATACTCAGCATTTCAACCGTGTGATCGATAGAATCGATACCTCTAGTCTGGAAGGCAAAAAACTGCTCTTGTTGTCGCCGGAGGATCTGCACACGCTGCAGCAGCGCCTCCAGGATGCACAGACGTTTCTCACCGACCTCGCGGCAGCGCCGGGTCTGCAGCAGTTATTAACATCGGTGAATCAAGAGATCAGCAAGGCACTCGTGTCGCATCTGGCCGAGTCGTTTTTAGGGACCTCTACGTCTTCGACTGCAGAGCCGGGACAGGCCCTGGACGTGACCTTTCTGTCAGCGCTCTTCGGAGAAATAGAGCAAGCCCTTGCTGCGCCGGCCACCTATGTGTTTCACTCACCATGGGCGAGCTTTTTTCTCAAAGATAGCCAAATCCTATCGCAGGAAGGCTATTTGACCTCGGGGGGCGATCGCTTTCTGTTCGTGCTGGTAGAAGACCGCCCGGCTGACCGTAGCTTTGTGAAGCATGCTGTGCCCCTGCGGGCCTTGCGTGACCATGTCAAAGCTGTGCAGCGGGACTTTCCCGATGTCCAGGCCGGGGTGACCGGGAGTATGGCACTGGGCAGTGATGAAATGGTCAGTTCGCAGCGTGATACGGCGTTGGCGACGGTGCTCTCGCTCATCAGCGTCGGCCTCTTATACATTGCCATCTTTTGGGAAGTGTGGAGTCCATTGCGGGTGCAGATCACGCTGCAGTTAGCTATCTGTTGGTCCCTGGGCTGGGCGACTCTCACCGTTGGCCATTTAAACATTCTCTCGGTAAGCTTTGCCCCGATTCTCATTGGCCTGGCGGATAACCTGGGCATTCACCTGGCGGCGCGTTATAGTGAGGAACGCGCTGCCGGCCATGATTTTCGTACCGCAATGGAGATCGCTGCACGGCAGACGGGCCCAGGCATTGTGACCGCCGGGATCTCGGTGGTCCTGGCCTTTTACGCCGTCATGCTGGCGAATTTCCCAGGACTTGCCGAACTCGGATTTATTGCTGGGAGTGGTGAGTTGCTCTGTATGGTGGCCAGCTTTACCGTGCTGCCGGCGCTGTTCGCCGTCAGCCAGCGCTATCTGCGGACGCGTGCGGCAGCATGGCAGGGGAAGGAGCGCCGGAGTTGGAGTTGGAGTTGGCCGGGACGTTATCCCCGTCTCACACTCGCGGGCATTGGTGTGCTGATCCTCATCGGTGTACTCGTATCGCCGCTCCCGAAATTCGACTATAATCTGCTGCATCTCCAGGCGAAAGGCACTGAGTCGGTCGTGTGGGAAAACCACCTCCTGGAGGCATCGGGCCATTCATCGCGGTATGCACTCACCACGGCTGATTCTCTCGAAGAATTGCGCCGCAAAAAAGCCCAGTTTGAGGCCCTGCCAGTGGTCGATCAGGTCGAAAGTCTCGCCTCCCTGCTGCCGCCTAATCAGGAGGAACGTCTGGCCTTAGTGGCTGAGATAGCCCCTGTGGTAGACGCTATCCCGGCGACATGGGAGAATGTCGAGCCCATTGATCTCGAGGAGATTAGCACTACTCTCGAAAAAATCCGCTTTAAATTACAGCAGCCTCCCAGCGACTGGGATCCCTCAAAGCGGCCGTCGGAGGAAGCCCTCACCGCAGCACGTACAGCTCTGATCGCAGTGCAGGAGCGTCTCAAGAGCATGCCGCCGGCCACTGCGAGCCAGGTACTGGATGCCTTTCAACGGGCCTTGATGATCGACTTTGCCGCGAAATGGACGCTGCTGCAGGGCAATGTACACCCCACGGGACCTGTGACCCTGGATGATGTGCCCAGCTATCTGCGCGAACGCTTTGTCGGCAAGAGCGGACGCTATCTGCTGCAAATCTTCGCACGTGACAATATTTGGGAACGTGAACCCATGCGGACCTTTGTGAGCCAGCTGCAGACGGTCGATGCTGGCGTCACTGGCCCTCCTGTGGTAGCGCTTTATTCGATCCAGAACATGCAACAGGGGTATGTGCGTGGCGGTGTGTACGCCCTGATCACGATCGTCGGCGTCACGTTAGTGCACTTTCGGCGCCTCAAACCGACCTGGCTGGCGCTGTTTCCTCTGGGGGTGGCGGCCCTCTGGATGATCCCCTGCATGGCGCTCTTTGGTGTGCAAATGAACATCGCCAACTTGATCGTCATCCCCTTGTTTATGGGCATGGCCTTTGACAACGGTATCCATCTCGTGGATCGTGCTCTTGAACCTCCCAGGACAACCAGCGAGCGTCCCACGCAGAGTACAGGCAAGGCCGTTGTCCTGGCGACGTTAACGACGATTGCTGGCTTTGGCAGTCTCATGGTTGCCCGCCATGCCGGCATTTTTAGCTTTGGCTTCCTCGTAGCTCTATCCGTCACTTGTAATCTCGTGGCGGTGTTTACAGTCCTGCCCTTACTCTTGCGGATAGTGCGCCTCGACCCTTCTCCAACCACTCCGGTAGGTATGACCCCAACCATGAGGGCTGACTAGCTATGCCTCCCAGCACGACCGGGGTCATCGTGATTGCCCATGGGCAATGGTTTGCTGAGATCGCCGGGCTACCCCTTTTACACCGCGTCCTCCTCAGTGGTGGTAAAGCCGGTGTGCGGCGCTGGATTGTGCTAGCGCCGCACGAGGCACAGTGGGTACGTTCCAGTCTGGCAACAGCCTATAAGCTCCGAGACATCGCCTGGCAGGTGCATGATCTGCACACCACCGAGTCGGGGCGTCTGGCCGCGGTTTTGCCGGCAGAGGATGTGCTGGTGGTGACAGTTCCAGCAGTCTTTGATTATCGTTTGCTCGCTGATCTGCAAGACGCCCTCGCGCCTACCCTCTGCGTCACCAGGGCTGCTGCACCCACTCCGACAGATATTGTTGTCCATGACGGTCATGTCGTCGCCGGCGCTGCGCAAGGTGCTCCTGCCTACCGTAGCACCGGTATCCTGCGCTGCTCTGGCATGCAGTTGGGCCAGGTGCTTGGCCAGGCAGCAGAAGAGGTCGGCCAGTCACCCTCTCCACACACGGTTCTCTTGACCAGGCTGCTTGCCCAGACCACCGTCCGGGCCCTGGATGTCAGCCGGCGTCTATGGCTCCTGATCACTGAACCGTTGGATATCAGTGTCGCTACGGCCGAGGCACAATTGCTCCGGAGCCTGGGGCGCGAGGGCGACAGTGTGCTGGTGCGGACGTTGGATCGACGCCTCTCCCAGCTCCTTACGAAACGACTCATGCGTACGTCGGTAACACCGAATCAGATCACCCTGGCTTCTGCAGCAGTCGGGATCATGGGGGCCTTCTTCTTGGCACAACCATCACAGGTATGGCAAGTGCTGGGCAGCCTGTTATTTCTGCTCTCGACTATTATGGACGGTTGTGATGGAGAAATTGCCCGTTTGACTTTTCAGGAGTCAGCATTTGGGGCAAAACTCGATCTCATCATGGATAATGTCGTGCACCTGATACTCTTCCCGAGCATTGCGCTGGGTCTGTATCGTCGGGAGTACGATACACTCTATTTCGTGCTTGGTGGTCTGACCCTGGGTGGTATCCTTATCTCCATAGCGGTGTATCTGCCATATCTTTTGCGTCGGCAGAAGATGCATAGTACTCTTGCACGCCTCCATGAGCGTCTGGCGAGCCGTGATTTTGCCTATGTCCTACCCGTGCTTGCCCTGATTGACGGACTGCAGTGGTTTCTCTGGGCGACAACGGTGGGGACGTATCTATTTGCTGCGGCCTGGGTGGTGATCACTGCACGTGAGCGGCGCCAGCAGCACAGCCTCGGAAATGAGAAATCTGCCTCAGTTTAGGCGCGCTAGCGCCGGATCAACACGGCGTCGGCAGTGCTGGCGGCGACGAACTGGCAATGGGCTGAACGCGTCGGAGACTACAGCATGTCCGCGTGTACCAGGCATAGGTCAGGTGTCCGAAGCCATTCCAGACGAGGCCTTCGAAACGCATCATAAACTCAAATGCCAGCCCATAGACTCTTGTGGAAGCAGGTGGCCTAGCCCGCTGTGTGCAGCAGCCCAGGAACAATTTCCAGCACGATCCAAAGCACCATCCACCAACCCACGACGCAGAAGCTCGCGAGGAGACCTGTAAGACCCACTTGCCATACCCTACTCCCAAGCAGGAGCAGGCCATGAGAAGAAACACACAGACAAGGAGATGGACAATGCGCATGCGACCATTACGAGGCTGGGAGGTCTATTAAATGACGATCCCAGCCGTCATTCTCTTCTCTGATGTGCCAGCTACCCAATTACCAGTAGGCGGGATATCCCTGGCAACTCGACACATTAAAGAACTCTACAAACATGGTGTCCGCGAGTTCTACCTCTGTGGGGCGAGTACCCTACCACCCACACTCCAGCAGGCCCGTTTACCTGACGATGTCATCTTACACGCGGTGCCCCACGACGAAGACGCTCTGCCATACCAACTGCGGGCACTCCTGGCTATGCCAGGCGAAATGTTATTCGTGCGGGGCGATTGCCTCGTTGATCCACGCCTCTTCGCTGCACTGCTGGCGAGGACTGCCCCGCATTGGTTACCGGTACCACGGGCTCCGGCCGGCACCCTGCCCGCTGCCGCCCGCTTGTCACCCGCCCAGCTTGATACGTGGGCAACCGCTGGTCTCGAGCAGTGGCTACAGCATAGCCCGGCGCTCAAGCTCGACATGCTGGATGACTATAGTCCTTCGCACCGTGGCCCCGTGCCATTCTATGTGCTCACGGTCACCACACCGGAGGAGGCCAAAGCCGCAACGCGCACCCTGATCCGTGCGGCCCAAAAATGTGCCCTGGATCTGCCAGCTCTCCTACTCAACCCGGTGTTTGAAAATCGTCTCGTCTTCTGGCTGTGCAACACCCGTATTACTCCCAACCAGGTGACTGTGTTCACTGGTATACTCGGCGCGTGCATTGCCCTCTTGTTTCTACATGGGTGGCTGCGCCTTGGCATTACGCTTACCTACGCTGTGGCAGTGCTCGATGGCGTTGACGGCAAACTGGCTCGTACGAAGTTGCAGACCTCACGTCTTGGAGAGTTCGAGCATGTCCTCGATTCCTTCGTCGAACATGCGTGGTATCTGACCATAACGAGCTTCCTCGTCACCAGCACGAACGATACGCAATGGTGGTGGATAGGTGGCGGTCTGATGGTGAGCGATGTGCTCGATAACTTGCTCTACTATGCCGGGCTTGTGTGGTTGGGAAAATACCTTGATGAACTGGGGGCCTTCGACCGTAATTTTCGGCTCATTGCTGGGCGTCGCAACATTTACGCCTGGATGTGGTTCTTTGGCTTCTGGGCAGGGCGTCCTACCCAGGTTTTCGTCGCAGCGCTGGTGTGGGCGATCGTCACTGTAGGGGTACACAGCACTCGACTCGTGTATCATTTGCGTCGGCATATGAGCGTGAGAACGGCCTGAGAAGTAGGCAAATCCTGGAAGCCTGACATCAAAAAGTCCTGCTATGGAAGGACAAAGAATATAGAAGTTTTTAGCTTGACTCGCATGGGATGGAGTTTATGATTCATTTTACTGCTCCTGAGCCAAGCTTCTTAGAGTGTGTTTAAAAAGGCACATTGACTGCAATCCTTCGGACTATGAGATGAATCATCGCCACAGAGAACATCACTATTTAGGAGAAGATACTTCATGGCCTTTTGGGTAAAAATGATCAAACGAGAGTTTGACACAAAGCCGATTGCGTGTCATCTCTATGTGACTGATCAGTGTAATCTGGACTGTTTTTACTGTACAGAGTACGACAATAGTGTCCCCCATCCGAGTCTAGAAGATCTCAAAAAATGGCTCCGAAAGATCAAAGAGTTGGGATGTATTCGCATTGGTCTTCAGGGGGGGGAACCATTACTACACCCGGATATCGTCCGCATTGTGCAGTATTGCAAGGCATTGGATTTGAGCACCAGTATGGCTACGAATGGGTTCATGCTCACACCGACGCTGATTCAGGACCTAGAGAACGCTGGTCTGGATTCGATGCAGGTCTCTGTTGATCGGATGACACCTATTCCATCGACTCGCAAATCTCTGAAAACCATCATACCCAAACTAGAAGTTCTTAAGAAGTCTAAGCTTCCCTTTAGCATCAGTGGTGTCCTATTTAAGGAAACTCTCATAGAAGCCAGGCAAATGCTGGAGTATGGGCTTTCCCATGGAATTCCTACACATTTCCGTCTTGTTCATGCTGAGCCAAATGGGCACTTTGGAGTTGATCCTGGAGAGAAAGATGCACTCAAGTCCTTGATTAACTTTCAGATGCAAGAAAAGAGAAAAGGAAGAAAAGTTCATACAAGCTGGCATATCTTGAAATACCAAAACGCTCTTCTCAATGGGAGAAATATTGATTGGACATGTATTGCAGGTTATAAGTATTTTTTTGTATCCTCCCAGGGAAAATTCTGGCTCTGCAGTTCAAATCGTCAACCTAATATAGATATTATGGATGTTACCTCTGAACTCTTGCAAAGCTACTTTCATAAAAAGGAGTGTCAAGAGGGTTGTGGTGTCTACTGTATCATTTCGGAATCGTTGGCTAACAATAATCCTGTTAAATTTGGAATAAGCGAAGCCTGGGATCACCTTCAGGCAAAAAGCACACGCCTCTTGGGATGAGCACCATGGGTTTTTACCTTGACAGCCACGATAATTTTGTCTATCAATTGATAGATACATGGGCAGGCACAGCATCATAGAGGGTATCGTGCCAGGAGGTAGGCTATGGGTACGGGAACATGGGCAGTGCAGACGGTAATGGACGCGGTCATGACGTGGAACTATGACGTCGAGCATCCTGAGCTGCGTGCGCTCTACGAGAAGGCGAAGCGTGAGCAGTGGAACGCCACCACTCAGCTTCCGTGGACGCAAGACGTGGACCCGGAAGACCTTATTCTCGATGATGATATCAACCCCAATGTGGCGCTCCTACGTGATTCTGACATCTGGCGCTGCATGACCCCGAAAGAACAGACGCGGCTACGGTACGAAACACTCGCCTGGAATCTGAGCCAATTCTTGCACGGTGAGCAACTAGCGATCTTCGTGGCTGGCCAACTCGCCGCGGCAGTGCCGTGGATTGATGCGAAGCTCTATGGCTCTACACAGGTGATGGATGAGGCGCGCCACTCCGAAGTCTTCTATCGCTATCTGCACGAGAAGCTGGAACACGAGTATCCTCTCTCCGACACCACCAGGGGTATTTTTGAGTCGATCCTGCACGAGTCGCGCTGGGACCTCAAATACCTCGGGCTCCAGGTGGTGCTGGAAGGGCTGGCGATGGGGCTCTTCACTCGTATGTACCAGGCGACCCGAGAACCCTTGCTCAAAGAGCTGTTCCACTTTGTGCGCCAGGATGAGGCGCGCCATTTCGCCTTTGGGGTCTTATCGCTACGCGATATGTACAATGAGACGCTTTCTGATGCCGAGCGCCGTGAGCGCGAAGACTACGCTTTCGAGGTCTGCTCGATCATGCGTGGCCGCACCTATCCCAAGGAAGCCTGGGAAGCCATGGGCCTCCCGGTCGACGAATGCCGTAGGGTCATGGGGGAAGCAGCACGGCGGAGCCAGGCGCAACTGTCGTCCTTCACGCGCGTGACCTCAGCCCTGAAGACGATTGGCTTGCTGAGCGATCGGATGCGTCCGCACTACGCACAAATTGGGTTACTGAAATACGAAGATACTCCCCTGGAAGAGCTGCAGATGATGGGCGTCGCTGCGTAGCAATGCTTGCTCTGCCCTCTCCCCCAGGGAGAGGGTCAGGAGGAGGGTCTCCTTCCTCATCACTCCTCAGTGTGGAAAGATCGTCTCTACAGAGACCTCAAAACCGGGCAGTACCTGCGAGGGTGCCACCTCTCCCATACAGTACTGGCCCATCAACACATATGTGCCCTGTTCCAGAACATACACGTCGATAGTCAGGGCACGCGGACCGACACTCCAATACTCAGCAACGCTCGCTTCCTGATACGCCTGCATCTTCTCACGCCAATCATACAGCCAGTTGCTTGGCGACAGAGCAGCATAGCCGGGTCAACTACCGCTAGCGAAATGTAACCGATTCACGTACAATCGCCTCGCCTACTACCGCGCATCTCAGGAGGTCCTATGACGTGTCTACATTGTCAGCACGCGAACCCTGTCGATGCCCGATTCTGCACCGGTTGTGGCCAGCCGCTGGCGCTCCTTTGTCTGGGATGTCAGACACCCAATACGCTTGACAGTCGGTTCTGTAAAGCCTGGGGTATCCGCTTAAAGCGGGACACCCATTAGAAGGCTCCTGTCAAGAGGGAAAACATCCCCCTTACACACCCTTTTGCATTTTTTGCCGAGGTATGTCGCATGGCATCTCGCTGCCGATTTGCCGTTTCGCCCGCACCCGTGTCTTCAGCGATTGTGATGTCACTCGCTCTATGGCGACGCACCAGACACCCATCAGGATCAAGGCGCATGACGGACACCTCGCCTTGTGGCCAGGCATCCGGCCCCTGGCACATCTCGTGCCCCAGAAAACCCTCGGTACCCTGCCGTGTCCAATCGTGCCAAGCACAGTGCATGTGGCTCTCCCATAGGGGTCCACCCCGAAGCTGGCTCGCGGCAGAGGCGTCGCAAAAACTCGACAAGTCGCTTGGAGGCCATCTGTGAGGGGTTGAGACCGGGTCTAATCAGTGTGGCTGGTTATGAACCATCCCGCCTTCAAGCCTCTCGCCTCAACCCCCACGCTGCAAGGCGTCTTATCCAAACGCCTTTGCCGCGTCGAAAGGCGCCTGATGACGCATCATGTGATAACACGCCCGGGCCAACTTGTGCGCCACTGTCTTGTGGGCCACTGTCACGTTGGTTTGGGCCTGCTTACGTTGGTAATAGCGCTGCACTTTCAGGTTGAACCGCCTGGCAAAGTGGGCCGCTTCCGCATAGGCCCAGGCCAAATACGGGTTGCCATTTTTGACGTTGCCTTGGCCCTTCCGTTTGCCGTTGCTGACTTTGGTGCTGTCTACACAGCGACAATACGAGGCATAGTCCCCTACACTCGGAAAGCGTCCGATGTCGCCCGTTTCCAGGAGGATCGTCTGGGCCAGAATCGGCCCGATCCCATCGACCGTCTGCAACAGCTCATACAGCGGTGTACTTTGTATCCGGGTCCGGACGCGTGTTTCCACCGTCTTGATCTGCTCGGCCAGGCAGTGCAGCACCGCCAGAGCACTGCTGACCGCCAGGGCCTGATCCGCGTTAGGTAAAAGCGTATCAACCTCGGCCTGACTCACGCTTTTGATCCGATTGGCACTCAGACGAGCGCCCGTGTTGCGCAAAATAATGTTTTGCACGCTCAGGACATTGGCCGTCTGCTGCTCGACCAGATGGGCTCGCTTGCGCAATAAATCTCGGACGGGCCGTTGGGCTTTCGGATAAATGTAGCCCTCAGGTAACACCCCTAAGCGTAGCAGGTGAGCTAGCCACCGCGCATCGGAGTGATCATCAGTATACTTGAGACCACTATACTGTTGAATCGCCGCGGGATTGGCCAGGTGCAGGCGATAGCCCGCATCCATTAAGCCATCGACGAGCCAGTACCAATTATAGGTGGATTCGACTACCAAACCCTCGATGTCCGCATGATAAGGGGCTAATTGCTCCACGATCGTGGCGAGATCGTTCGGCAACCGTTTGTGGTAGATCCGCTGATCCTGCTCATTGAGTAACACGACCACACTGTTGTTTGCATGCAGATCAATACCGCCGTATAGTGGCATCTCTGTCTCCTCATCGGGCTCTGCAGTCTGTTGTCATATCGCCTATGCAACCTCACTGTAGCGCTCGCTTGAGGAGCCTTCTAGATGATTATCAGTTGGGTGTCGGTCGTGTACGCTGAAGGACTGAATTCCACCACGAGTTCAGTGATGCTTCAGAGAACAGAC
>Ga0081540_1004381_pt1 | contig 10794 bp, 7 predicted proteins | sample TabmetS2T1R1_FD_71024 | JGI IMG/M metagenome (GOLD analysis project Ga0081540, IMG submission 71024) | Tabebuia heterophylla rhizosphere microbial communities from the University of Puerto Rico - S2T1R1 | ecosystem: Host-associated > Plants > Roots > Rhizosphere ... | reverse complement strand
GCGCCTGCGTGTAGGGATGCATCGGCTCGTCGTAGACCTTGTCGCGGGTGCCGCTCTCGACGATCCATCCGAGGTACATGACGGCGACCCGGTCGGAGATGTGCCGGACGACGGACAGGTCGTGCGCGATGAACAGGTAGGCCAGGCCGAGGCGATCCTGGAGGTCCTCGAGCAGGTTGACGACGCCGGCCTGGACGCTGACGTCGAGCGCGGAGACCGGCTCGTCGAGGACGAGCAGCTTCGGCTCGAGCGCCAGGGCGCGGGCGATGCCGACGCGCTGCCGCTGGCCGCCGGAGAACTCGTGCGGGTAGCGGTTCCCGTGCTCGGGGTTGAGGCCGACCAGCTTCAGGAGGTCGGCGACCCTGGCGCGGCCCGACGTGTCGTCCTTCCAGTACCCGTGCACCTTGAGCGGTTCGGCGACGATGTCGTTGACCGGCATCCGCGGGTTGAGGCTCGCGTACGGGTCCTGGAACACGATCTGCAGATCCCGGCGGATGGGGCGCAAGCCCTTGACGGAAAGCTCGGTGAGCTCGCGCCCGTCGAAGCGGACCGAACCCGACGTCGGCTTGTGCAGCTGCAGGATGGCGCGTCCGGTGGTCGACTTGCCACAGCCGGATTCGCCGACGACGCCGAGCGTCTCCCCCGAATCGAGGGTGAGGCTGACGCCGCTGACGGCCTGCACGTAGCCGACCGTGCGCCGGAACAGGCCCCCACTCTTGATCGGGAAGTTCATGACGAGGTCACGGACCTCGAGCAGGTGCGCGGCGTCGGTGCGCACGTCCCGGGCGCCGTTCTGCTCGGCGAGCGTGTTGACGTCGGTCTCGCTCATTGGGCCGGCACCCCCTGCGCGCGGAAGATCGAGGTCGGATCGTCGAGGTCCGCCAGCTCCTCCCAGTAGTGGCAGGCGGCGACGTGCTCGAGTTGATCCGTGGAGTACAGCGCTGGCTCGATCTCCTGGCACTTCGCCCTGGCGAGCGGGCACCGCGGCGAGAAGGGGCACCCGGACGGCAGGTTGATCAGGGACGGTGGCGCGCCGGGGATGGGACGCAGCCGGGCCCCGGCTGTCTCCAGGCTCGGGATCGAACCCAGCAGCCCTGCCGCGTAGGGCATCCGCGGGGAGGCGAACACCTGCGCCGTGGTGCCCGACTCGACAGGGCGCCCGGCGTACATCACGAGCACCCGGTTCGCCATCCCCGCCACCACGCCCAGGTCGTGGGTGATCAGGACGATCGCCGCGTTGACGGCGTCCTTCACCTCCATCAGCTTCTCGAGGATCTGGGCCTGCACCGTCACGTCCAGCGCCGTGGTGGGCTCGTCGGCGATGATGACGTCGGGGTTGTTGATGACCGCCATCGCGATCATTGCCCGCTGGCGCATCCCTCCGGAGAACTCGTGCGGGTACGCCCGCAGCCGCTCCTTCGGACGAGGGATTCCGACGAGCTCGAGCATCTCCGTCGCCCGCGCCAGCGCGCTGCGTCGTGAGATGGCCTCGTGGGAGCGGACCGCCTCGGCCAGCTGGTCGCCCACCGTGTAGACCGGGTTGAGTGCCGTCATCGGATCTTGGAAGATCATGCCGATCTTGCGGCCGCGCAGCGAGCGCTGCTGCTTCTGGCTCATCCGCAGGACGTCGCGACCCTCCAGCAGGATCTGGCCCGCGATCTGCGCCGACTTGGGCAGCAGGCCCATCACCGCGAGACTCGACACGGACTTGCCGGACCCGGACTCGCCGACGATGCCCAGCACCTCGCGCTCCGCCAGCGAGTAGGAGACACCCCGGACGGCGTTGACGATGCCGTCCTCGGTCGGGAACTTGACGGTCAGGTCGCGCACCTCGAGCAACGGCCCCTCGCCGCGCTCCCGCCGGGATTCGATCGGCTCGTCGGCGGAGATGGTTCCCGTGAGGTTCATCGCATCCGCCATCACGCACGCACCCGCGTCTGCTTGGGGTCGAAGGCATCGCGCAGGCCGTCGCCGATGAAATTGACGGACAGCGCGATCGCCACGATGAACAACCCGGGCCACCAGAACAACCACGGCCGCGTCTGGAAGGCCGTCTGGTAGTCGCTGATGAGCTTGCCCAGTGAGGTGTCCGGCGCCTGGACGCCGAAGCCGAGGAAGCTCAGCGCCGTCTCGAGGATGATCGCGGCGGATATGGTCAGTGTTGCGTTGACGATGATCGTCCCGAGCGTGTTGGGCAGGATGTGTCGGAAGATGATCCGCGAGTCCGGAGCGCCCATCGCTCGGGCGGCCTCGACGAACTCCTTCTCACGCAGGGAGAGGAACTCGCCGCGAACCAGGCGGGCGAGGTTGGGCCACAGCACCAGGCCCAGCACCAGTGCCAGCAGCAGCGGAGTGCCACCCGAGATCTGCCCGATCACGGCCGCCAGCACCAGCAGGGGGATGGTGAGCATGAGGTCGGTCAACCGCATCAGGGTGCTCTCGGTGGCCCCCCGGTAGAACCCGGAGAACGCGCCGACGACCACGCCGAGCACAGTCGAGATGATCCCGACCGAGACCGCGATCAGCACGGAGATCTGGGTGCCTCGCATGGTCAGCGCGAAGTAGTCTCGGCCGACGTCGTCCTGCCCGAAGGGGTGATTGCCGATCGCCAAGCCGTCACCGTCGACGAAGGGGGGCAGCAGATCCAGGCTCATCGCCCCGCCGTTCTGCACTGTGCCCGTCGTCTCGTAGGACTGGTGCCACCACCCGGGCAGCCCGAGGATGCCGATCGAGCTATACGCGAGCACGAGGACGAAAGCGAAGACGATCAGGCCGCCCATTGCTCCCCGGTGCCGGAAGAACCGGCGGATGACCATCTCGCGCTGGGTGCGCGCCTGGATCGTGAACTCGCGCTCGATCGAGGTGAGCGGCCCGGCCTCCGCTATCGGACCGGTGACCGCCACGTCTTCGGACTGGATGTCTGGCATGAGTTCGCTCCCGTCCTCGCCGTCACGTGAGCCGGATCCGCGGATCGAGGTAGGCGTACGACATGTCCGCGAGCATGTTGAAGACCACGACCGAGATCGCGGTGACGATGTAGAAGCCCATGACCGGGTAGGGGTCGGACTGGGCGAGGCCGTTCACGAACAGGACGCCCATACCGCGCCAGCCGAAGATCGTCTCCGTGATGATCGCGCCGCTGATCAGCGCCCCGAAGTCGAAGGCGGCGAGCGTCGTCAGCGGGATCAGGGCGTTGCGGAAGGCGTGCCGCATGACCACCGTGCGCTCGGTGAGTCCCTTGGCCCGTGCCGTCCGCACGTAGTCCTGGTGCATCGTGTCCAACATCGTCGCCCTGGAGTACCGGGAGTATGTGGCGTAGGAGATGAGGAGGATCGACAGCGTCGGTAGCAGCAGATGCGTGAAGGTGTCGAGCTGGGACTCCCAGAAGGTCCCGTCGAAGTTGGGGGTGCTGGAGCCGATGGTCGCCAGGATGCGGCCGCCGACGATGTCGGAGTACGACGGGACGGCCCTGAGCAGCTGATCGACCACGATGAAGAACCCGGTGGCCAGCGCGGTGAGGATGGTGGCCCGGATCGCCTGCGGTCGGTCGAGACCGCCCATGAGGTAGCCGATGACCGCGGCGACGATCACCGCGATCACGGCGAGCAGGAGGATGTTCGTCCACGACGCCCACTTGGGGTCCTGGAGCCACGGCGTGACGAAGAACTGCGCCAGGCCGCCGACGCCCGCCGTCACCAGGCAGGCGTTCAGCACACTGCGGTGCGTGAGACCGGCCACCAACGCGGTCACGACCACGGCCGAGCCGAGGGCGAGGACGATGATGAGCCCCGGCCCGAGCGCTGGATGCGTGAACCAGTCGACGGCCTGCAGGTAGTACAGCAACGCGAAGGTGAGCACGGCGGCCACACCGCGGATGATCCACTTGCGCCGGCGGTCACCACCGATGACCGCCCCCCAGGTGAACCCGCTGAGGAGGGCGAAGACGACGCCGAATCCGAGGCTGATCACCGGGTCGGCGTACCAGTTGTTGACCCCGATGGCGAGGTACTGCTTCAGCAGCACGGCCACCCAGAAGACGGGGAGGCTGAAGAACAGGAACGCGGAGAACGTGATCGTGTAGTCGAAGCCGCTGTACTGGCGTAGGGACGACACGATGCCCACGGTCACGCCCAGCAGGATCGCCAGCACCAGGGCCGCGGTGACCAGCCTGAACGTCACCCCCATCGCCTGCTTCAGCAGGCTGGTCACGTCCTGCCCGCGGATCGTCGTGCCGAGGTCGCAGTCCTGGCCCGGCACGACGCACTTGACGACGCCGCCGGCCCAGATCAGGTACCGCTGCGGCACGGACTTGTCGAGGTGCAGCTGCTCGGTGCGCTGCTCGATCTTCTGCTGCCTGTTGGGCGAGGTGTCCAGTCGCAGGTCCCCCAGCGGGTCGCCGGACGCGGAGACCAGGGCGAACATCAGGAAGGTCGAGGCGATGAGGATGAGGAAGGACACCGTGAGCCGGCGGACCACGAAGACGCCCATGCGCTCTCCTTCCCCATCGCGGGATCGCCGCGAGGGCGGCGCCGACCAGGTCGGCGCTCACCGCTAGGACATATGGTGCGGTCACCAGCGACTCGGCGCCAGGAGGTCGTCCCGGCGCCGTGCGCTGGTGCTAGGGGCCTCCCAGGGAGTCTGTACCCGCTGATCGACCGTTTGAAGCTTGCTGAACCCTTGATCGGCGGACGTGGCGGGGAGTCCACGGTGTCGGCACGGCGCCCAGTGCGCCGTGCCGACACCGTGCTGCCACCCGGCTCCCGGGATCCCTCAGCGCTCGGTCACTTGAGCGCCCAGTCCCGCGAGTTCCAGATGACGTCGGCCTGGGTCGGGTTGTAGACGACGCCCTGGACGTTCTTCGTGGCGGCGAAGACCGCCGGGAACGTGAAGAGCGGCACGTTGAACAGGTCGGTCCAGAGGGTCTGCTCGATCTGCTTCTCGAGAGCCATCTGCTGTGTCTTGTCGACCGTCTGGAACAGCTGCGCCACGAGCTTGTCGACCTGCGGGTTGCTGTACCCCTGCGGGTTCTGGCCGCCGCCGGTGTTGTAGATGCCGCTGTTGCCGGACACGAGCGGGCTACCCTGCCAGGCGAACAGCGCGACGTCCCACTGCCCGGCCGGCCACTCCTTGTCGAAGAAGGTGGGCGTGCCGGAGTCGACGACCTTGAACCCGGCCTGCTTGCAGGACGCCTGGATGAGCGCGATCGTGTCGACCCGGCGCTTGTTGAGCGCCTGGGGGTCCTTGCGCCATCCGACCTTCACGGTCACGGTCTTGCCGCCGAGAAGCTGCTTGGCGCCGGCGATGTCGACGGTGTCGTACTTCTGGCCCCCGGTCTGCGCCAGCTCGTCATAGCCCGGCTGGAAGGAGTAGAGCCATCGCGCCTCGAGAATCTTCGCGTTGGCGTTCTGCGGCTTGATCAGGTTGTCGATGATCTGCTGCCGCGGGATGCACTTGGCGAAGGCCTCGCGCAGGTTCTTGTCCTTGAACTCGCCCTTGAAGTTGAAGTCGACGTGCTCCCACGAGAACTGCTCGCCGGTCGTGAAGTTGACCTGGTTGCCCATCCCCTTCAGCTGGTTGACGATGTCGACCTGCGGCTGGGGATCCATGATCTGGGCCTCGCCGTTCTGCAGCGCCTGCGCCATCTGGTTGCCGGCGATGTAGCGGAGCACGATGGTGCCGGTCTTGGGCGGCGTCCCCCACCACTTGGGGTTGGCCTTCAGCGTGAGCGACTGACCGGCGCTCCAGCTGTCGATCATGTAGGGCCCGGAGGACGGCATGATGTCCTTCTTAAGCTGGCCGGGGTTGAGCGCCCAGCCCTTGTTCCAGAAGTCGATCGCCTTCTTGAGGTCCGGTGACGTGGGGGTCTTGACGTAGTCGACGAACTTCTTGGTCATGCCGGCCTGCTTCTCGACGATGTGGGCCGGCATGATCTCGGCCTGGCCGTACATGGCGTTCCAGTCCGCGAACGGCGTCTTGTACGTGATGGTGACGTCCTTGTCGCCGGCCTTGCACTGCGGCGCGTTCTGCTGCTCGTAGCCGGCGGTGCCGGCCGGCTGGAAGCCCTTCGCCCCGGTGACGCCGCTGTCGGCCAGCCAGGTCAGGACCATGTCGTCGCACTCGACGGGCACGCCGTCGGACCAGGTCGCCTTCGGGTTGATCGTGTACTTGACCGTCAGCGGGTTGTCCGAGGTCTTCTGGTACGTGCCGAAGTCGGTCTCGGGCTGGACGCTGCCGTCCGGCTTGAAGGCCCAGAAGCCGTCGATGACGGGGTTGAGGACGACGGCGTTCGCCGAGGAGTGGTTGTCCCCGGTGTTCTGGTTGTAGGACGCGAACTCCTGCTCATACGCCCAAGTGATCGTCTTGTTCGAGGTCGTGGCGCTGGCGCTGGAGCCTGAGCTCGAACTGCTCGACGCGCCGCCGCCGCTGCTGGTCGCACAGGCGGTCAGGGCGAGGGCAGAGCAGGCCACCAGCGCGAGCGCCTGAGCGCTCCGGCGGTTGGTACTCAAGCGGATCCTCCCTAGGTGGAGCGAGGGGCGGGGCGGACCGAGAGCCTGCCCCTGCGGGTGGGTCGCACCCGTAAGGTTCCCCTTGCTATAGGTCGGGGCCAATAAAGCTTGCGGAGGGGCGACCGCGCAAGCTAGGGAGGCGTGCGTTACCGAGATGCAACGAAGCAGTGCTGGTGCCGGTATGTCCAGCTTTGCCGGCCCGGGGCGCCGTAGGTTACGCCTCGTGACGGGCCAGCGGTACGGATCCGAACGACCATCCTGATCACCGGCACGTATCCCGGGGGCCGGCGCCCACCGAACGATGGCCGACAGGCGGCAGCGTCAGACGTTGAACCTGAACTCCACGACGTCGCCGTCCTGCATCACGTAGTCCTTGCCCTCGACGCGCACCCTTCCCCGCGCCCGGGCCTCCGCCAGGGAGCCGGCCTGCACGAGGTCGGCGAACGAGACGACCTCGGCCTTGATGAACCCGCGCTGGAAGTCGGTGTGGATGACGCCGGCGGCCTGCGGGGCGGTCCACCCCTGCTTGATCGTCCAGGCGCGGGCCTCCTTGGGCCCGGCGGTGAGGAAGGTCTGCAACCCGAGGGTGGAGAACCCGACGCGAGCGAGCTGAGCGAGGCCGGACTCGATCTGCCCGACGCTCGCGAGCAGCTCGGCCGCCTCGGCGGGGTCGAGCTCGGTCAGCTCCGCCTCGAGCTTCGCGTCGAGGAAGACGGCGTCCGCGGGCGCCACGAGGGCACGCAGTCGCTCGTGCAGGGCGGCGTCCGCCAGGCCGTCCTCGTCGACGTTGAACGCGTAGACGAAGGGCTTGGCGGTGAGCAGGGAGAGCTCACGCAGCTGACCGACGTCGATCCCGGCCTTCTCGGCGCCTTCGTGCAGCGTGGTACCGCCGTTCAGCAGATCGCGCGCGGCCACGGCGGCGTCCAGGACGGAGCGATCCGTCTTCTTGCCCTTGACCTCCTTGTCCAGCCTCGGGATCGCGCGGTCGAGGGTCTGCAGGTCCGCGAGGATGAGCTCGGTGTGGACGATCTCGATGTCCTCGGCCGGGTCGACGGCTCCCCCGACGTGGACGACGTCCGGGTCGGCGAAGACGCGAACGACCTGGCAGACGGCATCGGCCTCGCGGATGTTGGCGAGGAACTTGTTGCCGAGCCCCTCCCCCTCGCTGGCTCCCTTGACGATCCCGGCGATGTCGACGAACGAGACGGTGGCAGGGACGATGCGCTCGCTGGCGAACAGCGTGGCCAGGACCTGGAGGCGGCTGTCCGGCAGCGGCACCACGCCGACGTTCGGCTCGATCGTGGCGAAGGGGTAGTTCGCCGCCAGCACCTCGGCCCTCGTCAGGGCGTTGAAGAGCGTGGACTTGCCGACGTTCGGCAGACCGACGATGCCGATGGTGAGAGCCACGAGGACAAGAGTCTAGTCGCGGTGGATCGGCGCGGCCCTGGCGCTCACCACGACCGCCAGGGCCTGGTGCGGTACCAGTGCCGCACCTCGGCGACGTACCGGCCGTACCCCGAACCGTACGTTCCGCTGTACCACATGCCGATGCAGCCCCAGAGATCCCCGCGGCTGCGCGGGCCGTCGTAGGACCAGCCCTCGTAGCAGGCGCGGCGTCGGGCGAGGGTGTAGTCGACGTTGTAGGCGGTGCTGGTGCGGGCCCAGGGCCAGGTTCCGGGGTGCGCCGAGGGCTTGACCTGGAGGATCCCCCAGCTGCTTCCGCCGTCGCCGTTCTCGCTCATCCGCCAGTCGCTCTCGCTCACCGCCTGGGCGCGGACCGTGTCCACGTCGAAGCCCCACTTGCAGGCGGCCCACTGCAGGATCTCGTCGGTCGTGCCGGTGAACCGGCCGTCGACCCGAGGGACGATCCTGGCCTGCGCCGCGGGCTCGAACCCCTGGAAGGGACGCTGACGCCACCCCGCGGGCGGCGTCCTGGAGTTGGCCGCCCGGTTCGCGGGCCGCGGCTCCCAGGCCGACCTGCGGACGGCCGTGGCGCAGGTGCGGTCCGACGGGAGCCTGGATCCCGGCGGCCGGGTCCTGCTCAGATCCGGCCGGACGGCCGGGCGTCCAGCGGCGGCCGTCACCTGACCGGTGGCCCGAGCGGGGCGCGGCACGCCGGAGGGGCTCGCCGTCGGTGCGGGCGTCAGCCGGACGTCGACGGCGTGCACGCCACCCGGCATCGCGGCGGATCGCGCGGGGGGCATCAGCGTGACTCCGGCGTAGGCGGCCGCAGCGACGAGGCCGCACGACACCAGCCCCGGTATCACGATGCGGCGTGTCATGTCGTTCGTCCTCGACGCAGGCCCGAGACAGCAGAAGGGACCGCCGTCGTCCGTGCGGTCACGCCGCATCCTCCTTCGGGCGGCCGCCGGCCGTCGTCGAGAACCCGCGGTGCGGCCGGCCAATCGCCGGAACTGCCGAGGCGGGGCATGGTTCGCTTCGGGCCTGCCCGGGCGGCGGCGCCCGGGTCGACCGCCGACTGTCGGTGGTCTCTGGGACGGTCTCGCCGTGACGACATCGGTGCTGGTCGCCCTGGTCGCAGGGGTGCTGCTGGGGGCCGCCGGAGGCGTGCTCGTCGCCACCCTGGCCGCCCGAGCCCGAGCCGGCGTGGCGCTCGCCGAGCGGGCCCTGCTGCGCGAGCGGGTGACGGATCTGGAATCGGCGGCCGCGCAGGATCGGGAGCTCGCCGCGACGCTGTCCCCCCTGGCGGGGGCGCTGGGGCGGGTCGAGGAGCAGGTGCGGACGCTCGAGCGCGACCGGCTGCAGCAGTACGCCCGGCTCGGCGAGCAGATCGAGGCAGTGCGCGTGTCCGGGGAGGCCCTGCGGGTGCAGACCGCCGTGCTGGCCGGGGCGTTGCGCTCGCCCACCGCCCGGGGCATGTGGGGAGAGGTGCAGCTGCGCCGGGTCGTGGAGCACGCGGGGATGCTCGCGAGGGTGGACTTCACGCCGCAGGCGACAGGGACGACGCCGGACGGCGTCGGCGTGCGGCCCGACCTGGTCGTCCACCTGCCCGGTGGCAAGCACGTGGTCGTCGACGCGAAGGCCCCGCTGGCGGCGTTCCTCGAGGCGAGCGAGGCAGGCCGGAGCGGACTCGACGACGAGCGGCAGCGGCAGGCGGCGTCGGCCCACGCGCGGGCGCTGCGCGGGCACGTGGACGCGCTGGCAGCGAAGGAGTACTGGACGGCGTTCGACCCGTCGCCCGAGCTGGTGGTGTGCTTCGTGCCGGGGGAGGCGTTCCTCGCGGCCGCCTGCTCGGCCGATCCGGCGTTGCTCGAGCATGCGATGGCGCGGCGGGTCGTGCTCGCCACGCCGACGACCCTCCTCGCCCTGCTGCGCACGGTGGCGCTGACGTGGCAGACGCAGGCGCTCGCGGGCAGCGCCAAGGAGCTGCTCGGGCTCGGTCGCGAGCTCTACGCCCGGCTGGGCGCGCTCGGAGCAGGGGTCGGGAAGCTGGGGCGGACGCTGCAGCGTGCGGTGGAGGACTACAACCTGCTGGTGGGCACGCTGGAGCGGCGGGTACTCGTGACCGCGCGCCGGATGCACGACCTCGACGTCGTCGACGGTCCGCTGGATCAGGTTCCGGTGCTCGACGCCGTCCCCAGGCCGTTGACGTCCGCGGAGCTGCTGGCCGGCGAGGCCGGGGCCTTCGGCGACTACGAGCTCAACCCGATACGCCCCGGGCCGCCTTGAGGTCGCGCCGCAGCTCCTTCGGCAGGGAGAAGAGCAGATCCTCCTCGGCGGTCACGACCTCGTCGACGAGCCCGTAGCCGCGGTCGGCGAGCCAGCCGAGCACGTCCCGGACGAGGACCTCCGGGACGGACGCGCCGGAGGTCACACCGACGGTCCGGACGCCGTCCAGCCAGGCCTCGTCGATCTCGCCGGCGTCGTCGACGCGGTGTGCCGCCCGCGCGCCGTGCTCGATCGCGACCTCGACGAGCCGGACCGAGTTCGAGGAGTTGCCGGAGCCGACGACCAGGACGAGATCGGACTCCGCCGCGATCTTCTTGACCGCCACCTGGCGGTTCTGCGTCGCGTAGCAGATGTCGTCGCTCGGCGGGTCCTGGAGTCGCGGGAAGCGCGTCCGCAGCCGGCGGACCGTCTCCATCGTCTCGTCGACGGACAGGGTGGTCTGCGACAGCCAGACGACCCGCTCGGGGTTCCGGACCCGGACCCGATCGGCATGGTCGGGGCCTTCCACGAGCGTGATGCGCGCCGGCGCCTCCCCCCCCCTGCCCCCCACCCCCTCCTGCCCCGCGCGACCGATGAGGAGGAAGTCGTAATCGTCCCA
>Ga0081540_1004380_pt1 | contig 10794 bp, 12 predicted proteins | sample TabmetS2T1R1_FD_71024 | JGI IMG/M metagenome (GOLD analysis project Ga0081540, IMG submission 71024) | Tabebuia heterophylla rhizosphere microbial communities from the University of Puerto Rico - S2T1R1 | ecosystem: Host-associated > Plants > Roots > Rhizosphere ... | reverse complement strand
GATCGAGCCCGGATCGCCTTCCAGCGAGTGCGGCTCGACGATACGGGCCTGCAGCAGCTTGAAAGCGACGGGCAGCCTGTCGACAAAGAAATCGCCCGGATAGAAATGCAGACGTTGTATGCGGCATTTCACCCTCCGGTTCGTGATTCCGCCATGGTTTTCGGGGCGACTGAGAAAATTACCTTAGGCATTGGTGTGCTCGCCACATCCTTGCGTAGGCATGCCGTTGCAGCAACAATTGCTGCCGGCGACTCATTTATCGTGCTCATCTATATTGGCTACTTGGCGGGATTTTAGAGCCCCGCACAAATGCCGGAGTTGGGCCGCGACGGATCGCCGGCGCAGGTTAATTGGGATGGTTGGGACGGTCGTTCTCATACCACCCGCGCGCGTCCCTCAGCATCCGCTGCCCGACTATGAGCCCGCGTCTCTCGGCCTCGATGTGATCTATTATTGCCTGGCGCTCACCAGGCGTGCGAACGGCGACCCTCTCGGCCGGCTCGATGCGCGGCTCATTGCGATGCTCGAACCGCAGCTGCCGGCCAACCTGGCCGGCCAACCTGGCACGGCGGCTGCTCTAGGTGACGATGCAGGGCAAATTCCCGCGCCTCGCCCTGGAACACCGCGACGGTAGTGGATCGGCTGTCCGTGTCGATGGCAACCGCCAGCGCGTCGACCTTGGCGTCCAAGCGCGAGAGTTGGGCTCCGGTTACGTCGGTCATCCCGGTCCTAGACCGGTACAAGTGTATCGGGTGCAGTCCTCGTAAACATTCCGACACTCGACCGCTGGCAATTGGTTCAGACGACGACAGTCTCGATAGCGTGCACGACAGGTGTTCATGCATTTCTGTTTAGCTGTCTGAGCAGCCGCGAAAGTGTGAGAGCCGGGAGCGGAATCGCCGGCATTGAGTGTTCCTGCACCTAATGACAGAAACAGTGCAAAAAATACGGAGACAAGAGCAGATGACCGCTTGCTACATTTCATGGCTCAGCCCGCATGTCCAAAAATTCGTTGAGTTCTAGCGTAGTGTGTCGAAAAATGGCGCCCCGGTGGGGCGCCGACCTTGTCACACAATGCATCCACGAGGCCGAGTCGATGATGCGCTCGTGCTCGACGGGCGGCGATGCGCTCAGCCGCCACGACCGCCGCGCCCGTCGGTATCCATCTGTTGCCACCATCCCGACGATCCGAAGGCAGCCGCTTGGGCATTGGACGTAAGCGCCGAGAGTGCGATCCATGTAGCCATCAGACACAACGCAACATTCCTCATGACCTGCCTCATTTTGCTTAGTCGTTACTCTGGGCAATGTATGCCGCAGCGTGGCAAGCGCACTCCGGCGCTCACCCGATATTTTCCGATGGCAACTATTCAGGCTAGTAAGTGGTGGTCGACCACATGGGGGCAGCCACTGAATTGACGGCGCATTGCGGAGAGTGCTGCAAATGAGCATTGGCGCACGGCGCCGGGCCAGCTCTCGGCGCCCTTCTCGGACGCCCGCGAGGTCGGGTCAAAGCTCGCCCTGCGGACCTAATTGGCCCTAATGTTATGTCAGCGAGGTAGGAGGTCAGGGCGATCGCCATCCGACCGCAGCCGCAGCCGACCTCAAGCACATGCGCGTGAGGCTTCAGGCCACAGAGGCTCGATGATCGACCGAAAATTGCTCTTGCCACTAGGTTCGCTACAGGTCAGCCTCCCCAAACGGGCCGACCCAAACTCGCGACGCCTCGGGCAGGATCGGACGGGCTTCGGTCATCAGCAACTCACTCTTGCCGGTGGTATCGCGCGATGTCTTGCGCGAGCCTCCCAGCAATCATTTCGAGAAGCTGCGCCAAGTTGAAGGGGTATCTTTCGATCCGCGTCAACAGACAATGGCGGGTGTGTTCCAGTGGGATGGCAGCCGCGGTGAGGCGAGTGAAGTCTATTTCGACAACCATCCCTACCGATGAGGCAAGCCATGCTGATGACCAAACGCAAGCCGGCCACGGTTGGGGAGATCCTGGTGCAGGAGTTCATGCGGCCGATGGGCCTTACGCAGCAGGCTTTGGCCGAGGCCATGGGCGTACAGCGCAAGCACGTCAACGAATTGTGCAACAACCGCAGGGCCGTGACCGCGCCGACTGCCCTCATCCTGGCGCGCGTGTTCGGCAACAGCCCGGAGTTCTGGCTTAACGTGCAGCGGCGCACCGACCTGTGGGAGGCGATGAACTCGCCGCAGGAGCGCGAGCGCATCATGCGCGCACGTCGTGTCGGCGAGGCCGCATGATGGCCCTCGTGCTATCCACAATGGGCCTGTCATGATCTGTGGCGCGAGATTAGGAGAGGCCCGGCAATGAGAGCGAACGTGCATTGCTCACCGCCACCCGCGTCGCCCTTTACTTGCGCGTCTCAGCAGGCCGGCATGCCGAGCACGATCTGTCGATCCCGGATCAGAAGACGCAAATGCAAGCATGGGTGGCACAGCACGCAGGGCCGTCACTGCCGGGTACGTCGAACCCGGCGGCTCGGCTACCGACGACAAGCGATCCGAGTGCCAGCGCACGATCGAGCGCACCTGCGACGGCGAGAGCGCCTTCGATCTTATCTCGCGTATTCGTTATCGCGGTTGCTCCGTGACACCTTCGGCCTCGAGTTCTATCTGCGCAAGCTCGCCAAGCACGGTGTCCGGCTGGTGTCGATCACGCAGGAGCTGGGCGACGATCCGGCACAAGTGATGATGCGCCAGGTGATTGCGCTGTTTGACGAATGCCAATCGAAGGAGAGCGGCAAGCACGTGCTGCGCTCCGTAAAGGAGAGCGCGCACCAGGGCTACTGGAACGGCGACCGTCCGCCGTTCGGCTATAGGGCGATCGAGGTTGCGCGGCGCGCCAGACGGATCGACAAGAAGCTCGCCATCGACCCGGTAGAAGCCGAGACCGTGCGTCTGATGTTCAAGCTGTTCCTACGGGCACCCGGGCACGTCCGGCGGCATGAACATGTCGTCCAGCCAGGCCGACCGGGCCGCAGGATAGGGCCGCTGTAGGGGAGAACGCATGCCGAGCCGAATGACCCTTCATAACCGCACCGCTGTGATCACGGGCGCCGGCGGCGGCATCGGACGCGCGATCGCGCGAGCGCTCGCGAGGCGCGGCTGCCATCTCGCCCTTGTCGATATCAGCGAGCCGGGCCTGGCGGAAACGGTGCAGCTAGTTGACGGTCCCGGCATCCGCGTCTCCCTTCATAGGCTTGACGTCGCAGATCGCGCGGCGGTTGCCACCTTGCCTCAGGCGGTCGTGGCCGAGCACGGCCGCGTCGATCTGGTGTTCAACAATGCGGGCGTTGCGCTCGCCGGCACGTTCGACCAAGTCAGCGAGGCCGATTTCGACTGGCTGTTTGAGATCAATTTTGCCGCGGTGGTGCGCCTGACGCGGGCATTCCTACCGCATCTGAAGTCCAGTGACGAAGCACGGATCGTCAACATGTCGAGCCTGTTCGGCCTGGTCTCGCCGCCCGGGCAGACCGCCTATGCGGCAAGCAAGTTCGCGGTTCGAGGTTTCTCAAACGCCCTGCGTTTCGAACTCGCAGGAAGCAACGTCGGCGTTACCGTGGTGCACCCCGGCGGTGTCGCCACGAAGATTGCCGAGAATGCACGCAGACACGCCGGTACCACCAATGCCGAGATAGTGGAGCAGCTTGAACGGGCCCGCCGCGTTTTGACCATGCCGCCTGAGAAGGCCGGCGAGATCATCGTTCGGGCGGTGGAGCGCCGCACCCCGCGCGTAGTGGTCGGCGGTCAAGCGAAGATGATCGCGCTGATCGAGCGCCTTGCACCGGTATCCTATTGGAAAGTTCTGGAAGCGCTGGCACGGTGAGAATCAGACAAAGATCTGTTGCCCAGGATAGGACGAGGCAAGTGCGATTTTCACGCGCCGCACGCTGATCGTAACCTGCGCACGGACCTGCAAAAGTTTCAGTCGAATGCTGCGGCTGGTTGCGCGAGCCAATTCACTGCCAGCAAGCCCGCTTCGCCGCAGCGCGCACATCGGGACGTAGGCCATAGACGCAAACCATAGGCGCAGCTGATTAGCCCGCATGGTTGCCGCTGGCGTGCGGTCGGCGAGCAAATCGCCTTGGCAGTGCTTGATGCGGTTCGCTATGTCGCTATGTGCCACGCTGGCGCGCTGCAGCGCCGAAGACAGGTCGCCATCTATGCAATCGGATAGCTATGGGATCAGTCAGCTATCCATGCCAAGCGGGAAACCGCACTAAACGACCACGATAACAGTCAATTTCGGTCCGGGCGCTGCTCCGCTGTTAGGCTGCTTTGGCCAGATCGATCTGTTTGGCTTCGAACCATTTGTGGCGCAGGGAGTTTGTGATCGTAACTTAGCTGGTGCGGAGCTAGCGAGGAGCATGCCATGACCTATGGCACCAGAACGGATCACTATCCTGCAACTTCAAAATTGCTCCACTGGCTAGTCGCCGCTTGCGTTCTCATAACCGCGCCGGTGGCAATCGCGATGACCAACATCGGCAAGGGGCCTACGCAAGATACGCTGTATAACCTCCACAAGTCCCTTGGCGTGTTGATCCTCATATTGATGGTATTGCGTCTGATCAACCGACTGGCGCTGGGCGCACTGGCTGCAGAAGTCGAAATCGAGCCTTGGCAAAAGAGAGCCTCATCGATCGTACATACATCGCTCTATGTATTGTTGCTGGCGATGCCCATCGTCGGTTACATCGCCAATTCCGCATACGGCGCCACCACGCCCTTCTTCGGGTTGTTTGAGCTACCGCGAATGATCGGCAAGAACGAGGGGCTTGCGACACAACTGTTTACGCTCCACCGATGGGTTGGCTGGTTGGTGATCCTTCTCGTTCTCACGCATATCAGCGCGGCGCTCTACCATCACTTTATCCGTCGCGACGCAGTGCTCAAGCGCATGCTGCCGCGAGCAATGGGCGGTTTCTGACGCTGTGTTCGTCTCAAGGAGGTCACGCTGACCATTGACTGAATGACCTGCGCGACGTGGCACTCCACGGGGCTGTTCGGCGCCGAGAGCGTGAACGAAGGACGCGTCATTGCTACATCGGCGAGCAACTGCTTCGCACGCGCCAGGTTGCGGCTGGCACCGGCCAGCCGTGCTCGAATGCGATTTGCGCGTAACCGATCCGGCATCGTATCTACGCAAAAGCAGGCAAAGTTCCTGGCGGGATTGTCGTTGCAGCTCGCGGCCTTGGTCAATGCGCCTCGGCCGTGGGTCGACGCAGCAGCCAGAACGCCACGCTGCCGCAGGTATAAAAAAAGATCGAAAGACTAAAGGCCATGCGATAGCTGCCGGTCAGGTCGAAGCTCCACCCCGCCAGCCATGAGCCGAGCGCCGAACCGAGGCCGGTCCCGATTGTGATCGCTCCCAGGATCGTGCCGAGCTGCGGCCCCGGAAAAAGATCCGCCGTCTTTGCCGTTATTGACGGTCCACGGGCGCCCCAGGTGAGCCCGAAGAAACACGAATGGAGCCAGAGCAGCAGATGTTGGTCCGGTGCAGTGATGAGCATCGCGCACGCGACGCCAAATATCGAGGTTCCATAAGTAATCACGGCTGACAGCTCGCGCCCGATGCGATCCGAAAGCCAACCGGTTACGATCACACCGGGCAAGGAAAGGAAGGCCCCGAACCCTAAGACCCCCGCAGCATAGAGCCTGTCAAAACCGACCGTGACCGCAAAGGCGAGTTGGTGTAGCGCCACCAAGAAGCTACCCAACCCGGTGAACACATAGACTAGGAACAGCAGCCAGAAATGAGGCGTGCGCACTGCACGCGAGAGCGTCCAGCTGGCGCTTGCCGCGGTCTGGGGCGCGACCGTGCGCATGGGTTCCGTGCCTCGAAATAGGGCGGCGAGCGGCAGGACGGCTGCCGCCATGAGGCTGCCCTGTGCGAGGTAGGCTCCGCGCCAGCCAAGGCCCATGATCAGCAACTGCGACGCCGGCGCAGAAAATGCGCGCGCGAAGCCGTTGGCCGACTGCACGATCGCCACTGCCATGCCACGGTTGTGTACGAAGTGTCGCGACAGCAGGGGAACGAACACAACGAGCCCAAGGCAGTTCGCCCCGAACGTCATGATGAAGCCGTAGAGCAGGATGAGCTCCCAAAGGGCGTGAACAAACGAGCTGGCAAGCAGACCAAGCGCCAGCAGAACACCCCCAAACAGCACCAGCCGCCGAGGTCCAAGTCGATCTACCAGTACACCCACGAGTGGCGATGTTACCCCACTGATCAGTTGCGACACCGAATAGGCGATCGAACTTTCCCCGCGGGTCCAGCCAAACTCCTCGATGAAGGCGACCAAGAACACCGCGTAGGACTGCATGCATGCTGAGCTGACAAAGAATGTGGCGAACGAAGCGCCAAGCAGCATCCAGGAGTGACGCGTGGATTGGCGCGGCGAAGCGTCCATCTGTTGCTTTCCTTTGGCGACACGTTGATTTCATGCCCGCCTTCTACGTCTTCTCGGATTCCTCGGATGATGAAGCGTCCGCCCGCCTTCTGAACCTCGGGCACCGCCAGCTGCGCGTACGCCGCAAATGCCTGCTGATTTCTTGATTGTCCGATATTTAGCGACCCAGTATGCCCTGGCCACGGGAACCTTCTTACGCTCTACCGTCAGCGCACTGTAGTCGACAAGCCCATGCCCGGCCAGAACGTAGAGCATATCGCCAGTATGGCGCCCATCCCCGTCTTCGTGATCGAGTGAGGACGGTGCACCACCTTGCGGCATGAGTTTACGCCCGCTTGTGCACGAACTGCCATAATTGCAGCCATCCACGGCGCGGCCGGAACCTCTGGGGCACTGCAGACAGGGGTTTGAGATCGCAGAAGCTGGGTCGAGAGTCGACGTGGACCCAAAGCTGCTGCGATGCGCACTGTTGGCGGCACGCGGAATATAACCAAGGCGCGGTGTATGGCTTGTCGAGCAAGCTCACGTGCGGCAGCGTCACCACCCGCCGTTTGCGCGAGCGTGTGCGCGCGCTGACCGACTGCGCTTGGCGTTGCTTGCTTCGCAGGCTTTCCCTGCCGAGGCCGCTTCTGTCGTAAAGCAAAAACCTAACCGCGCGGCTCACGTCGTCGTCTCGGCGGTTGGCATTGCGGCTCATCCTCAGCTCCTAACGACCATGCCATCCGACCTGCAATTCCTGCTCGTGCTCACCATTCGGCGCCGGCAGCGCACGACGCGCAAGCTCGCTGCCAAGTGTGCCGCTGGCGTTCTCCCTGAACAGCTCGGCTAGCTGCTCGCTGACGCCATACGTCATGCTGCCTTCGATTGGCTGCACAGCGCGACCATAACCACGGTCGAGCAACTCTTTGATCGCTGCCACGCGGGCGGCTTCGCTCTCCGCCTTGGTGGCAAGCCTTGCCAGCTCAGCAATCGCCTCGGGGCCGTATTGTTGGGCCAATTGCTTGATCTCGGCGGTGACCTTGTTGGGGGTGCCCTGTTTGCGCCCAGAGCCGGGCCGTCGACCGCCACTGTTAGGCCGTGCGCCTCCCCAGCCCTTCTTGCTGATTTGCGGTTCCATCTTGCTGATTTTCGCGTCGACCATTTCAACGAACTCTTGGCTGCTCACAGCCGAGGCCTCGCTCCTGCATACTTCCCTGCTTGCTGCTTACATATAACCCCCAAAAGCTCGCCTCCTTAGCTTTTATTAAGATACCTCGGTTCAACCAGTCGAGGAGAAAGGGACCATGCGAAGACAGCTAGCATTGGCAATGTTCTTTGCGTTGCTCTCAACCGGGGCTTTGGCGGCTCCGCCAAACCCAGGCGCGCTCAAAAGCGATGGCGTCGCGGGTAATGCAACCGAGTTTGTCAGATGGGGTGGTGGTTTCCGGGGTGGTGGTTTCCGGGCCGGTGGTTGGGGCTTCCGGGGCGGTGGTTGGCGCGGTGGCGGCTGGGGCTGGCGTGGCCGTGGTTGGGGCTGGCGTGGCCGTGGTTGGGGCTGGGGTGCCTTGGGGTTGGGCCTAGGTTTGGCGGCGACTTATCCGTATTACGGCGGCTATGGCTATTATGGTGGCTATGGCTATAGGCCTGCATACTATGGTTACGGTTATCGTCCCTACTGTTGGTGAATCTACTCAAGAGCAAAAGTAAGGACCATGATCGCCAATGATGATGGGCGCTACATCCGCATAATCGCCGATGACATCGCGTAGGTGCCTCCTCACAGCTCTTATCGCTAAGGCGCATACGTCAGAGCGCCGATCAATATAGGCAGAAGGGCGCCGTCCACGACCCCAATGACGCAACCGGCGGCGCCCTTTCCTGGACTTTGCGCTTGGTGGTGCGGGGTCCTCATGCTGCCCACGCCGATTGCGGCCTCGGCTTACGGTAGTACCTGTCATTCGGCGGCGGGATATAGTCGGGAACGAAGCCGCAGGCTCCGGTCTGCAGGGCGTCGCTGCCATGCGATGCCCAGTTGTGCACGGGCTTTGATTTGAAGGTGCCGTGCTTTTTCGTCCCATTCCTTGCGGTAGGTATCGTCTGATGCCTAGGGCGCAGTGCTCCTCGGCAGCTGGTGGCAGTTCCATGTCGCGCTAGGTGGCGCGGTTCTTGGCGCCGTGCTTGCGCTACGGCTGCGTGCTCGTCGCGCCTAGGGCTGCCTCGCCACATGGTTACGCGATAGACTTCTGCTACGGCGACGTGGTGGCAGTCAATCAGTTGGTTCTGTGTCCGGCAACTCCGGTACATCGGTCTGTGCCGATGAACCAACCAGTTACAGCTTGCTGGGTGTTGTGGCGATACGGGTTCTGGTGCGCTATATTTCGCCGTCCCGAGGGGGAATACGCCGATGTGGGCGCGTGCAATTCTTGCAGTCGTTCTATTGCTTTTGCCGACCGAAATCTTTGCGCAGCCTCAGAAACGCATCGCGCTACTGGTCGCCAACAAGGGATACAGCCCGGCAATCGGCGCGCTCAAGAACCCGTTCAACGACATCGCGTTGGTTGGCGAGGCCCTATCGAAACAGGGCTACGAGATCCTTGAGCCAATTAAGGACGGCAAGCGCAGCACAATCCTTGGCGGTGTGCGTGACCTTGTTCGTCGATTGAATCTGGCGGGTTCAGATGCGATCGGATTCTTCTATTACTCGGGGCACGGCGTCGCCGACAAGAATACAAACACGAACTATATCATTCCAGTGGATGCACCCGCGCCTGCCACATCGGCCTTCTGGGACGAGAGTCTTAGCCTCGACGAAATTATCCGGATCCTTAATGGGGCCGGCAGCGCGGCCAAGTTCATTATTTTTGATGCATGTCGAAACGAGCTGCAGTTGCCCAGTAAGGATATGTCGAAAGGCATGGTCCCGGTCGCGGAGCAGCAAGGCATGTTTATCGCGTACGCCAGCGCACAGGGGCGCACGGCTTCGGACTTCGGCGATAAGGCCGGACCCTATGCCGCCGCACTTGCCGCAGAGCTAAGTAGGCCAGGTAAAGACCACCTCGATCTATTTCAGAATGTGAAAGAGGCTGTATTAGCCAGTACCGGCGACGCGCAGCAGCCCTGGGAAAGTAACGGCCTCCGCAAGCGCGTGAAAGTTACGCTACCGGGAAAAGTGTCACCAATGTTCGCCATGATCCAAGCTATCACAGGGCCTCATTATGTGGCGGTATTGTCCGGTCGCAAAACGCGTCAGGAGGCTGCAAAGGATATTGTTCAACTGAAGCTGGTGCTGGGCCAATTGCTACCCGAATCCACCACCTTCCACGTTCGAGAGTTTGATCGCGGCAGCGAGGGCAACGTTTTCCGAGCGGTAGTGGGTCCGCTCCAGGAAGCCCACGAGGCAACTGCGATATGCGATCGATTAATCGCGCAGGGCTTCCACCGGGGCGATTGTTGGATTAGCACCACTCAATACACACACCCTCGAAACTAGACCTCGCTAAACCGCGCCTGAAAACCGCTAGATTCCAACAGCCCCTCAATCGCTCTTGCCGCATTAATCCGTAGGCGGATGGTTATTTGAAAAGTCGAAAAATTGCAAAATTTTTGCGGATGACCCCCAATCCCTGCAACGACCCAGGCCCCCGTCGTCGGGCCCTAGCGGGGAGTCGATCCTCAGAAAAAGCATGCTTATGCCTGGGACGAGCAGGCTCACGGGCGGCAGCGTCACGCGTTTGCGCCAATGTGCCTTAGCGCTGACAGCCTGCATCTGAGCAGTCGGCGTGGATGTGAATGGCGTGAAGACCGCTAAGTTCGAGCTGCTGGCGAGATCATGCTCGGTCAGGGCCCGCGCTCGCCGGGGCTCCGCCTGACAATGTCCATCACCGTGTTCTTGCTCAAACCCACGTTGCGCGCGATGAGCCGATAGGAGAGCCCGTCGGCATGCATGCCGAGCACGCGCTTGGCCTTCTTGTCCGACGGGCGTTGGCCAATTTGACGCCCGAGTTTGACGCCTCTTGCCCTAGCCGCTGCCAGGCCGGACTTGACCCGATCCCTGATCAGATCGCGCTCAAATTCAGCGAGCCCGGCTATAATGGTTCGCATCAGCTTGCCGCTGGCAGCGCTGAGATCGAAGCTGAGGCCGGTCTGAGCCAGGACGCTACTTTCCAGCCGTGCATGTCGTCGAGCGTCTGGACGAGGTCCTGGGTGCTGCGACCCCATCGGCTCAGCTCGGTGACCAGGATGGCATCAATCTTGCGGGCTCTCGCCAGCGCCAAAACGTTGGCGCGCTCGGGCCGTCCGTTGTCGGCACCTGACGCGGTCTCTTTGAGCACCGCCACGACCTTGTGCCCGGCGCGCTTGGCGAACGCCCCGCAGGTCC
>Ga0081540_1004379_pt1 | contig 10795 bp, 8 predicted proteins | sample TabmetS2T1R1_FD_71024 | JGI IMG/M metagenome (GOLD analysis project Ga0081540, IMG submission 71024) | Tabebuia heterophylla rhizosphere microbial communities from the University of Puerto Rico - S2T1R1 | ecosystem: Host-associated > Plants > Roots > Rhizosphere ... | reverse complement strand
GGCCGCTGATCATCTCCGTCCCGCTGCTCGTCTACCGCCTGGCGATGCTCGCCTGGGCGCTGTGGCTGGCCACGGCGCTGCTCCGGTGGGTCCGCGAGGGCTGGCAGTCGATCGGAACGGGAGGGCTGTGGCGTCCGCGCCCGCCGAAGGTCGTGGACTCGCCCGCGCCCGCTCCGCCGCCCGCGCCGACGGCCTGATCGGCGGAGGTCACCAGCGCCCGGCCCAGGCGATCACGACACCGCCGGGGGCGGGCTCGAGCTGCAGCACGCCCGGGCCGAGCCGCGCGCGCGAGTGGAGCCAGGGGACGGCCAGGCCGACCAGCGTTCCGGTGGCCGCCCCGACGAGCACGTCGGACGGGAAGTGCCTGCCGGCGAAGATGCGCTCCAGCCCGACCGACGTGCCGACCACCGCGGTGACCACCCACGGCCACCAGGCGTCGCCGTGGCGCAGGGTCCAGGTCATGCTCATCGCCGTGAGCGCGGCGAACGTCGACGAGGTGTGGCCCGAGTAGAAGCTCCGGTAGTCGTGAGGCGAGTTCACCACTGCCGGAAGGGCCGGGGAGTAGACGCGGGGGATGGGGCGCTGCACGGTGTACTTGGCGGCGGTGACCAGCGCGCCGTTGACCAGCAGCGTCTGGCCGAGGACGAAGCCGTCCTCGAGGAAGGGCGTGCTGGCCCCCACGTCGGCGAAATCCACCACCAGCGGGAGGACGTACGCCAGAGCGGCGGTGACGGTGCTGATCGTGTCCGCGGCCTCGCTCGCGTAGCCGAGCGCCCAGCGGTCGAACCAGGGCACCTCGCTCGTCGGGCACGGGCAATGCGGATGGATGAGCGTGTCGGTCATCGCGTACGGGACGAGGATCCCCGCTGCCGCCACGACGCTCACCGGGATGTCCCAGGCCAGATCGAGGCGGTAGACCGAGCGAGGCGCGTCGGACCTGGTGGTGGGCGTCGTTGGCGCGACGTCGTTGCCGATCGATCCTGCACGGACCGGCGCGAACCCGAGCACCATGGCGAGAAGCAGGCCTCTCTGCATCGTGCTCGACGCTAGGACCCTCGCGAGCGCGAGTCTGCGGCGCTCCGGTCCGGGTGAACTGTCGAGCGTCGGTCCGTCGCCGCCGACCGCGGGATGCGGCGGTCGCAGGGCGTGCCCTCCTTTCAGATGGGACGCCCCGGGCAGCGGCCTGTCGGAGAAACCGAGTTGCGGCACGCGTGGTGGAGCATCGCCGTGGTGGTGGCAGCGCTGAGCTGCGGCACCTCGGGCGGAGGCAGGGTCGGCCCGGGACAGGATGCCGGCACGGGAGACGGCGGAGGCACCGTCACGGACGCCGGGCCAGGAAGCGGGACCGACGGCGGCCCCGTACAAGACGGAGGGACCGACGGCGGCGTGCCCGCGCCCGATGGCGGTCCGCCCGATGGAGGCGGGGGCACCGCTTTCAAGACCATCGTGTGGAGTCCGCTCGCCGACCGCCCGCTCGGGACCAGCGAGGGGGCCGGTGACGTCGTCGGAGGCAAGCTCTACACGTTCGGGGGGTTCGACTGGGGCAAGCCCTGCTGCACGCCCTGGCGATTCGCCTTCGTCTTCGACCCCACCTCGGGGGGCGGGGGAACCTGGACCCGGCTCGCAGACATGGTGGAGGGGGTGAGCCACGCCGGGACCACCACCGATGGGACGGACATCTACTGGGCCGGCGGCTTCGTCGAGGACGCTTCCCGGACGTTCCAGATCTTCGGGACGAAGCACGTCTGGCGGTACCGCGTGGCGACGAACGCCTACGAGGCGATGCCGGACCTGCCGGATGACCGCGGGGCCGGAGCGCTGGTGTCCCTGGACGGCAAGCTCCACTTCTTCGGAGGGGAGAGCTCCGGCCAGGGTCACGACACGCCCGAGCACTGGGTGCTCGATCTCGCCCGAGGAGCCACGACCTGGGTGACCGCCGCGCCGATGCTCCCGGGCCGTGCGCGCAACCACCTCGGCTCGGTCGTCTTCGCAGGGAAGATCTACGCGATCGGCGGGCAGCACGGACACGACACCGGGCTGACCGAGACGCCGCTCCTCGACGTCTACGACCCGGCGACGGACACCTGGACGCCACTGGCCGACATGCCGCTGGCGAAGGGGCACATCGCCGCGGCGACGTTCGTGTTCCAGGGACGTTTCTTCGCCCTCGCCGGAGAGATCGCGAACGGCCGCTACACGGCAGAGAGCGCGGCCTACGACCCCCGGACCGACACCTGGGTCGAGCTGACGCCGTTTCCCGTCGCCACGTTCTCGGGGATCGCGCGACCGATGCTCGGGGGCTTCGTCTTCACCACCGGGAATTACTCGCCCGCGACCTGGCTCGGGGTGCCCGGCGGCTGAACCCGACTGTCCACCGGCGAGCGTTCCGCGCCGGGGACGGGATGCCACCGCCTCGCTTCATCACTCCCTTTGCGCGGATCCCCGGACCCACCGGGGAACCAGCCGGGAGGGCGTGCAGTGCGGGGCGGGTGGTGGGGCATCGCGGTGGTGGTCGCGGCGCTGAGCTGCGGGACCTCGGGGGGAGGGAAGGCAGACGGCGGAGGTCCGGACGGCGGGGGTCAGGACGGCGGCGCCTCGAACGACGGCGGGACTGGCTCGGACGGAGGCGTGCCCGACGCGGGGCTGCCCGGACCGGATGGCGGTCCACCCGACGGAGGCGGCGGCAGCGGATTCACGACGCTCCGCTGGAGCGAGCTGCAGCAGCGTCCCCTCGGCACCAGCGAGGGGCACGGCGCGGTGGTCGGCGGGAAGCTCTACACGTTCGGCGGCTTCGACTGGGCCAAGCCGTGCTGCACGCCGTGGCGGTACGCCTTCGTCTACGACCCCGGCACGGGCGCCTGGACCCGGCTGGCCGACATGCCGGAGGGCGTGACCCACGCCGGCGCCGTCACCGACGGAACGGACATCTACTGGGCGGGCGGCTTCCCCGAGGACGCCTCGCGCACCTTCCAGGTCTTCGGGACGACCCACGTCTGGCGGTACCGGGTGGCGTCGAACACCTACGAGGCGCTCCCGGACCTGCCGGATCTCCGGGGCGCCGGAACGCTCGAGTACCTCGACGGGAAGCTGCACTTCATCGGAGGGCTCAGCTTCGGGCAGGCGAGCGACACCGACCAGCACTGGGTGCTCGACCTGGCCGGCGGGGCGACGGCCTGGACCTCCGCTGCTCCGCTGCCCACGCCGCGGAACCACCTGGGGTCGGCGGTGCTCGGGGGGAAGATCTACGTCATCGGAGGTCAGCACGGGCACGACGAGCAGCTCGTGACCGTCCCCGACGTCGAGATCTACGACCCGGCGAGCGACTCCTGGACGCGCGGCACGAGCATGCCGCGTGCGCGGAGCCACATCACGGCCGCGACCTTCCCCTTCCGCGGCCGGATTCTCGTCGTCGCCGGGGAGATCGCGAATGGCGCGAGCGTCACCGAGGTCGCGGCCTACGACCCACTCACCGATTCCTGGTCCCCGCTGACCGACCTGCCGGGGAAACGGTTCTCGGGAATCGCCGGGCCGCTCCTCGACGGCGTCGTGTACACGACCGGCGACTACCAGCCGACGACGTTCTACGGAGTCCCGGCCGACTGAGCCTCGTCCTTCCGGCGGGCACTCTGCATCTCCCGCCGGTGAGGAAGCGCTCGGCTCGGCACGAGGCGCCGAGGACCACGGCCTACACCGCCGAGCGCTGGCCGGGTGGCAACGCCAGGGCTACGCCGGCGTCCGGACGCCGCTCACTTCTGGACCACCGTCAGCTCGATGCGGCGGTTCCTCGCCCGTCCTTCCTCGGTGTCGTTTGAGGCGACCGGATTGGCGGAGCCCATTCCCTGGGTGCTGATCCGTGAGGCGGCGACCCCGCCCCTGGTCAGGAGGTCGGCGACCGCCTTCGCCCGCGACTCCGAGAGCGCCGTGTTCGCCGCCGGGTCTCCGGTGGTGTCGGTGAAGCCCACGAGCTTCACCTGCGCCGCCGGATAGGCGTTGAGGACCTTGGTGAGGTCGGTCACCGTCGCACCGGAGGCGGGGGTCAGTGTCGTGCCGCCCGTCTCGAAGTTGAGGTTGTCGAAGACGAAGTTCTTCGGCGCAGGGTCGGGGGAGCCGAGGTAGCGCGCGAGGTTGTAGAGGAAGGTGTCCTGCTCGACGTTGATCGTGGCTCCCCCGGGGAGGCTGACGCTGGCCAGCTTCCTCGCGGCGGTGGTCGCGGTGTCCCGTACCTCCTGTCCGCGGCGGCTCGCCCAGGCGAAGAGCCCGATGAGGACCGCCGCAGCGATGGCCAACAGGGGAATGAGCCTCCGGCGCCCGCTGCTCGCCTGCTGATCCACCATCCCGCTCGCCTTGCGGGTCAGCTCGTCCACGTTGCGGAAGCCGAGCGCGCCGAGGAGACCCGCCGGTGCCAACCGGGCGATGGCGTCCTTGCTGGACGAGACGAGACCCAGCAACCCCGACGGGCTCGGATTCGAGCCCAGCTGTTTCCCCAGCATGCCCATCACCGCCGGGGCCGTGATGCCGAGAATCGACGCGGCGCTCGCGGTGCTCACCCCGCTGCTGCCGGCGAGGGCTCCGGACACGGCCCCCAGCTTGTCGCCGAAGAGCGAGCTCAGCACCCGCTTCCCCATTCCCATGAGCTGGTCGACCGAACCCGAGCCATTGCCGAGCATCGACGGAAGGTTGCCCACGACCCGGTCGAACCCGTTGTGCGTGAGAGTCGAGACGATCTGCCCGGCCCCACCCGGGAACGAGCCCATCTCGTTGAGCACCCCGGCGAGCACCGAGGGCACCGCTCCGCTCACCGCGGCCTGGGTCTTCGCCGCCGGTTCGCCGACCACCTTCCCGATCTGGTCCACCACGCTGCTGTTCAGGACGCCCTGTACGAGACCGACGAGATCACTTGCCATGATGGCCCTCCATCCCCCTGCCAGCGCCGGAACGTGCGGTCGCGGGCGGCAGCGCTCATATGCCCCGTCACGGAGCGCGGGGAGGCCATCGCCGGAATTTCACACGCCACGGGACACGAGAGGTGTCCCGGCGACCGTGCGACTCCGCGGACGGGTGAGCGTCTTCCGCAATGGAGTCGCCGGATCGCGAATGACACGTCAGGCGACGGGACGGATGGCCTCCGTCCTGGCTGGCGGGCCGGCCTCGCGGCCTGCCGAATCGGTAGAGCAGCGGAATCGAACCACCCGAGCGACGCTCGCGCGCCGCTCCACTGGTTTTGAAGACCAGGCCGGCCACCAGGCTCGGAGGCTCTACCAGGAGGCGGGCGATGGTGGCCGCTCGCCGTCCCCCTGTCCACATTCGCGTGCGTGCTCCGACCCCCGCCCGGGTGCGCGCTCGCCCCGGGCCGAGGCTCTGACTCCCTGGATCTTCGTCCGGTGCGCACTCTCCGGTGACCCAGGGGAGTCACCTGACCCAGGGGGGATCCCGCCAACCTCCCGGTGAGAATGATGTCGCGACGATGGCACGTGCCTCGCTTCGATCAGGGCCGTGCTGCAACGTCCACATTCACGCCGTGCTGACCACGAGCGCGCCATCGCCGCGCGCATTGCCCATCCTCGCGGCCTCACCGTGCTCGAGCTGATGGTGGTGGTGGGCATCGCCGCCGTGCTCGCGGCGATGAGCGCCGGGGCCTACGACCAGCTCACTGCCCGGGCGGACTTCTCCTCCGTCGTGGGGAACCTGGTCACCAGCGTGCGGCTCACGCGCAGCGAGGCGTCTGGCCGCGGAGTGGCCACCGCCTTCGTCGTCGACACGCGGAACAACCGCTGGTGGGGCGTGGAAGCGCCCACCGGCTGGACCCTCGCCGCCTTCGACCCCACGAACCCCGGCACGGTCATCGCCTCCGACACGTTCCCCACCGGGAGCGGCAAGGCGGTGTTCGGGCCCGCAGGAGGCTACGGGCAGCGCCTGCCGGTGCCGTTCGCGTCCGTGCCCGTCGTCAGCGCGCAGTCGCCGTCCTTGCCCTACTGCAGCTTCTGCGATGCGAACACCGGCATGGGCGCCCTGGTCTTCCAGCCCAACGGCCTCACCGCGTTCGCCGGCTCCGTTCCCGCCGGCACTGCCCAGGGCCAGCAGTTCACCATCGTGAGCCCGGTCGACGGCCGGACCGTTCTCCTGGCGGTCGTCGGCCGCACCGGCGTGCTCGAGGTCTTCGACCGATGATCCGGCACCGTCCTCGCACCCGCGGCTTCACCCTGATCGAGGCGATGGTCGCCTCGGCCATCCTCCTGGTCGCCCTGGCGGCGCTGCTTCCCCTTCAAGTGGTCGGCGCGCGGATGAACCGCTGGTCGGAGCGGACGCTCGATGCGTCGCTGCTCGCCACCGACCTGAGCGAGAACGTCGCCCGCTGGAGCTACACCGACGCCCGGCTCAACCCGCTGGTGACCGTGAGCAGCTTCAGCGACTCGGCGGTGGCCGCTCACTGGGACATGGGGACCGCGGCGCACACCAGCCAGACCGCCCAGTTCTCCGACTCGCCGACCCGCGATCAGAACGCCGCGAGCTACAACGCCCTCGGGACGACCTACCAGGGCCTCTCCTCGGACGTGGACGGGGACGGCACGCCGGACTTCACCCGCTACTGGAACGTCTACGCCGTCGATCTGGCCGGCACCGGCACGCCGAGCGGGAAGCTGGTCCAGATCATCGTGCGCTGGAACGAGCCCAACACGGGCTGGCACCAGATCGCCGTCACCACGTTCAAGCGGAACCCCGCGAACCTCTTCTGATCATGGCCCGCCGACGGATCCACAGAGGCTTCACCCTGGTCGAGCTGATGGTGTCGTGCACCGTCTCGCTGGTCGCGGTCGCCGCCGCCTCCCAGGCGTTGATTGGCCAGTACAGCGCGATGCACAGCCGGGACCAGTCCCGCCAGGCGAACGGCTCGGCGCGCGAGGCCACCCAGTTCCTGGACGGCACGCTGCGGATGACCGGCTTCGGCATCGACCCGCGCTGGGCGATCGACTTCAGCTACCGCTGCGCAAACCAGCCCTGCCGGGACAGCATCACCGGCCCGGACGAGCTGGTGGTGGTGAGCCGGGATCCGCGCTACCGCTATCTCGCACAGGGCGAGGGTGGATGCATCGACCCGGCCGGGTGCTTCAGCGGGAACGCCTGGCCCATCACCGCCGCGACCACCGGTCCCGCGTCGCTCACCGTGACCCTCCAGCCCGGGACCTCGTTCGAGGCCGGACGGGTGGTGCTCGCGATGTGCGCCGGTGGCCAGAACCCGGTGATGCTCACGCTCGCCACGGCGGTGTCGAAGCCCTCCACCAGCCCCGCGGGAAGCGTGGTGCTGAACCAGTTCAGCGCCGATGCCACCCTCGGGCCCTACAACGCCACCGGCTCGCTCCTGACCTGCCACGGACAGCAGGGTTCGGCGATGTTCCTGGTCGATCGCGCGCGCTTCTTCGTCCAGAACCTCAACGGCACGCCCTGGCTGATGCTCGACACCGGCCGCGATCTGGACGGGGACGGTGTCCTTCCGCCCGCCGACCAGGACGACCTGATCCCGGTGGCGAAGAACGTCGTCGACATGCAGGTGGCCTACGCGCTCGACCCCTGCGCCGGCTACGCCGCCGGGCCCGACTCCGACGGTGACTGGATGATCGGCAACGCCAAGAACCGGCGCGAGGAGCCGCTGATGGTCACCAACCCCGCGGCCCCCACCTACGGCACGGCCTCGAACGATCCGTCCCGCTGCGCCACCATCAGCCCGGCCAACGTCCGCGCCCTCCGGGTCTCGCTCCGGCTGCAGTCGGACAAGGTGGACCAGAGCCGGGGAGGCGCATGGGCCGGCGACATCCTGAAGAGCCCGGAGAACCGTCCCGGGACCCTCAACGTGCCGGGCCACCGGCTCTTCTCCACGCAGGTCGACGTGACCCTGCGGAACATGACCTCGACGGCGAGCTTCATCTTCTGACCATGGCCACCTCCACTCCACGCGGCGGCGCCCTCCTGAACGTGCTCATCGTGGTGAGCGTGCTCTCGGTGATCGGGCTCGCCTTCCTCAAGAAGAGCTCGAACGACGGCGGGGCCTCGGCCGCACAGCGCGCCGCGCTCCGCTCCGCCACCTGCGCCGAGGCCGGCCGGGAGCTGCTGCTCAGCCAGTTCCGGGCCTACGGCACGACGCCCACCCAGCTGACGCTGAACAGCACCATCAACGACCAGACCGTCTCCACGGGCCACTACAACCAGTTCGCCATCAAGTCGATCACCGCGGTCACCGGAGTCAGCTCCGGCGGCATCGGGGCGAGCGACATGTCCAACCGGATCGCCCGGGTGGGCATGGGCGGCCAGCTCTATCGCGTGCTGGTGGTGTGCAGCTCCAGCGCCGCCGGCTCCCATCAGAACGAGGTCGAGTACCTCGTCCGCTTCGGTCTCTAGAGGAACACCAGTCATGGACCGCACTCTCCGACGACTCCTCACCCTGACCGCCCTGCTGGGATCGGCCGCGTCGCTCGCCCAGGCGAGCTCGAGCTCGGTCGCCCAGGCCTGCTGGAACCGCGACGTCGAGCGGGTCGACTACCTCCAGAACCCGCCCGAGGGCGGCGACAACGAGTTCTTCACCGGGGTCAGCGACACCAGCGGCAACACCAACGTCACGCTGATCTGGCCGTCGCACGCCACGCTGATGGACTTCACGCAGCGCCTCTACCGGATCCGGGTGGACCTGGGCGGCACCGCGCCCACCGGCTGCAGCAACGCCTACCTCAACGGGCTCCCGTACTTCATGCCCACCGGCGTCGTTCCCCCGGCCGGCCCGAGCAACCTCCAGGGCACCTACGATCCGACCAGGACCTATCCCGATCCGGGGCCGACCTACTCGGGTGGCAGCGGGCAGAGCGACGGCCTCAGGACCGGCTCGGCCTACCGCTACCGGAACTGGCCCAGCAGTGGCTCGGCGTCGGGGAGCTACGAGACGCTCGCCACCGCCTGCAGCAACGCCGGCGGAGCGGCGCAGCAGGCGGCCTGTCTGGCCTGCCTCAACACTCGCGGGTACTGGCTCAACCCCTCGGTCGCGGACAAGGACGTCACGACGTCCGCCGCGGTCTTCACCACCAACTGGCTGCGCTTCCACCCGGTGAAGTGGGTGGTCCTGTCACTCGCCTACAAGCGGCTGGTGAACGGCCCGCTGCTCTCGTCGCTGCGTGAAGCGGTGCTCGGACAGTCCGACGACAAGGGGACCACGCTCCTCCAGAAGATGCTTCCGCAGTCCTGCGCCGGGCAGGGCCGCCCGCTGAACGAGAAGCTCGGGGCGATCGACGGAGTCGCCTACACCAGCACCGCGTACCCGGTGGCGGAGATGCTCTTCAACGGGGCCTGGTACATGGGCGGCCAGACCAGTCCCTGGCTCTTCGGGAGCTCGAACACCTTCCCCAGCGGCTTCCCGAACACCAAGAGCGGCCCCTGCGTGAACTGCCGCGGCGACTTCATCGTCCTCTTCGGCGACGGCCGCGGTGACACGGCCAACGCGGCGTGCACCCCGGTGGGCGGGGTGACCCCGGCGTGGTGCAGCGCCCCCGCGCAGTGCACCACGCTCGGCATGGGAGCCGAAGGAGACGGGAACGACTTCCTCGATCCCTCGATGGTCGGTGGGGCAGGGAGCGCCATCTCCGGCTCGAGCGTCCGGCAGGCGCCGGCCGGCACCTGCGACATGGACTTCGCCGACGACGTCGCCGGCTGGATGAACGTCAACCCGGTCGGCATCGGGTTCCCGAACTCGACCATCCGCACCTACGTGGTGGCCATCGGCGACCCGAAGAACACCTACGGGGAGATGACCAGCCTCCAGCAGGTCGCTGCTCGCGGCGGCGGTGACTACGTCGTCGCCGACGACTTCGCCACGCTGGAGTCGAACATCCAGGACGTGTTCATGGCCATCGTGAACCGCCAGACCTCGTTCTCGGCGGCGAGCATCACCACCGTCCAGAGCAGCGGCTACACCTCGGCCTTCCTGCCCCGCTTCACGCCCAACGGCGGCCAGCTCTGGCCGGGCACGGTGAGCCGGTTCAACCTCTTCAACGAGTTCGCCGACGGGTGCACCACGGCGGACCAGGGGAGGGTGACCTCGGCCAACCCCAACGGGGACCGGAGCTGCAACGACTTCTACCTGACCGACTCCAAGAACGCTTTCGTCGGCGAGTCCAACGGCCAGTTCGTGGTCCTCGACAACAGCAAGACCTGGGACGCCGGGTGGCCTGCGCTGGCCGGGAGCTCCGACGGCGGCGTTCCCGCCAGCCCGTACTGGGAGGCCGGACAGGTGCTCACCACGCGGGTGAACGCCTGGCTCGCGGGCGACGCCTCCAAGCAGCGGAAGATCTACACCGTGGCCCCGAACACGAGCGGTGGCTACGACCCGACGCTGATCCAGTTCACCTCGTCCAACGCCGATCGGCTGACCCCGCTGTTCCAGCTCGGCGGCGTGGCCGGCGACTTCTGCACCACGCTCGGCAACCTCACCCGCCACACGTACACCACCGAGTCCGACTGCGCCCGGGACCTGATCGACTTCGTCAACGGCAAGGATGTCCTCTTCCAGAACCCGTACAACCGCACCAATCCCCCGCCCAGCAACTACCGGGCGCGGCCGAGCCTCCTCGGCGACGTCTTCCACTCCACCCCCGTGCTGGTGACGCCGCCGGCGCCCACCTACCTCTGCGACCTGGGAGTGGTGAACCAGTGCGTGCCGTCGCTCTACGACCCGCGCTTCGAGCCCGGCGGGACGGACGCCTACGCCAGCTACTTCGGCACCTGGCAGTACCGGACCCAGTTCCTGCTGGTGGGCTCG
>Ga0081540_1004378_pt1 | contig 10795 bp, 9 predicted proteins | sample TabmetS2T1R1_FD_71024 | JGI IMG/M metagenome (GOLD analysis project Ga0081540, IMG submission 71024) | Tabebuia heterophylla rhizosphere microbial communities from the University of Puerto Rico - S2T1R1 | ecosystem: Host-associated > Plants > Roots > Rhizosphere ... | reverse complement strand
CACTCCTCAGCGAGGTGGCCCCGCAGCTGAAGCCACTGGCCGGAACGATGCTCGGCCTGGCCGGCGATGCCGGAGTGGGCACTCTGAAATTCCTCGTGGCGGTTGCGCTTACGGGTTTCCTGTTTCCGGCAGGGCCGCGGCTGGTTGACGCAAGCAAGCGCTTCCTGTCCCGGGTCGTCGCCGAGCGCAGCGTGGATTTCCTGGCGCTGGCCGGGGCGACCATTCGCTCGGTGGCGCAGGGCGTGATCGGCATCGCCGTCGCGCAGGGCCTGGTGATCGGGATCATCCTGGAGCTGGCCGGCGTGCCGCGGGCGGGGCTTCTTGCTTTTGCGGTGATGATGCTCGGCATCCTGCAGATCGGCTCGGCCATCGTCGTCATTCCCGTCCTTATCTGGATCTGGATGACGAAGTCATTCGCAGCGGCGCTCCTGATCACGCTCTGCATCTTGCCGGCCTCGCTCGCCGACAATGTACTAAAACCGATCGTGATGGGGCGGGGGCTGACCACGCCGGCGCTCGTCATCTTCCTCGGCGTGATCGGCGGCACGCTGGCGCACGGCATTGTCGGCCTCTTCATCGGGCCGATCATCCTGGCGGTTGCCTGGGAGTTGCTGACGGCCTGGGTGCGCGATGACGAGCCACTGGTCGTTCCACCCGAGACGGATGCGATCGCGAAAAGCAGGGAATTGGAAGGGGCGTGATGCTGGTTCAGCTCCTGGTCGGCTCGCTCGTCAGCGCGATCGCCATCATGATACATGCGCTCGCCACGGTCGGCGCAATCGGCGTTGCCCGAGCCGCAGGCCGACGAAACGCCTCGTGGCCGCGCCTTCACCTGATGAGCGTCATGGTCGCTACGGTGCTCGTGCTGATGCTGGCGCACACCATCGAGATCACCATCTGGTCGCTGTCCTACGCGCTGGTTGGCGCCGCGCCCGAAGGCAGCGATCTCTTGTATTTCGCCTTCGTCAACTACACCACACTGGGCTATGGCGACGTCACGCCGGTGAAGGCGTGGCAGCTACTCGGGCCGATGGCCGCAATGAACGGAATCCTGATGTTCGGCTGGTCTACTGCCGTGCTGTTCGAGGTGCTGCTCAAGACGATCGAGCATCTCGGCGCAATCGCAGCGTCAGGCACGCCATTCAGTGCTGAAGATCGAGGCTAGCGAGCTTGTCGCGATCCCGCAGCACGATCTGGCGCTGGTTGTTGCCAATGAAGCCGAGGATGCCGAGCGCATGCAGGCGTGACAGCGCCCGCGATACCGTTTCCAGTGTGAGCCCGAGATAGTCGGCGATATCACGGCGGCACATCGGCAGCGCGAGAATGCCGGCGGCCGTGGACCGCTTGTCCATCTCGATGAGAAAGGCGGCGACGCGCTCCAGTGAGGTCTTGCGGCCAAGCAGCAGCATGTGATCCTCGGCATGCCTCAGATTGTTCGTGGTCATGCTGAGCAGATTGCGGGCGACCATCACGTCGCTCTCGGCCACGAGTTCCAGACTGCGCCGCTTCATCAGCCGGACGGTGGTATCCACGATCGCCTCCGCGGTGAAGCGGTGTTCGGTGCCGATCTCCAGCCCGAAAATGTCGCCGGCGAGATGAAACGCGCCGATCTGGCGGCGGCCGTCCGAGAGCAGCTTGTAGCTGCGCACTGCGCCGCTCATCACCTGATAGATGTAGTCGGCCGGTTCCTTCTCGCCGAAGATTTCGCTGCCCTTCTTGTAGCTGAATTCATTCAAGTTGAGTCTGATGGGCGTGCGGCTTTCGGGTGAACTCTGGCCGAAAATGCCGGGAAATTCGGGAGGACTGACGCTGACGCGGGCGAACATGGACCATCTCCTGAGGGTGACGCTTCGGCGGTGGCCTCGATTTTTCGTAACTCTGAACGCGACGCCGCTGTCGCATTCCCGAAAAATCAACTTACAACGCGGGGCATTGTCTCCATCGATCTGTGGTGGTCCATTGTCCCAAAGGACAGGTGCGGCGATCCGTCAATATGACTGACAGTACCGCCTCGCCAGGCTGCGGTGGTTTTCGCCGTCCCTGGCGAATGATAGTTTGCGCCCAGGCGTTTAAGCCCCCGTGTCATGACCAGGATCGTTTGGTTCAAAGGGATCATTATCGGACTGCTCGTGCTGCTTGCGCCGGTCGCCTCGGCACAGGAACGGCGCCCGCGTTCGGTATTGGTGCTCGACCAGTCGGACCTGCGCGGACCGTTCTATTATCAGCTATCCGCAGGACTGCGCGGCGTGCTGGGGGCTCCCGCCGATGGCCGGATCACCGTCTATGGCGAGAACCTTGATCTGACCCGCTTTGGCGGCACAGCCTATGAAGAAAGCCTTAAGCGCCACTTCAAGGAAAAATACCGGGACAGGCCGATCGGGGTCATCGTGGCCATCGGCGCGGGCACGCTCCAGCACACCTTGCGGTGGCGCGAGGAATTGTGGCCAGGCGTTCCAGTCGTCTTCGCGATGCTGGATGAAACGGACTTTGCAAAGCTCGGATGGCCGGCAGACGTCACCGGCGTGATAGTGAGAATTCCGCTGGCAGGCGCCGTCAGGGTTGCACGTGCGGTGGTGCCCGGGCTCGACACCATAGTCTTTGTTGGGGACGATTGGGATCGTCAGGTTTTCTTCAGTCACTGGGACAAGGAAATCTCCGCCGCAACGTCCGGCCTAAACGTGATCGATCTGGTCGGGCAGAAGATCGCGGATATCCGCAAGCGCGTCGCCGAACTGCCTGATCGCAGCGCCATCATCTACACCGCGGTGTTCTCGGATGGCGAAGGCACGTTCTATCCGCCCTCGATAGCGCTCGCCATGATCGCGGAAAGTGCCAACCGTCCCATCGTGGTCGGTGCCGAACCGTTGCTGCCTCCCGGCGGCATCGGCGGATACGTCCTGATTCCCTCCGAGATCGGCGCCGATGCCGGGCGGCTCGCGGTGCGTATCATGGGCGGCGAGCGCGCAGGAGATATCGCGCCGGTCACGCGCGACGCAAAGCCGCTGTTCAACTGGAATCAGATGCGGCGCTGGAACGTCAGCGAATCCAGCCTGCCGGAAGGCAGTCAGATTCGCTTTCGCGAGCCGACGTTCCTCGAGCAATATCGCTGGCAGAGCATCGCGATATTCGCTGCGCTGTTCATCCAGGCTGGCCTGATCGTATTCCTGCTGCATGAGCGTCATCTGCGGCACAACGCCGAAGCCGAATCGCGCAACCGGATGTCCGAGCTCGCCCATGTGAACCGGCAGGCGACGGCAGGCGAGTTGTCCTCCTCCATTGCCCATGAGCTCAACCAGCCGCTGGGATCGATTCTTGCCAACGCAGAAACCGCGGAGATGATCCTGAAATCGGAACGGCCCGATCTCGAGGAGATCAGCGAAATCCTCGCCGACATCAAGCGCGACGACCAGCGCGCCGGCGAAGTCATCCGCCGCCTGCGCGGCTATCTGACACGAACGCCGTTCGAGACCAAGGACATCGATCTCAACCAGATCATGGGCGAGACCTTCAAGTTCCTTTCCGTGCAGGCCTCCGCCCACAACATCGCGCTTTACCTGCAGACTGCGCCCGGCGAGCTGCGCATCAAGGGCGATCCGGTGCAGCTGCAGCAGGTCATCCTCAACCTTGTTGTCAACAGCATGGACGCCATGGCTGCGATCCCTTACGGCCGCACGGTGATCGGCCGCACCGAATTGAACGGAGGCTCGACGGTCGAGATCTCGATTTCCGATTCCGGCCCGGGCATCCCGCCGGACAAGCTTGCTCAGGTATTCGATCCCTTCTATACCACCAAGGATCAGGGCATGGGGATCGGGCTTTCCATTGCGCGCACCATCATTCTCGCCCACAAGGGCCGGATCTGGGCCGAGAACCAGAGCGGCGGCGGTGCAGCGTTTCATTTCACCCTGCCATTAGCCGCGTAGGAGAAGGGATTGCGCGGCCGCATTCATATTGTTGACGATGACGACTCCTTCCGGGCCGCGATCGAGCGGCGGCTGAAGCTTGCCGGTTATGAGGTCGCGACCTATCCGTCGGCACAGCAATTGCTGGACCGCCTGCCAGACGAGGAAGAGCCCGGCTGCATCCTGCTCGACGTGCGGATACCAGGCCTGAGCGGTCCGGAGCTGCAGGGACGTCTCAACGAACTCGGCTCTACGCTGCCCATCGTCTTCCTGACTGGACATGCCGACACGCCCACCACCGTGCGGACCATCAAGGCCGGCGCGGAAGATTTCCTGACCAAGCCTGTCGAGTCGGAGCGGTTGCTCCATACGATCGAGCGCGCGCTGGCGCGTCACGCGACTGTTCGCAGCGAGCGGCACAGGATCGAGGAGATGCGGGCGCTGGTGGCGGCGCTTACCCCGCGCGAACACGAAGTGTTCGGCCTCGTGGTGCGGGGCAAGCTGAACAAGCAGATCGCCTATGAACTTGGTACCACCGAGCGCACCATCAAGGCGCATCGCCACCAGGTGATGGAGAAGATGAGGGTGCAATCTCTGGCAGAGCTGGTTTCGCTTGCCGAGCGGCTCGGATTGCTCGCTGGCGGCAAGTAACCGCTTACCGCGGCGTCCGCCAAAAAAACCGGACGAGACTACGAATGTCCCCAAGGACAATATGAAAGTTTCTTGACGAGACCCATCCTTGGTCACGATCATTGTTCTGACAAACCTAGTGGCTGGTAAACAGGCCAACGGATCCGATAGGAACCTCCGTCCATTCCAAAGGTTGGTCAGTCAACTCATTGACTGTGTCCGCGATCGATTCTTGGAATGACCTGAAGGCCCAGAACCTTGCCGCACCACAAAGCCGTTTTTGTCGTCGATGACGATCCTTCCATGCTGAAGGGAATGCGCAGGCTGCTCAAGCAGCATGGCTACGACACCATCCCCTTTGAAACGGCGAAGGCCCTGAAGGATCACGACGACTTCGACCAGGCTTTTTGCATCGTTCTCGATGTCAATCTCAGCGACGGATCAGGCATCGATCTGCGCCATCATTTGGCGGACTCGGGGATCGAGCTGCCAGTCATCTACATTACCGGAAATGACAGCCCCGCCACGCGGATGGCAGCAATGGCGTCGGGTTGTCTCGCGTATTTGACCAAGCCGTTTACGGCGCGGTCGCTGATCGAGCCGATCGAAAAGGCCGCCGCCCTCGTGTAGGCGCAGCGGACAGCTTCCGACTTACTCGTCGATCTTCTGTTCGAAAACCTGCGCCGGCGCGCCCTTGCGGACAGCGGCGAATTGCTGGAGCGGCAGCGACGTCGTAACCGCCAGCAGATTGGTGTCGACCACTTCGACCGTCAGGTTCTTGCCGTTGTCCATTTCACGGAGCAACGCCGGACTGGCAAGGTCAGCCGCGATGCAGGTATTGGTCAGGCACCAGGTGTAGGGAATCTTGTGCGCCGTTCCCTTGTCGACGGTGAGCTTGGCGCCGGGCTTCATGTAAAGTCCGACCGGCAAAAACAGCTGCAGCCGCGCAGTGCTGTCGCCCTCGCGCTCGGTCACATAGATGCGGACCGCGGTCTGGCCGGTTTCGAACGCGCCACTGATGGTGGTGCGGCAAACCATTTTGGCGCCGCCAGGCTTGAAGCAGATCTTTTGCCAGTCGCCATATTTGATGGCGCGTGCTTCGCGCGGGCCGCGGGCGGCGAACTCGTCCGAGGAGCCCTTCGGCACAGGAGGAGGCGCCGCCTGGGCGTACGCCCGATCGGCGGCCAACAAGGCGACGACAGCGAAGACAGGGCCAAGCCAGGATTGATGTTGCATTGTTCCTCACTTCAGCTTGTCGAGGAATGCGCCGACCAGCGGCGACCAGATCGGCACGGCATCCGCCGCGCCCACAAAGAAATGCCCGTCGCTGCCATGCGGCGGAAACAGGTGATACTGGGCGTTGCCGCCGGCGGCGGTGAAGGCCGCATGCATCCGCCTTGAGAGTTCCGGCCCGAAAAACGTGTCGTTCTCGATATACATCCAGAGCATCGGCACGCGCGACGTGCGGCCGAATTCGCCGGTCGCTTCCACCAGCTTGTCAGGTGCGCAATTATTGTTGGGCTTGCCGTCGACGCGGCCGCCGCGCCCGGCCGCGAAGGTGATGATCGCCTTCACCGGCGCCGGATTGGCGCTCGACAGCGCAATCGACGCCCAGCCGCCGGCGGACTGCCCGACGACGATGACGTTGTTGGGCACGATGCGCTTCAACGTGTTCATGTACTCGATGATCCACAGATTGAGCTTTGCCACGGCAAGGCCGGCATCGCGGAAATTGGGATTGCTGCACTTGCCGACCTTGGAAAAGAACGCGCCGCTGAACAGTCCGGCCTCGGCGTCTTCGAGGGTTGCAGCGCCATAGGAACCCGACGGTGCCACCACCATGTAGCCACGCCGCGCGAACCACATGGCGGCATCGCGGAATTCCACCAGCGGAAAGAAGCTGCGCTGCACGGGATCCATCGCCACGCCGTGATTCATGATCGCCAGCGGGAAGGGGCCGTCGCCAACCGGGCGCACGACATAGGCGATGGTGGGCAAGGGCAGGGGCAGCGCCCACACTTCTTCTTGCAGCTGCGGCGGATCATCGGCCGCCGCAGCAAGTGAAGCGGTCAGGAGTGCAATAGCGATGAACAGCAAACGGAACATGACATGTGTCCGCGCGTATGGGCCCTATCCAAGTCTTGGCCACCGCCGCGGCGAAGCGTTGATCTGGATCAACGGATGCTCAGGCGACAAAGGTGCAGGCAACGATGATCGGTCCGAGCACCGTCAGCAGTACATTTCCGACGGCATAGGGCACGGCGACGCCGAGCACGGGAGTCTGGCTTTCCGCGACGTCGCAGGCGCCGGTCACGGCGGCATCGACGGTCATGGCGCCGGCGAGTGCGCCGCAGATGATCACGGGATTCATGCGCAGGATGCGATGCGCAAAGATCGTCGCGACAATCAGCGGCACCACCGTGACGACGATCCCCATGCCGACCAGCAGCAGCCCATGCGCCTGGATCGCCGACCATGCCGCCTGGCCGTTACCCAGCCCAATTGCGGCGATGAAGCCGCCGAGACCGATGTCGACCAGGATTTGCTGCGCAGCCGGCGGTAATGCCCCGACGGTGGGCTGACGCGAGCGATACCAGCCGCAGACCAGACCTGCGACCAGCGCGCCGCCACCGCCACCGAGCGTGAGCGCGATCGAGCCGAACTTGACGCTGACAAGGCCGGCCAGCAGCCCGAAGGCAATGCCGGCGGCAAGGAAGGCAATATCGGTGCGGTCGCCGGAGCCCAGCACCTGTCCGACCTTGGAGGCCGCACGGTCGATGTTGCGCGTGCTGCCGACCAGCGTCATGACGTCGCCGACATAGATCCGGGTATCCGGGCTGAGCGGTACTTCGCGTCCCACCCGCGTCATCTTGCGCAGGAACACCCCGCGCGCATCGTCGCCGACGCGGTCGGCGACTTCCTGCAGGCTCCTGCCGTGCAGCTGGCGGTCGGTGACCAGCACCTCCACGACATTGCCGGGGATGGCGCGCAGAATTTCATCGGCGTCGATCTCGTTGCCGATCACCGGCCGCGCGGCGACGATAGCGGCGGTGTGGCCGGCAATGACGATGTCGTCGCCGGCCAGCAGCACGGTATCCATCTTTGGTTCGATATCGCCGCCATTGCGCACGATCCGCTCGACCACGGTGCGGCGGCCGATCTCCTGCTCGATCTCTTTCACGGTTCGGCCTGCGGCTGACGACACGCGATAGGCACGCGCCTGGAATTTCCGGTAGGCGAGGTTTTCGTTCTTCGGCGCCGCGCCGCCCGACAACTCATCCTCGAGCTTCGCCGCTTCCGCCTTGAGATTCACGCCCATCAGCCTGGGTGCGACGAACGGCACGAACAGCAGCGTCAGGATATAGCCGAGCACATAGGTGACGGCGTAGCCGGCGGCGATATTGGCCAGTTGCTGGTTCAACACCTTTTCCGGCAGGCCGAGCTGGGAAAGCGCGCCTGAGGCCGTGCCGATCATCGAGGATTGGGTAAGGCTTCCGGACGCAAGACCGGCGGCGGTGCCGGGATCGAGCCCGACGGTGAAGGCAAAGACCAGCACAAGGATCAGGCCGGTCAGCCCAAGAACCAGCGCCATGGCGACTTGCGCCAGCGTGCGGACGCTGAGCGAGGCAAAGAATTCGGGTCCCGAGCGGTAGCCGATCGTGAACACGAACAGGCTGAACAGGATCGTCTTGAGCAGCGCCGGGATCGTGAAGGTACCGAGCTGGCCGAGAATGACCGAGACGATCAGGATGCACGCGGTGGTGCCGATCGAGAAGCCGAAGAATTTTTGACGGCCAAGGACGGTGCCGATCGCGACCGCCAGCAGAAGGAAAATCTCGGGCGCGGTCGCAATGATCCACTGGATGGTATGCATCTTGGCATTCCCGGTCGGATTCCTCGTTTGCCATCTCGCGGCCGAAAATCCGGAACCGATTGATTCAGATCAATCCGGGCCGGGCCCCCTGGATCGTCTATTGGCCCGATGAGCTCCAGCGTATCCGCGACGCATGCCGCCGATCCGCCAGTGCGCCGCGAGGAGACCCTTGCGGTTGCGCTGCTGCTTGGCTTTGCCGGCGGCTATATCGACACCTACACCTGGATCACGCACGGCATTCTCGCAAACGCACAAACGGCGAACCTCGTATTCCTGTGGGTGCATGCTACCGCCGCGCAGTGGCAGCAGGCCTTTCACTTCGTGCCGCCGCTATTCGCGTTCGGCGTCGGCGTCGTGGTCGCCACGTGGCTGCGCCGCGCAGCCGGCGCGAGGGCCGGTCAGCTCAGCCTGTTGGTGGAAATCGCCATGCTGATCTTCGTCGGCATCCTGCACAATCGCTTGCCTGCGGTCGCGGGCACGCTCGGCATCTCCATGGTCGCCGCCATGCAGACCTCGATCTTCACCAAGGTGGAGGGCGCAACCTACAGCTCCGTCATGATTACCGGCAATTTTCGCCAGGCGATCGAGGGAGCCTTTGCGCTGGTCGCGGGCGACCGGCAGGCTGGGCTGCTGCGAAAATCCTGCATCTTCATGGGCGTGTGCGCCGCCTTCGGTACCGGCGCCGCCGCAGGCGCCTTCCTCACCGAGCGGATACCGACGCTCACCTTGGGCATTCCCGTTGCCGCACTGCTGATGGTGCTGCTGCTATGCGAGACATCGCCTGCGGCCGACGCGTCGCGGCGTGAACGAGGGACGGTATGAGCTGGACAAAATTCTTTCCGCCGGCGGAATGGTTTTCCGCATACCGCGCTGCCTGGCTTCGCCACGACGTCATCGCCGGTATCACGCTCGCCGCCTACGCGATCCCGGTATCGCTGGCCTATGCGGCGCTCGCCGGCCTGCCGCCGCAAATCGGCGTCTACGGCTACATGCTTGGCGGCATCGGCTATGCCTTGCTCGGCTCGTCGCGGCAGCTTGCGGTAGGCCCGACTTCGGCGATCTCGCTGATGATCGCCGGCACGGTTGGAGCGCTCGCCGCCGGCGATGCGGTCCGCTACGCGCAGATCGCGAGCATATCGGCGCTCGCCGTCGCAGCGCTCTGCCTGATCGCATGGCTCTTCCGGCTCAGTATGCTGGTCCGCCTGATCAGCGACAGCATCCTGGTCGGCTTCAAGGCGGGTGCGGGGCTGACCATCATCATGACGCAGTTGCCGAGCCTGTTTGGCGTCGCGGGCGGTGGGCGAAATTTCTTCGAGCGTTTGGTTACGCTGGTCGGACAACTCGGCGGCATCCACTGGATCGTGCTGGCAATCGGACTTGTCGCCATCCTGCTGCTCTTGCTTGGCGAACGCCTGTTGCCGGGCAGGCCAATCGGACTTGCCGTCGTCATCCTGTCGATCGTTGTCGCAACCATGTTCGGCCTGCCGGCACTCGGCGTTGCCGTGACCGGCGAGATCCCGAAGGGTTTGCCGAGTCTGGCCATGCCGACCTTTGGGCTGCTGGAATTCGACGAATTATTTCCGCTCGCCGCCGGCGTTCTCCTGCTAGCTTATGTTGAAGGCGTCTCAGCGGCGCGAAGCTTTGCGGCCAAGCATGGCTATCCCCTCGACGTGCGGCAGGAATTCTTGGGGCTGGGCGCCGCCAATCTCGCGGCATCGCTGGGCCACGGCTATCCCGTCGCCGGCGGGCTGTCGCAATCCGCAGTGAACGATCAGGCGGGCGCGAAAACGCCGCTGGCGCTCGTCATCTGCTCCATCACGCTTGCCGTCTGCCTGCTGTTCCTCACCGGGCTCCTTACCAATCTGCCCAAGGCGGTGCTGGCGGCGATCGTTTTCACCGCGGTGTACAAGCTGGTCGATGTTGCCGCACTCATCCGCATGTGGCGGATCAGCCGGATCGACTTTTATGCCGCCGCGATTGCGCTGGTCTCGGTGCTGCTGCTCGGCATCCTGCAAGGCATCTTGCTGGCAGCGATCGCCTCGATCTTCCTGCTGCTGGCCAAGGCCTCGCAGCCGAATGTCGCCTTCCTGGGCCGCGTGCCCGGAACCGGCCGCTATGCCGACAGCGCGCGGAACCCTGACGTCGAGCCGCTCGCAGACGTCATCGCATTCCGCCCGGAGGCCTCGCTGCTCTACATCAACGCGGAAACAGTGCGAGACGCGGTGTTGGCAAGGCTCGAAGGGGCGCCGCACGTCAAGCTTGTCGTCTGCGGCCTCTCGTCTTCGCCGTTTATCGATCTGGCGGGCGCAAAGATGCTGAGCGACCTCCATGGCGAGCTCGCTTCACGCGGCGTTGCCTTCCAGATCGTGGGCGTTCGCGGCCAGGTCCG
>Ga0081540_1004377_pt1 | contig 10799 bp, 9 predicted proteins | sample TabmetS2T1R1_FD_71024 | JGI IMG/M metagenome (GOLD analysis project Ga0081540, IMG submission 71024) | Tabebuia heterophylla rhizosphere microbial communities from the University of Puerto Rico - S2T1R1 | ecosystem: Host-associated > Plants > Roots > Rhizosphere ... | reverse complement strand
CGACCGACAGGTGCACTCGAAACGGATCGACCGGCTCCTCGATAACGACACGCACCGGATCCTGCTGATCGAGAATCTTGAGACAGGTCCCGGGATTCTGCATCGGCAGATATCGCGACAGCCGCTCTATCCCCTCTGCAACCGTATCTGAACTGGCAACGATGTAATCAATCAAGGGATTGGCGCCGAGTGGCTGATTGCGCGCAATCTGGAGCGGCAAGTTCTTTACCCGTCGCTCTTGCTGCGCCTTCGCCAACACCGCTTCGCAGATTTGTCCCGAAATACAGGCATCCTTGTCCTCGATCACGGCGCGCGCGATGCCAAATGGTCCGATCAGCGCATCGACGTCGTAACCCAACCGCTCAAGCGCACCGAAGATCCCTCGCAGATTACTCGTCGAGTGCATTGGTTCCGGCTGTGCTTTTCGACGAGTGGCGCGGGAAGTCAATAGATTGTCGCGTGCCATCATAGCGCCATGGCGACCTCTAACCGCACCATTGTCTCATGCACACAACGAATGCAAATCGCTACGACACAATCGTGATTGGCGGAGGCCAGGCAGGCCTTGCCGCCGGTTATCAACTCCGCAACGCAGGGCGATCATTCCTCATTCTCGATGCCAACAAACACCCGGGAGACACATGGCGAAACCGGTGGGATTCACTGCGCCTGTTCTCTCCAGCGCAATACGACGGCTTGCCCGGACTGCGCTTTCCTGCCCCCAGCGGCATCTTTCCCACGAAGGACGAGATGGCGGATTACCTTGAACGTTACGTCGGCCACTTTGAACTGCCCATCCTGCACGAGATGCGCGTCACAAAAGTGACGCAAGTTGAAAACGGAATGAACCTTGAATGCAGCGAACGGCAATTCTTCTGCAAGAACGTAATCGTCGCAGCGGGCGCTTACGCGTCTCCACGCCTTCCCGAATTTGCGGGCGCGCTCAACCCATCAATCATGCAACTGCACTCCTCCGAGTACCGGCGGGCAACCTACCTGCCTCCCGGACGTATACTCGTCGTCGGTTTCGGCACATCCGGCGTCGAGATTGCCTGCGATCTTGCAACCGCAGGGCGCAAAGTCCTCATCTCCGGCAGGCCGACCTCACAGGTTCTTTCGAAGTTCGTGCCAAAGATATTCTCCTCAAGAAATCCCCTCCTGCGTCTGCTAGGCAAAGCTCACTGGAACTTCATGCATCGGGTAGTGACGATCAACACGCCAATGGGCCGCAAGGCCAAAGCTCAGATGGCGCACCGTGGCCAACCCCTCATCCGGCTAAATCAGCAACATATCCTTGATCTCGGAGTCGACCATATACCACGCGTGTCGGGCGTAGTCGACGGCAAACCACGCCTGGACGATGGACGCATTCTCGACGTCTCCGCGGTGATCTGGTGCACCGGATTTCGCTCCGACTATCTGTTCCTCGATTTCCCGGCTCTTCGTTTCGACGAAAAGGGCAGACCCATCGCACCATACGGCATCGTCAGTGAAATTCCCGGGCTCTATTTCCTCGGAGTGCCGTTCCAGGTTGGCCTCACGTCCTCACTCGTTGGGGGCGTCGGCCGAGATGCCGCCGTGGTTGTGCGCCACATCGTAGAAGAAGAGGCCCGAGCTCCGAGACCATCATCCGGTGGCTATCGAGAGCCCGTCTATGAACCAAAGTTCTAATGGACAACATCTCTGCGAGTCGCAGGGGGGCCAACTCGCGAGGACACCCGCTTATCGCTTCGCCGGAAGCAGCCCGTAGACATCCACTTCCTTCTTGGCCCCCACATAGACGCGCCCATTCACGACAGTAGGAATGTTGAAACGAAGTGCCATACCTGCCCTGTCCCGCGCAGCATTCTGACCGCTGTTGTAAAGCTCGTGTGCAATGTTCGAAGCATCGGAAGCATGCAGCACTGCTGTCCTGTCTGCTGAGTTCCAGCCTTTGGAACTTACCACCCACACGATGCCGTTCTTGTCGCCATTGGCTGAAACCGTCGGTGTTGCCGCATGATCTGACAGCTTGAAGCTCCCGATTGCTTCCTGCGTAAGCTTGCCATTCTTAACCTCGTAATCGCGCAGCAAATCACCATTGCTCAACACAAAGACATGATGGTTCCAATACGCCATCGACCCGAAGATGCCACCCACAGTCGGAATGGTCTGCACAGCATGAAGATTGCTTCCCAGACGGTAATGCCCAAGATGATCGCGATCCAGCACATACATGAGAGGAGCTTTGCCGCCAACCACAAGGAGATGCGGGTGATCTCCCGTCTGGTCAGGCAGGAGCATAGGTCCGCCAGAGCCGAGATCATCATCATGAGCATTCAGTTCATTCGTATTGTAGGGAGCAAAATAATCAGCAGGCTTTAGACTCTGTCCATTTAGCTTCAGCAGTGCATCTCCATAGTCGCGTCCACCTTGGTTAACGTCGAAGTATCCGTTACCGGTTGCGACAAAGACATTCCCATCCTTATCCGCCGCCGGACCCGTATCGCTCGCCCATATCCCGCCGTCGTCGGCATCAGGAGATGTATTAAACACAGATTTCTGCTTCAGGGTCTGCGCGTCGTACGCCATCACCCAGCCGTGATACGAACCAACATCGCAGGAAGACGCCCAGGTCAGGTATACCGTGCCATTCGCAAGCAGCAGCGCTGCGCGCGGATTCTCCCGTAACGGATCAAAGCTAAGAGTGCCACCGTTGCTGCCGTATCCCTTCCCATACACGCTTGCCTGTATCTCAACAGGGCCACCGAATTTTTCCACGCCTGTCGTTACCGCCAATGCGTGAAGATGCTGGTGGTAAAGATTCGAGGTAAGAACATGCGTCTGTTCGGTGCGTGAGAGAACATAGAGTGTGCCTGTCTTAGCATCGATCACCGGAGTCGAAGTAATACCGACCTCTGGTTCGATGAAAGGACATTGCACGGCATACGCGGGAACCGTCGTAGAGCCATTCTTGAGAAAACTGACCTGCCACAGAGGCGTAGACGGATTTCCGTAGGCATCGAAGGCATAGACGCTGTCGTGCTCCGTCGCCACAAACAAGACATCGTGCCTGCCTTTCCCCGGAATCTCCACATCGCCCAGAAAAAGCGTTTGCGCATACACGTCGCCATCCACCTTCAAGGTGAAAAGCTTTCCGAACTGCTGCGGGTTCACATTTTGGGGAGTCAACGTAGTTTCGCTAAGGTATGCGCCAGTGCGCGCATTGTCGTATTGCGAAGTGGTCATCTGTGCTTCCGCTGCAAATCCCACGGCACATACAGCGACCATCAAATAGTGGTTGGCAGGTCTCATTGCACCTCACAGTCAGCGGCTACCAGTATATAGATTGCTACATAGTTGTACGCAACGAGTTCTTCCGCAATGCAATATTCCGCGAAAAATCGAGGAACCGACTAAGACTTGGCAAACCGATCAGGAATGAGTAAAGCCGGATCAGTGCGTGTGCGCCGCCATGCCATCCAAAGCGATGCATCTGCAACGATAAAAATTGCAAAGCCAATAAAAGCCGGAAAGAGATGGAAGAAGTCGACGTATCCCACAACAAAGTGAACGCCGAGAGCAGCACCAAATCCCGCACATCCCATCACCGCTACAATTTCAACCAGGCTCCGGTTAAGTTCCGCGCAGGCCGCCATAAACAGGAGTAGACAACCAATCGAGCACAATCCACCTCCGAAACCAGCCCGGTCGTGGGAAATGACAGGGACAAGTGAGCGGGAAATTTTATGAAGAGCAACAACATCTAGCTCGATAAACCTCAGGTCAGATGGAACGAAGACAGTGGTCATGCCAAATATGGCAATCGTTCCTCCTGCAAGGACCAGCCCTGCTGCGCATGCGCCTAATAGAATCCTCCCCCACCATGCGGTTGCATCTTCCTCGCGTTTCTTTATCCATATAGAGGAAGGCGAAGAGACGCCCCCGTACGAACGCCACAGCCCAATCACAAAAACGGGCAGAAGAAACAGCGTTGCGATGTCATGCCACGTGTCGAGATAGCCTTGTCCGAGGTAGGTCAGGAAGGCAAGAAATCCGATCGCGCCTGAGCACAACAGAGCCCACCAGGCCCATGCAGCCCGTGCCTTCATTGGAAACGCCGCCAGCCAGAGATAACCCGCTCCGATGGCAAGAAGACTTCCACCGTATGCCACCCTGTCGTGAAACATGAACCCCAAAAGGTGACGATTACCGGCCCGCATCAGGGCATACGAGTCCATTCCAATCGCATGACTATCCTGCGGAAGCAATTGCCCGGAGACGGACTGAAGAATTGCAAAACCTCCGCTCAAGGCTAAAGAAATACCCGTCAGTGCAATCAGAAACCGGCCATCTCCCAAAGCTGCGCCCAATAGACTGCGATCGTCTCTCATCGGCTCTTGAGTATAACGTCCTCATTGCTGGATGTACTCAAAGTCTTCTCTTGCCCTCATGCTAGGATGGCGCATGCTCACACGCCCTCTTCTGTTTGCCTGCCTCAGTCTTGTTCTGTCCGCGTCATGCAGCGCAGCCGACTACACTCTCAAAGCAAGCCCAGAAACCGTGGCGTGGGGATACTACTCAGCCAAGGCGAAGCCCGTGCTGACCATCCATTCCGGTGACACTGTGCGCGTCGAAACTTCCTGCGCTTGCCCGCCGCCCGAACGTCTTGAACAACTCGGCATCAAGCCCGCTGACATCCCGCAGTTCTATCGTGACGTCCACGAGAAGGTCACCGACAAAGGTCCTGGCGGCCACATCCTCACCGGACCTATCGAAATTGAAGGAGCCGAGCCGGGAGACGTACTCGAAGTCCGCATTCTTAAGACCGAGCTGAACGTGCCCTACGCGGTGAATTCTTTCGGTCCAGGTCGTGGATTTCTTCCCGACGATTTTCCCTACGGCAAAAACCGCGTCATTCCACTGGATCGCGAAAAGATGATGGCCCATTTCGCGCCGGGGATTGAAATCCCGCTGCATCCCTTCTTCGGCAGCATGGGAGTAGCACCGCCCGAGGGTGCGGGCCGTTACAACAGCGCTCCACCGTGGATGCACGCTGGCAACATGGACAACAAAGAATTAGTCGCGGGAACTACTCTCTATATCCCCGTCCACGCTAAAGGCGCGCTTTTTGAAGTCGGCGACGGTCACGCAGGACAGGGCAACGGCGAAGTCGACATCACCGCCATGGAAACCTTCCTCACCGGAACGTTCCAGTTCATCGTGCACAAAAACCAGCATCTCCTCTGGCCTCGGGCCGAAACCCCGACTCATTACATATCGATGGGTTTCAATGAAGACCTGAAAGCCGCCACCGAAATGGCCGTCCGCAACATGATCGATTTCCTTGTAACCGAAAAGCACCTAACACGCGACGAGGCATACGCACTCACCAGCGTCGCCGTAGATGTAGATATCACCCAGTTAGTCGATGGCAAAGTAGGTGTCCACGCCATGTGTCCTAAGTCCATCTTCACGAAATGAAAGGCCGCAAAAGTGGCCACAGGAGAAAGTCCCGATGCAGCGAGAACGCAAGACAGCTTTCTCGCTGCAAATCAGAACTAGCCAAGCGCAATCAATCACCCATTCATTTCGCGCAGGCCGCCGCCATGGCTCGATCCAGCGCCACACCAGTCCTCGAATCTTCATCCAGCGAGTGAGCCCGCAAATATTCCCCCACAGTCTTGGCAACATCAGCATGACAGGTTTTGCTCGCTCGCCGCGTAGCTGTTCCGGCAAGCTCGACAATTAATTGCTTCTGCACCTCGTCCAGTTGTGGGCGAATCTCTTTCACCAGGTCAACCGGGGCATGAGCTGGAGCCTTACCCGCTCGCTGCCAATCCGCTAAAAGCGAGTACTGAACAATCTTGTTCGCCTCGATCTGAGCCCTGAAGAAATTCTCCATCTGTGCAGAATCCAGGCCCTTTGCCTCACCATCCTTCACTGCCCTCTGAATGACCTGCGCCTCCCGAGGCGCATCCTCAACGACGGCTTCGCTGTCCCACTTTGCCAGTGCTACCTTTTCCGCAATTTGCAATCGCTGCGCCGAGGTCTCCACTAGTGATCCCAACGGATCTGTCTGGGACCTTGCGATTCCCACTCCACACATAAGCGCGCCAAACAGAACCAGAAATCTCTTACCCCTCTGCATACACCTGGAAACTCCTCTGTTAGTTTTCAGTCTCGCAATCCCAATTTATACATAACAGGCCAGCGCCATGATTTATTCCCAATAGGGCCATAAATTTCGTGTCTTTGCACATCATGCAATTCCGAGCCTGGTACCCAAAGGAATCTTTGCTAAATAAGAAACCTGGCAGTACTCTCCCCCATCTTTTGTAAAAGCAATTTAGCTGTATAGGAGAAGATGAACCCGCATGAAAGCTGCCCACATTGTTAGCAAAGAAAAGCATGGCCTTCTCGACGTCTTCGGGCCAACCCTACAGTTTCTGACATCGCCAGACGACGCCTCTGCTGAGTACTCCGTCATGATTGGTACCATCCCTCCGGGCGTTTCCATACCTCTTCATAGCCATGCCGATGAGGAGAGCTTCTATTTCCTCTCCGGATCCGCACAGGCGCTGACACAGCGCGGAGATGCCTTCGAGTGGATCGATGTTCATGCAGGCGAACTCTTCCATGTTCCCAGCGGCGCCAAACATGCATTTCAAAACAAATGGAACGAACCGAGTGTTCAACTCATCACCACGACCCCCACGTTGGGTAGATTTTTTCAGGAAATCGGAAAACCTATCGTACCCGGAGCGCCCACAGCACCACCGACTCCCGATGAGCTCCAACGTTTCCTGCAGATCGTTGCAAAATACAACTATTGGACTGGCAGCCCGCAGGAAAATGCCGCAGTGGGAATTCACCTTTTTTAACGTTCTCTTGTCACTCAACGGCAGATTCCAGACGGCCTCTCGGCAAATTGTGGGAGCCAGCTAACTCTGCCCTTCTGAACCTGCTATTCTTGCAGGTTTGCTATGAGCGCTTCAGATCAAAAATTGAACAACACCTTATCTTCGAAACTCGACGCCAACAGCCATCGCGCGCGCAACAACGCAATGGGCTTGATAGCGCTCGTTGCCAGCATCCGCGACCAGGAAACGCAGATTCGTGAGGGCGGCGGCGCTAAAGCCATCGAAGCGCAGCATGCAAAAAAACGCCTCACTGCCCGCGAACGTATCGCGCTGCTCCTCGACCCCGGAACAGAACTCTTCGAACTGGCCCTCTTCGCGGCCTACAACATGTACGAAGAATGGGGCGGCGCACCCTCAGCCGGAGTCGTCACAGGAGTCGGCCGAGTTGCCGGACGCCTCTGCATGATCATCGCCAACGACGCCACGGTCAAAGCCGGGGCCTTCTTCCCCATGACCGCGAAGAAGGTCATCCGCGCGCAGACCATCGCGATGGAGAACCGCATCCCCACGCTCTACCTCGTCGACTCGGCCGGAGTCTTCCTCCCGCTCCAGGAAGACGTCTTCCCCGATCAGGATGACTTCGGCCGCATCTTCCGTAACAACGCCGTCATGTCCGCGATGGGCATCCCGCAGATCACCGCCATCATGGGAATGTGTGTCGCCGGAGGAGCCTACCTCCCCGTCATGACCGACCACGTTCTCATGACTGAAGGCAGCGGCCTCTTCCTCGCCGGACCCGCATTGGTACAAGCCGCCATCGGCCAGAAATACTCCGCCGAAGAACTAGGCGGCGCAACCATGCATGCTGAAATCTCCGGCACCGTCGACTACAAAGAGCCGAACGATCATCTCTGCATCGCTCGCCTGCGGTCACTCGTCGCAAAAATCGGCCAAGGTCCGCAAGCTCCCTTCAGCCGCACAAAATTCGACGCTGAAAAAGACGCGCCCAAATACGCGACGAGCGACCTCTATTCCCTACTCGACCCGAACCCGGCAAAAGCCGCAGTCAACGCATACGACACGCACGAGCTTATAGCTCGAATCATTGATCGCAGCGAATTCGACGAGTACCGCCCCGACTACGGCCGCACCCTCATCTGTGGTTATGCGCGCATCGGAGGCACCGCCGTCGGCATCGTCGCCAACCAGAAAACGCCGCAGCCACAGACCAGCCACACCGGAGAGAAGCGCATCGAGTTCGGCGGTGTCATTTACTCCGAGAGCGCGGAAAAGGCTGCCCGCTTCATCATGGATTGCAACCAGAATCTCGTTCCGCTCATCTTCCTGCACGACGTCAACGGCTTCATGGTGGGCCGCGACGCCGAATGGAGCGGCATCATTCGCGCCGGAGCCAAGATGGTCACTGCCGTCTCCAACTCCACCGTCCCCAAGATCAGCGTCATCGTCGGCGGATCATTCGGCGCTGGCAACTACGCCATGTGCGGAAAGGCCTACGACCCGCGTTTTATCTTCGCTTGGCCCACGGCGCGCTATGCCGTCATGAGCGGAGCATCCGCCGCAAACACATTGGTCGAGATCAAAATCCGCCAGCTGGAGCGCGGCGGAAAGAAATTAAGCGACAAAGAAAAAGAAGAACTCCTCGCCTCAATCAAAGCGACCTACGAAGAGCAAACCGACTGCCGCTACGCCGCGGCACGTCTCTGGGTCGATGCCATCATCGACCCCGCAAAAACACGCGAAGCCCTGATGATCGCGCTCGAAGCGACCTCACTCAATCCCGAAGTCGCAAAATTCAACCCTGGAATCCTGCAAACCTGATCATCAGGACAAGCATTAACCCTTACTGATCGTAAAGCGGTAAGCCATAGATTTCTGCTCCCAGTGGAGCACCCATGGTTCCCCCATCGACGACGATCTCCGCCGCCTGAACGAAAGACGATTCCTGCGAAGCCAGAAACAGAACAACGTTAGCAACTTCTTCCACGTCGCCGATTCGCCGCAGAGGAATCGTCTTTTTCAACCTCTTCTGGAAAATCTCCCGTCCCTCGGGAGTCGAAGCCGCATTGGCGAGCATCGACGTTTGAATCGATCCCGGCACGACCGTGTTGACGCGAATTCCCCGCGATGACAACTCGGAGGCCATGGCTCTTGCCATTGCGCGCAGCGCACCCTTGCTTGCCGCATACGCTGAAAAGCCCGGCCTTCCATTGATGCTCGAAATGGAACCGTTAAAGATGACCGAAGCATTGTCGTTCAAATGCGGAGTAACGATCTGCATCAGAAAAAAGGTCGAGGTGACATTGACCCGCAGAATTTCTTCAAATTTCTCGATCGACCCTGTCCCTACCGGTGTCGCAGGGCCTATTCCAGCATTTGCAAACACGATGTCGAGATTCCCAAATCTCTCGACCGTCTCCGCTACGGCTTTCTCCACAGCTGGAAAATCCGATAGATCCGCCCGCAAAATCAGCGCGTTGGCACCAAGCTCTTTCGCAGCAGCCTTCAAGGTCTTCGCGTTTCGTCCTGTAACCGCGACCCTCGCACCCTCAGCCATAAAGCGTTTCGCGGTCGCCAGCCCGATACCGCTATTCCCGCCAGTAATAAGAGCGACTTTGTCCTTCAACCTCATTCGTGTTTCACCTTATTCCTCTTCCATTAGATGAAACACCTGGGCTGAAGATTTATTCTCAGCTTCTAAGGCTGCCCGTAATAAGCAGCATTCGTCCGCGCCTTCACTCCGGGCTTGTCAATCTTCACCGTCAGCGCGTGATACTCATTCGCACGATCTGCCGGCGCCGAATCGAATGACATCACATAGAAGGCGCTCGCATCCGCAACGCACGAGTTAATCTCGCTCAGCAAATCGTTACTCGAATTGAAGACACGCCCACCACTTTGTGTCGCGAGCACCTGCAACGCCAGGTTGCCCGACCCAGCTTGACTCGGCTTCTTCACGCCTCTCAGAAAACTCTGGTAGTAAAAGGTGTGCAGCAAGCTGCCATCACCCGCGCCCAGAGGGTCGACCGCGTACAACGTAGTCCGCGCAGTACGCAGCGAGTTGCTAAATCCCGCAATCCAGTTATAGAAGGCTTGCTGCTGTTTCGGACCATATTCGACATTCGGTCCCGAAAGCATCGGCCAGCCCGGACTGATCCAGATCAGCATCTTCCGTCCCGGCTTCCCGCCTTCATAGCTGATCAACCTATCCAAAGTGGCAAACGACTTATCCAGACGTTCCTCTGCGCCATAAAAGCCGGCCGACCTGCCAATAATCCGCAGCGAAGAATTGCTCGACGCCAGCATGTCGGCCATCTTGTTCCCGTCCCGCGAAGGCTGCGGTTGAATCTCCGTCCCCGTATCGGAAAACACAACCAACGTCGTTGGATACGCAAGCTGACCATGATTCTGGCGCAGAAACTTATCAAGCTCCTGCCGCTCATACGCCACTCGCTGAAAGCCCGTATTTACCAAATCGATCAGCAGGATCACTTCCACCGGCGGATCAGCTTTCGCACCCTGCAAAGCTTCAAACGATGACAGCTTTTGTGGCTGATCGTTGTCCAGCACCGTGAAATCCTGCTGTTGCAATCCCGATATCGTGTTGCCCGACGAATCTGTCGCCGTTACATCGAGACTGATATGCCGATTAGTACGGCGCGCATTCTCCGGGTCTTCCGGCGTGCTAGACGCCAGCTTCTTCTCATCTGAGGCAGTCGGCGACTGCCCCGCAGCCCGTTGCATTGTGAAATGTTGCGCGAAGAAAACCAAAAGACAGATCAGCGCTCGAACCCAGAACAACCTGCTCATTCAGCCCCCATGGATACCACGTCCGTTCGTTGGACGCGACACATGGGTCGCCAAGACCCATCAGGCAGATAATTATGTTCTCAACTGAGCCAGCATACGCGCCTCTGGTTACTAAGGATTTCTGCTTTT
>Ga0081540_1004376_pt1 | contig 10800 bp, 13 predicted proteins | sample TabmetS2T1R1_FD_71024 | JGI IMG/M metagenome (GOLD analysis project Ga0081540, IMG submission 71024) | Tabebuia heterophylla rhizosphere microbial communities from the University of Puerto Rico - S2T1R1 | ecosystem: Host-associated > Plants > Roots > Rhizosphere ... | reverse complement strand
CATCAACAGCAGCGCAAAGGAGGCGGGCAGCAGCCAGAACGAGATGTTGTTCATGCGCGGGAACGCCATGTCGGGCGCGCCGATCATCAGCGGCACGAACCAGTTGCCGAAGCCGCCGATCATCGCCGGCATCACCATGAAGAAGATCATGATCAGGCCGTGCGAGGTCACGAACACATTATAGGTGTGGGATTCGTGGAAGAACTGGACACCGGGATACATCAGCTCGATGCGGATCGCGATCGACATCGCCGCCCCGATGACGCCCGCGCAGATCGCGAAGATAAGGTACATCGTGCCGATGTCCTTATGGTTCGTCGAATAGACCCAGCGCCGCCATCCGGTCGGATGGGCATGGGCGTGGTCATCATGGGCGTGATCGTCGTGTGTCGTCGTTGCCATTTTGAAATCCTGCCTTGCAGTCCCTTTGCGGACCCTTTCAGGTCCCGTCGCCCTTGTCCCTTAGCGTGTCCCTTGGCCGCGCCTTACTGCGCGGCCTGACCACCAGCTGAGGCGAACGTGTTCGCCGGGTTGGTCGCATATTTCTTCTTCGCCGCCTCAACCCAGCTAGCGAATTCCTGATCGTTCACCACCCGCACCGCGATCGGCATGAAGGCGTGGTCTTTGCCGCACAGTTCCGAGCACTGGCCGTAATACATGCCGACCTTGGTGGCCTTGAACCAGGTCTCGTTGAGGCGGCCGGGGATCGAGTCGATCTTGATGCCGAACGACGGCACCGCGAACGCGTGAATCACGTCCGCGCCGGTGGTCTGGACGCGGATCACCTTGTCGACCGGCACCACCATCTCGTTGTCGACGCCGAGCAGGCGCGGCTGCTTGTCGGCCGCCATCAGCGAATCGAATTCGAACTTGCCGTTATCCGGATAGGCATAGCTCCAGTACCACTGCTTGCCGGTGACCTTTACCGTGAGGTCGGCCTTGGGAATGTCGAGCTGCTGGAACAGGAGGCGGAACGACGGCACCGCGATGGCGACCAGGATCAGCACCGGAATCAGCGTCCAGGCCACCTCGATCAGCGTGTTGTGGGTGGTCCGCGAGGGGACCGGATTGGCCCTGGCGTTGAACTTCACCACCACGATGACCAAAAGCGCCAGCACGAACAGGGTGATCACCGTGATGATCACGAGCAGCAAATTATGGAAGCTGATGATGTTTTCCATCACGGGAGAGGCGGCTGGCTGCAGCGTCATTTCCCACGGCTGCGGCTGCGCCGCCAAAGCCATCCCACCGGCTGCGAGCGTCATGCCCGCCACCGCCAACCCCAGCAACCGCCGGCCCATCTGGCCACTCGACATCTTCATGCCGCTCGCGCTCCCTTGAATAAATCCCCAAAGCATTCCTGCCGAATGGCCGGGAATGCCGCACGATCCGCCCTCACAAACGGCCTACCGGAGGTACTTTGGGAAAAGTACTCGGGCCAGATCGTTAGAACGCGTCGAAATCCCGCCTCTCAAACCATAATTCTAAGGCTCTCGCAATGCAGTAGTAGGGCACAAAGCCATGCGTCACCTGCTATTCGCCCAATGCCGGATTTTACCGGCGAATCAGGCAAAACCCGCCGTTTTGCGCGGCCGCGCCGCTTGACAGCCCGGTTGCCGGATGTAGGCAAAGCCACGGTGCTTCCGCGCGACCTGATTCGCGTGGTCCGGGCGGTCTCTGACCGGCGTGAATGGGCTTCAGGCTGCCTTCAAGGCGCCGTCATTGCGTATCAGTCCGGGTAAGTCCAATTACATGTATGCTCCCGGCTCGGGCCGGAAATGTCCCCGGCGCTGCCGGAAATCGCGAGAGGATGGACCCCGATGGGGCGTTCGAAACATCAGGCGGGATATCGCTTGGAACCGGCCCGCTGGCTCGGCGGCCTGCTCGCCGTAGCCTTCCTGCTCGGCCTGACCGAGGCTGCGAGCGCGCAAGGCGCGGTGCGGTCGGTCCATGGCGACTGGCAGATCCGCTGCGACACCCCTCCGGGCGCGCAAGGCGAGCAATGCGCCCTGATCCAGAGCGTCGTGGCCGAGGACCGCTCCAACGCCGGCCTCACCGTCATCGTGCTGAAAACCGCTGACCAGAAGAGCAAGCTGATGCGGGTGGTGGCCCCGCTCGGCGTGCTGCTACCCTCCGGCCTTGGCCTCAAGCTCGACAACCAGGACGTCGGCCGCGCCGGCTTTGTCCGCTGCCTGCCCAACGGCTGCGTGGCGGAGGTGGTGATGGACGAGAAGCTGCTCGGCCAGCTCCGGACCGCCAAGACCGCGACTTTTATTATTTTCGAGACGCCCGAAGAAGGCATCGGCTTTCCGCTCAGCCTGAATGGTCTGGGCGAGGGGTATGACAAGCTGCCGTGATCGGACGGCGCTAGTTCAAATCCTGGCTCGTCTTAATTACCCCCGTCGGCGCGGGCGTAGTAATCGAACAATCGGCCCGCCTCGGTGGAGAGCCAATCCGCTTCGCCGGTGATGTAGCCTTCGACCTGCCCCGTGACGCCGAGCACAAAGGAAATCGGCATACCGTAAAGCGCGAACGGCGTGTCGACACCGCCGCTTGCGCCGGCACGCCCCACCAGTCCGCCGGGATCGAAGCCGATCGCGAGGTGGCGAAGCTTCAGTTTCTTGGCGAAGGACGAGACCAGCGATCGATCGCGATCGGTCGCGACGGCAACGACCGCAAGGTCGGCGCGGCCGTTTCCCGCGAGTTGATCCAGTATCGGCAGTTCAGTTCGGCAGGCCGGGCACCACGTCGCCCAGAAATTGACGAGCACCACCTTGCCGCGGAAGGACGCCAGATCGAGCGCACCGTCGCCGAGGCGCGGGATTGGCAGCGCCGGGACCGGGCGAGCGCCGCGCACTTCCGTGAACTGATGCCTGATGGTTGCAAATGGCGGCGGCCCACCCGCCCCTGCGCCCGCTGGCATCGCGAGCGAGGCGGCCGCACCCATCATGCCGACGACGACGGTGCGGCGGTTCGGCTTGCGATGCGACGTCATATCGGATGCTCCGCTGTGCAGATCTTCCCCACTTGTCACGACCGGATGTAGGACCAGCCGGCTTCCTGCAATTCGATGATGCGCCCGGGCCCGCTCGGCACGAGATCGACGTTATCGATCAGCGTGATCGGGTGCCCCTCCTGGCGCTCCATGCCAAGCTTGGTCGCCTCGCAGACCACGAAACGGATGTTCGAATTGACCGCCCTTAATACGCGCAGCATGTCCTTTACCGGTGAAGTGTCGGCGCGGAGCATGTGAACGCCGGCGTTGTAGGCGACGACTTCGATCGTGAACGCTTCGTTCCGCTCCTGATAATATTTCGGAAGGTTGAGCGAGGTCGAGATCAGCGCCCGCATCGTGGTGGGGTCATCGGTGTTGATCGGCAGCACCAGCCGATGCATCGCAGGCAAAGCGGGCTTCGCCTGCGGTTTTGAAACTGCGGCCTCTGATCCCGTCAGCAACAGGGTCACGGTCAGCGGCACCACGAAGGCCAGGATGAGCCCTACAGCAATCGTCAACTCGCGCCGGGAAAAACGCATCGCAGCGGCCTCACGGTGTCTCGGCAAGCAATGTGATCCGGCCACGCTCTGCATAGGCAACCACGGCGTTCAGTGCCAGCAGAACGATGGCAGGCACCGGCGAGCCGCCGATGACGAATGAATGGGTGATCACCGCGCCGATCATGATGCAGATCAGCAGCAGCGCGCCGAGGGCGGCCTTCCCCGGCAAGAGCAGCAGGATCGCGCCCATGATTTCGAGACCGCCGGTGACGTAGCGAAACCATTGCCCGAGCCCGATGTGCCGAAACTCCTCGACCAGCATGGGAACGCCGTAGAGCTTGGCCCCGCCGGCCGCCACAAAGGCGAGCGCAAGCAATCCCCTGACGACCCACAGGGCGACAGAGCTCCAGTACGGTCTGGCAGGCGCAACAATCGTCGACATCGAGAAAACTCCCGCAAATGGTGAAGGCGCCGGCGGACAGCCGTGCCGTTCGCCGGCAAAGCCCCCTGAGGGGCTGTCAAAGCCAAAATTCGGGACTAAGATGAAATTGACAAGTAGGATGATTTTTCTGGGGTAGTATGAAAAAACAGACTAATGAGATTGAGGGGCAGGAATGCCCTTCTGAACGGGCCAGAGCGCAGTTGCATCGAGCGCTTCGCCTGCTTTCCGGCAAATGGAAAGGCGAAATTCTCTGGCAGCTTGTCGACGGCAAGCAGCGGTTCGGCCAATTGCGGCGCGCCATCCCTGATGTGACCCAGCACATGCTGACAACCCAGCTCCGCGACCTCGAAAGCGAGGGCCTGGTGAAGCGCACGGTATTTCCCGAAGTACCGCCGCGGGTGGAATACGAGATGACCCCGGCGGCTCGGGCGTTGCGGCCCGTGTTCGACGAGCTGTTCCGCTGGGCCAATGCTCACGCCAGGCCGGAGCCCGGCGCGGACGCTGCCGGCAAAGGGGATGACAAACTGCCGTGAGGCAGGGGCCGCTAGAACAGCAGCCCCATGAGAACCAGGTTTTCGTAGCCGCCATCGACCAGAATACGGTTGCGCTGCAGCCCTTCGATTGCAAATCCGAATTTCTTGTAGAGCCCGATCGCGACCGCATTGCTTTCCCGAACGGTCAGTTCGACCCGGCGCAGCCCAAAGTCCCGCGCCGCGTCGAGCGTCTGCCGCATCAAACGCCCGCCTATTCCATGCCGCCGGAATTCCGGCAGAAGCGCGATGCCGAGAATGCCGACATGGGCATAAATCGGCCTGGGGTTGGGCACGACATCGCACCAGCCAATCACCTGGCCGGCCGAGACCGCGACCAGTTGCGGATAATTTTGCCTGATATTGTTGAGAACGAAGGCCTGCGTCTCCTCGAATGACGGGGCTTCCAGAAACGCGAGATAGCGCCGCTCCCGCGCGACGAAATCGAGGGCTCGATGAAAGCTTTCGATATGGTCTTGCGCTATCGGAACAATTTCGACTGAGGCCATCGTCTCGGCAACGTGTTCATCCCGCCCCTCGCGGAACCGCCGGGAAACAACTATCTTGGATAGGGCCCTCCCACAACGGACTGATTTGATGACCAATCCCGCCACAACCTCCCTGCTCGACCGCGCCAATCTCGACCGTGATGCCGTCAGACGCGAGATTACCCGGGGGCTGGCGGGCGCCGACGATGGCGAGTTGTTCCTGGAATATGGCCAGACCGAAGCGCTTGGTTTCGATAATGGCCGGCTGAAGCAGGCGACTTACGACACCAGCCAGGGATTCGGGCTGCGCGCGGTGAAGGACGACGCGGTCGGCTATGCACACTCGTCTGACGTATCTTTGCCGGCGCTGATCCGCGCGGCGGATGCGGTGGCGGCCGTGCGCGGCGGCTACAGCGGCAATTTTGCCGCCGCGCCTGCCCATACCAATGTGCGGCTCTATGGCGACGAGAACCCACTGGATGCGCCGGGGTTCGAGGCCAAGGTGAAGCTGCTGGCCGAGATCGACGCCTATGTCCGCGACAAGGACCCGCGGGTACGGCAAGCCTCGATCAGCCTGGGCGCCACCTGGCAGGTGGTGGAAATCCTTCGCCCCGACGGCGAAAGCTATCGCGACATCCGCCCGCTGGTGCGGGTCAACATTACGGTGGTCGCAGGCCAGGGCGACCGGCAGGAGAGCGGCAGCAAGGGCTATGGCGGCCGCGAAGGTTACGCGCGTTTCATCGAGACCAAGGCGTGGCGTGAGGCCGCCGACGGCGCGATCCGCGAGGCGCTGGTCAATCTGGAATCGGTCCCCGCCCCCGCCGGCGAGATGGACGTGGTGCTCGGCGCCGGCTGGCCCGGCGTGATGCTGCATGAAGCCGTCGGCCATGGCCTCGAAGGCGATTTCAACCGCAAGCAGACTTCCGCCTTTACCGGGCTGATGGGCAAGCAGGTCGCGGCCAAGGGCGTCACCGTCGTCGATGACGGCACCATGGCCTCGCGGCGTGGTTCTCTCTCAATCGACGACGAGGGCACGCCGACCAACCGCACCGTGCTGATCGAGGACGGCATTCTGGTCGGCTACATGCAGGACCGGCAGAACGCGCGGCTGATGAACATGAAGCCGACCGGCAACGGCCGCCGCCAGAGCTATGCCCATGTGCCGATGCCGCGCATGACCAATACCTACATGCTGGCGGGCGAGCGCGACCCGGCCGAGATTCTCGCGTCGGTGAAGAACGGCGTCTATGCCGCGAATTTCGGCGGCGGCCAGGTCGACATCACCTCGGGCAAATATGTGTTCCAGTGCACCGAGGCCTACAAGATCGAGAACGGCAAGCTCGGCGCACCCTTGAAGGGCGCGATGCTGATCGGCAACGGGCCGACCGACCTGCATCGCATCACCATGGTCGGCAACGATCTGGCGCTCGATACCGGCATCGGCACTTGCGGCAAGAACGGCCAGGGCGTGCCGGTTGGCGTCGGCCAGCCGACGCTGCGGATGGAACGGATCACGGTCGGAGGAACAGGCTAGTGAGCGACGAAAAGGTGGTGAGCGAACAGAAACAACTGCCCGCGGCCAAACCGGTGAGTTGGCGCGGCCAGGCCGTCCAGCTTGCGGCGATCGTGGCCATCGTTCTCGTCGCCAAGGGCGCGATCGCCGAACCGTTTTATGTGCCGTCCGGCTCGATGGAGCCGACGCTTCTGATCGGCGACGCGCTGGTGGCGTCGAAATTTCCCTATGGTTACGGCGCGGCGTCGCTGCCGATCCAGATCACGCTGCCGGAGACCGGCCGGCTGTTCGGCGATACGCCCAAGCGCGGCGACGTCGTCGTGTTCCGCTGGCCGGGCGACCGCTCGCAGGCCTGGGTCAAGCGCGTCGTGGGACTGCCGGGCGACCGCATCCAGTTGCGGCAGGGCCAGCTCTTCATCAACGACCATGCGGCGGCGCTGAAGCCGGACGGGATGGGTGAAGCGGAGGACGATCGCGGCAACACCGAGCGGGCCTACCGCTTCATCGAAACGCTGCCGAACGGTATCAGCCATGCGATCTTCAAGATCCGCGACAACGGCCGGCTCGACAACACGCCCGAGGTGACGGTGCCGCCGGGCAAGCTGTTCGTGCTCGGCGATAACAGGGACAATTCCGCCGACAGCCGCGTTGCGGTGCGCGACGGCGGCGTGGGCCTGTTGCCGATCGACAACCTGATCGGCCGCGCCGATGCGGTGGTCGGTTCATGGGATTTGGGCATGCGCAGCCAGCCGGTGTGGACGTGGCTGTCGGGTTTTCGGCTGGCGCGGTTTTTTACATCGGTGCATTGAGGTCGTAGCCCGGATGGAGCGAAGCGAAATCCGGGACAGGTTTCGCCGGCGGATACAGTTCCCCCGGATTGCGCTTCGCTCCGTCCGGGCTACATTCATCGGGCGCGCGACCGCATGACCTTCGACGACGTCAGAAAAATCGCGCTGCTCTGGCCCGAGGTCGAGGACGGCTCTTCCTACGGCACGCCGGCGCTCAAGGTGCGCAAGAAGATGCTGGCGCGGCTGAGGGAAGACGGCGACAGCCTGGTGATGCCCGGCGTGCCGCAAGACGAGCGCGAGATGCTGGTGGAAAGCCAGCCGAAGGTGTTTTACTTCACCGACCACTACCGCGATTATCCGACGGTGCTGATCCGCCTGTCGAAGACCACGCGCGCCACCGTCGAGCCGTTGCTGCGGCGACACTGGCGCACGCTGGCGTCGAAGAAGGCGGTGAAGGAATTCGACACGACTTTGTAGAAGCGTTGGGTGGGCAAAGGTGCGCAAGCGCCGTGCCCACCGTCTTTCCACGATCGTAAGAGGAATGGTGGGCACGCTGCGCTCTGCCCACCCTACGGCGGCGTGCCTATGGATAAAGACGAATTCCTCACCGCCGCCTTGCAAAATCCCGCCAACGACATCATCGCCGAAGAGTTGTTTAGGCTGGCGCTGCCTGACGCCTGGCTGGTCTCCGGATGCCTGGTGCAGAGCGTGTGGAACGTGCTGACGAAGCGCGCGGTCGGTTACGGCATCAGCGATTACGACGTGTTCTATTTCGATCCCGATACGTCGTGGGAAGCGGAGGATGCCGTCATCCGCAAGCTGACAGAGCGTTTTGTAGGCCGCGGCATCGCGGTCGAGGCACGCAACCAGGCGCGCGTTCACCTCTGGTACCCCGAAAAGCATGGCCTGCCCTATCCGGAGCTGGGCTGTTCGACGCAAGGCATCGACCGCTTCCTGACCAAGAATACCCAGATCGGAATCCGGCGTGCGCAGGACGCCTACGAGGTGTACGCGCCGAACGGCTATGACGACGTCGCGGGGATGATCGTGCGGCCGAATCCGGGCGCGAATTTTTCCGCGGCGAATTACCAGGCGAAGGCGCAACGATGGAAGGCACTGTGGCCGGAGATCACGGTGCTGCCGGCGGGCGCGGAATCGTAGGGTGGGCTGAGCGAAGCGAGCCCACCATTCTTTCCTGCGTCAATGGCGCGAGAGATATGGTGGGCACGGCGCAAGTGCGCCTTTGCCCACCCTACAAGTTATCTACAAGTTATCGCTCCTCGTAATGACGGGGAAATGCCGACATTCCGTTTAGCTACCGCACCACGCCCGAGGTGAACCCCGCCTTGCGCCGCGGCGGCTTGATGTCCTTCTTCAGGAAGCAATGCGCCTCCTTGCCGGCGTAGCCTGGCCGCGCATAGGTCCAGGCGCGGCATTTGTTGTCGGCGGAGCAGGCTTCCTTGCAGGCGTCCTCGCCGTCGGTGCTCTTGAGATCGAAGCTCTTGTAGTCGCCGCCGAAGCGGTCGATCGAGGTTTCGATCGCCTCGTTGCGCCGTTCGACCACGCCCGCGCCGCGCACACCGGTAACGCAGCAATCGCTCTGCACCCGCGCCGGAACGTTGCTCTTGAGCCAGCACACCGCGCGATTGGCCAGATCGGTCGGATAGCTAAAGGTCCAGGCGCGGCAGCGCCGGTCGCGCTCGCAGACCAGCGCGCATTCCGCCGGATCGCCCGAGATCACGGTCGAACTGAGGTAATCGCCGCCGGGGCGGTCGAAATTGGCCTGCGCCAGCGCCGGGCGCGCGCAGAGGGCCGCCGCCAATAGAGCGAGCGTCACCAGACACGCCCTGAGCAGGCGAACAGTCCCCATTGAAGGTTGCTTTCGAATACGCGTTTCCAGCGCGGGATGACGCTTCCTTAAACCGTCGTCCCGCCCCAGCCCTTTGATTTGAGCGTGATTTCCGCGCAAACGCGTCTTCCGCGTTTGTCGCGAGGGAAACCACGCTCCATCCGGCCGTCATTTGAGCGCCATCAACCTGTACGGTGGATGAACGGCCCAAATCTTACGCAACCCATTTAATTAAAAGGCGTATTCCTGATAGACGGGCTCCACGGACCCGCCCCACTCGCCATTGAACTTGTCGAGCATTTCCGCCGGGTGCGGCCCGATTCGAGGATCCGCTCCAGCGGCTCAGGTGACGGCCAGGTGCCTTACCCGGTCCCTTTTTGTCGCTCAGAATTGGGATCGCTGTTGCAGGGAAGATCAAAACACCCGCTCAGGATTCTAAGCGCTCCGACGCGATGCGTCAAAACCCCGGCAAACCTTGCCCGCCGTCGGAAATCTTTACCGGCTCGATACTGGCCACGTTGTCGATATCGACCGTAAGGCAGCTGAAAACCGCGCGTTCCCGCTTGGCGCAAGACTTGCTCAGCAGGCTGTTGCACTACGCCCGGGAGATCTCGATGCAAGTCAACGGCACCACGTTCTATTCACCCTACGCCGCTCAACGCAACAGCACCGCGCCCGCGTCGAGCACTTCGAGCTCGAGCGCCGGCACGGCAGACCGGGCAGCCGGCGGCGTCAGCACCTACGACTTCACCAACATGTCGCCGGCACAGATGCAGGACACCATGAACGACCTCATTCGCAGCGGCAAGATGTCCTTCGACGATTCGAGCAGCCTGGTCGGCATGATCCCAACCGCGCTGGCGTGGGCCGGCGGCGGCACGCCTTCCACGGCCCAGCTCGACAGCGCACGCAACACGCCGATGGACTTCCTTGCGACGTTGCAGGCCGGCATCGCCGGCGCGCAGTCGCGCGGCGACACGCACAACGCCGAAACGCTCACGCGCACCCTTGAGGTGCTACAGAGCCTTCAGGGCACGCCCTCGCGCGTCGACGTCGTCGCCTGATCAGAACGCGTATTCCTGATAGACGGGCTCTACGGAACCGCCCCACTCGCCATTGAACTTGTCGAGCATCTCTTCCGCCGGTGTGCGGCCCGATTCGAGGATCCGCTCCAGGGGTTCGAGATAGCGGCTCTCGTCGCGGCCGAAATGGTCGATCCGGTTGCGCCGCCGCAGGCCCGCATGCGACAGCTTCAGGCATTCCTTTGCGATTTCGAACAGATAACGGTCCTTGATCCTGGCCTTGAAGCCGAAGCGTGGCACGTCGTCGCGCAGCGCCTGACGTTCCGCTGCGGTCCAGTGCCTGACCAGATCCCAGGCCGCGTTCAGGCTTGCGTCATCGTACAACAGGCCGACCCAGAACGCCGGCAGCGCCGGCAGCTGGCCCCACGGCACGCCGTCGGCGCCGCGCATTTCCAGATAACGCTTGAGGCGGACTTCCGGAAAAATCGTCGACAGATGGTTGGCCCAGTCCGACAGCGTCGGGCGCTCGCCGGGGAGCGAATTGTTGCGCCCCTCGAAGAAGGCGCGGAACGACGAGCCGGCGACGTCGATATAGGTATCGCCGCGCTTGACGAAGTACATGGGAACGTCGAGCGCGTAATCGACCCAGCGCTCGAACCCCATGCCGTCCTCG
>Ga0081540_1004375_pt1 | contig 10801 bp, 12 predicted proteins | sample TabmetS2T1R1_FD_71024 | JGI IMG/M metagenome (GOLD analysis project Ga0081540, IMG submission 71024) | Tabebuia heterophylla rhizosphere microbial communities from the University of Puerto Rico - S2T1R1 | ecosystem: Host-associated > Plants > Roots > Rhizosphere ... | reverse complement strand
TGACTGGCCTTCCTTCCACTGCCGCCCATCCACAGTGAGCACGTTCTTTCCGTTGTCGTTCTCGATCCGCCAGATGCCGACAACGGGTACGACTGCCTTTGGCTCGGCGCCAACGGTTTCGCCGGAAAAATCGATGGCGGTTGGCTGCGCCGCGAGCCCGGGTAGGGGCAGCGACGCAAGACCGATTGCCGAAACAACCGACGCGATGATGTTTCTGTTGTTCATGATGAACCTCCTTCATGCGCGAGAGAGTTGGAAGGCGTGCGGCGGATCCACCACCAGCACAGGACGATCAGAAGCGGCAGCCCCCCGAAGAACCAGAACAGTGCCGCATCCGTACCGGCAACCAGCGGATAGCCGGGGTATTCGCCGCCGGGCGCCGCTGGCGGAGGTGAAACGCCCGCGAGCGCATAGAGCAGCGGCAGGATCTCCCGGGGGCTGGTCGACCGGCTGATGTCGGATCTACCGCCATAGTCGTATTCGACCTCGCCATAGGACTCATCGCTGCTTCCGCCCGAGAAACTCAGGCGAGCCCTTGCAAGAGCCACCGATACGCTTGGCATTGCGCGCTCGAGTTTTGCCAGCACATTGCGCTGCAGGTCTGCATAGCGGGGATCCTCGGGAGCCAGATGCACGGTCACGCGCAAGGGGAGCAGCAGCGTCCCGAGCAGCCGGTGATCGGCGGACGAGAAGGAATTTCGCCTGTCCTCGCTAACGTCGACGGTTGTTTTCACCTGGGTCGCAACACCGAGCATCAGCGCTACGATCGCCATCAACGCCAGCGAGCGGCGCAATCTGCCGGGCAGCGGCACGCCGGGTGGCAGCCACACGGTCGCGAGCGCAACGAGACCAAGAATCGCGCAAGCGGCGCCCAGCACGAGGCCGCCCGACAGCAGCCCCTGCTCGAACGGCCGCAGCGTCTGGGTCAGCGACAGTCTTGCAAGCCATGCCAGCAGTCCGGGATTGCCGGCGACCGTGAAATCCAGAACCCACGATCCGATCGTGACGGCAAGGGCGATAATCGCGGCGGTAGCCGCGCTCTCGGCGATCGAGGCCGAGAAAAGCGCGAGCGCTCCGATCAGCAGGCCGTAAAGCAGATGGCCAAAGAGGAGATTTGCTGTCTCCATCGCGGCCAAATGGCCGCCCAGGATGCGCCAGATGACAAGAGCGGAGAGTGCCGGGATAAAGGCAAGACACCAGGCCGCCAGCACTGCGATGAGCTTGGCGGACACGAGCGTGGATGAACGATAGGGCAGTTGCACGAGGAGGCGAAGCGCGCCCGTCTCCTTCTCCTGGCCTATCGCGCGGATCGAGACGAACGGAAACAGCAGGGTCACCGCCACGTAGAACGAGCCAAGCGTAGGCACCAGAATGCCGTCCAGTGGCGAGAGGCTGTTGGCCAGGACCGGCGATTGCAGCGCCGCCGCGCTTGCTTCGCCGTAAAGCGAAACAGCCTGAAAGAAGCTGTAGCCGACCAGCGGGCATAGCAGCAGCAACATGGTCCATAGCGCCCGGCCGCTGGTAATCTCCCGCAGCTCCTTTGCGAGCAACGGCCACAGCGGCGCGGCGAAGGGGCCGTATGCTTCAGGTGAGCGCAAGAAAGATATCCTCCAGCGAGGCCGCATGCAGCGCGCTTCGGGCGCGCAATTCATCAAGTGTCCCCGCGCCGCGAACCCTGCCGCCGGCGAGCAGGATCAGGCGGTCGCAGACCCGCTCCGCGTCGACCAGCTGATGAATGGCGAGAATGAAGGTCCGGCCGCGCGCGGCCTGACCGCGAAGCACCTCGATGACCTCGCGCGTTTGCCGCAGATCGAAGCCGTCGAACGGCTCATCCATGAGCAGGATGGGGTGCGGCGTCAACAGACCCAGCGCCAGCAGCAGGCGACGGTTGTACCCCTTCGACAACGCATGTACGCGCTTGTGGAGGACCGGGCTCAATCCCACCGATGCGATGATGGCTGCGGTCTCTGCCTTCGAACGCGGGTAGACGCCGGCAAAAAAAGATACAACCTGCCAGGTTGTCTGGTCCCGATAGGGGCGCACGCCGTCCGGCAGGTAAAAAAGCACGTTCCGGCGCTGGGGTGGCGAGACCACCTCGCCACGCCACAGTATCTCCCCGGAGTCAGCGGGAAGCAGACCAACGACCGTTTCCAGCAACGTGGTCTTGCCGGCACCGTTAGGCCCGATAATGCCCACCACTTCGCCCGCCGACGCGCAGAATGTCACGCGATCGACGACAGGCTCGTCACCGTATCGTTTGGTCAGATCGGCGACGCGCAACAGCGGAGCAGACCTCTCGCCACCATGGCTCACGGCAGTGCGACCGCGGCCTTGTCGAGCGCCGCGCGCAGGCCCTTCGCCAGCTTAATGGCATCGTCATTGGCCCAGAAGTGGCAGAAGAATAACCGCGGCTGCTCATCCAGCATGTGGCTGTGCAGCGCGGTCACCTCGATGCCGTTGCTGCGCAGCGCCTTGATGACAGGGTTGACCTCGTCGCCCGTCAGCACGAAGTCGCCGGTGATCGCCGCCTTGCCGCCACCCGTGGGCTGAAAGCCGATGGCCTCGGCCACGCCCATGGGGCCGACCGGCATTAGCTGCATGCCGCCTTCGCTGATGGGATCGCGGCGCGGCACCGCGAATTGGTAGACGCCGCCATTGTTCTGGCCCTTGACGCCGATGATCTGGTCAAGCTGCGCCGTATCGAGATCGATCGGTGGCGGCGCGCCGGCCGGCGCGGCGCCGACCGTCGTCGCAAGCGGCGTCTTGCTGGCGGAAAGCGCATCGCGGATGACCGCCGCCATCTTCACGGGATCGCCATGGCCGCCGACATGCATGTAGAACGTCGCGGGGCTAGCGCGCAGCACATGATTGTGCACGGCAGTGATCTCCATTCCGCCTTCAATCAATTTCAGCATGACCGGATTGACCTCGGTCTCCAGCAGCACGAGATCGCCCATCGTCATCACCCCGCCATGGGCCGGCTTGAATGCGACCCAGCCGCCCAGCGCGAGCGCGGGCTTGATCGCGACGCCGTCCAGCGTCACCGAGAGATCGCTGCGCGGAAAGCCGTAGCGGTGCACATCGCCGCTCACCACGGCCTTTCTGCCAAAGGTCTCATCGACCTTCTGCCAATCGATCTCCTGCGATCGCGCCGCCGTGTTCAGCGACGCCGCAAGAATCGAAACTGCAAACAAGAGCGCTGGACGCATGGTCACTCTCCATCTTGATCTTCCGCCTGACCGCACGAGACGCTGTCCACCCCGGTGCCTGGTCCGAGGAGTTCGAGCGCAATAGCGAAGCCTTCCCTCACCCGCGCGGCATCGCCGTCATAGGCGACAGTCGACCCGCCGCTCTTGGCAGAACGCAGCACCGCGGACTCGCGGGTGGGCAAGCCGCTTGGGGATCGGGATGTCTGATGGTCTTCTTCGTCCACGCGCAATCCTCTCGACAAATCGAGCGTTGCGCAGAGCTTGGACGATCAACGTCTGAAGGGGAGTCTGCATTTCCCCGCCGGATTTGTACCGCGGATCGCGCCTTGCAGGCAACCGCGCGCCGCCGGTTCGGCGGGAACTCGTCCGTCACAAGGGCGTGTGCGAATCGTTTATCTTGCCGGGGAACCCGACTTGGACGCCTGCCCCTTCTTCTGAAGCTGACGCAAGTCGCCTGCGGCTTCTGCCAATAGCCACTCGCGGAAGGTCGCGATCTTGGGCAGGCTCGCGGTCGCCTTCGGGCAGATGATCCAGTAGGTCTTGGTCAGCGGCAGCGACAACGGAAACGGCCGCACCAGATGGCCGTGCAGCAGATCCCATGCCGCAAGCGTGGTGCGCGCCAGCGCAACGCCCTGCCCGTTGATCGCGGCATCGATCACCATGCTGGCGCGGTTGAGGACGGGGCCGTGCGTGGCGGCGGCATCGTCGAGACCCGCCTCCTGCAGCCAGTTGTTCCAGTCGGCGCGGCTGTCCATGTGGATCAGCGGAAATTTCAGGATGTCGGCAGGCTTGGCGATGCGACGCTTGCCGGACAAGAGCTTGGGACTGCACACCGCAAACAGCTGTTCCGGGCTCAGCCGCACGGTGTCGAGGCCCGGCCAGTTGCCGTCGCCATGGCGCACCGCGAGATCGACCTCCTCGCGCGCAAAGTCCACATGGTGGAGCGTGGCGGAGACGCGCAGGTCGATCTCCCGATGCGCCTCGGCAAAATGGCCAAGCCGATGCACCAGCCATTTGGCGGCGAAGTCCGGCGAGGTCGAGACTGTCAGCACGCCGGCGTTCTGCCGCTGCAAGAGCCGCTCGGTGCCGATGGCGATGCGGTCGAGCGCGTCGCGCACGATGGCGAGATAGTCGCGCCCGGCCTCGGTGATGATCAGGCGCTGGCGCTCGCGGTTGAACAGCTTTATTGCAAGCTCCGCTTCCAGCGCCTTGACCTGATGGCTGACCGCGCCCTGCGTGACGCAAAGCTCTTCCGCGGCGCGCGTAAAACTCTCATGCCGCGCGGCGGCTTCGAAGGCTTTCAGGGCATTGAGCGGCGGCAGGCGTGGGCGCATCGTACCGACTTCATGAGAAAAACTAGGGCAGGCACGAGAAACGATGCTTTGCGGGGAGGCACCCCGCAGCATTATTGAACAGCTCCAGCGAGGCATTTCAAGCCATTTTGGAGCTATCCATGTCCATCGTGTTAACCGACACTCTGTCGATCCCGCCGGTGCGGGCCGCCGAGCCGGCCGTCCCACTTCATCAATCCCGCTCAGGAAGGTCGCCAGCCATTCGCCGGCCCGCATGGTGGAGCTGGCTCGACCGGCCGCTTCAGCGCATCGCGCTGCGCGAGATCGCCGATGACCCGCATCTGCTCAGCGACCTCGGGATCTCGCGCGAAGAGGCGCTGCGCGAGGCAGCAAAGCCGTTCTGGCGCTGAGAAAAATCAAAGAGGAGAAGCTTATGTCCGATCCGATCGTCTACGGCTTTCCACGCAGCACCTTCGTCAACATCGTCAGATTGATCCTGACGCACAAGGACGTGGCCTATCAATTCCACGACCTCGAGCCTGTCATGGGCAAACTCGAGCATCTGGTGCTGCACCCGTTCAACCGCGTCCCGATCCTCCGTCATGACGATCTCACCGTCTATGAGACCAGCGCGATCGCCGCCTATGTCGACGATGCCTTTGGCGGCGCGCGCCTGACGCCGCACGATGCCAAGGCGCGGGCGCAAATGAATCAATGGATCAGCGCGGTAAACTCCTACTATTACCCCTACATGATCTACCACGTGACGCATGAGCGGCTGGTTTTCCCCGAGCTCGGCATTACCTCCGACGAAAAGGTAGTGGCGCACGCGCTGCCCAAGGTCGAGACGGGGCTTGCGGTCGCCGAGCGCCAGCTCGCGCATGGCAAGAATTTTCTGCTCGGCGACGAGCTCTCGATCGCGGATTTCTATCTGCTGCCGAGCACGTTTGCGTTCAGCCTCACCGCCGAGGGACAGTCGATGTATCCGAAGTTCCCGGCGTTTTGCCGCTGGCGCGAACGGATGGACAATCTGCCGGCAACGCAAAAGGTACGCGCGGCCGTGCCGCGCGTTCCGATTCCGCACGCCCGCGAATGGGCAACCTCGCACCGGCCGAAATACTGACCCACGAGGAACCTTGCCGCGGAGGCTCTCCGCCGCTAGGCTCTCGTTACGGGGAAACACAGGCTCCCCGCCAGACGGCTTCACCGTCCAAGCCCTGTGCAACGCTCGGCGTTCCCGAGGGGATTGCACATGGACGGAACAATCGGACACAGGCACGCGAACAACGGCATGAGGCGATCATGTCGCTGAAAGCTTTGGGCGTGATCGAGATCCCGGGCGCCACGGGCAGCGAATTCGATCACGGCATCTTCGATTCCCGCACCCGCCGCGTCTTCATCGCCCACACCAAGCGGAGCACGGTCGAGGTGATCGATCCCGACGCCGGGCGCCACATCGCAACGCTGCCGGGATTTCCGGGCGTTGCCGGCGCGGTCGCCGACGACGGCGAAATCCTGGTCACCAATCGCGGATCGGCGAGCATTGCCTGGCTCGACGGCGCCACGTCCAAGACCAGGTCCGTGCTCGCAACCGGGCCGCGGCCGAATGGCGCGGCCATCATCAAACGTCTTTCGCTTGGAATCGCCGCCTGCATCGGCGACGAAAGCGAGGCGCCGACGCTGCAGGCGTTTCGTCTCGGCGATGGCCAGCGCGTGAAACTCGACCTGCCCGGCCGGCCGCGCTGGTGCGTGACCGATGCCGCGGCGGAACGGCTGTTCCTCTGCATCCGCGAGCCTTCGATGATCCTGGTCGCCGGCCTGCCCGGGCTGCGCCCGCTCGCGCAATGGCGGCTTCCCTCGGGCGGCGCCCACGGCCTCGACATCGATCACGCGCGCGAGCGTCTCTACGCCGCATGCGATGCCGGCGACCTCGTCGAGGTCGACAGCCGTTCGGGCGAGGTCACCAATGTCTGGCCGATCGCCGGGGCACCGGACGTGACATTCTTCAATCCGGCCACGGGCCGTGTCCATGTTGCCATCGGTGAGCCCGGACTTGTGGAGACCGTCGACCCCAAAACGGGCAAATCAATGCGGACGATCACCGGCGCCGATGCGCACACCACCGTGCTGGTGCCACCAGATCGGCTGTACGTGATTTCACCAGCCCATGGTGGAGTTCTCGTGCTCGCCGACACGTAGTCTTTCGACCTCAAGCCCTGACAGGAGAAACACATGAAATGGATCACCCGAGAACGCGTCAAAGTCGATCGCGTGGCCTGCCCATGGCTGATCAGGAAATTCGTGGACAAGGATGCCGAGTTCATCTTTGCGCCGGCAGACCAGGTGATGGCGGAAGCAAAGCGGCTCGAGGCAACTCCCTATGACGTAAAAGATGTTGAGCTCGGCCACCACGGCAAGGAATGCTCATTCGAAGCCATCCTGAAGAAGTACAAGCTGACCTCCGATCCGGCGCTTGTTCTGCTCGGCAGGATCGTGAATGGCGCCGACACGGACAACACATTGTACCGGCAGGCGGAAGGACCGGGGCTCGAAGCTATCGCCGAAGGATTCCGTCACCTCGGCTACCGGGACGACCACGAACTGAACGCGGCCGAATGGATCGTCTACGACGCCCTCTATGCCTATGCGCAAGAGATGGTGCGGCGGGGCAAGCCCGCCGGCCAGTTCGCCAATTGAGCCTGATGCCATCGCCGGGACGTCACCGGGGCAAAAGCCCCGATGCCGACACGACCAGCGACACGCCAGCGACGAGAACCAGTGCCAACACCGCCTTGCGGAAGGTTTCGTCGTTGATCGTTCCATAGAGTTTGAAGCCGATCCATATGCCGGCGATCATGAAGGGAAGGCCGATGCCGTACAACTTCACGGTTTCGGCCGTGTACGAGCCCGCGACGAGTTGCGCGATCGAGATGATGACAAAGGCCGCAAACAGCACGGGCTGGAAGACGGCGCGCTGCTTGTCCTTTGACCATCCGCGCAATTGGCAGGAGATGGTCGAGATGATGCCGCCAAGTCCGGTGAGGCCGCCGACCAGCCCGTTGGAAATTCCGATGGCAATGTCGACGGGAGCGCCGATCTTGAATGGCCCGAGAGGTGGGCGCAGCAGGCTGTATGCCGCGTAAAGGACAAGCAACACGCCGACGCCGAAACGCACCCAGGTCGGGTTGATGTGGGTCAGCAGCATCACACCGATGGGAATACCGATCGCCGTGCCTGTTGTGAGCGGCCAGATGTTCTGCCAGCTCCATTCGTGACGCAATTTCGCAATGCCATAACCTTGCGTAAGCAGGCCATAACCGGCGATCAGGGCGGCGGTTTGAATAGGCGTGATGATGTGCAGCCATACGCCGGAAACAACGATACCCATCGCGAATCCGGAAAAGCCGCTGACAAAGCCGCCGAGAAATGTCGCCAAGATGAAGAGGAAAAGCAGGTGTCCGTCCATGGCGCTCGCTCCACAGGAAAGCGAGCAGCGCTTGCATGGGGTCACCACTTGACGGGGAGGCTGCGGATCCCCGGATCAGTATTCTACAGGCCTTGGCGCTGCGCTGGCAATACGTCGGCCTCTGCCCGTAACGGACTCAACCCAACCAAGAGGCTGATCACCTGCCAAGCAAGGGCCAGGCACCCAGCGCAATCAGCGCCATGGCCGCGAACGCTTCCAGTCCGAGTTCGACACGACTGCGGGTCGCCTCGGTCCGCGCTATCAACGGCACCAGCTTCGTGCGCGCAACTACTGCCGCGAGCGGAAAGATCGCGACCATAACGATCATGCCTGCTGCGAAAAGGACCGAGAGCAGCAGGCCCCACTGGACTGCGCCGTGAACGACCGCATAGGTCATGATGAAGGTGGTGAGCGGGCACGGAACGAGCCCGGTCGCGACGGCGAGCAAGGGTGCAGATTGGCCGTGGCTGTGGGAACGGTGGCGGAATGCCCGCCACAGCAGCCATACGCCGATCAGAATGATCAATACCTGGCTGGCCAGTTCGAGGGCCGGGGCGCGCCCGGCGCCACCGAGCGTATGTTTGAGGATGGCGTATCCGGAAAGAACGAGCACTGCGGCCGACCCGACATGCGTCGAGATCAACAGCACGGCTGAGCCAAGCGCTCCTCGCCAGTTGCCGTCGGCCGCGTAATAGGATGTGAGAACCGCCTTGCCGTGCCCCGGCAGCAAGGCATGAAGCATCCCGAATCCGAACGCGGCAATTGCCAGCGAAGGCAATGCGTCGGTTCCGCCGTCCTGCACCATCTTCAGCGCGCGGAGGGCGCTTGCATAGAGCGCGCGCTGCGTCTCCGAAATTGCGTCAAGCCATACGTTCAACGCTGTAAACACTGTTCGATCTTGTCAGGCATCGTTGGGCCAGCGGCGGTGGTGATCATCGATGATGAAAACGTGGGCATGACGTTGATGCATGGCACCCTGCAGATGAGGATCGTTTGGCGCGAGCTCGGGATGATCATGCGCGATCACGTCGGCGTCATGCGCCGGCCATAGCGTTCGCGCCGCCAGGACGCCGGCCAGCGTAATCGCGGCAAGCACAAGCGCCGTGACGGACAAGCCGAACGCATTGCCAAACCATCCAGCAACCGGATAGGTCAGCAACCAGCACGCATGGGAAAGTGCAAACTGTGCGGCGAAGACCGCGGGGCGATCCGACTCCTGCGCGGAGCGCCGCAGCAGCCTGCCGGTCGGTGTCTGCACCGCGCTGTATCCGATGCCCATCAGGAGCCACAATGCGAGCAATGCAGGCCAGATCAGCCCCCCTCCGCCGCGAAGGACGATCGTTAGCGCGAACAGCAGCAGCGTCAGCATGCCGGCTGCCGAGATCATCACGGCGCGATCGGGAAGACGGTCGAGCAGCCTTGGCAGCATCAGTGCCGCCAGCATCGAGCCGCCGCCAAAACAGGCGAGTGCAATGGCCACGTCACCATCGGGGCGTCCCAGCACCCCGCGTACGAGCACGACGGTGTTGACGATCACCATGGCGCCTGCCGCCGCAACGGAGAGGTTCAGCGCGAGCAGACCGCGCAGCCTTGGCGTGGCCAGATAGATTCGCATGCCCCTGGTGGTCTTGTCGAAGAATGACTGGCTTGCACCCGACTTCGCCGCAACCGACGGCAACCTCACCGACACCACAAGCAGCGCCGAGCAAAGAAAGCCAATGACGGTCCCGGTAAACAGCATGTTGAAGGAGATCACCGTCAACAGGGCGGCCGCGAGCGTTGGACTGAGCAGATTCTCCAGATCGTAGGCAAGCCGCGACAACGAGAGCGCGCGCGTGTACTCGCGCTCGTCGGGCAGCACGTCCGGAATGGTGGCTTGGAATGTCGGCGTGAACGCCGCCGATGCAGACTGCAGCAGGAAGATCAGAAGATAGATTTGCCAGACCTCGGTGACGAACGGCAGCGCGATCGCGACCGAGGCGCGCACCAGGTCCATGGCAATCAGAAACGGCCGCCTCGGAAGGTAGCCTGCGAGGCTCCCGGCTACCGGCGCGATGCCGACATAGGCGATCATCTTGATGGCGAGCGCGGTGCCCAGCACGGCACCCGCCTTTTCTCCCGCGATCTTGTAGGCGAGCAGACCGAGCGCGACCGTCATCAGGCCGGTGCCGATCAGGGCGATGACCTGTGCCGCAAACAAATGGCGGTATGTGCGATTGGCAAGAACCGAAAGCATCCTGTCTCCCGATCATTCCGCTGCCGAGCCGGGAATGAATTGTCGCTCGCCTAGCCGGCGCGAAGTAGCGCCGGGACAAAGCGCATGGTTGCCATCGGGCATTTTCACGAATGCGCAAATCACCCTGCCGGCTGGAACGTATCCGCCCTTGCCATCGCCCAGGCGTCGCGGAAGCGCGGGTCGTCGGTGCCGTCGAGCAGCTCGCCGGGCCGCAGCGCCGGATAGAGCTTTGCGAACGACAACACTTCGGTGGTGGACGTGCGCTGCGAGAAATGAATCGGGCGCAGCTCGCTCGGATGTTCGAGGCCGGCGGCGCCGAGCAGCTCGGCCAGCGCATGCAGCGTGGCGTGGTGATAATTGTAGACGCGATCGGTCTTGTGCGGCACGACGAGAGCGCGGTTGCGGATCGGGTCCTGCGAGGTGACGCCGGTCGGGCAGCGGTCGGTGTGGCAGCTCAGCGACTGGATGCAGCCGAGCGCGAACATGAAGCCGCGCGCCGAATTGCACCAGTCGGCGCCGATCGCCATCGCGCGCGCCATGTCGAAGGCGGTCGCGATCTTGCCGCTGGCGCCGATCCTGATCCTGTCGCGGGCGTTGA
>Ga0081540_1004374_pt1 | contig 10802 bp, 13 predicted proteins | sample TabmetS2T1R1_FD_71024 | JGI IMG/M metagenome (GOLD analysis project Ga0081540, IMG submission 71024) | Tabebuia heterophylla rhizosphere microbial communities from the University of Puerto Rico - S2T1R1 | ecosystem: Host-associated > Plants > Roots > Rhizosphere ... | reverse complement strand
TGACGCACTACGCGAAGTAAGCGGTTTGCTACCGGTGCGTCCAGGCCCAGATGATGCCGACCACGATGGCGCCGACGACAAAGGCAAGGCCGATGGCCCAGCTGCTGACGCGGACGGAGCTGACGGTCTCGCGATGCGCCTCGTTCTGCGCGATCTCGCGGTTGCGGGCCTTGTCCTCGGGATCGGGCGTGCTCATCGGCTGATTCCCTGCTGTCGCTGGCGGTCCAGCCTAGCATCAAACGATGACGCCGGGTCGAATGTCACGCTGGGCTAATGCGCTTTCACAAAGCACATGCCCATGCGCGTCGCCTTGTCCGCGGCCTGGCACGCAAGCCCCTTCGCGCAGGTCCAGGCGCGAAAACTCGCGTCGTTGTCGCGGCTTGCGCGCATCGTCTGATAGCAATGCGCGCCCCAGCCATCGCTGTATTCCGTGCCGGCGAGGTCCTTTTCGCCGCGCAATTGCGGCCGGCTGGCAAAACCCCTGGAGTAGTCCGGTGGTCTGCCATCCCGCAGCGCGGCGAGGATGTCGCGGCGGCGGGACTGGTCGCCAAAGAAGTGCGGCGACGCCGGCACCACAGTTGAGTTGGACGGCTTTGCTGCCGTCCAGTCCGCGCCCGGAAAATGGAAACCGCCGATGCCGCGAGTCTGGTGGCAGCCTGTGCAGGTGATGTCGTTGAGCCGCCGCTGGAAGCCGCCGAACGAACGGATGTTCTCCAGGGAAATTCCATCGCTCGCCGCCTTCTTCAGCGCGGCGACGACATCGCTTTCGCTGAACACGGCATCGCTCCCCTCGCCCTCACTGAGGCCGAATTCCGGCAGCAGGTTCGACGGCGCGAAGCCGGCCGGCGTCGGCGCAATCGCGGCCTTGGCCAGAAATTTCTCGGGAATCAGGATGGTGCCGCGATCGAGCTCGGAAAAATGCGCGGGATCGAGCAGCCATGCCCTGAAGTCGCGCGCGAGGCCGGCGTCGCCGAGAATGCGCTCGCGGTCGATCTGGTTCTCCAGCGTCGCTTCCGCGAACAGGCGCGTCTTGCCGTCGTAGCGGAACAGCTTCAGCAGATAGTCGGTGCGGAAATCGCGCTTTGCCGATTTCGGCGCATGCGCGATCTGCAGATTGGTCTCGATGCGGTCGATGTTCTCGGCCATAACGAGATCGAGCGGACCGCCCTTTGCCTGCAGCTTCGCGGCAAGGTCGCGCCCGGTGAGGGACAGGTCCGCAGTAGCGAGCCAGCGCTGCGCGATGGCGTCGCAGGTGATCGGCTTGCCGTCACGGTCGACCGCAGGCTCGCCCTTGGCGCGCAGCACGACGTTCAGCGTCATCGGCAGCCGCGACGCGGTCTCGCCGCTCGCAGGCGGGCTGGTGCGGACGAGCCGATAGATCAGGCGGATCTCGCCGCAGCTTTTCTCCGCGACAAAGGTGCGGTCCATCCGGTTGACGATACCGGCGAGCACAAAGCGCGTGTCTGCCGACGCGAGCAGCGCCCGGTCGAACAGCTGGAACGCAAAGGCTTCACCAACGCCGATGGTCTCGTCGGGCAGCTCGACCGTGTGTCTTGCGATGTAGCGCCCGAACTCGGCGTCGAGGGCGGCCTTCACCGGCGCCAGCGATGGCATGGCGAAGAGCTCGGCGTTGGTGAGCGGCGTATCGGCCGAACGCGCGGGTTCCAGGATGCGGCCGAGGCCAAATCGTCCGCGATCGAGCTCGCGCAGCGCCAGCGGATCGAGGATGGCGGTTCCGCGCTCCAGTGGCTTGTCCAGCGCGGCGTGAATCGGGACAGCACCGCAAAGCAGGAAAAACGCACCGACAAGGAACCGTACCGTGAGGCTCATGTCTCCACTAACACCGTGCGGAAAGGCCTATTCAAGCAAAAAAGGCGCCTCACCTTGTGGTGAAGCGCCTCGTTTTTGTGGCTGTTCTGCGCGTCAGCGCGCGACGATCAGGCCCTTGCTGGTGACGACCACCCAGCGGCCGTCCTGCTTGCGAATGGCATCGATACGGCCGATGCCGGGAATGGAATCGCCGGCATAGATCTCGAAGATGCCGCGGCGGCTCTCGATCAGCGCGCCGCCATGACCGACGTCGCGCAGCACCCAACCTTCAACTGTCGGCAGGCGGGCGACCTCCGGCTTGGCAGGTGCGGCGGCAGCGGCCGGCGTCACCGATCCCGTGATGTCCTTGGGCACGGTGGTCGTCGCAGGCGCAGCGGCGACGGCCGCTTGCGCCGGCGCGGTAGTGGCAACCGGGGCCACGGCGGGAGCCGCGGCCTGCGTGGCGCGCAGCTTGCTGACTTCGTCGGAAAGCCTGGCGAGCCTGGTAGCGGGCTCGGCCTGTGCCTTCTCGACCTTGTCGAGGCGGTCGCTGGTCTTGTTGAACTGGGTCACGCCAAGCTTGGCGTTTTGCTCGACGCCGGCCTTCAGCGCGACGATGTCGGCGTCCAGGCGGGCAACGACGGCTTCGAGTTCGACATTGCGAGCGGCTGGAGCGGCGGCGACATCCTTGGCTATGCCCTGGCCGAGGCCGGCGGTGGCAAGCGCGCCGCCGATCGCTCCTGCAACAGCCGCGAGCGCAATGACGGCCGCCATCGCACCGAGACGGCGCTTGGGAGCGGCCGGTTCGGATGCCTTGGCTTCGCCAGTCCACATCCGCTCACCGGGGGACATGATCGTCACATTGCCGGCCGGGCGCGGCGCTTCCGTCTTCTCGGCTTTCACCTCGACCTTCGGCTCTTCTGCCTTCGGCTCGACCTTGGGCGCTTCTACGGGCGCGATCTTCGGCGCTTCCATCTTCGGCGCGGTCAGTTCCTGGTCGGGAGCAATGGCCGGGGATTCAACCATGGCCGGGGCGGAGGTGATCTCGGCCTTGGCGTCGGGTGCGGCACTCACAGAACCGGTTTCAGCACTGGTCGGCTGGGGCTGTTGTTCGCTCACGGTAAAAGTCTCCAGAATGAATTGACCATTTGGTAACTTTCAGTCCTTTCCAATTCCTTACCGCCCCTGGCCGTTACTAAAATTTTAGGAACTTATCCGGGGCGGATTTACGCCGGCAGGATGGGCGGATCGTGGCAGGCGGTGCCCCCGGCCCATGCTGCTATGCGGCAAAGGCCTTCCCCGCGTCATTTGCGCCCAATGGAATCGGGACTAACATGGCGCCGGGGCGACCGGCCAAATCGGCAGGGTGGGCAGCATGGCGATCGAGAAGTGCATTAACGAATACGACGCCGGTCACGTCATATTCGAGGAAGGCTCGACCGGTCGCGAACTCTACGTGGTGCTCGACGGCGAGGTGGAAATCGCCAAGGTCAGCGGCGCCAGCAAGACCGTGATCGTCACCCTCGGCAAAGGCGAGTTCTTCGGCGAGATGGCCGTCATCGACGGCTCCTCGCGCTCGGCCACCGCGATCGCGGCAGCGCCGAAGACGCGCGTGATGCGGATCAACCACGCCCGCTTCGTCTATCTCGTCAGCCAGCAGCCGGCTTTCGCGCTGATGATCATGGACGCGCTGTCCAAGCGGCTGCGCGTCTCCAACGAGCGCAGCTTTCGCACGGCAGCCAATTCATGAGTGACCGCAGGCCCTCCCCGTTCAAGACGCTGTTCGACAGCGAAGCCGCGACGCTGATCCAGGCGGCGGAGGACGTCTACCAGATCCGCTTCAAGAACCGCGCCGCGAACGCCTATCTCGTCCGCGGCAGCAAGCGGACCATCCTGATTGATGTTGGTCTCTCCTCCAACTACCCGCATTTGCTTGCCTGTCTCGGCCATGTCGGCATAACGCCCGAACGGATCGACATGGTGGTGCTGAGCCACGAGCATCTTGACCACATCGGCGCAGCCTATCACTTCCACGGCAGCGCCTACATTGCCGCGCACCGCCTTGCCGCCAACAAGATCATGCTGCGTGACGATTTCTCTATGCTGCGGAAGATGTTCAACGAGCCGAATGTGCCGATCGACGTCGACATCTGGCTGGAAGAAGGCAATCTGATCGATCTCGGCAATTTCCGCCTCAACGTTATGTATACGCCTGGCCACACCTCGGCCTGCATCTCGCTGTTCGAACAGGACAAGGGCCTGCTGTTCGCTGCCGACACCTTGATGCCCGGCGGCGTGATGGGCGGCGTGTTCGGCTCGGGCTCGATCGCCGACTACATCCAGTCGCTGGAACGGCTGAAGGGATTGAATTCGAAGATCCTGCTCTCGGGCCACGGCAGACTCTCCGACACGCCGCAGGACGACGTGCGGATCGCAATCCAGCGCTCGCATGCCCTGCTGGAAGACACCGCGCAACTGTTCGATGCGCTGGATGCGCGCTCGAATTTCGAGCCGATCATGCAATCGGTGCGCGACCTCAACAAGCTCGACGACTAGCTTACCGCTTCTTTCCCTTGGCAAACTGCTTCGTCAGATAATCGGCCAGCACCTCGACGCGCGCGGGGCGCGGGCCGCCGGGCGGCGTCACCAGATGCACGGCGCCTTCCGGCTGCTTCCAGCCCTTGAGGATCACCTCGACCTCGCCCGAGCGGATCGCATCGCCGACGATGAATTCCGGCAGGTCGGCGATGCCGAGACCGGCGAGCAGCGCCGGCATGACGGCCTCGCCGTTGTTGACGCGCAATTGCCCGACCGGACGCACGCTGGCCTGTTCGCCGGCGGCATTGGTGTAGTGCCAGACGCCGGGCGTGGAGAGATAGGCATAGCCGAAGCATTTGTGATCGGCGAGATGCATGGGATGCGTCGGCCGGCCATGGCGCTTTAGATAGGACGGCGCGGCCACCGTGTAGCGCGGCATGGCGCAGAGCCGCCGCGCGATCAGCGATGAGTCCGGCAGCCGCGCAATGCGCAGGCCCGCATCAAAGCCCTCACCGATCAGATCGACGGTGGCGTCGCTCAAGTGCAGGTCGATCGACACTTCCGGATAGGTCGCCAGGAATTCCGGCAACAGCGGCGCCACGGTTGTCACGCCGAAGGTCATGGGCACCGCGAGCCGCACCAGGCCGCGCGGCGTCACCGATTGCGCCAGCGCCTCGTTTTCCGCCGCCTCGCCGTCGGAGAGCAGGCGCGCGGCGCGCTCGGCGAGCTTCTGCCCGGCATCGGTCAGCGCCAGCCGCCGTGAGGTGCGGTTGAACAGGCGGGCGCCGAGGCGCTCCTCCAGGCGGCTGACCGCCTTCGAGACGGTCGCCTTCGACAGCGCCAGTTCGCTGGAGGCCGCCGCAAAGGAGCGTAATTCCACGACTTTGGCGAAGATCGCCAGCGCCTCGAAGTCGGGAAGCTTGGCCACCGGCCCTCCTCTCAATTTTGGAAACAATGAGTTTCAATAGTTTCTATTTCTATATCACAGCCGGCGGCATATCCAAGGGCCATCGAAATTCAAGTGATGGAGAACTTCCATGACCAAGAAACTCTCAGGCAAGGTTGCCCTCGTTACCGGCGGTTCGCGCGGCATCGGCGCGGCCAGCGCGCTGGCTCTCGCCGAAGAAGGCGCTGATGTCGCCGTCAGCTACAACGCTTCCCCGGAGAAGGCGGAGGCCGTCGTCAACCAGCTCAAGGCCAAGGGCGTGAAGGCCCGCGCCTTCAAGGCCGATCAGGCTTCCACCGCCGATGTCGAAAGGCTCGTCAACGACGTTGCCGCGGAATTCGGCCATCTCGACATCCTCGTCAACAATGCCGGCGTAGCCGCCGGCGGCGCCGTCAACGACCCCAACGCGGATACCGCAGCGCTGGATCGTGTCGATGCCGTCAACGTCCACGGCGTGGTTGCCGCGATCCGCGCGGCCTCGAAGCTGATGGGCGAAGGCGGCCGCATCGTCACCGTGGGCTCCATGCTCGCCGATCGCGCCTCCTTCCCGGGTCTTGCCGACTATGTCGCCAGCAAGGCTGCGGTCGTCGGCTACACCAAGGGCGCGGCGCGCGACCTCGGACCGCGCGGCATCACCGTCAATGTGGTGCAGCCCGGCTCGATCGACACCGACATGAACCCGAAGGATGGCGGCGAGTTCGCAGAGACGCAGCGTGGCCTGCATGCGCTGCAGCGCTTCGGCAAGCCGGAGGAAGTCGCAGCCGGCGTGGTTTTCCTCGCCAGCCCCGAAGCCTCCTTCGTGACCGGCACGGTGCTCAATGTCGATGGCGGCTTTAACGCCTGATCCTGAACCCAAGACCGGACGCGCGACCCGCGTCCGGTCTCCCCAAAAAAAACTTCACACAAGGAAAAAGACGATGATCGAACTGAAACCTTTCGCAAAGCTCGGCGGCGCCGATCACGGCTGGCTGAAGGCCAAGCATCACTTCTCGTTCGCGAGCTATTATGATCCGGAGAATCTGGGCCACGGCAGCTTGCGGGTGTGGAACGACGACGAGATCGCGCCCAACACCGGTTTTCCCGCGCATCCCCATGCCAACATGGAGATCATCACCTATGTGCGCGAAGGCGCCATCACGCACCAGGACAGCCTCGGCAACAAGGGCCGCACGGAAGCCGGCGACGTGCAGGTGATGAGCGCGGGCAGCGGCATTCGCCACTCCGAGTACAATCTGGAGCCGACCAAGACCAAGATCTTCCAGATCTGGATCGAACCTAACACGCATGGCGGCCAGCCGACCTGGGGCGCAAAGCCCTTTCCGAAGGCGAACCGCGCCAATGGCAAGCTCGTCACCATTGCCAGCGGCTTTGCCGCCGACAAGGACGCACTGCCGATCCGGGCAGAAGCGCGAGTGCTCGCCACCACGCTGAAGGCCGGCGAGAGCGCGGAGTACGCACCTGACAAGGCGCGGCATCTCTATCTCGTGCCGGCGGCAGGCGCCGTCGAAGTCAACGGCGTGCGGGTCAATGCGCGTGATGGTGCTGCGATCACCGGCGAAGCCAACGTCAAGATCACGGCGCTGGAAGATTCCGAGCTGGTGCTGGTCGACGCCGCGTAAGCCACACACTCTTCGTCATGCCCGGGCAGAAGCGCGTCTTCGATACAAAACGCCCGGGCATCCACGACCCTCTCCAGCCCCAGGGCGTGGATGGCGGGGACCCTTTGCGCGAAGACGCGCTTCGCGCTTTTGCCCCGCCATGACGGACTTTCTTTCTGAAGACATCCCCTGAACCAAACCAACTCAAAGGAGGCCATCATGGCCAAGGTACTCGTGCTCTATTATTCCGCTTACGGTCACATCGAGGCGATGGCGAATGCGGTCGCTGAAGGCGCCCGCGAGGCCGGCGCGCAGGTTGACATCAAGCGCGTTCCCGAACTCGTGCCCGCCGATGTCGCCAAAGCTTCGCATTACAAGCTCGATCAGGCGGCGCCGGTCGCGAAGATAGACGATCTCGCCAACTACGACGCCGTGATCGTCGGCACCGGCACGCGCTTCGGCCGGATGGCTTCGCAGATGGCGAACTTCCTCGATCAGGCCGGCGGCCTTTGGATGAAGGGCGCCCTGCACGGCAAGGTCGGCGGCGCCTTCACTGCGACCGCCACCCAGCATGGCGGCCAGGAGACCACGCTGTTCTCGATCATCACCAACCTGCTGCATTTCGGCATGACCGTGGTCGGTCTCAATTACGGCTTTGCCGGCCAGATGAAGCTCGATGAGGTGACGGGCGGCTCGCCCTATGGCGCGACCACCATCACCGGCGGCGACGGCAGCCGCCTGCCCAGCGCAAACGAGCTCGCCGGCGCGCGCTATCAAGGACGCGTGATCGCGGAGACCGCTGCGAGGCTGCATGGCTGATGCGACGGGGACGGCATTCCCAAACGGGAATGCCGTCCCATCTGTTCGTCATGGGGACGACGGATTACGGCCATGATTGAACTGCTCTTTGTCGCACAGACATTCCGCAATCCAATCCAGACGATGGTGCGGCGCTGGTATTGCCGCAGCCTGTTCCGCGCCTCGCGCGGCGCACGCCGATGCAAGGAGCGCACGGCATCATAACTGGTGTGGTAGGCTGCAAGCTTCGCATCGTCACAAGGCGGTCCTTCCATGAGCGCGTCCCCGCAAACCCCGTGGCCCGAATTGCCGACGGCGGCCTGGCGTGACACCTACGCTACCTTGCATCTCTGGACCCAGATCGTCGGCAAGATTCGCCTGGTGCGGTCGCCCTGGCTGAACCATTCCTGGCATGTCGCGCTCTACGTGACCCCGCGCGGGCTGACGACGTCGCCGATTCCCGAGGGCGCCGGAACTTTCCAGATCGATTTCGATTTTGTCGATCACCTATTGCGCGTCACCACCAGTGACGGCAGGGAACGGCAGTTCACGCTATCAGGACAATCGGTCGCGAGCTTCTACGCCCGCATCCTGGCAACGCTGGCTGAGCTGGGCATTCGGCTTGCCATCGACGACATGCCGAACGAGTTGCCGGAGCCGGCGCGCTTCCCACAGGACAGCGCGCATGCGTCCTACGATCCGGCGGCGGTACAACGCTTCCTGCAGATCCTCGTCAACTGCGACCGCGTGTTCAAACAATTCCGCACCGGCTTCCTCGGCAAGGCGAGCCCGGTGCATTTCTTCTGGGGCAGTTTTGATCTCGCCGTGACGCGCTTCTCCGGCCGCAGCGCGCCGCGCCATCCAGGTGGCGTTCCGCATTTGCCCGATAGCGTTGCGCGCGAAGCCTATTCGCACGAGGTCAGCAGTGCCGGCTTCTGGCCGGGCGGCGGTGCGGTGGATTATCCGGCGTTCTATTCCTATGCATATCCGGAGCCGCCCGGTTTCCGGACCAGCAAGGTGAAGCCGGCGGCCGCCTTCTTCAACGGCGACCTCGGTGAATTCGTATTGCCTTACGATGCCGTGCGTACCGCTGGCGATCCTGACAAGACGCTGCTCGACTTCCTGCAAAGCACCTACGAGGCCGCTGCCGTGGCCGCAAAATGGGATCGGGGCGCGCTCGAAACCACGCCGGGTCAGCCCCGCGTGGTGCGGGAGATCTAGGCCCACCCGCGGAAAACGGATGAGCCTGCTGGTGGAAAATCCAGCTCGCTGGCTTACAGCGGCTTGATGTAGACCTTGCGGAACTTGATCACGCCGGAGCCGTATTGAAGCGCGAACGGACCCGCGGCATGCTTTGAATCCTGCACGTCGACCGTCTTCTGCCCGTTCAGGACGACGGTGAGCTGCGAGCCCTTCGCCGTGATCTCATAGGTATTCCACTTGCCGCCCGCTTTGGGCATCGGATCGACCTTGGCGACGTCGACGATCGCGCCGGTGCCGTAGGTCGGATCGGGCCGCTTGTCGAAGATGTTCACCTCGTAGCAGATCTTGGCGTCGATCTTGGCGCGCTCGTCGCAGCGGATGAAGATGCCGCTGTTGGCCGCATCATCCGCCCAGAACTCGGCCTGGATCACGAAGTCCTTGTAGGAGTCCTTGGAGACCAGGTACGACGGATCCTTGCCGTCGAGCTTGTCGGCCATCAGCGCGCCGTCTTTCGCTTCCCAGTTCGCCTTGCCGACCTCGCTCCAGTCGGCGGCCTTGTAGTTGCCGTCGATCAGCTTGATCCAGCCATCGCCCTGACCGGAAGCCGCGGTCGAGAACTGCAAGGCGGCGGCGCCGATCAGAAGTCCGGCGGCAAGTGTCGGCAGATATTTCATTTAAGTCTCCTCCCTTCAGGTTTTTGGTTGGGCCGCAACCTAGCATCGCCGAGGGCGGCGTAAATGCGTTTTTCATGCTGCAGTTGCGTTGTGGGCGTCACGCCGGTCACGCATGCGCGCGCACCGCTTGTCGCCGCGAGCGGACCGGCTAGCATCTGCCGCCATCGAGATGAGCGCCATCAGCGACAAGGGGAAATCATGACTGCGTCACATCGGCTCAGGCACTATGCCGCGCTGGGAATCGCGTTTGCGGCCATGCTGGGTGTCTCGTCCGCTGCGGAACTCAATCCCGCGGCCGTCACCTACAAGCTGCCGGACCAGATTCCCTGGGGCCCGGTGAATGCCGCGGGCGCGCAACAGGCCGTTGTCGTCGGCGATCTCACCAAGCCCGGCTTCTACATGGTCTACAACAGATGGACCAAGGGCAATCATTTCAGCCGGCCGCACTCCCATCCCAACGATCGCTTCATCGTGGTGCTGCAAGGCACCTGGTGGGTGGGCTCAGGCCCAAACTTCGATCCCGCCAACGGCTCCGTGCCCATGCCCGCCGGCAGCTTTGTGACGCATTACGCCAAGCAGGTGCATTGGGACGGCGCCAAGGACGAGGACACCATTTTGCTGATCATGGGTGAAGGGCCGGCGACATCCATGCTGGCGGACGCGAAATAGACATTGCTCCGAGCGATCCATTCCACAGGCAGTCGGAAGAAGTCCCTTGATGCTGTTCCAGTGCAAAGTCTGCGGCCCGGCAACCGATCACGGCAGCGCGCCGGCGCGCGGCGGCAAGGCAAAGCCGTGGCGCACCATCGACATCCATTGCCACTGCATGGTGCCCGAAGCCAATGCGATGGTGCAAAAGGCCACCGGCGTTGCCGGCGGCGGCGAGACACCGAACGCCAACGCGCATGTCAATGCATTGACCAAGAGCATCCAGCCGCAGCGCGGCAAGATCGATTTTCCCAAACTCACCGATCTGCCGACGCGGCTGTCCGAGATGGACCGGCTCGGCATCGACATGCAGGTGATCTCGCCCTATCCCGGCCACTTCGTCTATGCGGCGCCGCCGGAAGTCGCGCGCGACAGTTGCCACATCGTCAACAATCACATCGCTGAGATGGTCGCCAAACATCCGGAACGCCTGATGGGCATGGGCACGGTGCCGCTGCAGGATCCCGGCATGGCCGTGGCCGAACTTGATCGCACGGTGAAGGAGCTCGGCTTCCGCGGCGTCGAACT
>Ga0081540_1004373_pt1 | contig 10802 bp, 10 predicted proteins | sample TabmetS2T1R1_FD_71024 | JGI IMG/M metagenome (GOLD analysis project Ga0081540, IMG submission 71024) | Tabebuia heterophylla rhizosphere microbial communities from the University of Puerto Rico - S2T1R1 | ecosystem: Host-associated > Plants > Roots > Rhizosphere ... | reverse complement strand
GTCCCGCGTCACGATGGCTTTTGCCTGTTCGACTTGGCGCTAGACGCGCTCAAGCACCGCGTTGAAGAGCTGTACCTTCTGCTCCTGCAGATTGCGCAGCATGTTTTTGGTGACAGTTGGAAAAGCTTCCCCGATCACAATGTGAAGGCCGAGCGGCGGCAACGATCCGCTCTTGAGGGCTTTTGCGCGGGCCGTCTGTTGCTCCAGTGCCTCCTGTGTCGTGTCCTGCCAGGCGACGGCACGGAAACCGGCGCTCTCGAGCGCGGCCCGCGTCGACTGCGGCGCAAAAAGAAAGCTGATGCTCTTGTCGCCCGCCCAGGGCGTCGGGTAGTACGGCTCGCCTCCGGGGCCGGCCGCGACGTCCTGCAATGCGAGCCGTCCGCCGGGCCTCAGCACACGACACATCTCGCCATAGAGGCGATCGCGGTCGGCGATGTTCATCGCCGCGTTCTGCGACCACACGACGTCGAAGCTCGCGTCGGGAAACGGCAAGTCGAGCGCGTTTCCCTGTCGGTAGGTGACCTTGTCGGCGAGCCGGGTGCGCTGCGCCAGCGTCTCGGCGAGCGCGACGAATTCCGGAGTCAGGTCGATGCCGGTGACTCGGCAGCCGAACGTGTTGGCGAGATAGCGCGACGGTCCGCCGATACCGCAGCCGACGTCGAGCACGCGCTGGGAGCCGTCGATCCGGGCAAGCTGCGCCAGCCGTATGGTCGCATTGCGCCCGCCCGAATGGAACTCATCGACCGGCGCGAGGTCGTCCGGCGTCAGGTGCTCGACATCTTTGCCCGCTTCCTTCAGCGCGCTTAGGATGAGGTCACCGAGGGCGCGTCGCCGGTAATGCTCGGCGACGACTTGTGCTGCCTGCGACATGCCGAGCCTTACCGCCGTTCAATACGGTTCGAGGTTAGAGCGCCCCGCCGGACCTGATCGCCGCTGCGCATGGTCACATGTTCGCGGCAAGCCGCGGCTTCGGTGCCGTCGCAGCCGTTCCCTTCGGCAGGTCGAACATGCCGTTGGGAAGGCTGTCGAAGAAGGCGAGCACCTCTGACGTCTTCACCACGTCGGCGTACTTGGCGTTCATGTCGCAGAGATTGATGGCATGGCTTGCCTGGGCACGGTCGAAGCATCCTTCTTCGGCGAGCGCGATGCGATAATTGAGACTGAACGCATCGAGCACCGTAGCGCGCACGCAGCCCGACGTGGTCGTGCCCGTAACGATCACGCTGTCGCAGCCGAGCAGCGTGAGATAGCTCGCCATGTTGGTGCCGAAGAAGCCAGACGGCTTCTGCTTCAATATCACAATGTCCTGCGGCGCCGGCGCGATCTCGGCGACGATGTCGTTGCCGTCAACGTTGGTCGCGGGCCTGCTGGAGCGGTCCTCGTCGGAGCGGTCGTTCTTCCAGATCCAGCTTCCGCTGTCCCAGTTATCCTCGCGCCGCACCCCGGTGGTGTAAATGACCGGGATGCCCTTGACATGCGCCTTATCGATCAGCGCCTTGAGATAGGGCATGGCGACCCAGGCGTCCTCGCCGCAGGAATTGCGCCAACGTTTGATCGATTCGAGGATCGGCGTGGGGCGCTCGTCACAGAACGCGTAATTGACGTCGATGATCAGGAGCGCGGGGCGCTTGCCAAATCCGCCGCGCGCGCCATAGCCGGACGTCGCGAATACCGCTTTGTCGCGCTCGGTGAGGAACTTGTTCCAAATGGGCTCTGACATGTTCGTGTTTCCCGGTTCTCGTTCTGGCTCAGTTGCTCGATTGATCGCTCACAGGCTCGCGCGCACGCTTTCGACGAAGCTCATGTCGATAATTTCCTCGTATTTCACGTCGGTCTTGAGAATGCCGGCTTCGCGCACGACCGCACTGCCGGTAGCCCAGGCCTCCTTGCTGATCATGCCGTCCTTGCTCCACATCTGATCGCTGAACGAGCGGTCGAGCGTGGCCTTGAGGTCTTCCAGCGCCATGGTGGGAAATTGTTTCTTGGCAATCTCCGCGGCCTCAGAAGGATTGGCGTAAAGGAATTTGAGCCCCTTGATCATCCCTTTGACGAATCCGCGAACCACCTCGGGTTCCTTCTGGATCGAATCGAGGCGCACGTTGATGGTGGAATAGGCGTAAGGGCCGAGTTCTTTGGGCACGTTGAAGAACGGCTCGCTCCAGAGGTTCTGGCGGATTCCTTGGGTGACCATGGGCTCCGTGGTATTGCCGATCACGGCTTGGCCGGCTCGCACCGCGGCTGGCACCGCCGAGTTTGCCACCTCGATCAGCGTGACATCGCGCTTGGCGTCGAGTTTCCACTTGGCCAGCAGGTAACGCATGATCGAGTTCGGCGTGCCGCCGTAGGCGCCGACCGCAATCGATTTGCCCTTGAAATAATTCGCCCAATCCCGGTCTTTGGGATCGTGGCCCTTGGCGGCGCAGAGATAAACATTGCCGCGGTCGACGCAGTGCACGACGGCGCGCAGCTCCGCACCCTTGGCTTTGGCAAAGGCGTTGTGCTCGGGTCCTCCGATGAAGGCGAAGGCCTGGCCTGAAAGCACCGCGTTGGTGTGACCGCCGCCGGTCTCGATGGTCACGATCTTTACCACGATGTCGGATTCGGCGAAGTAGCCGTTCGCCATCGCGATGTACATGGGCAGGTAACCGGTCGAGTGCACCGGTTCGGCGACGAGCAGCTCCTTGCTGGCGGCGCGCGCGACGAAGGGTGGGGCCGCAAGCGCCAGGCCGAGGCTGGCGCCGAGCTTTGCGGTCGACTGCAGGAATTTTCGCCTGTTCATGACGTCCTCGCCGTTCGAGTGTAGCATTCGCATTATTGCCGCACGCCCTTGCGCAGCATGCTTTCAACCCAGGAGACCGTGGCGTACATGACCATCGCCAAGGTGGAGAGCACCAGCACCGCGACCCAGACCAGCGCGATGTCATAGGTCTGGCCGGCATAGAGGATCGCCCGGCCCAGACCATGCTGGGAGGCGATGAACTCGCCGACGATGGCCCCGGTCAATGCCAGTCCGATATTCACCCGCAGCACGGAGATGATCCAGGGCAGGCAGAACGGGACGACGAGCTTGCGGAACACCTGAAGCCGCGAGGCGCCGAGGGAATAGAACAGCTTCTCGCCATCGGGATCGAGCGCCTTCACGCCGGCATAGGCAGTCAACGTCGAGACCACCAATGTCAGCGCGGTTGCGACGGCGACCTTAGAGACGAGGCCGATACCGAACACCAAGATGATAAGCGGCGCCAGCGCCAGTTTGGGAATCGACTCCAGGCAGATCACGTACGGCTGGACAACCGCCGCATAGTTGCGCGACCACCAGAACGACAGGCCGAGCAGCGAGCCTGCCGTGGTGCCGATGAGAAAGCCGATGATGGTCGAGCGGAAGGTGAAGCTGATGTCGGTCCAGGCGTCGCCGGTGGTGAAGAACACCGTCATGGTTTCGGCGATGGCGCTCGGCTGCGACCAGAAGAAGGCGTCGATCCAGCCGGTGCGGGCGCCGATCTCCCATAACGAAAGCGCGCCAAGCAGAATCCCGATCTGCGCGGCGACGAGCGCCCAGGTCGGCCAATCCTTCTGCACGGGCAGGCGCCGCACAGGCTTGCCTGCCGGGGTGGCGGTTTGATGTGTTGCCTGCGCTCGCTGGAGGCTCGCCATGGCGCGGGCGCGGAGTGCGGGGGTGGTATCCTGAACCGTCATCGCTTGCCGCCGTCTAGGCTGCTTCGTTGACGGCTTCGGATGCCGTCGGGTCGAGATGGAGCAATTCGAGGCAGCGTTCCTTGATGGCGAGGAATTCGCCGCTGAGCACGCTTCCCCGAACGCGCGGACGGGCAAGAGGGACCGGGATGGTGGCGATGATGCGGCCCGGCCGCGTGCCCATCACGTGAACCTCGTCGGAGAGATAGATCGCCTCCTCGACGTCATGGGTAACGAACAGGACGGTCTTGCTGAAATCGCTCCACAGTTGCATCAGCCATTCCTGCATCTTGAGCTTGGTCTGCGCGTCGAGCGCCCCGAACGGCTCATCCAGCAGAATGACATCGGTGTCGAACAACAGCGTGCGCAACAACGCCGCGCGCTGGCGCATGCCGCCGGAGAGCGCGTTCGGGTAGAGATACTCGAAACCCGCCAGGCCGTAGCGGTGGAGCAGCGGCAGCGCCCGCTCACGCGCCGCGCGCAACGGCACGTGTTGAATCTCCATGCCGAGGATGACGTTGTCGAGCACCGTGCGCCAAGGCAGCAGCAGGTCCTTCTGCAGCATATAGCCGACACGGCCAATCGTGCCTGTGGCGTCGACGCCGTCGATGAGAACTCGGCCGCCGGTCGGCTCCAGCAAGCCGGCGATGATATTGAATATGGTGCTTTTGCCGCAGCCCGAGGGGCCGATCAGACTGACGAACCGGCCTTGCGGAATCGAAAGCGTGACCGGCGCGAGCGCATGAAACGCGCCGGTCGGCGTCTTGAACGTCATGCTGACGTCGGCAACGCAAAGCTTCGGGGCCGAGGACGACATGCGTACTCCGCGCGACCGTGTCGCGGATCCCTTCAGCGACTATATCGCAAAAACCGTGCCAACCGCCATGGCCCTTTCACCTCGGCGGCGCGCTTCGCTAGCGGAACTTCACTCTGCCGCGACCTTGTGCACGGCGGATACGCCACGCGCCTTCACCACGACCTTGATGGCGTCCTCAATGCGGTCCTTGGCGTAGCGGATCGCGGTCGGCAGGTCCTCCAGCGGGAAGGTGTGCGTGTGGATCTTCGTGGCGTCGAACCGCTTCTGACTCATGAACGCTTCGGCGCGGTGGGTGGCGCTCTTGCCTTCGCCGCGGATGCCATAGACGTAGATATTGTTGCGCACGATCTCGGCGATATCGACCGGCGTCTCTTGGTGCGGGAAGGCGGCGAGGCAAACCTTGCCGCCGCGGTTGACCATACGGATCGCTTCGTTCACGGCGTTGGGGGCACCCGAGCACTCGACCACGTAGTCGACGCCCTTGCCGCCGTTGAGCCGGCGCACCGCGGCAACGGCGTCCTCGCTTCGCACATTGACCACGTGGTCGGCGCCGAGCTCGCGGCCGATGGCGAGCCGGTTGTCGCGCGTGCCGGTGAGAATGACGGGTTGCGCGCCGAGCGCCTTGGCGACCGCGACGCCGAGAAGCCCGATCGGACCGGGGCCGGTCACCACCACGCTCTCGCCCGCAACCAGTCCGCCGAGTTCGGTGAGCCCATACATGGCTGTGCCGGCGGTGACCACCAGCGTCGCCTCCTCGTCCGACATCGCATCGGGAATCGCAACGAGCGTATTGATGTTGTTGACCTGATATTCGCAGAAGCCGCCGTCGGTGGTGAAGCCATTGGCACGGTGGCCTTTGTCAACCTCGCCGTAATTGAGCCCGTAGTTATGGCAGGCGGTGTACATGCCCTCGCGGCAGCGCTTGCATTGGCCGCAGCCGGCATGGATTTCGACGGTGACGCGCTGGCCGATCCGGTATTCGTCGACGCCCGGCCCGAGCGCCACCACGGTGCCCATATATTCGTGGCCGGGTGTGAAGTTCTTGTTGTGCGGCAGGCCACCGCGGATCGACGCCGGCGGGCCATGGTAGATGATCTCGAGGTCGGTCGCGCAGATGGCGACGGCGTCGATGCGCACCAAGACTTCCGCCTTTTTCGGCACCGGGACGGGCTTCTCGCGCAACGAAAGCTGCCCGGGATCGCCGAGCACCCACGCCTTCATGGCGTCTGGGATCGGGTAATCCGTACTCGTCTTGACTCCGGCTGGCGCGTACATCTGGAGCTTCTCCCGGGCCGTGGCCGGTATCCCGCTGATAGTGCGGCCGGCGCAGGCGCAATCGATCCGGCGGCAGATTAGTGCATATGTTCTCGATATTCGAGGGGTGCAATGACCGCCCCCGGCGAAGGTCCGCACGAGCTCGACAGCAGATTGGTTCGATCAGTCGATCTTCACGCCTGAGGCCTTGACGACTTCGCCCCACCGCACGCGCTCGGCCGCCGTGTAGGCGGCGAATTCATCGGGGGAGGACGCCGCCGGCTCGGCGCCGACGTTTTTCAGCGCCGTGACGACCTCGGGCAGCGCCCAGACACCTCTCACCTCCGCCGCGATCTTGTCGAGAATGGGTCGCGGTGTGCCGGCGGGCGCAAACAGCCCTTGCCACGCGGTTGCCTCGTAGCCCTTCAGCGTCTCGCCGATGGTCGGCAAGTCTGGCGCCGCCGCGCTGCGCTGCGGCGTGGTAACGGCGAGCGCGCGCACGTTTCCGGCCGCCGCGAACGGCCAAACCGTCGTCATGCTGTCAATGGCAAGATCGATGTTGCCTCCGAGCATGCTGTTGACGACCTCGGCCGTGCTGCGGAAGGGAACGTGGGTCATCTTGGTATTGGTCGCAAGCTCGAACATCACCGAAGAGAGATGGGAGGAGGTGCCGATCCCCGAGGAGCCGTAATTGGTCTTTCCATTATTGGCCTTGAGATAGTCGATCAGTTCCGGCACCGACCTCACCGGCGTCTTCGTATTGACGAACAGAAGATTTGGAAACCTCACCAGGAGCGAGACCGGCTGCAGGTCGCGGGCGACGTCGAAATTGAGCTTCGTGTAGAGGAAAGCGTTGATGGCGATCGAGCTCACCGTGCCCACGAGCAGCGTGTAGCCGTCGGCGGGCGCCTTCGCCACAAACCCGGTGCCGATGCTGCCGCCGGCGCCCGACTTGTTCTCCACCACGAACGGCACGCCGAATTTCGCCTGCAAGTGCTGCTGCAGGATGCGCGCGAGCAAGTCCGCCGAGCCACCTGCCGCGAACGGCACAATGATGGTGACCGGCCGTTGCGGCCACGGCTCCTGCGCGTGCGCCGCCGCGGCAAAGGCGAGAGCGGCGGCCAGAGCGGGTGCGAACATTCGACGCATGTCGATCCTTCCGGAGTGGGGCCCTTACCGTCGGCGCGTTGCGGCCCGGGGCCAATGCCTACGAACGTGCGGCCGTGCCGCGGGCACCGCAGTTTCCCCTCGCGCGGACGAGACATGCATGTGGAGATCAACCGGTACTTACACCGCCTTCAGATGCGCATCGCGCCGCTTGTAAAGGTCCTCGTCGGCATAGCCCATTGTCTCGGGCTTGGCGCGCCCGAGCATGACCTGGAAATAGACCGGCTCGAGGCTGTCGTTTTGGTAGCCGTGGATGACGCCGGCGGGGCATGAAATACATTCCCAGGGGCCCAGGCGCGTGGTGAGGCGCTTGCCGCTCTCATCCTCGACAAACACGTCGAGATGGCCCCTGAGCACGAAGAAGCATTCCTCGACCTCGTGGGTATGCGCGGCATTGCCCTGTCCGGGCTCCACATACATGATCGACAAGGTGAAGTTCTTCGCCGGGATGATGGTCGGATCGCCGTGCTTGCCGGAACCGCCAGCGCCGATGAAGCGGTGCTGCGCGCGCTTGTAGCCTTCGACCTTGGCGTCCTCGAATGCGGCCCAATCCGGCTTCTTGTCGCGGAAGCGTCCGACATATTTCTGCATGATGTCCTCGAGCGGAACGTCGACCAGTTCCGGCGGGCGTGGATGCCGTGCAACGCTCATGGGAGGCTCCTGTTCAAAGAGTGCAAGTGCTGGTCGAATCTATGCTTCCATCGCACAACGCGTCAATGAAGTGGCCAACTACCGCAGCGGCACTCACCTACGCGCTGCCTGCACAAGCTCCCAGATGCGGGTCGGCGTGAGCGGAAGCTCGCGCGGTTGCACTTGAAGCGTGCTCAGCGCATTCGCGACCGCATTGGCCATCACCCCGCCGGCGGCGATGATGCCGCCTTCGCCGGCGCCCTTTGCCCCCAGCGGATTGATCGGGGAGGGGTGTTGCTCCAGCATCACCGCGCGGATGTTGGGGAAGTCGCTGGCCGTGGGGATGAGATAATCGGCGAGCGACCCGGTCAGTAGCTGGCCCTCCTGATCATAGACGAGATGCTCCATCATGGCACCGCCGAGGCCTTGCACCAGCGAGCCGACGGTTTGCCCGTGCACGGTGAGGGGGTTGATGATGCGGCCGCAATCCGCGACCACCACGTAGTCGAGAAGCTCGACGTGGCCGAGTTTGGGATCGACCGCCACGTGCGCGGCATGGGCGCCATAGGTGTACGTGTGCTTCTTGTTGAGAAAGGCGCCCTCGGCGGAAATGCTCTCGCCAGAAAGCTCGTTCAAAGCGACGGAGTTGCCGCCGGGCCCCACCGCCTTCACCCCTTCGACGATCTCCACCGCCGAGGCTTGGCAGTTGAGCCGTTGCGCCGCCTGGGCGCGGATTGCCTCGCGCAGCTTGGCCGCGGCATCGAGTATTGCTGAGCCGCCCATCACCACCGAGCGCGAATGATAGGCGCCGTAGCCGTCGTCCACATACGAGGTGCTGCCGTGGAAGACGCCGCGGATGCGATCGATCGTGACTTCGAGCGCATCGGCGGCGATCTGCGCGAAAGCCGTCTCCAGCCCCTGGCCGATGGCGGATGACCCGACGTAGACGGAATAGAGGCCATCTCGCTCGAGCACGATGCGCGCGCTTTCCTTCGGCCCGGCGGCCCCACCCTCGATGAAGCAGCCGAGGGCGAGACCATGATAGTGCCCGTCGATCAGCTTGCCCGCGAGCTTCGACTTTTCCGACCAGTTGATCTCGTCGAGGCAGCGATCGAGGGTCGCCTGGTAATCGCCGCTATCGAACTCGTCCTTGCTCTCGAACGGCGTGATGGTGGCGATCTGGTACGGCATCTCCTGTTTCGATACGAGATTGCGGCGGCGGAACGCCACACGATCGAGGCCGAGGTCCTGCGCCACTATGTCGAACAAGCGCTCGCGAAAAAAATCGGTCTCGAACCGGCCAGGCCCGCGGTACGTGCCGACCGGCGTCTTGTTGGTCAGCTGCAGCGCAACGTCGATGTCGATGTGGGGGATGCGATAAGGTCCCGACATGAATTGCGCGACATTGCGGGCGCCGACGGCGCCGTTGGTTCGCATATAGGCGCCGACGTCGACATAGGCATGCCCGCGCAGCCCGAGGATCGTGCCTTCGCGCGTGCAGGCGATCTCCACCTCGCATTCCGCCTCTCGCGCGTGATTGATGCACATGAGGTTCTCGCGCCGGTCCTCGGTCCATTTCACCGGCCGGTTGCTGTGCCGCGCCGCGAACGGAATGAGGAAATCCTCCGGATAGAACTCGCCGCGCGCGCCGTAGCCGCCGCCGACGTCGTTCTCGATCATGTCGATGGCGGTTTCCGGGAGACCGATCTGCTTGGCAAGGATGCGCCGGTTGAAGAACGGCACCTTGGCGGCCCCGGATACGGTGAGCCGCCCCGCTTCGGCGTTCCACTGCGCCATCACGCCACGCGGCTCCATGGTGAGCCCATAGTGCCGCCCGGTCGAGAACCGCTCGCGTCGCGTATAGGGCGCGTCCCGGAAGGTCGCGTCGGCGTCGCCCTTGCGAGCGTGAAAGACCAGCGAGCAGTTGGTGCCGGTGGCGTCGAACAGGAGAGAGCGGTTTTGTGCGGCCGTCGCGTGATCGGAAACTGCCGGTAACGGCTCGATATGGAGTGCAATCTCTTCGAGCGCATCCTCGCCCAGCGCAACGCTTTCCGCCAGCACGACCGCCACGGGCTCGCCGACGTAGCGCACCTTGTCATGGGCCAGCACCGGCTGCTCGTAGGGCTTGAATTCCGGCAACGGCTGCAGCCGCATCGGGATGATCGGCACCCCGTTCGGCATATCCTTGACGGTGATCACCGCATGCACGCCGGGGCATTTCAGCGCAGCGGAGATGTCAAGCGAAGCGATACGGCCATGGGCGATGGAGCTGCGCAGGATCACCGCATAGAGCAGGCCCTCGACCGCGAGGTCGTCGACATATTCGCCGCGTCCGCGCAGGAAGCGCAGGTCCTCGCGGCGCTCCATTGGCGCGCCGATGAACGTGTTCTTCATCACGAGCCGCCCTTGTAGGCGGCGCGCGCATCGAGCACGGCCTCGACGATCGACACATAGCCGGTGCAGCGGCAGAGATTTCCCGACAGCACCTCGCGCACGCGATCGGCGTCGCAATCGGGCTCCTCGCTGAGCAACGCATGCGCGGTCGTGATCATGCCGGGCGTGCAGAAGCCGCATTGCAGCGCGTGGTGCTTGCGGAAGCTCGCCTGCAGGGGCGTGAGGCCCTCATCCTTGGAAAGCCCTTCGACGGTGACGACCTTGCTGCCCTCGGCTTGCACCGCCAGCATCAGACAGCTGCGCACCGCTTTGCCGTCAACCAGCACCGTGCAGGCACCGCAAACCCCGTGCTCGCAGCCGACATGGGTGCCGGTCAGCCGCAGCTGGTGGCGCAGGCAATCGGCGAGCGTCAGGCGCGGCTCGACCGCGACCTCGACCTCGCGTCCATTGACCTCGAAGCCAACCTTCACTGCTCTGCCGCCATCTTGAGTGCGCGTTCGACCATGGTGCCGGCGAGGGCCTTGCGGTAGGCGCCGCTGGCATGAATGTCGCTGTCGGGATCGACGGCCGCGATCGTGGCGGCCTCCGCCTTGGCGATCGTGCCGACATCGATTGCCCCTCCGTTGAGCACGGCCTCGACACTCGGCAGCCGCAGCGGCCTGTCAGCGACGCCGATCACGCCAACATGGGCATTCGCCGCCTTGCCGCTGGCGTCGGTGTCGTAGAACAGCGCTGCTGCCGCCAGCGCAAAATCGCCGCGGCGACGCGCGAATTCCTGAAAGCCCCAGCGCCGTCCGGCCGGCCATGCTGGGAGACGAATTTCAACGATGATCTCATCGGCCTTGAG
>Ga0081540_1004372_pt1 | contig 10802 bp, 9 predicted proteins | sample TabmetS2T1R1_FD_71024 | JGI IMG/M metagenome (GOLD analysis project Ga0081540, IMG submission 71024) | Tabebuia heterophylla rhizosphere microbial communities from the University of Puerto Rico - S2T1R1 | ecosystem: Host-associated > Plants > Roots > Rhizosphere ... | reverse complement strand
CGGCGTGGTCGCTCCCCCGGGTCGCACAGGTGACGTCGACCCGTACCCGGTCCGGCCCCGATGCGGTGACGTCGAGCGCCGTCACGATCCCGCCGCCTGCTTCGATCAGGCCGGTGAGCTCGCTGACGGCTCGGGGCCGCGCCGGGAGCTCGAGCCGGATCGTGATCGAGGAAGAGACACTCGCACCGTTCGCCATGCCGCCATCCTGCCGCCTGCCACCGCCAGGGCGACGAAGCCCGCGGCGGCGAGGCCGTCGAGCCACCAGCCCCGGGCAAGCATGCGGCAGCGCTATCGGCTGACCGCGACGACGAACAGCGCCACGGCGAGGATGCTCAGCACGAGCCCCACCCAGAGCCGGGGCGTGACCCGCGCGCCGCGCTGCCGCGCGGCCTGCGCGCGGTAGCGCACCAGCCCGGCGACGGCCACGAGAACGCCGGCCACTCCTACGACTGGCACGAAGAGGCCCGCGAGGCCCAGGACGATGCTCCAGGTCCCCACCGTCGTCCCCAGCACCGGCGGATGCGTCGGAAGCTGGCCGAGCTGGTGCCGGGCCTGCGCGAGCGCCTCGCTCGCGCGGGCGGTCCCGACCCGATCGCCGGTTGCGAGCGCGACCGCCAGGTCGGCCTGCGCGCGTTCGAGACGGCGCACCGCGCCGGCGGCACGCCGTCCACCCGTCGAGCGGGCCGCGGCCCGCGCCCGGCGCCTCGACCGACGGTCGGCGAGCGAGGCGATCTCGGCGTCGGTGGCGACCATCGGGTTGCCCACGGCAGCGAGGGCGGGGAGGAAGACCGCGCTGTCGGCGCGCTGCGCCCGGGCCAGCAGCGCCAGGAGCAGCAGCAGCGCGGGTAGCCCCTTCACGAGGACGAGCCGCCAGTCCGCGCTGTCGACGAGCAGCGGGGAGTTCCACAGGAAGTGCAGGCTCCACGCGGCGACGAACCCACCGATCACGGCGAGCGCCCGGGCGGCCCAGGGCCACTGCGGCCGGGTCAGGGCGTAGCCGAGCCCCAACCCGAACAGGCCGGTGTACACCGCGTGGCTCCAGAGCCCGCTGATGATCCCCCGTAGCACGAACATCTGCGCGATCGCCGACCACGGGTCCTGGCCGGCGGCCATGACGTTCGCCGTGTAGACGACGTCCTCGACCACCTGGAAGCCCAGGCCGACGACGGCGCCGAGGATGAACCCGTCGACGGGTGAGCGCATCCGCCGGCCGGCGAGCAGGGTGCACACGACGACGCCGAGGCCCTTGAGGAGCTCCTCGTCGGTCGGTCCCGCGATCGCCGCGCCCCACTGGGCGGTGAAGGCGACGCCCTCCGACGTGGTCAGGATCGACTGCACGGCGGCGTTGGCCGACAGGGCGAGCCCGGTCGCGACGAGGCCGCCCCACGCCCCGGCGATGGTGATGAGCCACCAGGGCTCCCGCTCGAAGTAGTCGACCGTGAGGATCGCGGCGAGCAGCGGCAGCGCGTACAGAGCCCAGACGAGGAGCGTTACGGGGCCCGCTTGCGGTTCGTTCTGCACCAGCCGCTCCAGCACGAGGCTGGTCTGGGGGACCGCCACGATGCCGAGCACCAGGACCGCCAGCAGGATCGGCTGCCGGCTCGCGTACCACTCGGGGAGCTCCGCGAGCCGCCCGGTGGGCAGGCCGGCCGCAGGGGCGGGAGTTCCACCGGCCGGACCGCCGACGGCCGCGCTCACGAGCCGGTCCCGCGTCGGAGCCGCAACCCGGTGATCATCGACAGGATGTCGTCGGAGACCTGGCTGAACGTCGTCGACGGCGCCAGGGCTTGCACGAGCGCGACGCCGTCCGACCCCGTGACCAGGGCGATCGCTCCGGTGGTGCCGGGGCCGGCGAACGGCTGCAGGTACCCAGGGTCGCCACTGGGGGTGGTGAACTGACGGACGCCGCCGAGGGAGCGGGCGTCCGGCACCACCTGACGCGTCTGCGCGGCGAGCGCCGAGAGGCCCTCCTGAGCCGTCGGTGGTGTCCCGGGCTGCCACCGCACGATGAGCTGCGCGCCGCCGCGGGTGAGCAGCACGGCGTTCGCCTGCTGCTCCTGCACCGTCCAGCCGGCGGCGGGCAGGACGACCGCGGAGCCGGCGGTCACGGAGCCGGGCGGCGTCACCCGGCGCGCCTCGAGGGCCGCGGCGACCGGTGTCAGCAGGGCGGCCCCGAGACCCACCACCAGGATGATCACCGCCGCGACCGCGCTCTGGCGCATCGTCAACGGAAGCGGCCCGCCGGGCAGGGGTGCCGGACGCGGCGGACGTGACGGAACGGCCATCGGCGAAGGCGCTTCCGTCACCCTCTCAACGCTAACGTCAGGGTGTGGTCATGGCCTGATCAGCCGACGACCTCCCGCCCTGCGCCCTTGCGCTCCACGTAGGCCTGGACCACCGCGCCGAGCTCCGGTGCCGGCGCAGTGAACTCCAGTCCGACCTCGTGCCGGTACACAGGATCGGCGAACCGGGTCACGACCCCGGTGGAGGCGAGCCGGCGGCCGTCGAGCTCGAACTCGATCTCTGCGACCTGGCCGGGCTCGAGGGCGGCCGCGGCCTCGGCGCCGACACAGCGCAGACCCCCCTCGCTGACGTCGCGCAGCTGCGCCTCGAACGTGCGTCCCCCGAGCCGGATCCACGCGCGTCCCTCGGCGTCGACCCGCTGGCTGCGCCGCCGGTCCAGCCGCTCGTTCAGGGCGGCCATGTCCTCGACTCGGGCGATGGCGCCGGTCACGCAACGGTCGAGGTCCTCGACGAGCCGGTGCTGCTCACCGGCGACCTCCGCGAGCACACCGGTCGCCTCGTCGAGGTCCTTGATGCCACTGGTCATGGTCGTGATCGTCGCCGACACCGCCGCGGCGTCGCGCTCGAGCGAGACGATGGTGCTCGAGATCTCGTCAGTGGACCGCGCCGTCGTCATCGCCAGGTTCTTGACCTCGTCGGCGACGACGCTGAAGCCGCGGCCCGCCTGTCCCGCCCGGGCAGCCTCGATCGTCGCGTTGAGCGCGAGGAGCTTGGTCTGGTCGGCGACACCGGCGATCAGCTGCGCCATCGACGCGACGCGCTGCAAGCTGCGGCCGAGCTCGGTGACGACGCGGTCGGCCTGCGCGGCGTGCTCCACCACCGCCCGGGTCACGCTGTCGGCGCTCGTGACCCGCACGGCGATGGTCCCGGCGGCCTCGCGGACCGCCTCGACCTGCCCGACGACGTCGCGGAGCCCGCCGGCCACCACCGCGGCCGTCTCGTCGACGACGCCCTGCGCGCGAGCCCGCACCTGCTGCTCGGCCTGCCGCTGGGAGGCGGCGCCGCGGCGCATCTGCTCCTCGCCCTCTCGCCGCGACCGCTCGAGGTCCGCCGCCTGGCGGGCAAGCTCCTCCCGAGCCTCGTCGAGGGCGCGGCCGACGTCGCCGAGCTCGTCCCGCCCGTCGGGAACGGGACGCCGCTGGAGGCTGCCGCGCGCGATCGCGGTGACCGCGGCGAGGGTGAGGCGGACGTCGTGCCGGGCACGCCAGCGCAGCGCCGCGGCGATCCACCCGCCGAGCAGCGTTGCGACCATGGTGACCGCGAGCGTGAGGTTGCGGTCGATGGCCAGGTGCCCGGCCCGTGCGGCCAGCAGGTCGTCGAGCAGGTCCGCCTCGGGCCCCACCGAGGTCAGCGCCGCGCGGGCGACGTCCGTGGAGTCGGCTGCCGCGGGATGGTCGAGAGTCGAGGTGAGGCGGGTCGAGAGACGGTTCGCGGCCGTCGTGACGACGACCGCCGGGGCCGTCCGGCGGCCGACGTCGGGCAACACGGTGTGCTCGATCGCCGTCGTGACGTCGTTCCGGATGGCGGCGGCGGCGCCGGAGATGGTCTCCGCCTGGACGGCCTGCGCCGCGCCGAGCTCGACCCGCTCGGCGCCAGCCGGCGGCGCGGCGGCGCGAGCGGCCGCGAGCAGCGCCGTGGGAAGCTGCACCACCTGCAGGTCCACGACGGAGAACGCGTCGGGATCGGGGTCGACGACGAGGTGCGACGCGGAGCCGACCCGGGTGACCACCCCCACCAGGGCCGCCGCTGTCGCGGCGCGCCCCGTTGGCGTGCCGGCGTCCGGGCGGCCCGCGGAGGCCGAAGCGGCGGCGAGGGGCTCCTCGAGGCCCAGTTCGGGATGCGCAGCGGAGGTGGCGCGTAGGGCGGACAGATCCGCGCCCTCCCCCGCGACGGTCTTCGCCAGCGCTGTCAGCGCCGGCCGGAGCACCTCGACGCCGGCACGCTCGGCCCTGGTGGCGGCGATCCCGCTGCCGGCAACCGCCACCGACGACCACGTCGCGTACGCCGCGGGCACGAGCAGCACGGCGAGGAGCACCCCGAGACGGGCATTGGTGCGCAACCGGTCCGTCAGGAGGACCGCGGGCCGGAGCAGGCCCGGTGGTCTCCCCGTCTCGACAGTGGTCATGAGGACTGGTGTCGGCAGCCCTGCTCGGGCAGTGGAACCTCCGCAGCCGCAGCGTCACCCGTTCGGGCGCCGCCCAACCGGACGCCGGCGATCAGCGGGGCAGCGTCGCGGCGTGATCGGGCACCTGCCGGAACAGCTCGCGGGGAGGACGCTCGTAGCTCACCGCCGGCGGTCTGGGGGGCAGCGCGATGCCGGGCCCGCGGACGGGCTCGTAGGGCACCGACGAGAGCAGGTGGGCGATCATGTTGAGGCGGCCGGCCCGCTTGTCTTCCGCCTCGACCACCCACCACGGGGCCTCGTCGATGTCGGTGTGGACGAACATCTCGTCCTTGGCCTGGGAGAACTCCACCCACTTCTCGCGCGTCCGCAGGTCGTTCTCCGAGAACTTCCACGCCGTCAAAGGGTCCTTCAACCGAGCCCGGAACCGGCGCTCCTGCTCCTCGTCGCTGACCGAGAACCAGTACTTGCGCAGCAGCACCCCGTCCTCGACGAGCATCCGCTCGAAGGTGGGGCACTGACGCAGGAACCGGCGGTACTGCGGCGGCGAGCAGTACCCCATGACGCGCTCGACGCCGGCGCGGTTGTACCAGGACCGGTCGAACAGGACGATCTCGCCGGCGGCTGGCAGCTCCTCGATGTATCGCTGGAAGTACCACTGGGTCCGCTGCCGCTCGGTGGGCGCCGGCAGGGCGACGATGCGCGCCACCCTGGGGTTGAGGTACTCCGTCACTCGCTTGATCGCGCCGCCCTTTCCGGCGGCGTCCCGGCCCTCGAAGAGGACGACGAGGCGCTGCCCGGTGGCTGTGACCCACTGCTGGAGAGCGACGAGCTCGCCCTGCAGGCGCAGGAGCTCGGCCTCGTAGAGCTTGCGCGGTACCCGGCCGGCCTTCGCCTCACCTCTGTCCGACATCACAGGCTGATCTCCTCCATGGACGTGGTGACCTCGGCGAGGACGTCCGGCAGCGGCTCGCGGCCGAGGCCGGGGCCGCTGGGAACGTCCAGGTGGCCGTCCGCCAGCATGAACGGCTCGGTGACGTCCCGCCGGTAGTACCTGCCGGACGCCGACGTGTCGCCGGGGAGCACGAAGCCCGGCAGCGCGGCGAGGGCGACGTTCGCGGCCCGACCGAGACCGGTCTCGAGCATCCCGCCGCACCACACCGGCACGCCGTGGGCCACGGCGACGTCGTGCACCCGGCGCGCTTCCAGGTAGCCGCCGACACGGCCGGCCTTGATGTTGACGACCGAGCAGGCGCCCAGCGCGATCGCGTCCGCCGCGGCCCGGGCCGACGTGATCGATTCGTCGAGACAGATCGGCGTCCGCAGCTGCCGGGCGAGCTCGGCGTGCCCTCGGACGTCGTCCTCGGCGAGCGGCTGCTCGATGAGCAGCAACTCGAACGCGTCGAGCCTCGCCAGGTGCCGCGCGTCGGAGAGTCGGTAGGCGGTGTTCGCGTCGACCTGCAGCAGGACGTCGCCGAACCGCTCGCGCACGGCTCGGACCGGCTCGACGTCCCAGCCGGGCTCGATCTTGAGCTTGATCCGCAGGTAGCCGTCGGCGAGGTAGCCGTCGACGGCGTCCAGCAGCTCGGCGATCGTGGGGTGGATCCCGACGCTCACGCCGGCGGGCACCCGGCCGGCGACCGCTCCGAGGTAGCCGCCGAAGGACAGGCCGCTCGCGCGCAGCTCGGCGTCCAGGACCGCCATCTCCAGTGCGCCCTTGGCCATCGGGTGCCCCTTGACGCCGGCGAGCAGCGGGCCGATCCGCGCCGCGGTGAGCTCGGCGCCGTCGTGCTGGGCCGCCGCGACCCGGGGCAGCAGGTGGTCTCGCAGGACCTGCTGAGCGCCGTCGGCGTACTCGGCCGAGTAACTGGGCTCGGCGTCGGCGACGCATTCACCCCAACCCGTGGCGTCCGCCGTGTCGACCCGGACCAGCAGGACGTCGCGGGCCGTCGAGGTACCGAACGAGGTTCGGAACGGCGATACCAGGGGCAGTCGGAGCCTGCGCAGCTCGACCCTCTCCAGCCTCATCCCGTCACCCTAGACACTGCTCAGGGGCCGGCGAGGCGCTCCGCCGAACGCCCGACCGCCCGGCCCCCTTCGGCAGGGACCGGGCGGTCGTTCGGTGGACGTGCTCGCCTCCTACTCCCTGGGCTCTCGCCATTCGGTGGAGGTGCTGACCTCCTGCTCGCACCCGGCTCGGCCATCATTGATCGTTTCTGGCGCCTCGTCACCGCATCACGCCAAGGCCAGGCCGCGCGGGTCACGCCAGCGGGGTCAGACCGCCCATCACGCCGAGCCGCCCGTGGGTCCACCACATCAGCCAACCCGCAGCGATGGCGATCGGGATCGCGGCGAACACGAGCGCCGGCACGCTGACGGCGGCCGGGTCGACGATCCCGCTGGCGCCAGTGCCGTTGAAGGCCGCGTGGAACAGCGCCACGATGATCAGGCTGCCCGTCCGGTTGTAGAACCACCCGAGCACGATGCGGAACGGGACGGCGAACAGCAGGAACACGCCGAAGGAGACGAGCGCCGCGGTGAGCGGCAGGCTGGCCAGATACACGGGCAGATGGATGACCATGAACAGCGGCCGAGCGGATCGGCAGGGGTCAGCGCACTCCCCGGGGGCACGGACCGGGCCAGCTCGGCGGACCCCAGGCCGCGAGCACGAGCGCGAGAACGGCATCGGCCTCGCGAGGATCGACCCGTCGCAGGGCACCGCCGACGCGGCGCAAAGTCCCGCCGACGATGCCATCTGGGCACGCTAGCCCGCCGCGACACCGATGCCTCACACCTGGGCCAGGATCGCGCCTCGTACCCGGGTGTGGTGTGCCCACTGACGCCCCCGCCCGTACGGCCGCTCCGAGCCCGCCAGCAAGCAGCTGCGGAGCCGGCTCGCGGCGTGGCCAGTCTCGTCAAGGTCCGCCCGATGACGATCGGCTCCGCGCAGAGGCGGCGGACCAACGACCGAGAGGCCCACCTCCCGAACGAGGAAGTGGGCCTCTCACCTGCAGGTTCGCAGTGGAGGTGCTTGCCGCCTACTCGCACCCTGATCGTCAGCTGCCCACACTCATACTCGGATGACGGCGAGGCCGGCGGTGCCTTCAAGCGCGGTGAAGTCGTCATCCTGGGTGACCACGGGTAGCCCATGACGCACCGCGGATGCAGCAATCCACAGGTCGTTGACGTTCACGCGACGCCCGGCCTCCGCCAGCTCCACTCGCATCTGCGCCCACACCAGGGCGCTGCCTGCGTCCACGTCCAGAACCTGAATGTCACTCAGGGCGTCGAGCGTGGCCAACCTCCGAGCACGCGTCCGCGTATCCCTCGCCGCCAGCACGCCGGCCTGGAGCTCCGCGAGCGTGATCACCGAGATCGCCGACTCATCAGGCAACAGCTCCTCATGCAAGCTCCGGCCGTTCTCGGCGGCGATGAAGACGCTGGTGTCCAAGACACCTCGCTCGCTCACCGCAATGGATCGAGGTCGTCTGTGGTGTCACCAGCAAGGTCTGCGAGATCATGGCGCAGTTGAGGGTCGGCCTGCGTCATCCGCAGCCGCCGGATCAGCTCGACCCGGGGCAGCCAGCGCCGGCGGACCGTCTGAAGCGGCACCAGACGGGCCACACCTCGACCGTTCACAGTGATCACGACGTCCTCCCCCGCTTGGACACGATTCAACACACCAGCGGTGTCGTTGCGCAGATCCCGGGAGGCGACCTCAGACATGCTACGACTGTAGCACGGCGTCGCAGCGCGAGCGGACGCGTCTCGCACTCCTCTACGTGGCGAACGCCCAAGCCGGTGGCTTGGGCGTTCGCATCGATCTTCAGTGGAGGTGGCGGGAATCGAACCCGCGTCCGCCAGAGTGGAACCAGGACTTCTCCGGGCGCAGTCTGCTGCGGCGTTTCTCAGCCCCGGCGATCACGCAGACGAGTCGCCGAGCCGGGCTCAGTCACTGTTCATGTCGCGTCGAGCCCCGTGACCGGACCCTCAGCCAGTGGCCCTCTAGTCGACGCCAGCGACCGGGCCGAGGGCAGGCCCGGGCTGACGGAGTTTCACACTCGCTCAGGCGGCGAGGGCGAACTCGGTGCGCGGTGTATTGGCACCTATTGGTTTGCGACGGTGGTTGACGAGATCACGTCGCCTCCTCGGCCCGCTTCCCCTGGATCAACGTCCGACGTCGAAACCTGTCACCCCCTCGGGTGGAGCCTCGCAGCCGACGGCCCCGGGCCAGGGCCCGCAACCGCGGTCGATCCTAGCCGATCGCACCCGGCCGGGCTTGACCCGGATGGCGCGCGGTCCGCAACGAGGAGATCAACGAGCCCCCCGTCCGGCCTGTTCCCGTTCGGCTGCGAGCGGCCTAGTCTCGCAGGCACGCGCCCCCACCGGCCCGGGCGGGGCAGCACCGGCTCGACGAGGAGGTCCGCCATGTTCGTCCAGGTCATTCGGGGAAGGGTGGCCGACCCGGAGCACCTGCACGCCGCGATGGAACGGTGGATGCGCGATCTCGCACCCGGCGCCTCCGGCTGGCTCGGATCGACGGGAGGGGTCACGGAGGACGGCCGATTCGTCGCGCTCGCCCGGTTCGAGTCCGCGGACGCCGCCCGGCGCAACAGCGACCGACCCGAACAGGACGCCTGGTGGTCCGACGTCTCGACGGCGTTCAGCGGCGACGTCACGTTCGAGGACAGCGAGAACGTCGTGACCGACGTGATCGGCGACCCGGACAGCGCCGGCTTCGTGCAGGTCATGCGCGGTCGTGCGACCGACCCCGGGCGGGCCCGCGAGATCATGGACGCGACCTCGGAGCAGGTGCGGGACTTCCGCCCGGAGATCCTCGGCACCCTCAACGTCCAACAGGACGGCGGTGACTTCACGATGGCGATCTACTTCACCTCCGAGCAGGAGGCGCGCGAGGGCGAGCGCAAGGAACCGCCGCCCGAGCTCCGGGCGCAGATGGAGGAGCTCAACAGCCTCGGCGCGGGCGAGATGGAGTTCCTCGACCTGAAGAACCCCTGGCTGTACTCGCCGCGCTGAGGTAGCCCGGACCCTGCGCCGGGGCACTCGCGGCGGGCTCAGCGGTCGGCGCGCAGGCTGATGGCGCGCTCGGCCTCCCGGCGGTCCTGGCGCTCGCGCAGCGCCTGACGCTTGTCGTAGTTCTTCTTGCCGCGCGCGACGCCGATCTCCACCTTGACCCTGCCGTCCTTGAAGTACATCGACAGCGGGACGATCGTCATGCCCTTCTCGCGGGTCTCGGCGGCGATCTTCTCGATCTCATCCCTGTGCAGCAGGAGCTTGCGCTTGCGCCGGGTCTCGTGGTTCGTCCACGTGCCCTGGCTGTACTCGGGGATGTGCGCGCGCTCCAGCCACAGCTCGCCGTCGTCCGACACGCTGGCGAAGGCCTCGGCGAGCGAGGCGCGGCCGGCGCGCAGGGCCTTCACCTCCGTGCCCATGAGGACGATCCCGGCCTCGTAGACGTCGTCGATGTGGTAGTCGTAACGCGCCCGCCGGTTCGATGCGATGACCTGGCGACCGCGCTCCCTGGGCACGCCGTCCCTCCTTCATCGACGCCGACGACGGACGATCCAGCCTACGTCAGAGCCAGCTCACCGGATTGACGTAGGAGCCGTTGACGAGCACCTCGAAGTGCAGGTGGCAGCCGGTGGACAGGCCCGTGGTGCCCGAGTAGCCGATGAGCTGCCCCCGGGCGACGTGGCCGCCGCCGGCGACGATCGAGGTGAGGTGGTTGTACGTCGTCGCGAGGTCGACTCCGTGCACCATGCCGTGGTCGACGACGATCCGGTTGCCGTAGCCGCCGGCCCAGCCCGCGCTGAGCACGACGCCCGGTGCCGCCGCGCGGACGGGGGTGCCGCAGGAGACCCCGAAGTCGGTGCCGCTGTGCAGCCGCCAGATGTGCAGGATCGGGTGATAGCGCAGACCGAAGCCGGAGGTGATGGGCCCGCTGGCCGGGTAGGACAGGTACCCCGACGAGCTCCCGGACGCGGCGCCGGCCGCGCCCGTGGTGTTGTGTAGCCGACGCAGCGCCGCGGCCCGGGCGCGGAGCATCGCCTGCAGCTTGGACTGCTCGCTCTGGAGGGCGGCGAGCCGCGCACGCTCGGCGGCGACCTTCGACCGCGCGACCCGCAGTGCCGTCTGCTCCTGGCCGAGCAGGGCTGCCGTTCTGGCCTGGGCAGCGGCGGCCGCCTGTTGCGCGGCTCGGCGCGCGACGACGGCCGCCGCGGACTGCTGCTTGAGATCGGCCACCTGAGTGGCGATCGCCTGCACCTTCGTCGTCCGCGCGCGCAGGTCGGCCTGCTGGACGGCGAGCTCGTCCATCGCGTTCCCCTGGGAACGGAGGGCCACGCCGGCGAGGGCG
>Ga0081540_1004371_pt1 | contig 10805 bp, 8 predicted proteins | sample TabmetS2T1R1_FD_71024 | JGI IMG/M metagenome (GOLD analysis project Ga0081540, IMG submission 71024) | Tabebuia heterophylla rhizosphere microbial communities from the University of Puerto Rico - S2T1R1 | ecosystem: Host-associated > Plants > Roots > Rhizosphere ... | reverse complement strand
CCGTCGAGGAAGATCTTGCCTGCCCATGCGTCGCCGTCCAGTAGTCCCACGGAGACCTCCTCGTTCCGATGGCTGGTTCGGGCCCGAACGTCGTGGCGAACGGTAAGCCCTCGCTCCGGCTCGTGCGAGACTGGCCTTCCGCTGGGCGGAAGGAGATCCGTGGCCGGCAACACCAGCGCACCGGGTACCACGGTGGCGTCGCGGGTGCTGGCCCTCCTCGGCGCCTTCGACGCCGAGCATCGCTCGCTTCCGCTCAGCGAGCTGGCCCGGCGCGCGGGGCTGGCGACCCCGACGGCGCACCGTCTCGCGGCCGAGCTCGTCGCGGCAGGCTTCCTCGTGCGCGCCCCCGGCGGGGAGTACGTCGTCGGTCGCCGGGTGTGGGACATCGGCCTGCTCGCCCCCGTGCAGTCCGAACTGCGCCAGGTGGCCTCGCCGTTCCTGCACGACCTCTACGGCGCAACGCTGGCCACCGTGCACCTCGCCGTCCGGGACGGGATGCGCGCGCTCTACGTCGACCGCCTCTCCGGGTCGGCGTCGGTGCCCGTGGTGAGCCAGGTCGGCTCGCGGCTGCCGCTGCACGCGACCGGGGTCGGCAAGGTGCTGCTGGCTCACGCCCCCCGCGACGTGCAGGAGCGCGTGCTCGCCGAGCTGACCCGGATCACGCCCTACACGGTGACGCAGCCGGGGCTGGTGCGCGAGCAACTGCGCCGCGTGCACAGGGACGGCTTCGCTCAGACGGTGGAGGAGATGAGCCTGGGCGCCTGTTCCGTGGCCGTTCCCGTGAGCACGAGGGCCGGCGTCGTCGTCGCCGCGCTCGGCATCGTCGTCCCGCGGATCGGGCGCGACCGACCGCGCCTGCTGTCAGCGCTGCAGGTCGCCGCCCGTGGCATCGGCCGCAGCGTCGACCCGTGAGCCGGGGCTGTTGAGACCGCGGTGATCATGCAAACCGTGTCGATCATGTGACGACTCGGTCACGTGATCGACATGAATTGCATGATCAGCGGGAATTGCATGATCACCGCAAAGGGGGGCAGGCTCGGGGGCATGACGGCGGATCCGGGGGACCCGACGGACCCGGCGGACCCGGCGAGCCTGCGGTCGGCGGATCCGGCGAGCCTGCGGCGGGAGGACTTCCCGGTCCTGCGCCCTGTTCCGTTGCGCTGGAACGACGACGACACCTACGGCCACGTCAACAACGCGGTGCACTATCTGCTCTTCGACACCGCGGTCAACGGCTGGCTGCTCGAGGCCACCGGAACCGACATCCGCCGGTTGCCGGCCATCGGAATCGTTGCCGAGACCGGCTGCCGCTATCTCGCCGAGCTGCGATTCCCGCAGGCCGTGTGGTGTGGGCTCGCCCTCGAACGGCTGGGGCGCTCCAGCGTCACCTACCGGCTGGCCCTCTTTGCCGAGCGCGCCGAGGAGCCGGCCGCCGTCGGCCGCTTCGTCCACGTCTACGTCGACGCCGCCTCCCGTCGTCCGGTCCCCGTCCCCGCCCCGGTACGCGCCGCGCTCGTCGAGCTCGACCCTTCCTTGGACGGCGCCCGATGACCGAGCACGAAACGATCTTCACCTACGGCGCACCCCAGCTGAAGATCGGCGCGGGCGCAGCGGACGAGGTCGGATACGACCTGCATGACCACGGCGTTCGCCGGGCGTTGGTGCTGACCGACCGGGGGGTCGCCGCGACCGGCGCACCGACACGCGTCGCCGGCGTGCTGCGCACCGCCGGAGTCGAGGCCGACGTGTTCGACGGCGTCCGGGTCGAGCCCACCGACGCCTCGATGCGCCAGGCCGTGGACGCCGCCCGTGACGGCGGGCCCTGGGACGGCTTCGTGGCCGTCGGTGGTGGCTCGACGATCGACACCGCCAAGGTCGTCAATCTCCTGAGCACGAACGACGGCGACCTGCTGGACTACGTCAACCGGCCGATCGGCGGCGGTCGAGCGCCGGCCCGACCGCTCAAGCCGCTCGTCGCGGTGCCTACGACCACCGGTACGGGCTCGGAAAGCACGACGATCGCGGTCCTCGATGTCCTCGCCGCCAAGGTCAAGACCGGCATCAGCCACCCCCGGCTGCGGCCCACACTGGCGGTCGTCGACCCGCTGCTCACGCTCACGCAGCCGCCGCTGGTCACGGCGTCCTCCGGGCTCGACGTGCTGTGCCATGCGCTCGAGAGCTGGACGGCCAAGCCGTACACCGCCTACGAACGCAAGCGCCCCGACCAGCGCGTGCCGTACTGCGGCGCCAACCCGGTCTCCGACCTGTGGTCCGAGCATGCCCTCGGACTGCTCGCCCGGGCGCTGCGCCGCGCCGTCGCCGATGGGGAGGACGTGCAGGCGCGTACCGACCTGGCGATGGCCGCCACCTTCGCCGGCATGGGATTCGGCAACGCCGGCGTCCACATCCCGCACGCCAACGCCTATCCGATCGCCGGGCGCGTCCGGGGGTTCCGGCCCCCGGGCTACCCCCAGGAGGAGCCACTCGTCCCGCACGGCATGGCCGTCGCGCTCACGGCGCCCGAGTCGTTCCGCTTCACGTTCGAGGCCGACCCCGCCCGACACCTGCGCGCCGCGGTGCTCCTCGCCGCCGCGGAGCAGTCCCCGGACGTCGACCGCTCCGACGACGACCCCTCGGACGACGACCGCTCCGACGCCGACCGCGAGAGGTTGCCGGCGTCGCTGATCGCCCTGATGCGGGACGTCGGCCTGCCGAACGGCCTGGCTGCCGTGGGTTACACGCAGGGGGACGTCGAGGACCTCGTCCCCGGCGCTTGGCAGCAGCAGCGGCTGCTGACGACAGCCCCGTTGCCCGTCACCGAGGAGGACCTGGCGCGGATCCTGGCGCGCTCGCTCAACCTGTGGTGACCGCCCGACCGGCGGGGACTATTGCTTCGACAGGGCCGCCGACGACGCCACGGCCGACCGGCTCGTCGACCGTGCCGAGCGGTACTGCGTCGTGGCGCAAACGCTGATGTCGCCGCCACCGATCACGGTGTGGCGCGGGCCATCCGGCGGGTGACATTCGCCGCTCAGCCTTGCGTCGCGGGCCCGGCCCTGGAGGAATGCCAGGATGCGCCTCGTCCTGAATCGTGCCGTGTGGCCGCCTGCGGCGCGCGCCCGGTTCGCGTTCGGTGTCGCATTGGTCGGCGCCGTCCTGGGCTGTGCGCCGGGGGCAACGGCCGAAGCCACGGCGTCGACACCGCCGTCCCAGGGCACTCCGCTCCCAGCTGCGTCGGCGTCGTCCGCGAACGGATCAGGCCCGCAGGGGCCCTCGGCGTCCGCTGCCATCCGGCCGTCCCGACCCGGCGCGTCCTCGCGTCGGACGACCTCGGTGACCGCCCGCGCGACCGTCCGCAAGGCTCCTCCGCGACGCCGACCACCTCGCGTTGTCCTCCCCCCGGCGGACGGTCGCTTCGACTACCAGCTCGGTGGTGCCTACCCGCCGCCGGCCCGCACCGCCATCGTCGAGCGCGATCGGACCGTCGCGCCGTTCCCGGGCAGCTACGGCATCTGCTATGTGAACGCGTTCCAGACCCAGCCCGAGGACCTGTGGTGGTGGGAGGCCCACCATCCCCGTGTGCTGCTGGCCGGAGCGGACGGCTACGTCGAGGACCCGGACTGGCCGGGCGAAGTCCTCTTCGACACGTCGACGCGAGCCAAACGCGCGGAGCTTCTCAGCGTGATCGGGCCGTGGATCGACGGCTGCGCCACGCGCGGGTACCGGGCCGTCGAACCCGACAACCTCGACTCGTTCACCCGCTCCGAAGGCCGCCTGACCGCGGGTACGAACACAGCTTTCGCCGCGTTGTTGGTGGCCCACGCCGACGCCCGGGGGCTCGCCGTCGCGCAGAAGAACACCGCCGAGCTCGCATCCACGCTTCACACGATCGGATTCGACGTCGCGGTGGCCGAGGAATGTCAGGTGTACCGCGAGTGTGACGCCTACACCGCCGTCTACGGGCTCCACGTTCTGGAGGTCGAGTACACCGACAACGGGCTCGACGCCTTCACCGCCGCGTGCCAGGCCCGTCGGGGGCGGATCTCGATCGTGCTCCGCGACCGTGACCTCGTGGCCGCCGGGGACCCCGGCTATGCCTACAGCTCCTGCTGAAGGCGTGTGCTGGGCGTGGCCGCCCCGTCACGTGATCCACCGGAATTGCATGATCAGCGGGAATTGCATGATCAGCGGGAAACGGGCATCAGCATCACGGGAACCTGGGCCTCCGTCACGGTGCGTCGAACCGTGCGTGCCCGGTCCGCCTCCAGGTGCTGGGACCAGCCCAGGACGATGAGGTCCACGTGCTGCTGTGCGGCCACCGTGACCACCTGTTCGCCCGCGGCACCGCTGCGCACCTCCAGCCGAACGCCGGGTTGAGGGCAGTAGCGGGCCCGGAACTCCGGCTCCCAGCAGTCCCGGGCGTGCGCCGCTTGGTCCCAGAAGTGGGGGACCGTGCGGCGGTCGTAGACGTGCAGGACGACCAGGTCGACGCCCGCGTCGGCGAGGAACTGCACGGTGGACGCGACTGCCGCCGCCGCCTCGCTGGAGCCGTCGAGGGGCAGCATCACCCGGCCGACGACGCCCTCGTGGTCGGCCGCCGCCGCATGGGGAATGACCACGACGGGCTTGGGTGAGGAACTGATGACCTGCCCGATCACTGCGTCCATCTCCGTCCCGACGGGTACCACGGCCGCGACGACGTCTGCGGCCGAGAGCTCGCGCAGGACCGCCCGTGCCTCGTGCGGAGGGTCTGTGGGCTCGAAGCTCACCCGGCGCAGCTCGGCTCCGATGAGCCGTGCGACCCCCTCGCTCGCCGTGGTCAGCGAGGGTGACGACGGTCCGACGACTGCGACGACACTGGTCATGACGCGGGCCTCCCCGATCGGCCTCTATCACCTCGATCCACATGGCCTCGCTCCATATGGCCTCGATCCATATGGCCTCGATCCACCTGGATCATGTCGGCGACGGTCTGCGCCCCGCGCCCGTCGACGTCCACCCGGAGCGGACCGTCGACCCGGACGTCGACGATGTCGGGGGTGATGTCCAGGCGCACCCGGCGGCCGAGGCAGCGGAAACGCACGCCGAGCCGCGGCCACGCGGTCGGCAGCGCCGGGTCGATCTCGAGCACTCCATGGCGCACCCGGACGCCGGCGAACCCGGTCAGCACGGCCTGCCAGACGCCGCCCATCGTGGCCACGTGCAGCCCGCCCGCGGTCGTCCCGTTGACGTCCTCCAGGTCCAGGAACAGCGCGATCCGCAACAGCCGGAGCGCCTCGTCGCTGCGCCCGGCCCGGGCCAGCAGGGCGGCCATGATGGCCGGGGAGAGGGAGGAACCGTGGGCCGTTCGGGGGGCGTAGAAATCGACGTTCGGGACCAGGGAGCCGGGCTCGACCTCGTCGGGCACGAGATGGTGCAGCATCAGCACGTCAGGTTGCTTGATCACCTGTGACGCCGCGATCCTGTCCTGTCCCAGCAGGACGTCGGCGGCCAGCGGTGGGTCGCCGATCTCGGCGACCAGCAGGGGCTCGAGCTCGTCGTACCCGGCGAACTGCTCGTACCGGCCCGTTGCCGGGTGGTGGCCGTCCACGAGCCGATCGGCGACGTCCCGCCAGCTCCTGGTCTCTTCGGTCGGGCCTGCGAGCGCCTCGGCGAGCTCGGCCCCCCGCCGCAGGTTCCACCGAGCCATCACGTTCGTGTACGCGTTGTCGGCGACGAACTCGTGGTACTCGTCGGGGCCGATGACGGCGTCGATGTGGGCCCGGCCGTCGCCGTCCAGCCTGCAGCGGGACGCCCAGTACCTGGCCGTCTCGATGAGCAAGGCCGAACCCGGTCCGGACAGGTAGCTCGGATCCCCGGTCCAGCAGGCGTGGTGAGAGGCGGCCCAGGCGACGTCCGCCGTGATGTGCTCCTCCATGGTGCCCGTGAGGATGGGTACGACGCGGCCGCCGAGATCCCCGTACGCCGGCGTGACGTCCCGACCGTCGGCCGCCGACTCCCACGGGAATCGCGCGCCCTGGCGGCCGGACAGGCGTGCGGCGTCCCTGGCCGCGGGCAGCCGGCGCAGCCGGTACTCCAGCATGGCCCGTGCGACCTCAGGCGCCATGCTCGCGACGGCCGGCAGCACGTAGACCTCGGCGTCCCAGAACACGTGCCCGCGGTACCCCGTCCCCGAGAGCCCCCGCGCTCCGACGGCCATCTCGTCCACCCGGTCGACGTTGCTCCACAGCTGGAACAACGCGAACCGGACGGCAAGCTGGGTGGCAGGATCGGCGGGTATCGAGACGTCGACCGCCTCCCATCGGTCGGCCCAGGCCGCTCGGTGCTCGGCGAGGGTGCGGTCGACACCATCCTCCATCGTGGCGTCGAGCGCGGCCAGCGCGTTGTCGAGTCCCGGCGGCCCCGTGGTCGACGTCTGGAAGGCCGCGATCCGTTCCACCGTCCGGAGCCCGTTCTCCCGACGCTGGACCTGTGCGGCGACAGCCGCGATTCCCGGCCTCTCGGGCCCGGCGTCCGCCCCGCCTGCGGCCGTCACCCGGGCCCACGAACGGCCGGGCATCCGGCCTGCCTCCAGCTGTGCGTCCCCGGTGCCGGCGGGCGGGCGCAGCGCCGACCCCGCCGACAGCCGCTCCGCGGGCCCCTCGGCCCGCAGCACGACGATTCCGGGCGAGCTGAGGGAGGCGAAGCGGAGGGTCCGCAGCGGTGGCGTGGCCGGATCCGCCGCTCGGGCCTCGCGCCAGAGGATCCCGCTGCGCAGGTCGAGGATCCGCCGGTCCTCGACCAGCGCGACGTCGGCCGACAGGCCCGTCCAGTCCGGCCCCGGCAGCAGGTGCTGATCGGGGCCGCTGCCCGTGTAGACGCCGGCGGCCAGTACCAGCGGGGTCGAGCCCGTAGGTGCTTCCTCCACCGACCCTCGGGTGGCCAGCCCGTGCGCGCCGAGGGTGAACAACGATTCCGTGACGCGGTGTCGCAGCGGGTCCCGTCCGGTGTCGGGAATCGTCCACTCGGGGTCCTCGTCGACGGCGGGGACCCGGTGCCGGCGGCGTCGCGTCAGCTGCTCGTCCAGGAGCCGGCGCAGCATCGCCGGGCCTCCACCGAGATCCCGGACGCCGGCGGCCGTGCCGTCCGACACCGGTCCGACCGACACGACGCAGGCTCTGGCGGCCTCGGGCACGAGCAGTGATGCGTCGCCGGCTGCCCCGTCGCCGGCGGCCGCGGTGAACCGATCGGCGATGACCAGGACGAGACCTGGCCCCAGACCATGCCGCTGCAGCCAGGTCATGCTCCGCGCCATGGCCTCGCGGGCGGCCAAGCGCCCGTTAGCCGCCGGGTCTGGTCCCGGCGAGGTGTGACACAGGAGCAGCCGGTCCGGTGCGCAGGACCATGAGCTCGACTGGTCGGCGGCGGAGGCGTCGCTCTCGTCGGTCATCACGACGACGCGCACGCCCGCGCGGCACAGCGCCTCCACCCGCGTCTGCAGCGGCCCTGACGCCCGCCCACCCGCGGTTGCGGCATGCCACGTGAACACCACTGCCTCGAACGTCCGGTCGAGGAGCGGTGCCACAGCTGCATCCGTCACATCCACGACCGTCCCCCGCCATCGCCGAGCCAGCAAGACGAGCAGCCACGTCTCCGAGGGGACGCTCGGCTACGCCGTCCCGGCCCCGGCCGCACCGGCCTCCCGCGGTCTGACCACGGCGACCGCGCAGGGCGCTTGGTGGAGGACCGCGCGGGCGACGGAGCCGAGACGCAGACCGGGGAATCCGCCTGCGCCGCGGTGGCCGACGACGAGCAGCCCGGCTACGTCCGCCTTCGCGTCGAGCACCTCCGCCGCAGGCCCCTCCGCGATCTCGGCGCGGACGTCGAGCCCGGGGTGCCGGCCGCGGGCGTGCAGCAGGGCGCCGTCCGCGGCTTCATCCGCGACGTCCGCACCGAGCCGGACCTCGCGAGGCTCGTTGCCGTACTCCTCCTTCCACTCCCCGCGCGAGACCTTGATCTCTGCCGGGACGAGCCGATAGGCGGTGACGACGACGAGGGGGGCGTCCCCGGACGCGGCGGCGTCGGCCGCGAACTCGACCTGGGGCTCGCTGCCCGGCCAACGATCCACGGCGACCACGACTGCGCGGTTCGGGCCGGGCATGCCGTGGAACCCCCGCACCACGATGACCGGGCACTCGGCGTGCGACGCGACGGTGAACGCGACCGACCCGAGCAGCGCGGACCGGACCTCGCCATGACCCCTCGTGCCGACGACGATCAGGTCCGCCCAGCGCGACGCCTCGACGAGCGACGCCGAAACGTTGCCCACGGAGGTGTCCTCCCGAACCTCCAGGACCTCCGGGCCGGCGGAGCCCGGGCCTTCCGGGCCGGCTGCGCCAGGGCTGTCCGCCCGGGCGCGGGCGGCCCCGCGTGCCGTGATCTGCTGAGCCGCGTCCTCCGCCGGCTGGGTGGAGAAGGAGGACAGCCGGGCACCGGCCAGGTCGACCGGATCAAGGGCGTGCAGCACCGTGAGCGGGACGGCACGGTGACGTGCTTCCGCCGCCGCCCAGTCGACGGCGTCGTCCGCCGACGCCGATCCGTCGTATCCGACGACGACACCGCGGGCCGGGTCGTCCATTCCGACCTCCTCGGGATCGAGAACCAGAACTCAGGGGTAGCTGACGACGACGCTGGGCCCCTGGACCTCGGGGGTGACGGGATCGCCGACGCCGTTGATCACGTGGTCGATGGTCCCGGCCTTGTTCAGCGAGACCGTGAGCAGGTCGTGCATCCGGACGCCCGGTGTGACCGGCACCTCGAACGCATTCGCGGAGTGCAACGACGGATTGACGTTCGTGTAGATGTAACTGCCCAACCCCCACCCCTCGTGGGTGCGCACGGAGTCGACCACCTTGTACGCGGCGAAGCCGGGCACGCCGTCGTGCGACCAGTCGGCCTGCGTCGGCGCGTCGTAGGGCATCTCGTTCTGGAACATCACGGTGCGGCCCCGCTCGCCTCTCCAGATCACCTCGTAGCGCTGGTAGTGCTCGACGAAGAGCCCGGTGGCGAGGACGTCGTCCCCCTTCACCACCACTCCCGTCGCCGCGGTGTTGACCGTCCAGCCGACGCCGTCGCCGTGATCGGCGCGCCAGGCCCAGATGTCGTCGAGGATCACGTGGTCGCTGTTCACCTCGAGGCTCACCGCGGCCTTCCCCACGTGTGGGCCGCCGATCCGGAAGAACACGTCCTGGACGCCGGTGGGGTCGTCCGGGCGTGCGCGACCCGCGCCCTGTCGCGTGCCCACGCGCATCAGCGCCGGCGAGCTGACCGAACCGGCGTCGAGGAGAAGGCCGGCGACGTCCACGCCGGGCACGTTGCCCACGACGATCGGCACGCTGCCGTTGACGGCGGTCAGGGTGGGGAAGCCGAGGCCGAGGACGACGGTGTCCGGGTGGTTCACCAGGATGGAGTGGTCCACCGCGTAGACCCCCGGGGTCAGGAGCAGGTTCTTCCCGCGCTCGAGCTCCTTGTTGATCTTCGAGATCTTGTCCTTCGGGCCGGCGACGTAGAAGTCGCGCAGCGGGATGGAGCGGCCCGCCGTCGGACCGCTCTGCCAGGTCGTGCCCCGCGAGTTCCGCTGGGCCCGCGGCACGAACACGGCGTAGTCGTCGCCGTCCAGGTAGAGGTAGGGCCGCTCGCGGGAGGCGGGCGTGGTGTCGAGGGTGGTGTACGGCGGTGTCGGGAAGCTCTGTGCCGGCGCCCCTTCGTCACCGGCGAAGACCTGGTTCCAGACCGCGTTGGACCAGCCGTCGAGGTTGCTGTTCCGGGTGAGGAACTGCTGTTGGCTGCCGTTGATCACCGTGCCGCCGGAGAAGGCCGAGTCGGCGATGAAGCCGCCGCTGGCGTACTGCGGGCCGGCGGAGCAGTAGTCCATCAGCGAGAGGGTCCCGCCGGTGACGCTCACCCGGCGCATGGGTGCCGCCTGGGACACCGCCCAGAAGTCGGTGCCCGCCCGACAGCCGGTCTGCCCGGTGATGTTGATCGTCAGGTTGGACAGCGAGCGCCAGAAGTTCACCAGGGCCGTGCAGTCGGTCGGCGCGCCGGGCGGGGTCGGGAAGCACTGGTTGTACACCTCGACGACGCCGTTGATGGTGACGTCGCCCGGCGACCGGCCGAGTCCCGCCACCTCCGTGTAGTAGCCGACCTGCACGCGCAGGGGCTCGTCGGCGGAGCCGTACGTGCCCGGCAGAAAGAGCAGGGCGTACCGCTGGGAGCCGAACTGGTTCGACACCTGCTGCGCGGCGACGGCGTCCACGGCCGCCTGGATCTGCGCGGTGGGCATGCCGGGGTCGAACACGAGGACGTTCTGCCCGAGCTTCGGCACACGCTCGGGCACGCCCTTCGCCGCGGCCGGCAGGGTGGCGGCCTGAGCCGTCCCGGCGGTCAGCACGGTGGCCGCGACGGCACCGACGAGCAGGATCAACGTACGGCGCTGCCTGAGCATGTGTCCTCCCCGGTGCTGGCGGCGTCCATCCGGAGGCATCTCTACTCGCCGGCCCGCCACCCGGCAACCGCTCGCCTCCGTCGTTGCCCAGCTGCCGCGGCGTTGTTCGGCGGATGCGGGGTTTCGCGCGCTGCAAAGCCGCGGTGACCGCGTAAGGCCGCACGAGCTGCGCACGGGGAGCGAGGGGGAGGATGGGCGGTCATGAGGCGTGAGCTGGTGATCGCCCGCAATCCGGAGGCCGGATCGTCGCTGCCGTTCCTGCTTCGTGTGCCGCTTCCGCGGGGCGACCTCGTGCTCAAGTCGCGGGAGATCTGGCCGCGGA
>Ga0081540_1004370_pt1 | contig 10806 bp, 6 predicted proteins | sample TabmetS2T1R1_FD_71024 | JGI IMG/M metagenome (GOLD analysis project Ga0081540, IMG submission 71024) | Tabebuia heterophylla rhizosphere microbial communities from the University of Puerto Rico - S2T1R1 | ecosystem: Host-associated > Plants > Roots > Rhizosphere ... | reverse complement strand
CCTCGCCGAACATCCGCGCGGCCTGCGCCTTGCGGTACACGGCCTCGTCGTCAGTGACGAGGATCCCGCCCTCGCCGCAGGCCATGCTCTTGCTGGACTGGAGGCTGTAGATGCCCGCGAGGCCGAGGGTGCCGGCGTTGCGGCCGCGGTAGCGCGCACCGATCGCCTGGGCCGAGTCCTCGATGAGGAGGCGTCCGCGCCGCGCGGCGATCTCCGCGATGGCCCCGAGCTCGCAGGGCACGCCGTGGAGGTGCACCGGCACGATGGCCCGCGTCCGGGGCCCGATGGCCGCCTCGACCTTCGCCGGGTCCATGCCGAACGTCCGCGGCTCGACGTCCACGAAGACCGGCACCGCACCCTGGTGGAGCACCGCCATCGCGGTCGCCACGAAGGTGAAGGCGGGGACGATGACCTCGTCGCCGGCCTGGATCCCCGCGCCCACCAGCGCCAGGTGGAGCGCCGAGGTCCCGCTGTTGGTGGCCAGGCAGTACCGCGAGCCGACGAAGGCCGCGAACTCCCGCTCCAGGCCCCGGACCTCGGGCGCGAGCTGGCCGGAGAGCACGCCCCGGTCCAGGACGGCGAGGACCGCGCGCCGCTCGTCCTCGCCGAGCACCGGCCAGCGCACGTGCGCGCCCACCGGGATGGCCGGGGCGCCGCCGTGGATCGCCAGCCGCTGCACGCTAGACCGCGGCGCGAACGCTGAGGCGGGCCACCTTCTCCACCCACTCCTGGAGGAGGGCGTTCTGCTTGAACAGGTCGTTCACCGCGCGCTCGCCCTCCCGGTGGTAGGGGGCCTTGAAGAACAGCGAGAACTGCCGCTGGATGCCGCGCTCGCCGCAGCGCTGGGCCACGTCCATCAGCCGCACCAGGTCGATGACCAGCGGGGCAGCGAGGATCGAGTCCTTGCAGAGGAAGTTGATCTTGATCTGCATCCGCTCGCCGAGGAACCCGAGGACGTCGATGTTGTCCCAGGCCTCCTTCTCGTCTCCGCGCGGGCGGTAATAGTTGATGTGCACCTGGTGGTCGGCGACCTCGTAGCCGAGGATCTCGTCGAGCACCGAGAGCTTGCTGGCGACCTTCGTCTTGTTGCTCTCCGGATCGTCCAGCACCCGGCCGTCGTTGTTGCCGAGGATGTTGGTGGAGAACCAGCCCTCGATCTTGAGCTGCCGCACGAGGAATGCCGGGGCGAGCGCGGTCTTCAGCAGCGTCTGCCCGGTCTTGCCGTCCTCGCCGGCGATGGGGATGCCCGAGCTCTCGGCCAGCGCCTCGAGCGCCGGGACCTTGGTGAGGCTGGGGGTGAAGTTGACGTGCCCCGCCCCGAGCTTGCAGGCCAGGTAGAGGTACTTCATCGCCGGGCTGATCCGCTCGTCGTTCCGGGTCAGGCCCTGCTCGAACGCCGCGACGGTGCGGTGGACGTCGGCCACCTCGGTGTGCCGCTCGGTGGAGCCGAGGTTGACGATGATCAGGCGGTCGAGCTTGTTGGCCGCCTTGAACTCCTTCACGTTCCGGCCGAGGAGCTCGAGCTCCTCGCGGTGTCCCTTGGCGACGACGACGTTGTTGGCGCCCTCGGTGCCGAGGAACTTCGGCGACACCACGCCCGGCCACGGCTTGATGGCCTTCAGCTCGGGCTCGACCTTGCGGAGGAGGTGCTCGGGGACGATGCGCTCACGCAGCGCAGCCTCGAAGATGTTCGCCTCCCGGATGTCCCAGCCACCGAAGACCAGGCCGTCCAGGGGGGCGAAGCCGAGGGTCTGGGGCAGACCCGCGGTCTCCGTGACCATGCCGATGCGCGGAGTCAACCCTCGCTTCATCAGGGCGACGCCTGCCATCACCGTACTGGCCACGGCTCCACCCGCGCCGACGAAGCAAACTCCCAAACGGCTCATGCACGCTCCCAGGGGATCAATGTCGCATATTTTACGAGGATGTCCCGCTTAGAATTCTCCACGACTCTCGGGAACTTCTGCTGCGGGCTCCTCCGGCCAATGTCTTCCATGAAGCGCCGGGCACCGCCCGGGGCCAGCGCGAACAGGGCCGGGGGCAGGATGGCGACGTCCGCCGTCCGGTGCTCCCGGTAGACCCGGTTCTGCGCGCACAGGCTCTCGTCGAACGCCCGGGCGAAGCTCCGGGGGTCGGCGGGAGGCTGGTCGAACTCGACGAAGATCTGGTACCGGCCCTTCCCGGTCCCACCGACACCGACCTCTGCCCCGGCGGAGAACTCCACCACCGAGCATGAGGCCGCTCGCACCGCGGCATCCATGGCGCGCTCGATCTCCACGAACGAGGTCAGCTCCTGGGTGAGGGAGAGCACTCCCGAGGTCCGGCCCACGAACTCCAGCCGGTGCGGAAAGACGCTCTGGAATTGCACGAGGTCACCGATGAGATACCCGGAGAGCCCCGAGGAGGTTGTGACCGCAATCGAGTAATCCACTCCGGGCTCCACCTCCCAGAGCGGGAGGCGCCGTGCGTCCGGCTTGCCGTGGTCGGCCGCGGGGACGAACTCGAAGAACACGCCGCGGTCGGGGACCACCAGCATGCCGGGCTCGCCGACGCGGTCGGTCACCGCGAAGATGCCGCCCTCGGTGGCGTTGTAGTTGTCCATCACGACCATCGGTCGCCCAACTCTCTTCTCGATGACAGGGCGGTACGGCTCGGCGTTGATCCCTCCGCCGAAGAGCACCTCGAGATTCGGCCACAGCTCCGCGACCGTGCTCGCCGGACGGCCCCTGGCAGCGGCGGCGCGGAGCAGCTTGTCGAAGAACACCGAGAACCAGCAGGTGGTGCCGGACATCGCCCGGACGTCGAAGTCCAGGTACGCGGCGGCCATCCTCTCGAGCTTCTGGTCGTAATCGGGGATGTCCCGCAGGTCGGCCCTGGGCAACACACTATCGCGGATGGGCCACGGAACGTGCCGTTGCATGAGCCCGGGATTGTTGGTGTTGCTGACCGGACCGTCCTCCTTGAGAGTGGATGGCGGGAAGAGCCCCAGGCTGTAGCCCCCGAGGAAGCGGGCGTGGCCGGCGTGGGTGACGTACCGGGCCACGACGTCGAAGGCGGCCTTCTGTTGCCACCGGATCTGCTGCTCGGAGATGGGGAGGAACTTGTGCTGGGCGAGCGTCTGCGAGCTCCCCGAGGACTGTCCGTAGAAGCGAATCAACCCCGGCCAGAGGACGTCGCGCGCGCCCTGGCGCATCCGCTGGAGGTAGGGCTCGAAGTCGGCGTAGGTGCGAAGGGGGACGCGCTGCTGGAAGTCCTCGTGGCTGGCCACCTGGGCCAGACCGTGGGCGCGGCCGAACTCCGTCGGGGCCGCGGCCCGACAGTTCTCTCTCAGTGCTTGTAGCTGGACTTCCCGGAGGCGGTTCCGGTCGCCGGCAAGGCGATTCCAGGCCATGACCCGTGCCGTAGCCGCCGTCCAGGCCAGCGGGCCGATGACCCCTCCGCCGCGACGAACATTCATGAATCGAGTGAGGCGGCTGCGTAACACCCCGAGACTGCTCTGGCAACCGGTGTTATTTCCTCGATTTCCATGGCGCCGCCCGAACCACCGCTGAGCCAGGCGGCCCCTCCGGCGCCCCCGGAACCCCTGGCCGCGAAGGTGGCCCGGGCGAGGGATGCGCAGGAAGCCTGGGGGCACACTCCGTTCGCCGAGCGCGTCGCGGTTCTCACATCCGCGGCGAAGGACATGCTCCGCCGACGCGGGGAGGCGATGGCGCTGGTGGAGGGGGAGATCGGCAAGGTGCGCGCCGAGGGCCTCTTCAACGAGGCGCTCGGGCCGCTGGACGCGGTGAAGGGGTGGGCGGCGGTGCTCCGGCCGGCGCTGGCCCGGAGGAAGGTGCCGCTCAATCCGCTGGGGTTCCCCGGGAAGCGCGCCTTCGTGGAGGCGATGCCGCGCGGGGTCATCGCCATCATCGCCCCCTGGAACTTTCCGGTGGCCGGCCTCTACCGCTCGGTGTTCCCGGCGCTGATGTCCGGCAACGCCGTCGTGCTCAAGCCGAGCGAGCACTCGCCGCGGTCCAGCGGGTGGTTCGCGGAGCGGCTGGCGGCCCACCTTCCGGCGGGCGTGGTGCAGGGGGCGCAGGGCGACGGGGCGGTGGGAGCGGCGCTACTCGACGCGCGCCCGGACGCCTGCGTCTTCACCGGGTCCACCGTCACCGGCCGCCGGGTCGCGATGCGGTGCGCCGAGCTGGGCATTCCCTGCAGCGCGGAGATGGGCGGAAACGACCCGGCCATCGTCCTCGCCGACTGCGACCTCGACCGGACCGTGGCCGGCCTCACCCACTGGGCGCTGTGCAACGCGGGGCAGGCCTGTGGAGCGATCGAGATCGTCTACGCCGAGCGCGGCATCGCCGACCGCCTCGTGGCGCGGCTGCGCGAGGTCTGGCTCCAGCTCCGCCATGGCCCGGACCACGGCGCGACGGCCGACGTCGCTCCCCTCGCCAACCGGCGGCAGCTCGAGATCGTGAAGCAGCACGTCGAGGACGCGCGGGCGCAGGGGGCGACGGTGGTGTGCGGCGGAGCGCCGCTGGGCGACGGCCCTTGGTTCGCCCCCACCCTGCTCGACCACTGCACCGAGTCGATGGCGGTGGTGCGGGAGGAGACCTTCGGACCGGTGCTGGCGGTGGTGCGGGTGGACGGTCCGGACGAGGCCATCCGCGCGGCCAACCGGCTCCGCTACGGCCTGGGCGCGTCGATCTGGACCGGCGATCTGGCCCGCGGACAGCGCCTGGCGGAGCGGCTCGACTACGGTGTGGTGAGCGTCAACAACCACTCCTTCACCGGCGCGGTCCCCAGCCTCCCCTGGTCCGGGACCCGGGCCACCGGGTTCGGCGTGGCCAACAGCGCCCTGGCCCTCTCCACCTTCGTCCGCCCGCGGGCGCTGGTGGTCGACCGGCGGAAGGACCCGGAGCTCTACTGGATGCCCTACGACAGCGGGCTGCTGGAGCTGGGCGACGTCCTGGCGGACCTCCAGGTCAGCCGGCTCGACCGGGTCTGGAAGCTGCCGGCGCTCATGCGGCGGCGCATGCGGAGGCTGCGGGACTTCTTCCGCGGACGGCGCTCACCCGAGCTGCGGTGAGATCTGGTCCGCCGCCCGCGCGGCCACCGCCATGATCGTCAGCTGAGGGTTCACCCCCAGCGGCCCGCGCACCGCGCTGCCGTCCACCACGAACAGCCCCGGGACGTCGTGCGCCTGGTGGTCCATCCCCACCACGCTGGTCCGGGGATCGGTTCCCATCTGGCACGTGCCGAGCGGGTGATAGGTCGCCATGACGAAGTCGGAGGCCGACAGGTCCGTCTTCCGGAAGTCATCCAGCTGGTGCGGCGCGAGCGCGCCGATGCCCATCACGCCCGGATAGAGGCGGCGGGCGCCCGCGGCGATCAGCATCTGCATCGACAGCTCCAGGCCGCGCTTGAGCAGAGCGACGTCCGCCGGGGACATCGTGTAGCGGGCCAGCGGCACGCCGCGAACCTCTCGCCAGACGCGTCCCTCCCGGGTGGCGTCCGCGACGAGCGGTCCAACCGCGGCCAGGTGCCCGAGCTGGGCCAGGGGCTCCATCAGGCGATGTCCGGTGGTGGGGAACATGGGAGGAGCGGCGTTGTGGCTCGCCAGGGCGGCCACGAGGAGCAGGCCCTCCTCGAGGAACTGCTCCGATCCGTAGCTCTGCGGGATGTGGTCGTACCCGTGGATCTCCTCGTCGAAGATCGCGTTCACCACCGCGCTCGGATGGACCGTGAGGTTCCTTCCCACCTGCCCACTGGAGTTGGCCAGTCCCTGCCGCAGGAGGAACAGCGGCGAGGAGATGGTTCCGCCGGCGAGGATCACCGCCCGGGCGCGGACGCGGATTCGGTTCCCGTTGGCCGCGACGCCCTCGATCCCCGTTGCCCGCCCGTTCTCCAGCAGCACCCGCTCCGCCTTGAGCCCGGTGAAGAGCTGCGCCCCGCGCTCGAGCGCCGGAGGCAGATAGGAGACGTTGGTGCTCTTGCGGGCGTCCGTGCGACAGCCGAGATGGCAGAAGCCCGAGGCCTCGCAGCCGGGCGCGTTGCGGAGGAGGAGCCCGTGCTTCCACCCCAGGGCGTCACACCCACGCTGCATCACCTCGGCGATCGGGCCCACGTGCCGGCGAGTGGACGGACCGACGCCCAGGTGTGTCTCCACCCGGTCGAAGTAGGGAGCGAGCCCCGCCGGGGACAGCGCGTCGCTACCCGTCTCCTCGCACCAGCGGTCGAGGACCCAGCTCGGGGTCCGGAAGGCGGTCCCTCCGTTCACCGCGGTGGACCCACCGACCATCCTCCCCAGGAAGATGGGGAAGCTCGCGTTCCCCAGCGCGAACGCCGGCCGGTAGAAGCGCTCGTAGGCGCGCACCGTGCTGCCGTCGAAGCTGTGGCGGTGGTAGAGCTGGCCCTCCTCGACGAAGACCACCGCGTGGCCGCGCGCGGCGAGCTCGTGACCCACCACCGCCCCACCGGCCCCCGTGCCGATGACCACCACCTCGCATTCGACGTCGCCGCCGGTCCACGACTCGGCGGCCTGGACCTGCTGCGTCCAGCGCGGCTCGGTCACCGGGAGCGGGGGCTTGGGCCGGGCGCCCATTGCCCGCTGCACGTGCGGCGCGTCGAAGTGGACGATCTTGTAGACGCTGGCGACGATCGACAGCGGCGTCCGGAAGAGCGGGTCGCGCTCCCACCGCCGGAGCAACGCCTCCTGCCGCGCCGCGGAGAGCGCGTGGAAGGGCCGCCCGGTGCGCAGGCGGGCGCCGGCGTCGAGCGCGCGGTGCGCCGCGGTCCAGGCCGTCACCAGCCGCGGCGATGCCCTTCCGATCAGCTCCGCCACCTCACGGACCGTCGTGTCGTCGGCGGCAGGGATGGTGCTGGTGCCGGGGATGATGGCCTCGGCCAGGGCGAGCATCGCGCGGTCCACGCCGGTGGTGGGGCGAGGTACGGCGCTGGCGGCCCGAGAATCGTCCACGCCGGGCTTTTGACACGCGCACACCGAGTGCCGTCAAGTGCACGGGACGACCATGTCCTTCTCGATGTCTCTCTTGCTCGTGGCGCTCGCCGCGAGCGACGGCGGGACCGTGCCTGCGCCCGCGCACCGAACCACCATCCCCCCGGGCGCCTTCACCGTCTTCAAGCAGGACTCCGGCCCGGTGAACTACTACTCGGTGGGCGAGGATGGAGGCGCGCCCATCCTCCGCGCGGTCTACAAGCCGGGGCTGGGGAACGTGGTGCTGATGGCGCGCGTTTCCGACGACGTGCGCCAGACGGTGCGCTCGGTGAGCTGGCGCTGGCGAGCGCACGTGCTGCCGAAGGAAGCGAACGACTGCGGACCGGGCGCCTCCGACTCGGTGGCCTCGGTGTTCATCGCCTACAAGGCCGGGCTGAAGCTGATGGTCATCAAGTACGTCTGGAGCACGGTGGGAACGGTGGGCACCTCCTGTCAGTCGAACCGCGGCTGGTTCTTCGATCGCGACACCACGCTCGTGCAGGTGGGTGGACCGCTCGACGTCTGGACCGAGTACTCGGTCGACCCGAGGGCCGAGTTCGTGAAGCACTACGGCGGAAAGCTCGAGGACGTGCCGGACTTCGTGGCCATCGGGGTGATGACCGACGGCGACAACTCGCAGTCGCCGGCCGAGGCCGACTACTCGGACTTCGTGGTCCAGTGGTGAGCGGTGCGCGTGGCTGACGCGATGGTGGCGGTGCGCGCCCCGGCAAGCGACCGGGAGTGGGCCGGCCGGACGGCGTTGCTCATCGCCGGGGCGACCCTGGTGCGGCTGCTCTTCGTCGCCAGCACCGACATCGCCAACGGCGAGGCCTACTACTACGTCTGGTCGCGCTTCCCCTCGCTCAGCTACTACGACCATCCACCGCTGGTGGCCTGGATGGCCTGGCTCACCACCCGGATGTCGCACGGGACGCTCGCCGTTCGCGCCGGTCCCCTCCTCTGCGCGGTGGTCTTCGGCTGGCTGCTCTTCGTGCTCGGGCGCCGGATGTTCTCCGCGCGGGCTGGGTTCTGGGCGGTGCTCGTCGTCACGGTGATGCCGGTCTTCTTCGCCTCGAGCTACGCGCTCAACCCCGAGGCCCCGCTCGCCCCGCTGTGGGTGCTGGGGCTGCTCACGCTGGACGCGATGCGTACCCACGACGAGCCGTGGCGCCCGCTCGCGGCGGGGGCGGTGGCCGGGCTCGCCTTCCTCGCCAAGTACTCGGGCGTGCTTCTGCTCGGCGTGGGCCTGCTCTACGTGCTCGTGTCGCCGCAGGGCCGGCGCTGGCTCCGCCGCCCCTCGCTGTACCTGGGCGGCCTCGTCGCCCTGGTGGTGGCCACGCCGGTCCTGGTCTGGAACCAGCAGCGGGGCTGGCCGTCGCTGGCGCTGCACTTCGTCGAGCGCCGTGCGGCCGGCGAGCTGCCGGCGGTGGCCCTCAACGCCTGGCATGCGCTGGTGGGGCAGCTCGGGCCGTTCCATCCGCTGCTCTTCCCCGCGCTCATGCTGGTGCTCGCGGTCTGTATCCGGCGCTCGAGGCAGGACGACCGGTACCGCCTCCTCGCGCTCGCCAGCTGGCCGGTGCTGCTCTTCTTCTGGGTGATGATGGCCCGGGTGCGGGATGCCGAGTTCCACTGGACGATGGTGGGCTACATTCCGCTGGCCGTGGCGGCGGGCGGGCTCCTCGACGAACGCGCCGGCCGCGCCCCGGCCGCGCTGCGGTGGTACATCGCAGCGTGTCTCGCCATCACGATTGCCGGCACCGCCGTGTTCTACGCCTACGCCCGAGACCCTTCCCTGCGCCGCTTCCTCCCCGCCGGCGCCTATGACCCGGACCACGACTTCTTCAACGAGATGGTCGGCTGGCCCGAGGTCCGCGCCGCCGTCGGCGAGGAGACCGCGCGCCTCGGACCGGACGCGGTGGTGGCGAGCTGCCAGTACGCGCTCTGCGCGCACATCCTCACCGCCCTGGACGACCGACCCGCGGTGTACTGCCCGGGCCTCCGGCGGACCGAGTTCGACTTCCTCGGACGGCGAGACCCGCCGCGCGACGCTCCGGTCCTCTACATCCAGGACGGCCACTACCACGAGGACCCGGCGGTCCTCCTTCCGGACCGCGCCTGCCGCCCGGTGCGGACGCTGCCCGTGGAGCGCGACGGCGTGCTGATGCAGCGCTACCAGCTCTGGGCCTGTCCGCCGGAGGGACGAGGATGAGCGTGACCTCGCTCCCACCCCCTTCCGCGCTCCGGCGCGCGGTGGCCGCGGTCGTCCGCTGGCAGCTCCGCCATCCGGTCATCGTCCTCGCCGTCATCGCGGCGCTCACCGCGGTCTCCGTGGAGCGCGCCACCCGGCTCCGGCTGGAGACCGGCTTCGAGAGCCTGCTCCCCGAGACGCGACCGAGCGTCGTGGAGCTGCGCCGCATCTCGGCGCGGACCGCCAGCCAGTCCACCATCTTCGTGGTCCTCGAGGGCCAGGACCCCGCGGGGATCCGCCGCGCCTCGGATGCGCTCGTGCCCGCGCTGCGTACGCTCGGGCCGCCCTGGGTGGGCAGCGTGGAGAACGGCGTCCAGGACGCCGTCGCCTTCCTCGAGCCGCGCACCGGCCTGTACACCGACCTCGCGACGCTGAAGAAGCTCCGCGACGACGTCGAGGCCCGCTACGCCTACGAGGTGGGGAAGGAGACCGGCCTCGAGCTCGGGCTGGACGAGGCGCCTCCGCCTCCCATCGCTCCCGACACGGTGAAGTCCCGGCTGGGGGTGAAGGCCGAGGACGAGCGCCGCTTCCCCGCCGACGGGCGCTACCAGAGCGCCGACGGCAAGGAGGCGGTGGTCGTCATCCGCAGCGGCGTCATCGGCGCCGACTTCCAGAAGGCCGAGGAGGCGGTCGCGAAGGTCTCGGAGGTGGTCCGGAGGGTGAATCCGGCTTCCTACGATCCCTCGGCGAAGTGGGACCTCAGCGGAGACCTGCTCATCGGTCTGGCCGAGTACCGGCTGATCAACCGCGACCTGACCGAGGTCGGCCTCGCCGGGACGCTGCTCATCCTCGGCATCGTCTTCCTCTATTACTTGCGCATCCGCACGGTGGTCTCGATGGGCCTGGGCATCGGCATCGGGGTCGCCTGGACCTTCGCCCTCACCCAGCTGTTCATCGGCCGGCTCAACCTCGCCACCGGCTTCCTCTTCACCATCATCGCCGGCAACGGCATCAACTTCTCCATCCTCCTCATGGCGCGGTACCTCGAGGAGCGGCGGCGCGGCACTCCCACCGAGCCGGCCCTCGTCGAGGCGATGCGCTGCACCTGGCGCCCCACCCTCACTGCCGCGGCGACCGCCTCGGCCGCGTACGGCGCGCTGGTGGTCACCGAGTTCAAGGGCTTCCGCGAGTTCGGATGGATCGGCGGGATGGGGATGGTGGTCTGCTGGACCGCGGCCTTCCTCGCCCTGCCCCCGATCCTCCTCCTGATGGAGCGGTGGGTGCCGCTGGAGCGGGTCTCCTGGTGGCGCCGGGTCCTCCGCATCCAGGGCGAGGGAGTGCCCTTCGGCGAGCCATTCGCCCGCATCGTGGCTGCCGCTCCGCGCACCATCACCGTGGTGGGCACGGCGCTGGCGCTCGTCGGCGCGGTGCTCACCGTCCTCTACGTGCGCTCGGATCCGATGGAGTACGACACGAACAAGATCCAGAGCGATCGCTCGGCCGTCGCCGAGGTGCACCGCCTGTTCCACGTCGCCTCCGAGCTCACCGGGTTCGTGGGGGTGGACGGGATGGCGGTGATGACCGACCGGCGGGACCAGGTGGCCCCGCCGAGGGCCGCCCTCGAGGCCCCCCGCCA
>Ga0081540_1004369_pt1 | contig 10807 bp, 8 predicted proteins | sample TabmetS2T1R1_FD_71024 | JGI IMG/M metagenome (GOLD analysis project Ga0081540, IMG submission 71024) | Tabebuia heterophylla rhizosphere microbial communities from the University of Puerto Rico - S2T1R1 | ecosystem: Host-associated > Plants > Roots > Rhizosphere ... | reverse complement strand
GGATGGAGAAGCCGGAGGGGATGTCCTTGACCTGGAAACCGAGGCTGGTGAAGACGCCGACGCCGACCATGTCGGCGACCACGATGGCGGCCGCCACCCAGAGTGAGACCGTCGAACTGCCGCCTGCTGTGATTCGGCCGGGCAAGGCCGCCGCGCCGCCCGCTTCTGATGCCGCCATATCGGTCCGTGCCTTTGGGGCATCGCGCCCGCGATTCGCTTGATCGTGCAGGTTGAAGCCTGCCAGTTCAAGCAATGTTAACAAAGGTTTAAATCAAATTCCGATTTTGGTATCCAGATACCAAAAGGGCACATCTGCCACCCGTTCGAGCATCCGCAGCAATGCGAAAACAAAAAGGCGCTCCCACAATCAGGACACGATTTCGTGTTCACTTTTGCCGGTCCGGAGAAGGGGAGTTCTTCCGGATTCGTAACGTTGCCTAAACACCGCCGGCTCAACTTGCGGTTCGGTGGTTTTGGGGGGTGGATGATCGGGGTCGATCCGAAATCGACGACGCATGATCGCGCTGGTCCGGCGATGTGGCTTGGCATGTCGCCGCGTTGGCGCGCGATAGCCCTCCTCGCCGTCCTGGTGCCGCTCTCCTCCCTGCTGGTCCAGCGCGACAACGCGCCGCCCGCGCAAACCCTTGCCGCGAACGCGCATGCGGCCGGCGATAGTTTCGAAGACCGCTTCCCTGCCCCGCAATTTAAGGATCGTTTCCCCAGCGAGTCCGAAAGCATCAAGTGGCCGTCGCGCGACGAGCCTGCGCGCAGCGAGCCGCCGCGCCAGCGCACGGTGCGCACCGAGAGGATCACGGCTGAGGCGGCGATCGCCCCCTCCTCGTATCGCGTCACCGCCTATGCGCCGATGCTGCCGCTGGAACGCCAGCGCGAGGACCTGACCACGCTGATCAACATGAAGTCCTCCGCCTTTCCTTATTTCGGCGAGAATCCGCGCTCGGAAGCGCCGTTCCTCAACGTCTCCAGCGGCGAGCGCAAGGGCCACCGCAGCTATTCCGGCAAGGTCTATTGGCAGGACGAGACCTACAACGACAGCCGCGTGCTGGTGCATGTGCCCGAGCATTTCGACGCGAAGCGGCCGGGCGTGATCGTGGTGTTCTTCCACGGCAATGGCGCGACGCTGGAGCGCGATGTGCGCGACCGCCAGCTGGTGCCACAGCAGATCTCCGACTCCGGCGTCAACGCCGTGCTGCTTGCTCCCCAGATGGCCGTCGATGCAGCCGACTCCAGCGCCGGCAAGTTCTGGCAGCCGAACGGCCTCAAGCGGTTCATGGAGGAGTCGGCGAACCACCTCGCCCGCCTCTATGGCGATCCGAACTCGGCCAAGGCTTTCGCCAACATGCCGATCGTGCTCGTCGGCTACAGCGGCGGCTTCCTGCCGACCGCCTGGAGCCTCGAGGTCGGCGGCATCACCAAGCGCGTCGCCGGCGTGATCCTGCTCGATGCCGTCTATGGCGAGCTCGACAAGTTCGCCACCTGGATCGAGAACAATCGCAGCGGCTTCTTCGTCAGCTCCTACACGCGCTACACCAGGAAGCGCGACATGGAGTTGATGGCCATGCTGCGCGAAAAGGGCATCGCCTATCGCGAGGACATGGACGGCCCATTGCGGCCGGGCAGCGTGGTGTTCGTGCAGACGCGCGATGGCGTCACCCACCGCAGCTATGTGACACAGGCCTGGACCGACCATCCGCTCAAGGATGTGCTGCTCAAGATGGCGGCGCAGCCGACGCGCGTGGCCAGCGCGCCGTCTAGTTCGAGCCGATAGCCATAGACGACCGGCGGCGCAGCAGCGCCCAAAGCCCCCAGATGCCGAGTGCCAACAACGGCAATCCCAACAAGTAGCGCTGTCGCTCGCGCGCCTTGCCATGGAGATGGCGCAGCACCAGCGAGTCGCCGGCCGATAGCTCGCTCTTGCCGGCCAAATATTGCCGCAGGCGCTCCGCCTTCTCGCTGTCCATCTCGACCTTGTTCCAGCGCACGTCCTGCTCGAGCGCGCGCAGCCGCGTCAGCTCTTCCCGCGCACGTGCGACGGACTGCAGCATCTCTTCACGCGTGGCGCGCTCGCTCGCGCTGAGGAACACAGTTTGCAGCGGCGGCACCGCGCCTTCGAGCACGTCGAGCCAGGGCTGGTCCATCTGGGGAACGACCAGCAGCAGCCCGCCTGCAATGGTTGCGGCGCTGCTGGCGAGCAGCGCGGACTTGCGCAAGGTCAGCCGGCGCGCGGCAAATGCGAGCGCGGCGAGCGCCATGGCGGCCCCGAAGGCCGTGACCACGGCAGGCCCGGTCGGCAAATCCCAGACCCAGGAAGCGACGAGACCGGCCGCAGTCAATGCGGCGCCCAGCATCCAGCCCGACACGAGGCGCGCGACAAAGCCGGTTGCCAGCAAGCCGGCCAGCGCCGCGGGCACGATCAGATAGCAGAAAACCAGGAGCACGCCGGCCACGCGCACCGACGACGTCACGACCAGCGCGAAGCTTGCGTAGAACAGCGCGTCCCAGAACAGCAGAACGCCGCGCGGCATGTCCTGCGAGCCGAAAGACGCCTGCATGATCGGCCGCCGCAGCAGAAGATGCAGGGCGCCGATGGCGGCATAGAGTGCGGCAAGGCTCGTCACTTCCTGCGGCGTCACGGTGAGGATGGTCCCCACCAAAAGCTGCTTGATGTGCTCGGCACCCTGCGGCGCGCGGTCGAGCACCAGCACACCAAGCGCCGCCGACACCGCATAGACGATGCCGATCACGGCCTCCTGCTGCAGCGCGCCTTCATAGGGCCGCACCAGCGCAATCAGCACCGCGCCGGCAATTGCAAAGGCGAAGGCATACCAATAGGCAGCTTCGCTTTGCACCGGATGGCCCGCAAGGATCGCGACCGCAAGGCCGAGCGCGGCCACCTGCGCCAGCGACAGGTCGACGAACACGACCTTTCGCGCCAGCACATGCAGGCCGAAATAGACGTGGATGCCCGTCAGGACGAGGCCGGCAACAAAGGGCCACAGCAACAGCTCGGTCATTGCTCGGACTTCAGCGCTTGCGCCAGCCGCCGCACATTCTCCTCGAACAGGCCGATATAGTCGCGGCCCGAGGGCAACAGCGTGACGGCCTTGATGCCGCCCTTGTCGGCGATCTGGCGGACCAGCGACGGATCGGAATGCGGATCGGCGATGAGGACGCGCACATCCGAACCGCGCAGGCGGTCGAGCAGCGCCGCAAGCTCGCGTGGCGACGGCGGAACGCCCGGATTAGGCTCGGCTGCGGCCACGATCTTCAAGCCGAAGCGTTCGGCGAAATAGCTCCAGCTGTCATGGACCACCACGATGCGCGCGCCGCGATGGGCTGCGAGCGTTGTTTCCCACGCCGCGAGCCGCTCCTCGAGCCGCGACAGGAAGGCCTCGCGCCGCGCCTCGAACGTTGTGCGGTCGGCCGGACTGAGGCTCGCCAGCGCCGCAAGGATCGATGCGGTGATCGTCCAGGCATTCTTCGGATCGAGCCAGTAATGCGTGTTGCCATAGGCATGCGTGTGCGCGTTGCGTTCGGTACGCAGCCGCGGCGTCTCGGTCTGCAGCAACGGCACGGTTCTGGAAGCATCGACGACAGGCGCGGACACGGCGGGAAGCCGCGCCAGCCATGGCTCATGATCGAGCCCGACCTTGACCAGCATCGCCGCCTGCCTGGCGCGTAGCAGCTGCGCCGGCTTGACCTCGATCGCATGCGGATCCTGTTCCGGCTGGCTCAGGCTTTCGACCTCGACGCGATCGCCGCCCACCGCCTCCACCAGCGACTTCAGGTCGGGCGAGGTCGTGATGACCAGAAGCCTCTCGGGCTGCGCCTGAACAGGGAGCGATGTGGCTGCGACGAGCGCAGCCAGCATCGCAAAGCCAAGGCGTCTCAAGAGCGCTGCAGGCTGGTGAAGATCGACTTCGGTATCATGCAGTGTACGCCCTTGCGGACGTCAACGATCTGCGAGACCCGGCAGTCGCCGACCATGGAGACGAGGCCATAGGCCTCATAGCGGCTCATCGGCACGATCTTCTGGTTGGCGAGCCAGTCGACAGCCTCGCGTGTCGCATTGGTCATGGCGACGTTGAGATCCTCGTTCAGCCCGACCGTGATCCAGTGTGTCTTGGTCTCGATAAACGGCCAGTTCAGCTTCATGTCCTTGCGCACGATCGGCTGGATCCGGATCTCCTTGTAGGAGCATTCCAGCGCGGTGAGGTTGACCTCGCCATTGCCCTGGCGGCAATGCGAGTCTCCGGTCCAGATCAATCCGCCCTGCTGGAACACCGGGATATAAAGCGTGGAGCCTTCCTGTAGCTCGTTGATGTCCATGTTGGAGCCGTTCTTCCATGGACGCAACGTCGACACCGGCGCCAGCTTGTCGTCCTTCACGCCGCCCTTGCGCGGCGACGGATCGTCGGGATCGATGCCGACCGCGAAGGTGCCGGGAAACGGCTGCAGGTCGATCGCGATTCCCGGCTTGAACTCGACGCTGCGCTTGTCGAGGTCGATCGGGAAGAACTTGATGTAGCCGTCCGGCATCTCGCTCGCGAGCGCGCCGATGGTGGGAAAATCCTTGCCCGGCAGGTTGAAGTTGACGGCCCACGGTTTCGGCTCGATGCGAAGGATGCGGATCTCGAGCACGTCGCCGGGCTCGGCGCCGTTGACATAGATCGGACCGGTCATGGAGTGCGGACCGCCGCCAGGATTGGCTTTGCGCAGCTCGACCACCTGCTCCATGGTGATGCCGGGCTGAATCTTGTCGTGGGAATGCATCATGGTTTCGATCGAGACCGTGTCGCCGGAGTCGATGGTCAGCCGCGGCTTCTCGCGCGGATCGAGCCAGCCCCATTGCACGGTGTCGAGCGTTGCCGCGAGGCTGTGGCTCTTGCCTTGCGGCACCTTCGGCGCCCAATCGTGGTTTCCGCGCGCAAGCACTTGCGCTTGTTGCTGCTGCGCGATCACTGAACTCGCCGCCAACACGCCGACGGCTACGCCAGCGGCGATCCATTTCCTCAACGACATTGGTTGCATGGGCATCTCCTCCCGGACAGAGACCGGCGAATAGTGGCGAGCCTGCAAAACAACTGTCAAGGCGTGCGGTAAGAAGACACCGACGAAAATTCGCAGAGCGCCGGCGGAATAAATCAGCCAGCCACCCAGCGAAATGTTGATGTTGATGTCCTCCGCCAATGGCAATGCCGCCATTGTCCGCGCATTGCGCGCGCCCTAGGCTACAACCTTTAACGCGTTTGTTTTGGGCGTGTTTTGCTAGCGGGGACGAATTTTGCGCGAAGGCTTGTACAAGGTCGAGTTTCACACCGTTCACGGCACCGGCACCGGCGTGATCTACGCGGCAGGAGGCAAATTGCGCGGCGGCAACTCCGCCTTTGCCTTCGTCGGCAACTATGTCGACCGGGACGACGGCATTCAGGTCAGGGTGTCGACGCAGCGGCACAATGCCGACCCGGCATTCCGCCCGTTGTTCGGCACCGACAACATCACGCTGACGCTGCGCGGAACCGAGAATGGCGACATGGTCGATTTCGAGGGCGCAGCGTTGCAGCTGCCGGGCGTCGCCTTCACCGCGATCCTGACGCGGATCAGCGACTGACATAGCGTTTTCGAGCGAACTGGGTACCAGTTCGCGTGAAGAAAACGCGTCAAACGAAAAAAGCTCAGGACGGAAGTTTCGGCAGCTTCTCGACAAAGCCGTTGAAGCAGGTCAGCCGTTCCTCTTCATCCTTGAAGGCGTTGCATTCGGTGACGGATTTCGCCGGCGCCTTGGCCTTGGGATTCGGCTTTGGCGGGATGACGGCGTCATAGCAATTCAGGCGGTCCTTGGTGCCGTCGTCGATGTCAAGGCAGGCCTGTAATTTCTGGGCCATCGATTTCGGCTTGCCCGGCGTTGCCTTGGCGCCATCGGCCGGCGGGGCATCCTTGGACGCATTTTTGGATTTGGTCCCCTTTGGCTTGACCTGCACCAGCGGCTTGTCGCCGACCATCGGCTGCTTCGGCGGCTCGCTGGTCTGCGCAATGGCGGCGGCCGAATACAGCACCGCGGCAATCACCAAAATCTTTTTCATCTCGCTTCGCTTTCGTCTTGAACCCAACGGGATGGAAGGCAACGGTGCGAATATGCGCCCGATTAAGGCCAAATGGCGAAATCCCCAACGGATTCACGGCCTCTCAGCGACTCCCCGGTCGCCCTCCCCGAGACGGAAGGAAAGCATGGAGTGGCCGTCTTGTCACGATGCCGGTTGCAACCCGCCCCGGGCTACCGGACGGGCTGCGGCCGGGTCGCGATAACCGTCAACAGCGCCAGCGCCACAAAGGCCGTCGCCACATAGCCTGCGCCATGCAGGAGATCGCGGCCATAGAGGATGGCGCCGACCGCCGAGCCGATCGCCTGGCCGATATAAAGCACGGAGGTGTTGAGCGAGACGGAAGCGGGGGCCAGCGGCGGGGCGGCCGCGACCAGCCTCACCTGCTGCATCGAGTTGGTGGAAGCAAAGCCCGATCCCCAGATCGCGACCGAAATGGCCATCAGCAAATAATTGCCTGCCGTGAGCGCCCAGCCGGCAACGCCGGCCAGCACCAGAGTCAGAAACAACAGCGAGGTGCGGTAAGCACCCCACCCGTCGACGATACGGGTTGCAACCACAACGCCAAGGAAGCCGAACAGGCCATAGAGCGCAAACATGAGCCCGACGGCGTCGCCACTCGCGCCGGTCAGCCGCGTCAGCAGCGGCCCCATGAAAGTGAAGATCACGAACTGCCCGGCCATGTAGAGTGTGGTGATCAGGAGCAGCAGCACGACCAGGCGGTTGCCAGCGAGATCAAGCCAGGTGCGCAATTGCACGGGCGCGCCGAACAGTCCTTTCGGCAGGCGCCACACCAGCAAGAGAAAACTGACAAGGCCCAGCGCTCCGATGCCGCCATAGGCGGCGCGCCATCCATAGCGATGGGCAACTAGCGTGATGAGCGGCAGGCCGATTGCGGCCGCCAGCGACCAGCCGAGAAAGACATAAGCGATGGTCGAGCCGCGCCTTGCTTCCGGCACGATCATCGCCGCGGTGCCGGCGGCCTGCGGCGTATAGATCACGCCGACCGCGAGCATCGCCAGCCGCAGCGCCAGCAGGCTCGCATAATCGGGCGCGAAGGCTGAAGCGATGTTGGTGATTGCCAGGACCGCGAGCGTCACCGCCAGGAGCCCTCGCCGCTCGATCCGGCTGGTGAGCCAGGCCGTGACCGGCGATCCCACGCACAACACGATGGCGCCGAAGGTGATCAGCAGGCCCGCGGTACGGATGCTGACATCGAGCCCTTCGGACAATTCCTTCAGCATGCCCGCCGGCGCCAGCACCGCGCAACCGGTGACGACATTGCCGAGCATGAGGGCGGTAGGGGCGAAGCGCCTGGGTGCGGCGAGGCGATTTTCCATGCAGGCGCATGTAAGCCGCGGCGCATCGATATGAAAGGGCGAGACCTGCGATTATTTCGCGGCGCTGTCCTGCGCGTCGACGGTTTGCCGGAGCACCATGTTCTTCGGCGGCGGACAGGTCGCAGCCAGCGTGGTCAGCGCGCCGGCGAGGCCCTCGGTAGAAAATTTTGCTTCGCGCGCCACGCGTTTGCCGTCCGCGTTCTGCACGGATTCCATGAAATCGAACTGCGGCATGGAGGCCAAGGTCTGCACCGAGGCGCGCGTCATGCGCAGCGCCCAGATCTCAAAACCCTGCACTTTCGCGGGAGGCCAGTTGAACTGCTGCGCCGTGGGGCCCACGCCCGACAATGTGACCATCGGCAAGGCCGTGCCGGCCGCAAGCGCCGGCCGCTGGAAACTCAGCTCGAACTGCTCGTTCGAGGAACAGATGATGCGCCATTGCGCCAAGCGCCAGGATTTGCCGCCCTCCTCGCGCACGACCGCTGCCTTGCTCACCATGCTGCGGACGCTGTTCTCGAATTTCCACGGCGTCTCCGCGATCTCGCGGCGGTCGATGCCGAAGCGGACGATTTCCTCCCGCGTCAGCACATGCTGGCTTTCGAACTTGATGGAGCGGGCGAGCTCGAACAGGCCGATATCAGCCCCCATCTTCACGAGGTACGCCGACAGCATGCGGTCGGCGCGTTCACGGCCGCGCTGGTTCGCCGCGGCACGCACCTCGGCGGGCGGCTCGCTGCCGCGGAAATGCACCACCACCTTGGCCGAATGCACCGCCAGCAGCGCATCGGGCGCGACCTCGCGGCTCGTGGCGCCGAGCAGCAGATAGGGACACGCCGAATTGCAGTTGACGCCACGCGTGAAGAGATCGCCACGCAGCTCGCGGCCGGATTGCTTCAGCTTCAGACAGGCAACGCTGTCCTGCGCCTCAAAGCCGCAATCGTGGACCACGCTGCGACCGACCCGCGCCGTGGCGCGGCGTTCGCGCAGCATCGCGCCCATGGCGAGCGCCTGGTCGAGATTGCCGCCGGGCGAAGCGAGATAGATCGGCAGATCGCGATTGCCGACCTGCTGCAAAAATTTCTTGAAGCGCAAGGCTGCCGCAACATCAATCTGCCCTTCCACCGCGATCCAGCTGTCGCAGCCGCGCCCGCATGTACCGGGTGTACCCTTGACGACATAGAACACCATCGGAGCCGGCGGCACCGCCGCGGGCGCAGGCCGGTTCGGCACGGCAAAGGCCGGTGCGCCGACAAGGACGAGAATGGCGACTAGGAAGGCGCGAAGCGTCATGGAGGGTCTTCTGACCACGGCGATTGAGCCGCTTTTTTGACGCTAACAAGGAGGCAGGCCCAAGTCCATGCCGTGGCAACCCTGCGGCTGCAGGGAATCTGCGAAAGAACGATAGTGTTACAAATTTGTAGTTGGGCATGAAGTGCCCCGTCGTGTCGTGGCGAGGCGGTCCCCCAAAACCCGGTTCTGGTTGCGCGATTTCGCCGGCTTTTCACGAGAATCCCCGATTGCACTACCCGAATCGCCTGCTATACCGGGCCCAGTTCCCGCTTACCTGCGTTGGTCCGCAGGAGTGAGCCACAGGAGAGACTGATGAGCGACTTCAAGTATTCCATTACGAATCTCAAGCCCGCCGAGCCCGTGAACAAGATTAGCGTCACCTTTCCCGACGGCGCCAAGCGCGAATTCCCCAAGGGCATCACCGCTCTCGACATCGCCAAGGGCATCTCGCCTTCGCTGGCCAAGCGCACCGTGGCGATGACGCTGGACGGCACGCTCAGCGATCTCACCGATCCAGTCGAAAATGACGCGACGATCGAATTCATCGCGCGCGACGATGCGCGCGCGCTGGAATTGATCCGGCATGACTGCGCGCATGTGCTGGCGGAAGCCGTGCAGACGTTGTGGCCGGGCACGCAGGTCACCATCGGCCCGGTGATCGAGAACGGTTTTTATTACGACTTCTTCCGCAACGAGCCTTTCACGCCAGAAGACTTTGCCGCGATCGAAAAGAAGATGCGCGAGATCATCGCGCGCGACCAGCCATTCACCAAGCAAGTGTGGGACCGGCAGAAAGCAAAGCAGGTGTTCCGCGACAAGGGCGAGAACTTCAAGGTCGAACTGGTCGACGCCATTCCCGGCGACGAGCCGATCAAGATCTACTTCCAGGGTGACTGGTTCGATCTCTGCCGCGGCCCGCATATGACCTCAACTGGCAAGATCGGGAGTGCCTTCAAGCTGATGAAGGTGGCCGGCGCCTATTGGCGCGGCGATTCCAACAACCCGATGCTGACCCGCATCTACGGTACCGCCTTTGCAAAACAGGAAGAGCTCGACGCGTACCTGAAGCAGATCGAGGAAGCCGAGAAGCGCGACCATCGACGGCTCGGCCGCGAGCTCGACCTCTTCCACTTCCAGGAGGAAGGCCCGGGCGTGGTGTTCTGGCATTCGAAGGGCTGGACCATCTTCCAGCAGGTGATTGCCTATATGCGCCGCCGTCTCGCCGGCGACTACGACGAGGTGAACGCGCCACAGATGCTCGACAAGTCATTGTGGGAGACCTCGGGACACTGGGGCTGGTACCGCGAGAACATGTTCGCCGCGCAGTCGGCCGGCGACGAGGCGGAAGACAAGCGCTGGTTTGCCATCAAGCCGATGAACTGTCCGGGGCACGTGCAGATCTTCAAGCACGGGCTGAAGAGCTACCGCGACCTGCCGGTGCGTCTTGCTGAATTTGGCATTGTGCATCGCTATGAACCGTCCGGCGCAATGCACGGGCTCATGCGAGTACGCGGCTTCACCCAGGACGATGCCCACATCTTCTGCACGGAACAGCAGCTGGCTGACGAGTGCCTGACGATCAACGATCTTATCCTGTCGACCTACGCCGATTTTGGTTTTACGGGCGATCTCACGATAAAGCTTGCTACCCGTCCGGAGAAACGCGTCGGCACCGATGCGATGTGGGATCACGCCGAGGGTGTGCTGAAGAACGTGCTTGCAAGGATAGAAGCCCAGTCGGGCGGACGCATCAAGACGGGTGTTAATCCCGGCGAAGGCACGTTCTACGGGCCGAAGTTCGAATATGTGCTGCGCGATGCAATCGGTCGAGACTGGCAATGCGGCACGACGCAGGTGGACTTCAACCTCCCCGAACGCTTTGGCGCGTTCTACATCGACGCGGATGGCGAGAAGAAACAGCCCATCATGGTGCACCGCGCGATCTGCGGCTCGATGGAGCGCTTCATCGGCATCCTGATCGAGCACTATGCCGGCAGCTTCCCGCTGTGGCTGGCGCCGGTGCAGGCGGTGGTGACCACCATCACCTCGGAAGCCGAC
>Ga0081540_1004368_pt1 | contig 10807 bp, 8 predicted proteins | sample TabmetS2T1R1_FD_71024 | JGI IMG/M metagenome (GOLD analysis project Ga0081540, IMG submission 71024) | Tabebuia heterophylla rhizosphere microbial communities from the University of Puerto Rico - S2T1R1 | ecosystem: Host-associated > Plants > Roots > Rhizosphere ... | reverse complement strand
CCCCCCCCCCCCGGGGCGCCCGCGGGGGGCGGGGGGGCCCCCCCCGGCCCGCGGGGCGGGGCGCGCCGCCGGCGCGGGGGCGGGCGGCGCCCCCCCGCCGGTGCGGCAGCGGGTCGAACGCGGTGATCCGGCCGGCCCCGGCCGCCCGCAGCACCTGGACCAGCAGCAGCCCGATCGGGCCGCAGCCCGCGACCGCTACCGCGGCGCCGAGCCGGACATGGCCGAGGTCGAGGGCGTGGATGGCGACACCGAGCGGCTCCAGCACGGCACCGTCGGCGTCGGTCAGACCGTCCGGCAGCCGGTGCAGCAGGTGCGAGGGCCAGGCCATGTGCTCGCGCATCGCGCCGTCCTCGCTGCCGTGGCCCGCGAACCGGATGCGCGTGCAGAGGTTGCGGTAGCCGTCGCGGCAGGGCCGGCACGTGCCGCACCAGATGGCCGGGTCGATCGCCACCCGCTCGCCGCGCCCGGGGCCGTCCTCGATCACGCCCGCGGCTTCGTGGCCCAGCACGAGCGGGCGTGTCAGGGTGCTGTCACCGATCTCCGCCTCGCCCCACCAATGCAGGTCCGAGCCGCAGATGCCGACGGCGGTCACCCGCACCAGGCTCATTCCCTGCCCGGTTTCCGGTAGCGGCTCATCCTCCACCCGCAGATCGCCGGCCGCGTGGAGCCGGGCGGCCTTCACGTACTCTCCCCGGCCCTTATTCCGCCACGCACCAGGCCTCCGGTCAGCGGGTTGCCAGCTCCGCGGCGACGAGCTCGGCGATCTGGGCGGTGTTGAGCGCGGCGCCCTTGCGGAGGTTGTCACCGCAGACGAACAGCTCGACCGCGTTCGGATCGTCAAGCGACCTGCGCACGCGGCCGACCCAGGTCGGGTCCGTGCCCACGACGTCCGCCGGCGTGGGGAACTCGGCCCGCTCCGGGTCATCGTTAAGCACCACGCCGGGTGCGCTGTCGAGCGCCCGCTGGGCGCCTTCCCTGGTCACCTCACGGCCGAACACCGCGTGCACGGCCACCGCGTGGGTGGTCACGACCGGCACCCGTACGCAGGTAGCGTGGACCTTGAGGTCGGGCAGGCCGAGGATCTTCCGCGACTCGTTGCGGATCTTGAGTTCCTCCGACGACCAGCCGCCGTCCTTGAGCGAGCCCGCAAACGGGACCACGTTCAGCGCCAGCGGCGCCGGGAAGGGGCCGAAGTCGCCGACCGCGGCCCGGAGGTCGCCGGCCCGCTGGCCGAGGGCCCTGGACCCCGCGACCTTGTCAAGCTGCGCGTACAGGGTGTCGATCCCGGCCTGGCCGGCGCCGGACGCGGCCTGGTAGGACGAGACGACCATCTCCCGCAGCCCGAACGCCCGGTGCAGCGCGCCCATGGCGACGATCAGCGACAGGGTGGTGCAGTTCGGGTTGGCGACGATCCCCCTGGGCCGGCGGGCGGCCTGCCCCGGGTTGACCTCGGGGACGACCAGCGGGACGCCGGGGTCCATCCGGAACGCGCCGGAGTTGTCCACCACCACCGCGCCGCGCTCCGCCGCGACCGGCGCCCACCGCGCGGACACCTCGTCGGGCACGTCGAACATGGCGACGTCCACGCCACCGAACGCCTCCGCGGCCAGGGCGAGGACCTCCAGCTCCTCCCCGCGGACGCGCAGGCGCCGGCCCGCCGACCGGGGCGAGGCGATCAGCCGGATCTCCCCCCACACGTTGTCGCGGGTGGACAGCAGGTCGAGCATGACGGTCCCGACCGCCCCGGTTGCGCCGACCACCGCCAGGGTCGGCCGGGCCGGGCGTGGGTGGCGGGCTGGACGGGCCTGGCGCGGCGGGCGGGCCTGGCGCGGCGAGCGGGCCTGATGGGCCGGGCGGGCGGGGTCGCCGGTCACCGGCCGGTCCCGCCGTACACGACGGCCTCCACCTCGCCGGCGTCCAGGTCGAACGCCTTGTGGGCGGAGCTCACCGCCGCGTCCACGTCGTTCTGGTCCACCACGACCGAGATCCTGATCTCCGAGGTGGAGATCATCTCGATGTTCACCCCGGCCTCGGCGAGTGCGGTGAAGAACGTCGCGCTCACGCCCGGGTGCGACCGCATCCCGGCCCCGATGAGCGACACCTTGCCGATCCTGTCGTCATAGAGCAGCGTCTCGAAGCCGATGTCGGCCTGCACCGCGCGGAGCGCGGCCATCGCGACCTCCCCGTCCGCGCGGGGCAGGGTGAACGAGATGTCGGTGAGCCCGGTTGTGGCGGCGGAGATGTTCTGCACGATCATGTCGATGTTGATCTCGGCGTCTGCGATGACGCGGAAGATCTTCGCCGCCTCGCCGACGACGTCCGGCACCCCCGCGACGGTGATCTTGGCCTCACTGCGGTCGTGGGCCACCCCGGAGATGATCGGCTGTTCCATCGCCTCGCCTTCCGCTGCCGACTCTGTGTCCGCGACCCAGGTGCCTTCCCTGCTGCTGAACGAGGAACGAACGTGGATCGGGATCTGATACCGCCGGGCGTACTCCACGCACCGGAGCATCAGCACCTTCGCCCCGCACGCCGCCATCTCCAGCATCTCCTCGTAGGAGATCGTGGGTATCCGCCGCGCCCCGGGCACGATCCGCGGATCGGCGGTGAAGATGCCGTCCACGTCGGTGTAGATCTCGCAGACGTCCGCGCCGAGCGCCGCGGCCAGCGCCACCGCCGTGGTGTCCGAGGCGCCGCGGCCGAGCGTGGTGATGTCCTTCGTGGTCTGGGACACGCCCTGGAACCCGGCCACGATCGGGACGGCGCCATCGCTCAGCGCCGCCTGGATCCGGCCCGGGGTGACGTCGATGATGCGGGCCTTGCCATGCGCTGAGTCGGTGATGACCCCGGCCTGTGAGCCGGTGAAGGAGCGCCCCTCGAGGCCCAGGTTGGCGATGGCCATCGCGAGCAGCGCCATCGAGATCCGCTCACCCGCGGTCAGCAGCATGTCGAGTTCGCGTCCCGGCGGCGCGGGGGTCACCTGGTTGGCCAGGTCCCTGAGCTCGTCGGTGGTGTCGCCCATCGCGGAGACCACCACGACCACCGAATGGCCAGCCTTCCGGCTGGCGACGATGCGCTGCGCGACCCGCTTGATGCCATCGGCATCGGCCACGGACGACCCACCGTACTTCTGGACGACAAGCGCCACCGGCGCGTCGCTCCCTCCCGCTATGGGCTGCTGGCGGCTTGAGTGTACCCACCCGGGTGGGGACCGCCGCCGGGTTTCAAGCCGCATCCGCCAACGACCGCCAGCGTGATCATGACCTGGGTGCAGAACGGCAGCAGTCCCATGATCACGTCGCCGGCGGGGCGGGATGGCCGGGGGCGGCGGTCAGCCGGGCGTGACCTCTTCGGCCACGTCGAGCAGGGCGTGCGCCACGATGGCGTGCAGGGCCCGCAGCGCCGCCCCGGCGTGCGTGCCCCAGTGGTTGACGTAGGAGTACTGCCACCACCAGAGGGCTTCCAGCGACCGTCCCGCCTTGTAGTGCTGGAGCCCGTGGATGAGGTCCGCGGCCACCGTCGCGACATCATCGGAGAGGCGGAAGCGGGTCGGGCGGCTGTCCGCGTAGGGATCGAACAGCTCCCCGTACTCGTCGCAGGCGGCGAGACGCAGGCCCAGCCCGGTGCGCAGCGCATCCAGGTCGGGGTCGGCACCGACGTCGGGCTCCCAGTTGCCGGGCGGGATCACGTCCTTGCTGGCGCCGAGCTGCGCCCCGGCCAGCAGGATCTGCGAGACCTCCAGCAGCAGCAGCGGCACCGTCTCGTCGCCGCCTTCGCCGGTGGCCAGCGCGCCCACTCCGTCCACGAAGTCCTGGGCCTGGCTGGCGACCCGTTCAGCGAGCGGCTGCCAGACGTCGGCCGGTCCGGCATCGTGCGGCCCGGGGACCGGTGCGCTACACATCAAGCAGCCTCCGTCCTTCGAACGCGCGCCCGAGGGTCACCTCGTCCGCGTACTCCAGGTCCCCTCCGACCGGAAGCCCACTCGCCGGCCTGGTCACCCGCAGCCCCAGCGGCTTGACAAGCCTGGCCAGGTAGGTCGCGGTCGCCTCTCCCTCCAGGTTCGGGTCCGTCGCCAGGATCAGCTCCGTGACGCTGCCGTCGGACAGCCGGGCCATGAGCTCCCTGGTCCGCAGGTCCTCCGGACCGATGCCGTCGATGGGGCTGATCGCACCACCCAGGACATGGTATCGGCCGCGGAATTCGCGGATCTTCTCGATGGCCGCGACGTCCTTGGGCTCCTCAACGACGCAGATCACCGACGGGTCTCGGCGCGGGTCCTGGCAGATCCGGCACTCCTCCTCCACGGCCACGTTGCCGCACACCCGGCAGAACCGGATCTGCTCGGTGACCTCGACCAGCACGGAGGCAAGCCGGCGCACGTCGGCCGGGTCGGCGCCCAGCAGGTAAAACGCGATGCGCTGGGCACCCTTGGGCCCGACCCCCGGCAGCCGGCCGAGCTCGTCGATGAGGCTCTGGACCACTCCGTCGTACACGTCAGGCCCTTACGGCCCGGATCCCGCCGGGCGACGCCGGGTCAATCACGTGCTGTTCCATCCGGCTCATCGCCGCCGTGGGCTGCGTCGCCACCGGCAATGGCGCCACCGGCAGGAGCGGCACCGCCGGCGGGATCGGCGCCTCCGGCGGGAGCGGCACCGCCAGCGGGAGCGGCACCACCGCCGAAGAACTCGGAGAGACCGGGCACTTCGCCGGGCCCGCCGCCACCCAGCGCTGCGAGCGGTCCCATCTTCTCCTGCTGGAGCTCTCCGGCCGCGCGGTACGCGTCACGGACCGCCGCGAGCACGAGATCGGCGACGGTCTGCGCTGCCTCGGCCGGGTCTGCCACATCAACCGCCGCCGCGCTGATCACCAGGTCCACGAGTTCGCCCTGGCCGTTGACCGTGGCGGTGACGAGGCCACCGCCGGCGGTACCTTCCACTTCGGCGTCCGCCAGTTCCTGCTGGGCATTCATGAGCTGATGCTGCATCTGCTGCGCGGCGGCGAGCAGCTGCTGCATGTCCATCTGGCCGCTTTGATCCAATGTGGCCCCACTTGGTTGGGTCAGCCCTGTCGCGCCGGGCCGCCGGCGCCGGGTACTCAATGGCCCTGCTCGCCCGCGTTCGGCACGCTCACTTGTCGTTTCGAGCCTACGGCCTCGCCGGCGGGGCAACTACCACCGCGCCCAGGAGCCGCGCCGTGGCTCGCCGGTGCTGGCTGTTACGGCGTGGCCGCCGCGGCGGCGCACGGGAAGCTGGCTGTGACCGGTGCGCTCGGGGCCATTGAGCGTCCAGCGGACACCGGTCTGGGCCGGGCCAAGTCACAGCGGCCTGCCTTTGACTAGGCGCCCCTGGCTAGGTGTCCTCGATCTCCTCGATGACAGTGCCGCCGAGCTGCTGCTGGATGAGCTCCATGCCGCTCAGGTTGTTCGCCGTCCCCGGTCCGGTGGCGTCGTCCGGCCACTCCTCTTGGGCGAACGCCCCGGCCTGCGGTGGCGGTGCGTTGCGGGACCGCGCCGGCTGGGCTTGGCCCGCGCCCGGTGACCCGGCCGAGGGCTCGCCGGATGCGGTGTCCGGGCGGGCGCGACGGCCGTTGCCTGGCGCGGCCGCCCGCGGCGTGGAGGTTTCTGGTTCCGGCGCACGAGCGTCGCCAGCGGCCCGGCCGGCGGAGGCGCGGCGAGTGGCCTTCCGGCCCGAGGATGGCGGGTCCGTATCGGGCCGCCCGGAAGCGCTCCCGGAGTCGGGTGGGTTCTGGGCGCTGCGGTGTGCGGCCGGCGGATCGCGGGGAGGGGGCCCGGAGGCGGGCGTGTCTCGAACCTGCGCGCCGGTGGCCGGTTGGTCCGCAGCCGCAAGGTCCTTGGCCGCCGAGCCCGACCGGCTACCGTGACCGGCCGCGGTGCCCCCGCCGGGCGCGCCATGCCGGCCGCCCATGCCATGCCCGCTGGCTGGGCTCGTGCGGCCCGTGGGCGCCGGCGGATCACCGGCCACCGCCCTGACCCGTACGTTCAGCCCCAGCATCGCCGCGAGCGCGTCGACCAGGACCTGGTCGTACCCGCTGCTGGCGAACCCGCGGGCGTTGCCCGCGCTGGGAAACGCGATCGTCAGCACGCCGCTTTCCAGCTCCTGCACGCTCGCGGTGTTCAAGAGCATCCATGCGACCTTGCCCTTGCCCCGCACCTCGTCCAGGATCTCCGGCCAGCGCTGCCGCAGCATGTCCGCGTCCACCGCACCAGAATCGCGGCCCGGCCGGGCGCCCGGCGTCGCGGCCGCAGCATCGGCCACCGCAGCCGTGCCACCCGGCGTCGTGGCCGTGGCACCCGGCGTCGCGGCCGTGCCACCCGGCGGGCCGCCCGGGTCGGCGCCGCCCCCTGCGCTCCCTTCTTCGCGGTCCCCGCCTTCCGCCGGCGGACCTTCCCCCGCTCGCCCCTCGCGGGCCTGGCCTGCAGGCGCCCGGCCTTGCCGTTCCTCCCCTTCCCGCGCCCGGCCCGCACCCGACGGCGCGTCCGCTCCCGACGCGTCCTCGCCCGGCCCCGGCCGACGGGTCCGCCCGCCGCGGGACCGAGCCGTTTCCGCTGACACATCGGCCGAGCCGACGGGCTGGCCGGCAGCCTGCTCATCTTGCGGCCCCCGGGACCCGGCCGTCTCCGCCGACGGCTGCCCTGGCTTAACCTCCACCCCCGCCAGCTGATGCTCCAGCCGCTCCAGCCGCGCCAGCAGCGCCTTCTCACCTGTGCTGGCGGCGGGCAGGAGGACCTGTGCACACATCAGCTCCAGCAGCAGACGGGTGGACGTCGCCCCCCGCATCTGGATCAGCCCTTCGCTGATGATCTCCGCCGCGCGGGTCAGTTCGGCCTGGCCGAAGCGGCCCGCCTGCTCCGTCATCCGCTCCAGCCGGTCGGCCGGAGCGTCGAGCAGGCCGCTCTGCCCGGCTCCGGGGACGGCCGCGAGGATGATCAGGTCGCGGAACCGGTCGAGCAGGTCGGCAGCGAACCGGCGGGGGTCGTGTCCGCCCTCCACCACCCGGTCCACGGTGCCGAACACGGCTGCCCCGTCCCCGGCGGCGAACGCGTTCACGATCTCATCCAGCAGGCTGTCGTCGGTGTAACCGAGCAGGGCCACCGTCCGGTCATAGGTCAGCCCCTCGGGGCCGGACCCGGCGAGCAACTGGTCGAGGATGGACAGGGCGTCCCGCACCGAGCCCGCCCCGGCCCTGACCACCAGCGGCAGCACCGCGGGCTGGTAGGCGACACCTTCAGCGGCCAGGATCTGCTCCAGCAGCTCTCGCAGCACGGCCGGCGGCACCAGCCGGAACGGGTAGTGATGGGTACGCGACCTGATCGTCGCGATGACCTTCTCCGGCTCGGTGGTGGCGAACACGAACTTCAGGTGAGGCGGTGGCTCCTCCACCAGCTTCAGGAGGGCGTTAAACCCCTCCCTGGTAACCATGTGCGCTTCGTCGATGATGTAAATCTTGAACCGGCCGGAGACGGGCGCGTAGAACGCGCGCTCCCGCAGGTCCCTGGCATCGTCGACCCCACCATGCGAGGCCGCGTCGATCTCGATCACGTCGATGCTGCCCGGGCCGGACGGGCCGAGCGCCACGCAGGACGCACACACCCCGCACGGGTCCGGGGTGGGCCCTTGCTCACAGTTCAGTGACCGCGCAAGGATCCGGGCGCTGGAGGTCTTGCCGCACCCCCGCGGGCCGCTGAAGAGGTAGGCATGGTGGACGCGGCCGTTGCGCAGCGCCTGACGGAGCGGCTCCGTAACGTGTTCCTGGCCTTTGACCTCAGCAAAGGTGGCGGGCCGGTATTTGCGGTACAGCGCCAGCGGGGATGAGGGCGCGGGAACGCCGGGCTCGGCCATGTTCGCGTGCGCGGTGCTGGGCGCGTCGCCTGCCATGATCTTCATCCTCGACGGGACGGGAAGGGGCCCCCCGCACACCCGACAGAGCCCGCGTACCCTTGCTGCCTTCCGGCCCTGGGGGAGTTGGCGAGATAACGCCGTGCGAGGGGCCAGCCGCCAGTCTAGCCGCGCCGCCGACGGGCCCGCGCCTGATACCCCGGTGCGCGGCCGACCGGTAAGCTTTCCGGCGGAGGATTCGCCTAGTGGCCTAGGGCGCACGCTTGGAAAGCGTGTTGGGGGCAACCCCTCGCGAGTTCGAATCTCGCATCCTCCGCCACCGTTGACCTGCGAGAACACCGATCGTCTGCGCCAACTGGCTGGCGCCTCGAGTTGCGCTGGTCTCAGTCATTGGTCTCAGTTTCGAGCGTCGGGTGGGTACCCCCGGTGGGATTCGCGGCGCTGTTGCGCCTGGTCACCGGCATCGTGGACGGGCCTGAACGAAGGGGCGCACGCCGCCGAAGCGTGCACCCCTCCGTTCAGGGCAGGCCGGGCCCGTCCATGACCGGCCGGATACCCCGCCAGCTGATAGACCGCATCACACTGAGTGATCGAGATGTTCAGGAGAACGCACGCCGACCCGCCTTATTGCGTGGCGGTCCGCCCATTAACGCCGTCTGCCTAGGCCGCTCCGTGGGGGATGTTATGCGTGTCCGGTGCTGTTGGGATTCACACCGAATGGTCGGCCTGCTGCGGGGATTTGGCGGTCAGTGGCGTGCCGCGCGGGTGAGCCTGCCGGCCAGGGCGAGGATGTGCTCGGCGAGTTCGGGTGGGTCGAGGATTTCGAAGTCGGCGCCGAGGATGGCCACGTAGATGGCGAGTGTGTCGGGGGATTCGGCGCCGGTGCGCAGGATGCACGTATTTTCGCTGTCGGGTTGGAGGTGGCCGACGGTGGGCGGGAGGCGTTCGGCGGCTGCGCTGGCGGGGAGGTGCAGCCGGATGCGGGCCTGGTAGCGGTAGGGCGCTGATGACACCGAGCGGGATACGTAGGCGGCGGCGTCGCCGCCGGGCGGGTCACGCGGGGTGAATCGTGGGCCGGTGATCAGGGGCGAGGTGATCCGGTCAGCGCGGAAGGTCCGCCAGCCGCCCCGGGCCGGGTCCCAGGCGAGCAGGTACCAGCGGCGGCCGGTGTGCACCAGGTGGTGCGGTTCGGCCACGCGGCTGCCCTGGGCGCCGTCGTGGCTGGTGTAGCCGAACCTGATCTGTTGCCGGTCGCGGGCGGCGGTGGCGATGACCGTCAGGACGGCCGGGTCGACCGGCGGTCCCGTGCCGGGCAGCGGCACGGTGACTGAACGGAGCGCGCTGACCCGGTGGCGCAGCCGGGAGGGAAGGACCTGCTCCAGCTTGGCCAGGGCGCGGACCGAGGCCTCCTCGATCCCGGTGATGGTCCCGCCGGCCGCGGTGCGCAGGCCGACCGCGACCGCGACGGCTTCGTCGTCGTCGAGCAGCAGCGGGGGCAGCGCCGCGCCCGCGCCGAGCCGGTAACCTCCGCTGGTGCCGGGCACGGCGTCCACCGGGTAGCCGAGGCTGCGCAGCTTGTCCATGTCGCGGCGCAGCGTCCGGGAGCTCACCCCGAGCCGGGCGGCCAGTTCGGGGCCCGGCCAGTCGCGGCGTCCCTGCAGCAGCGCCAGCACGCGCAGCAGGCGCCCCGAGGTTTCCAGCACAAGATGTGAGTCTGCCACCCATTGCGGACAGAAGCTGACCGCAATGGCCGCTACCGTCGCGGGCATGAGCGAAACCGCCAGCACCAGTGACAGCGAGATCCGCCCGTTCCGCATCGGCATCCCGCAAGCCGACCTCGATGACCTGCGCGACCGGCTGGCCCGCACCCGCTGGCCGGCCGAGCTGTCCGGCTCCGGCTGGGAGGCCGGGGTACCGGTGAGCTACCTGAAAGACCTGGCCGACTACTGGGCCACCGGATATGACTGGCGCGCCCAGGAGGCCCGGCTGAACCAGTTCCCCCAGTTCACCACGATCATCGACGGGCAGACCGTGCACTTTGTGCATGCCCGCTCCCCGGAGCCGGGTGCGCTGCCGCTGATCATCACCCACGGCTGGCCCGGGTCAGTGGTGGAGTTCCTGAACCTCATCGGCCCGCTGACCGACCCCGCCAGCCACGGCGGCGACCCCGCCGACGCCTTCCACGTCGTCGCCCCGTCGCTGCCCGGCTTTGGCTTCTCCACCCCGCTCGCCGGGCCGGGCTGGGACACCGGCCGGATAGCCCGCGCCTGGGCCGGGCTGATGCACCGCCTCGGCTACCCCCGCTACGGGGCCCAGGGCGGGGACAGCGGGGCGATCGTCTCCCCCGAGCTTGGCCGCACCGACCCCGATCATGTCATCGGTGTGCACGTCAACAACCTGGGCACCTTCCCCTCCGGCGACCCCGCCGAACTAGCCGGCCTATCCGAGGCCGACCAGGCCCGGCTCGCGTTCATGGACAAATGGGGCCGGGAGATGAGCGGGTACGCGGCCATCCAGGCCACCCGCCCGCAGACCCTCTCCTACGCGCTCACCGATTCCCCGGCCGGCCAGCTCGCCTGGATCGTGGAGAAGTTCAAGGAATGGACCGACCCCGCCGCTGACCTCCCCGAGGACGCGGTCGACCGCGACCTGATCCTCACCGACGTGAGCGTGTACTGGCTGACCGGCACCGCCGGCTCGGCGGCCCGCATCTACTACGAAGGCGCCCGCACCTGGGGCCAGCCCCGGCCGAAGTCGCCGGTGCCAACCGCGGTGGCGGTGTTCCCCAACGACATCACCCTCCGGCCCATCGCCGAACGCGACCACAACATCGCGCACTGGGCCGAATTCAGCCGCGGCGGCCACTTCGCCGCCCTGGAAGCACCCGACCTCCTCATCGGCGACGTGCGGGAGTTCTTCCGCCAGTTCCGCTGACGCCACCGGTAACCGGC
>Ga0081540_1004367_pt1 | contig 10808 bp, 8 predicted proteins | sample TabmetS2T1R1_FD_71024 | JGI IMG/M metagenome (GOLD analysis project Ga0081540, IMG submission 71024) | Tabebuia heterophylla rhizosphere microbial communities from the University of Puerto Rico - S2T1R1 | ecosystem: Host-associated > Plants > Roots > Rhizosphere ... | reverse complement strand
GCGCTGGGTGCGGTCGACAGCGTGTCCACTGTGGACTCCACGACGGTGCGCATCGCGCTGTCCTATCCCGACGCCAACCTGCCGACGACGCTGACGGGCCGGGCCGGTGCCGTCGTGGTACCCGGTGCCGGCCAGTATCGGATCTCCTCGTTCGCGCCGGGCCGCTCGCTGACCCTGGTGAAACGGGACGGCTCCGGACCCTCCACAGTGGACTGGCACTTCTACGGCGATGCCGAGAGCCTGCGCGCGGACCTGGCCGCCGGTCGGCTGGACCTGGTCGCCCCGGGCGTGGACGTCAGGCTGCCCGATGGTGCCCGGAAGGTCGACGGCCCGACCGGTCCGCCGATCAGGGTCGCCCTGGCGCCCGGCCGCCTCGGCGACCAGCTACTGGTCGAGGCGGTGAAGTCGGTGGCCACGGTACCGGCGGCGGTCGCGGTGCCGAACGGCTCCTCGGGTCGGCCCCCGTTGATCCTGCGCGCGACGAACGAGCCGGATGTGGTGGCGGCGGCCCAGGCGGTGCGGCGCCGGCTGGCGGCTTCCGGGATCGAGGCGACGGTGTTCGCCTCACCACCGGACCAGTGGCGCCAGATGGTGGACGCGGGCAGCTACGACATCGCGGTGGGCACCGATCTGTCTGGCGACACGCTGGGCATCGTGCACTACTGGATGATCGTCACGGACCGGATCGCCGGGTCACCGGTGATGGGCGCCGGGGGAGCGGTCGACCTGTCAACGGTCCACCTGCGCTGATCCGTCATCCCTCGACGAGCCGCGCCTCGACTCGCGGCCTGTTGACCCGCCGCGTACCCGCCGGTAGCCTCGCCCGTACCGACCGGTCGGTATGGAGGGCGTGTGGGCGGACCGCAGGTGCCGGCGCAACAGCCGGCACAGGTGCCAGGGCTGGATCTCGCACGGGCCGGCCGGCTGCTGGTCGAGGCCGCCGACGGGCGGCTGACCGGCGAGCTGACGGCCGAGCTGATCAGTGGCGGCCGGTCCAACCTCACCTACGTGGTGCGCGGGGACACCGGCTCGGTCGTGGTACGCCGCCCGCCGCTGGGCCTCGTGCTGCCGTCCGCGCACGACATGGCCCGGGAGTACCGGGTGACCGCGGCCCTGTCCACGATCGGGTTCCCGGTCGCGAGGCCCCTGCAGCTGTGTACCGACGAGGATGTCATCGGCGCACCGTTCTATGTCATGGAGCACCTCGACGGCACCGTGCTGCGCGGTGACGCTCTGTCTACTGTGGACAGCGAGACGGCCGCCCGGTGCGGTACCCAACTGGTGGACACCCTGCTGCGGCTGCACTCGGTGGACTACGCCGCCATCGGGCTCGGCGACTTCGGCCGACCCGACGGGTACCTGCAGCGGCAGGTGCGCCGGTGGCACCAGCAGTGGGAGGCGTCCAAGACCCGGGAGCTGCCCCTGCTGGAATCGGTCACCGAACGGCTGCGCGAGCGACTGCCCGAGTCGCCCCGTCCGGGGATCGTGCACGGCGACTACCGGCTGGACAACGTCATGTTCGAGCCGGGGCTGGGCGCCATCCGGGCGGTGATGGACTGGGAGATGGCCACGATCGGGGACCCGCTCGCCGACGTGGGGCTGCTGGTCGTCTACACCGACTCCAGCACGCTACGGCTGATCCCGTCGGTTCCGGTCGGGTACCCGACGGGGGAGCAGTTGGCCCGGGGGTATGCCGAGGGCAGCGGGATCCCGCTGGACCGGCTCGACTGGTACATCGCCTTCGGGTTCTTCAAGCTCGCCGTCATCAGCGAGGGCATCCACGCCCGGTACCTGCGGGGCAAGACGGTGGGCGAGGGCTTCGAGACGTTCGGGCCGGCCGTGCCGGTCCTGGTCGAAAACGCGGACGAGGCGCTGCGTAAGGGTTAGGGCGTTGAGTGAGATTGGGCGCTGGGCAGGGTTGACAGCGAGAAGGTAGGGGAGCGGCACGTGGATTTCGAGTTCAGCGAGCGGGCACGGGAGATCCTCCACACCGCAGAGGAGTTCCTGACCGACTTCGTGTACCCGGCCGAGGCGACCTTCGCCGAGCAGGTCGCCGCGCGACCCGACGAGTGGACCGCACCACCGGTGATGGAGGAGCTGAAGAAGCAGGCCCGGGAGCGCGGGCTGTGGAACCTGTTCCTGCCGCACTCGCCGTTGGGCGCCGGACTGTCCAATCTGGACTACGCACCGATCGCCGAGCTGACCGGCCGCAGCCCGAGCCTGGCTCCGGAGGCGATGAACTGCGCCGCGCCGGACACCGGAAACATGGAGCTGCTGGCGATGTTCGGCACCGAGCAGCAGAAGGAGACCTGGCTCAAGCCCTTGCTGGACGGCCGGATCCGCTCCTGCTTCTCGATGACGGAGCCGGAGGTGGCCAGCTCGGACGCGAACAACGTGGCGACGCGCATCGAGCGGGACGGCGACGAGCTGGTCGTCACCGGGCGCAAGTGGTGGTCCTCGGGCGCGATGAGCCCGCGCTGCAAGCTGTCGATCGTGATGGGCGTCAGCGATCCGGACGGTCCGCGGCACAAGCGGCACAGCATGGTGCTGGTACCGATGGACTCGCCGGGGCTGACCGTGGTGCGGCCGACGACGGTGTTCGGATACTCCGACGGGCCGCACGGCGGGCACGCCGAGATCGTGTTCGACCGGGTGCGGGTACCGGTGGCGAACCTGCTGGGCGAGGAGCACGCCGGCTTCGCGCTGGCGCAGGCGCGGCTGGGCCCCGGCCGGATCCACCACTGCATGCGGATGATCGGCATGGCCGAGCGGGCGCTGGAGCTGATGTGCCGGCGGGCGCTGGACCGGCAGGCGTTCGGCTCGCCGATCGCGGACCAGGGCGTGGTGCGCGACTGGATCGCCGAGGCCCGGCTGCGCATCGAGCAGACGCGGCTGCTCGTGCTCAAGGCGGCCTGGCTGATGGACACGGTCGGCAACAAGGGCGCCGCGCTGGAGATCGCGGCCATCAAGGTGGTCGCGCCCGAGACGGCGCGCTGGGTCATCGACCGGGCGATCCAGGTGTACGGCGCGGCCGGCGTCAGCCAGGACACCCCGCTGGCCTACCTCTACGCGCACGCCCGGACGCTGCAGATCGCGGACGGCCCCGACGAGGTGCACCGGCGCTCGGTCGCCCGGCAGGAGCTGGCCAAGTGGCGGTGACACGGTGGCGGTGAGCCCGGCCGGCCCGGCGGCTACGGCCGCGCCGGCGGCCCGGGCCGATCCCGCGGCCCCGGTGCAGCGCCGGATCATCGACGCCGCCGTGGAACTGTTCTCCCGCAAGGGCTTCGACGGTACCTCGGTGCAGGAGGTGGTGGACGCGGCCCGGGTCACCAAGGGCGCGATGTACCACTACTTCCGCTCCAAGGACGACCTGCTCTACGAGATCTACCACGAGCTGATCACCGAACAGCTCGCCGGGCTCGACCGCGTCCGCGCGCTGCGCCTGCCGCCGCCGCAGACGCTGCACGCGATCATCGTGGATCTGGTGGTCAGCACGGCCGCCCGGATCCAGGCCGCCGCGGTGTTCTCCCGCGAGGCGCACCGGCTGGCCCGGGGGCCGGTCGGCGCGCTGCGGGCACAGCGCCGTCTCTACCACGAGGGGGTACGGGAGCTGGTCGCCCAGGGCCAGCGGGACGGTGCCTTCGCGGTCACCGCCTCGGCGGAGACGGTGACACTCATGGTGTTCGGCATCGTCAACCAGCTCTGGCAGTGGTACCGCCCGGACGGCCCGACCTCGCCGCGGCAGCTCGCGGACGAGATCGCCGGCTTCGTGCTCGCCGGGCTGGGCGTCAGCCGGGCGGATGGGGAGGCGGTGCGATGACCGAGCTGCCGCTGACGCTGCCGGTGGTGGGGACGGCATACCGGACCTGCCCGCTGTGCGAGGCGACCTGCGGGCTGTCGCTGACGGTGTCGGACGGCCGGATCACCGGCGTCCGCGGGGACCCCGACGACGTGCTGAGCCACGGCTTCGTCTGCCCCAAGGGGGCGGCGCTCGGGCAGCTCGACGAGGACCCCGACCGGTTGCGCACCCCGCTGCTGCGCCGCGGCCCGCGACAATCCGGTACGCGACAATCCCGCGGGGAGCTTTCCCCGGTGGGTTGGGACGAGGCGTTCGAGGCGGTCGCCGCCGGGCTGGGTGCGGTCATCGACCGGCACGGGCGGGACGCCGTCGCCATGTACCTCGGCAACCCGACCGTGCACACCCTGGCCGGCGGGCTGTATGCCGGTCCGCTGCGCACGGCCCTCGGCTCGCGCAACGTCTACACGGCGTCCACAGTGGACCAGATGCCCAAGCACGTCTCCTGCGGGTACCTGTTCGGGCACCCGCTGGCCATCCCGGTACCGGACGTGGACCGCACGGACTTCCTGCTGATCCTCGGCGCCGATCCCTACTCCTCCAACGGCAGCCTCTGGACCGCGCCCGACCTCCCCGGGCGGCTGCGGGCGCTTCGTGAGCGGGGCGGGCGCCTGGTCGTGGTGGACCCGAGGCGCAGCCGGACCGCGAAGGTTGCCGACCGGCACCTGCCGATCCGCCCCGGTACCGACGTCTACCTGCTCCTCGCCCTCGCGCAGGAACTGTTCGCCGCCGGACTGGTCGCTCCGGGCCGGCTGGCGGATCATCTGGCCGGGCTCGACGCGCTCGCGGAACTGGTCGAGCCGGCGACGCCGCAGGCGATGGGTGAGCGCTGCGGGATAGACGCGGGCGAGATCCGGACGCTGGCGCGGGAGCTTGCTGCCGCGCCGCGCGCCGCGGTCTACGGCCGGATCGGTACCACGACGGTCGCCGCCGGTACCGTGACGAGCTGGCTGGTCGACGTGCTCAACGTGCTGACCGGCAACCTGGACCGGCCGGGTGGAGCCATGTTCCCGCTGCCCGCGCACGGGCACCGCGGCCGGGGCTCGGGGCCGGGGTTCACGGTCGGCCGGTGGCGCAGCCGGGTGCGCGGGCTGCCCGAGGTGCTCGGCGAGCTGCCGGCGGTGACCCTGGTCGACGAGATCGAGACGCCGGGCGAGGGCCAGGTCCGGGCGCTGGTGACGGTCGCGGGCAACCCGGCCCTGTCGGTACCGGGCGGGGACCGGCTCGGCGCCGCACTGTCCACACTGGACTTCATGGTCTCGGTCGACCCGTACCTGAACGCGACCACCCGGCACGCTGACGTGATCCTGCCCCCACCGGCGCCCGCCGAGCAGTCCCACTATGACGTATCCTTCTACCACTTCTCGGTGCGCAACGTCGCGAACTTCTCGCCGCCGGTGCGGCCGCTGGCTCCGGGCGCGCTCGACGAGGCCGACATCCTGCTGCGGCTGATCGCGATCCTGTCCGGCCGGGAGTCCTGGCGGTCCATAGTGGACGGACGGGCGCGGGCCGAGAAGCTGGTGGACGACAAGCTGCGCGCCGGACCCTACGGCCTGACGCTGGACAAGCTGCGGGAGCATCCGCACGGGATCGACCTCGGGGCGCTCGAGGAGCGGATACCGGAGATCCTGCGCACCCCGTCGGGCCGCATCGAGCTGTGCCCCGACCCGATGGCCGCGGAGGTCCGCCGGCTGATCGCCGGTGGGGACGGCGGGTCCACCGGCGGGCCCGGGCTCGTGCTGATCGGGCGGCGGCACCTGCGCACCAACAACTCCTGGATGGGCAACGTGCCGGCGCTGGCCAAGGGTTCTTCGCTGTGCACGCTGCTGGTGCACCCCGAGGATGCGGCCCGGCTCGGCCTGGTCGACGGCGGCCACGCGCGGTTGCGGTCCCGGGCCGGCACGATAGAGGTGACCGTGGAGGTCAGCGACGCCATCGCGCCCGGGGTGGTGAGCCTGCCGCACGGGTTCGGGCACGACCTGCCCGGCGTGCGGCTGTCGGTGGCCGGCCGCGAGCCCGGAGTCAGCGTCAACCGGGTCACCGACGAGCTGGCCGTCGACCCGCTGTCCGGCACCGCCGTCCTCAACGGGGTACCGGTCGAGGTCGAGCCGGTGTCACCGTGAGCACGAGCCACATCTGCATCCGCCGCGTTGTCGAGGAGTTGTATGCACAGCGATGAGTTGGCCGCCCGGGTCCGCGACTTCCTGGCGGCGCACGACCCGGCGCACGACCCGGCGTCCGTCCGCGACTTCCTGCGCGCCCGGTTCGACGCCGGCCTCGCCTGGATCAGCTTCCCCGTGGGGCTGGGCGGGCTGGGCCTGCCACGCTCGATGCAGCCGGAGGTGGACGCGGCGTTCGCGGCGGCCGGGGCGCCGGACAATAACCCGCTGCGGATCGGCATCGGCCTCGGCATGGCGGCGCCGACCATCCTCGCGCACGGCAACGACGAGCAGCGCCGCCGCTGGCTTCGTCCACTGTGGACGGGCGAGGAGGTGTGGTGCCAGCTGTTCAGCGAGCCTGGCGCCGGCTCCGACCTGGCGGCCCTGGGCACCCGGGCGGTGCCCGAGACCGGTCCGGACGGTCGCCCCGGCTGGCGGGTCAACGGGCAGAAGGTCTGGACGTCGCTGGCGCATGAGGCGCAGTGGGCGATCCTGGTCACGCGTACCGATCCGGACGTGCCCAAGCACCGCGGCATGACCTACTTCGCCTGCGACATGACGGCCCCCGGCGTCGAGGTGCGGCCGCTGCGGCAGATCACCGGCGAGGCAGAGTTCAACGAGGTGTTCCTGACCGACGTGTGGATCCCGGACGAGCACCGGTTGGGTGAGGTCGGTGACGGCTGGCGGGTCGCGCAGACCACGCTGATGAACGAGCGCGTGGCCATCGGCGGCGGCGCGCTGCCGCGCGAGGGCAGCGTGATCTGGATCCCGGACGAGCACCGGTTGGGTGAGGTCGGTGACGGCTGGCGGGTCGCGCAGACCACGCTGATGAACGAGCGCGTGGCCATCGGCGGCGGCGCGCTGCCGCGCGAGGGCAGCGTGATCGGCGTGGTCGCCCGGGCCTGGCGGGAGCGGCCGGAACTGCGCGAGCCCGGCCTGCACGACCAGCTCATGCGGCTGTGGGTCGCGGCGGAGGCCGGCCGGATCGCGGCCAACCGCATCCGCGAGCAGTTGGCCGCCGGGCAGCCGGGCGCGGAGGGCTCCGCGGTCAAATACGCGTACGCCCGGCTCAACCAGGAGGTCTCAGGCTTCGAACTGGAGCTGCTGGGCGCCGACGGGCTGCGGTACGACGACTGGACGATGCGCCGCCCGCCCATTGTGGACTTCCAGCGGCGCACCCCGGGATACCGGTACCTGCGGGCAAAGGGAAACTCGATCGAAGGCGGTACCTCGGAGATTCTCCGCAACATCATCGCCGAACGGGTGCTCGGGCTGCCGGCCGAGCCCCGGACGGACAAGGACGTCGCATGGAAGGATCTGCCCCGGTGACCACCCTGCTCTACTCAGAGGTCGAGGAGGACCTGCGCGCCGCGGTGCGCCAGGCGGTGACGCGGGCCGCCGACCCGTCCAGCTCGTCGGACCTGTGGCGCACGCTGTCGGTGGAGATCGGCTGTGCCGGCCTCGCGGTACCCGAGGATCGCGGTGGCGCGGGCGCCTCGTGGCGCGAGGTGGCGGTGGTGGCCGAGGAGCTCGGCCGCGGGGTCGCCGCCCTGGCGCCGGCCGGCTCCTCCTCCTCAAGTACCGCCTCCTCAAGTACCGCGCCGGTGCCGTTCCTGGGGACGACGCTGGCGACCGCCGCCCTGCTCGCGATCGAGCCGACCGACGTTCTGGCCAAGGTGGCCTCGGGCGGGTTGGTGGCCGTGCTCGCGGTGCCGCTGGCCACGCCGCCCGGTGCGCCGGTACCCGGATCGGTCGCCCGCGACGGCGAGCGGCTGACCGGCCGCGTGTCGGGCGTTGCCGACGCGGGCGCCGCCGACGTGCTGCTGCTGCCGACCTCGGACGGGTTGTACGCGGTCGAGGCCGCACATGCCGAGCTGCTTCCGGTGACCGCGCTGGACCAGACCCGGCCGCTGTTCGACATCGTGCTCGACGGTTCGCCCGCCACGCCCCTGGCCGCAGCGGACACCGTCGCCGTTGCCTGGCGTGCGGCCCTGACCGCGGGAGCGGTGATCCTGGCGAGCGAGCAGCTCGGCGTGGCAACCTGGTGCCTGGAGTCCACAGTGGACTACGTGAAGCACAGGTACCAGTTCGCCCGCCCGGTCGGCTCGTTCCAGGCGGTGAAGCACCGGCTGGCTGAGTTGTGGGTGGAGGTCACCCAGGCGCGGGCAGTCGCCCGGTACGCGGCCGGCTGCCTGGCAGACGCCGATCCCGGCAACGAGCTGGCTGCCGGTCACGAGCTGGCGGTCGCGGCGAGCCTGGCCCAGGCGCACTGCGGGCCTGTCGCGGTGCGTGCCGCCGAGGAGGCCGTCCAGCTGCATGGCGGAATCGGGTTCACCTGGGAGCACCCGACCCACTGGTACCTCAAGCGGGCAAAGAGCTCGTCCATCGCGTTGGGTACGACGACCCAGCACCGCGCGGCACTCGCCGTCCTCGTGGACCTGCCGCCTGCCTGAGGCTGACCGAACGCTCAGTCAGGCCCGTCCGGGCCGGGGGTCGAGCCCGCCGGCCCGGTACCGGTGCCGTTCAGGTGCCCGCCGGGTTCGGCGGCCCGCCGCTGGAGCTGGCCGACCCGGTCGTGCCCGGCGCCCCGGTCATGCCTGTCGCGGTCGTGCCTGTTGTGGCCGTGGTGCCTGTTGTGGCCGTGGTGCCTGGCGTGGCGGTGCTTGTCGCCGCGCCGGGGCGGTCTTCGGGCGTATTCATGTTGCGCTGTTGCCAACTCATCCTGTTGAGCATCAGCTTCGCCTCGTCGGCGTGGTCCTCGCCCACGTTCACCGAGTAGTTGGCGGCCTGCAGCGAGGTGCGGGAGCTGAAGTCGCGGCGCCCACCCGTCGCGGCGTGCGCGACCCCGCCGAAGATGGCCCCCCACAGGGCTCCGATGACGACGGCCGCGATCAGCACCCGCCACCAGGCCGAAGCACTGAAGATGCCGATCAGCAGACCGATCAGCAGACCGAACCAGGCGCCGCTGGCCCCGCCGGCCAGCGCCGCGCGCCCGACCGTGAGCCGGCCCAGCACGTTCTCCACCATCTTCAGGTCGGTACCGACGATGGCGGACTGCTCGACCGGGAACCCGTTGTCGGACAGGAAGTCCACGGTCTGCTGAGCGGCCGCGTAGTTGTCGTAGGACGTGATCGGGACGGTCGGCCCACCGAGGGCCAGAAGGTCCTCGGGTGTCCCCGGGACCCCCGCCGGCCCAGGTGGGATTCGCCCCCCGAATCCGGGCAGCCCGGACAGGGGACTCCCTCGAGGCATGGAACGCAAAGCCATCGTGTCTCCTCCTTCGTCCGTGGAGGTTTTCCCCCGCTCCGGAGCAGTAACCGGAGTCGTCGGGCATTTCCCGCCGGTACGGGCGATGGTGGTCGTCGATGAATCGCGGCTGGCCCTGCCGCCCCGAGGGGTTCAGGGTCTTCGGTGGTAGGTGTTGGTGAGTGGTTTGCGTTCGGGGTCGATGTAGTCGGGTGGGATGAAGCGGGGCTGGTTGTCCTTGAGTTCCGCCTGCCATTCGCCTTCGTGGATGACGCGGTGGTGGTAGCGGCAGAGCAGCACCGCGTTGTGTAGGGCGGTGACTCCGCCGTCGACCCAGTGTTTGATGTGGTGGCCGTCGCAGTAGCGGGCGGGTCTGTCGCAGGCGGGGAACGCGCAGCCGCGGTCGCGGGCGATGAGTGCGCGGCGGAGGTGGCCGGAGAACAGGCGCCGGTCGCGTCCGATGTCGAGGACCTGCCCGGCGCCCTTCAACACCACCGCGATCACCCCGGCGTCGCAGGCCATCCGCCGCACCGTCGCGGCGGACAGGTACCCGCCGTCGTCCAGGGTGGCGGCGGCCACCCCGGCCCGGAGTTTGTCGTAGTCCACGGTGACGACCAGGTGCGGCCGTTCCCCACCGGTGTCGGGGAGTTTCCCGAACGCCAGGACCGGCTGACACACCTCGGTCAGGGCGTCCGCGCGGCGTTGCCCGGGTGAACGCAGGTCGGCGTCGTTCGGCCCCCGGCGAGGTGCGGACAACGGGTCCAACGCGGCGCGCAGCACACCGGCACTCTCCCGGTCCAGCCGGCCGTGTACCCGCACCGCGCTGGTCCCGGGCACGTCGACCAGGTTCAGTTCCCGGCGGCTGTACCGCATCCAGGTAGCCGACGACCTCGTCCGCGGACCGGGCCCACAACGGGACGGCGAGGCACCCGGCGACTGCCTCGTCGATCACCGCCAGCGCCTCGTCCACACCAGCAAACTACCCACCGGGTACGACAAAACCCGACCACACTCCACAATGGGCACAACAGGCGCGGGACAGCGGCCAGTACGGGCGGCGTGCCAGACTGCGCTCCATGACCGTGACCGCCGAGACCACCCGGCTGCGCAGGCGCGGCTTCGCGCTCGAGTACGCCACCCTTGCCTGGAACGTCGTCGGCGTCGTCGTGCTCGCCATCACCGCGGTGACCGCCAGATCCGTCGCGCTCGCCGGTTTCGGCCTCGACTCGCTCATCGAGATCGGCGCTTCCGTCGTCGTCATCTGGGAGCTGTCGGGCGCCCCCGAGACCCGGCAGCGCAAGGGACTGCGGCTGATCGGCGCCGCGTTCGCCGGTCTCGGCGTCTACCTGTCCGTGCAGTCGACCGTCGCGCTCGCCGCGCACCTGCGGCCGCACCACAGCCCCGCGGGCATCGGCTGGACAGCGGTCACCGCCGCCGTCATGTTCGGCCTCGCCGCGGGCAAGGTGCGCACCGGTCGGGCGCTCGGCGATCCGGTGCTACGCGCCGAGGGCCGGGTCACCCTCGTCGACGGGCTGCTCGCCGCCGCC
>Ga0081540_1004366_pt1 | contig 10809 bp, 7 predicted proteins | sample TabmetS2T1R1_FD_71024 | JGI IMG/M metagenome (GOLD analysis project Ga0081540, IMG submission 71024) | Tabebuia heterophylla rhizosphere microbial communities from the University of Puerto Rico - S2T1R1 | ecosystem: Host-associated > Plants > Roots > Rhizosphere ... | reverse complement strand
CGGGCGAAGAAGCTCCTCACCGACAACTTCGAGACCCTGAAGCGCATCGCCGACGCGCTGATGGAGTACGAGACCCTCGAGGCCGAGGACGTGGAGATCCTGGTCAACGGCGGCACCATCACCCGCGAGCGGCCCAAGCCGCGGGTCCAGACGCCGCCGAAGACGAAGGAGAAGGAGAAGCGCCGGATCCTCGAAGGCATCCAGCCGCTTCCCGCGCTCGAGCCGAACAAGGCCTGAGGCGTCCCGGCTGACGCGCACGCTGCCCTCGCTGGCTCCGGCCCGCGGGGGCAGTGTTGTTTTCGGGCTCGGGGAGTAGACCTCCTTTCTGACGGCTCCGAGGCGTCCGGGCGTCCTGGGCCGGGAACTTCTCTGCTAGCACTCGGACGCGATGATCCTGGCGCGTCCCATCCGCCTCGACCGTGACGACGACCTCGAGCCCGCCTGGGAGCGGATCGGGCTCGTCCCGGCCGCGCGGCAGCTGCTGCTCGACTCGGTCGGGCGCGCGCACCTGCTCGTCACCGGACTCGGGTCGGCCGAGACGCGCTTCCTCCGGAACCTCGAGGACTCGCGGGTGACGGTCATCCTCTCCGACGCCGAGCGACGCCCCGGCGCCGCCACCGTCTCCGGCACCCGTGCCGGCCTCGAGGCGCTGGCCCGGCTCGCCGAGCGCCAGGGCCTGACCAGCCTCGGCCGAGCGCTGGATGCGGCCACCGCCGCGGACGTGCCGCCGGATCCGACCGTGCTCGGAGGTCGTACCTTCCGCTGGGGCGAGCGCACCCACGTCATGGGCGTGGTCAACGTGACGCCTGACAGCTTCAGCGATGGCGGGCGCCACCTCGAGCTCGCCGCGGCCGTGAGTCACGCCCTGGCCCTGGCGGAGGCAGGCGCGGATCTCCTCGACATCGGCGGTGAGTCCACCCGCCCGGGGTCGGACGAGGTGCCGGTGCAGGTCGAGCTGGACCGCGTGCTGCCGGTCATCGAGGCCGTCCGTGCCTCGAGCCAGGTTCCCATCTCGGTCGACACCCGGAAGGCGGAGGTTGCGCGTGAGGCGCTCCGGGCGGGCGCGGTCCTGGTGAACGACGTGAGCGGGCTCGGCCACGACCCGGCGCTGGCGAGCGCGGTGGCCGGGGCCGGCGCGGCGCTCGCGCTGATGCACATCCAGGGAACCCCGACGACGATGCAGGTCGACCCGCACTACGCAGACGTGGTCGCCGAGGTGGTGGAGTTCCTCGCCCGAGCCATCGATCGGGCCGTTGCCGCCGGGGTGGCGCGGGAACGGATCTGGGTCGACCCGGGCATCGGCTTCGGGAAGACGCTGGGGCACAACCTCTTCCTCCTCCGCCACCTGGCCGAGCTCCGGGTCCTGGGCGCCCCGGTGCTCGTGGGCACCAGCCGCAAGCGCTTCATCGGGGCGCTCGCGGGGGAACGGCCTCCGGACAGGCGGCTGGAGGGGACGCTCGGCTCCCTCGCCGCAGTGGCCGTGCTGCACGGCGCCGACGTGGTCCGGGTCCACGACGTGGCCGAGGCCCGCGACGCCCTCGTGGTGGCCGACGCCATCGCCCGCGCACGCGAAGGCGGTGACCTCTGGAGCCCAGGGAGCGGCTGAGGCACCCCGCAAGAACTGCGCGCCCGGCGGCGCTTGAAATCGGCACGCCCGCGTGGCCTGTTCGTCGTTCCAGGAGGACGGCATGGCACTCGAGCATCTCCTCGAAGTGGGAGAGGGCATCCCGGCGCCGGAGAAGGTGCGCCGCGCCGCGAACCTCCAGGACGTCCGGGCGGAGCACGCCCGCAGCCTCGCCGACCCCAACGGCTTCTGGAGCGAGCAGGCGAAGCGCTTCCGCTGGTCGCAGCCGTGGACGCGCGTGCTGGAGTGGCGCGTCCCCGATCACCAGTGGTTCATCGGCGCGAAGTGCAACATCACCGAGAACGCCCTGGACCGGCACGCCGACGGACCTCGCCGCAACCACCGGGCCTTCGTGTGCATCGACGAGGATGGCACCGAGCGGAGCATCACCTACGGAGAGCTGCGCGATCTGGTCTCGCGCCTGGCGAGCGGGCTGCGCTCGCTCGGGGTCGGGGTGGGAGACCGGGTCATCATCTACATGCCGCTCACCCTCGAGGGCATCGCCTCGATGCTGGCGGTGGCGCGGCTCGGGGCGATCCACTCGGTGGTCTACGCCGGCCTGGGGGTGGGCGCGCTCCGGGACCGCATCGTCGACGCCGGAGCCAAGGTCATCATCGCCGGTGACGTCGGCTTCCGCCGCGGGAAGCCGGTGGAGCTGCAGGGCATCGTCGACGAGGCTCTTCACGCGCTCGACGTGAAGCACGTGGTCTGGTTCCAGCGGCGCGGCGGGGGCGGTCGTCCGCTCAAGCCGAACGAGGTGGACTTCCGGGAGCTGGTCCAGCGGAGCAAGCCGGACGTCGCGCCGGTGCAGGTGGACGCCGAGCACCCGCTCTTCATCCTCTACACCTCCGGCTCCACCGGGAAGCCGAAGGGCGTGGTGCACGTGCACGGCGGCTACATGGTCGGCACCGCGTACCACCTCCGGACCTTCTACGACCTCAAGGACGACGACGTCTTCTGGTGCACCAGCGACATCGGCTGGGTGGTCGGCCACTCGTACATCGTCTACGCGCCGCTGCTGGAGGGCATCACCACCGTCGTCCGCGAGGGGGCCATCGACTTCCCCGATCCGGCGATCGCCTGGCGCCTGGTGGAGAAGCACAAGGTGAACGTCATCTTCACCGCGCCCACCGCTCTCCGGATGTTCATGAAGTTCGGAGGCGAGCTGCCGGCGAAGTCGAACCTGTCCTCGCTGCGGCTCGTCACGGTGGCCGGCGAGCCGCTCAACCCCGAGGCCTGCCGCTGGGCGTTCCAGCACCTGGTCGACGACGGCAAGCGCGGCTTCATCGGCGACAACTGGTGGCAGACCGAGCTCGGGGGTCCGGCGCTCGGGACGCCGCTGTGCATCCCCGCCCGGCCGGGTGCGGTCGGCCTGCCCCTGCCCGGGGTGGACGCGGTGGTGGTGGACACCGACGGCAAGGAGGTCCCGAAGGGGCAGGGTGGGGTGCTCGCGCTCCGCCGGCCCTTCCCGCACATGATGCGCACCGTCTGGGGCAACCACGAGCGGTGGCGCCAGTACTGGGAGGAAATCCCCGGCCAGGTCTACGCCGCCGGTGACGTCGCGAGCTGGGACAAGGACGGATACTTCACGGTGCTCGGGCGCAGCGACGACGTGCTCAACGTCGCCGGTCACCGCATCGGCACGGCCGACGTGGAGAGCGCGCTGGTCAGCCACCCGGCGATCGCCGAGGCCGCGGTCATCGGCGTCCCCGACCCGGTGAAGGGCGAGGGCATCAAGGCCTTCTGCATCCTCCGCGCGGGCCGCAAGGCGACGCCCGATCTCGAGGCCGAGCTGATCCAGCACGTCCGACACGAGCTCGGGCCCATCGCCACGCCCAGCGCCATCCGGGTGGTGGACAAGCTCCCCAAGACTCGCAGCGGAAAGATCGTCCGGCGGCTGCTCCGGGCCCAGGAGCTCGGCAAGGACGCCGGAGACCTCTCGACCCTCGAGGAGTAGTACCGGACCCAGGCCCCGTCGTCTGCCTTGCGGGGCCCGCGGGCGGTCCCTAGCATGGGATCCGACCCGGGGAGGCGTGACGGGCGGCGGAGGGTCGCGCAAAGTGAGGTTGATGAGGGTTCCCGAAGCGCAGGCGAAGACCAAGCTGTTCGGCACGGATGGCGTCCGGGGCACGGCCAACGTCTGGCCGATGACCGCCGAGGTGGCGATGCAGCTCGGGCGGGCGCTGGCCTTCCTGATCCGGAACGGAAACCACCGTCACCGGGTCGTCATCGGCAAGGACACGCGGCTGTCGGGCTACATGCTCGAGCAGGCGCTCGCCGCCGGCATCACGTCGATGGGCGTGGACGTCGAGCTGGTGGGCCCGCTGCCCACTCCGGGCATCGCCAACATCACGACGTCGATGCGCGCCGATGCGGGCGCGGTCATCTCCGCGTCGCACAACCCCTACCAGGACAACGGCATCAAGTTCTTCTGGCGCGACGGGTTCAAGCTGCCGGACGAGACCGAGGACAAGCTCGAGGAGCTGGTGCTCAGCGGGCAGATCGACGAGATCCGTCCCACCGCCGACAAGATCGGCCGCGCCGTCCGGCTCGACGACGCCCGGGGGCGGTACATCGTCTTCCTCAAGAACACCTTCCCCCGCGAGCTGACGCTGGAGGGAATGAAGATCGTCGTCGACTGCGCCCACGGCGCGGCCTACCGGACGGCGCCCGCGGTGCTCCAGGAGCTCGGAGCCAAGGTCGTCTGTCTCGCCTGCGAGCCGAACGGGTTGAACATCAACGACGGCTCGGGGGCAGTGCACCCCGAGGGGATGGCCCGGGCGGTGGTGGAGCACGGGGCACACCTGGGGCTCGCGCTGGACGGTGACGCGGACCGGCTGATCGTCGCGGACGAGAAGGGTCGCATCGTGGACGGCGACGCGATCATGGCGGTTTGCACGGGCGAGCTGATGGCCCGCGAGCGCCTGCGGACGAGGACGCTGGTGACCACCGTGATGTCCAACGTGGGCCTCGAGCGGGCAGTGGGCCGGTGGGGCGTGCAGGTGGTCCGGACGAAGGTGGGCGACCGGTACGTGGTCGAGGAGATGCGCCGTGCCGGACACAGCCTGGGCGGCGAGCAGTCCGGGCACCTGGTCTTCCTGGACCACGCGACCACCGGCGATGGGACGCTCGCGGCGCTGCAGCTGCTGGCGGTGATGTGCCGGGCGCAGAAGCCGCTCTCCGAGCTGGCCAGCATCTTCGAGCCGGTGCCGCAGACGCTGCTCTCGCTCGTGGTGAAGGAGCGGAAGGATCTCGAGGGGCTCCCGTCGGTGAGCGAGGCCATCGAGTCGGTCCGGACCAAGCTGGGCAAGGACGGGCGGGTCTTCGTCCGCTACAGCGGGACCGAGCCCAAGGTGCGGATCCTCATCGAGGGCCCGGACAAGGCACGGAACGAGGAGCACGCGCAGACGATCGCCGCTGCTCTGACCGCTGCGCTCGGCTGAATCCCGACGGCCGTTCGCTAACATCTGCCTAGACTCGGGGCCCGCCTCCTGGAGGAGTGGCCCCCCATGCGTCGACGGACTCCTTCCATCGCGGTCGGGCTGTGCCTCTCGTCCCTCCTGGCCCTGAGCTGCACGCACGCCCCGGCCGACGCGTCCCGGGCCACCACCGGCGAAACGGCGGCCGGTGCAGCGAAGACGGAGCGCATCGCCACCGGGCAGCTCATCAGCCCCACCGCCGTTCCGCACGCCGTCCAGGTGTTCCTGAATCCCGGCCTGCCCGCCTATCCGGCCTTCGTCGCCGGAGAGGCCGTGAAGTCCGCGCTGAGCCCCGATGGCAAGACGCTGGCCATCCTCTGCGCCGGGCAAAACTCGCTCAACGATGCCAGAGGAAAGCTCGACGTCGCGAGCTCGACCCAGTTCGTCTTTCTCTACGACGTGAGCGGCGTCCACCAGAGCGCGCCCGCGCTCGTCCAGGTCCTGCAGCAGACCAACGCGCACGTCGGGATGGCCTTCGGCCCGGATGGCACGCTGTACGTCTCGGGAGGCAACGACGACGCGGTCTACGTCTACGCACCCGCCGGTGGACGGTGGGCCCTCGCCAGGAAGATCCCCCTCGGCCACTCCGGAAAGGGTCTGGGCATCGAGGTGGAGCCCAACGCGAGTGGCCTCGCGGTGTCCGCCGACGGCGCGACGGTCGTGGTGGCCAACAACTACAACGACTCGATCAGCGTGCTGGACACCGCGAGCGGGCGCGTCCGCTACGAGCACGACCTGAGGCCTTGGTTCGCCGGCAACGAGGGCGCGAAGGGCGGGGTCGGCGGCTCGTATCCCTTCGCGGTGCTCCTGGCGGGAAGCGTCGCCTACGTGTCCTCGGACCGGGATCGCCAGATCGTCGCGGTCGACGTGAGCAACCCCGGCAGAGGCAAGCTCGTGGCCCGTCTCCCTCTGGACGGGAACCCACTGGGCATGGCGTTCGACGCCGGAAGCTCGAGGCTCTTCGTCGCCCAGGACAACGCCGACCAGGTCGCGGTCATTGATACCCGGACGAACACCATCGTTCAGAAGATCGACGCCCGAGGGCCGCCCGAGCTGTTCGCCCGCTCGGACGGCGCGAAGCGCCACACCGGGGCCGGGACCTTCGCGGTCGCCCTCTCTCCCGATCGCCGGACGCTCTACGCGGTCAACTCCGGCTCGAACTCCATCGCCGTCATCCCGCTCCAGGGTGACCACGCCTTCCGAGTCATCGGCCTCATTCCCACCGCGTACGAGCCGCACGACCTGACTTTTCATCCGGACGGCACCTGGATGTACGTCGTCAACGGCAAGAGCGTGACCGGCCCGAACCCGAGGCTCCGCTACTCGCAGACGGCCCGCCTCTCCTCCAGCCCAGGGGTCGATGGCAAGGCGGTGAGCGCGACGGCAAAGTCGGCGAACCAGTACCAGTTCCAGCTCGAGCGAGCCTCGCTCGTCGCTGCGCCCGTGCCGAAGCCCGAAGAGCTGGAGCCCCTGACCCGGGCCGTCGCGGCGAACAACTTCTACGACTCCGAGCGCGCCGAGGATCGGAAGGTGATGGAGCAGCTCCGCCAGCGCATCAAGCACGTCATCTACATCGTGAAGGAGAACCGGACGTTCGATCAGATCCTGGGAGACCTCGGGAACGGCTCGAACGGAGACCCCTCGCTGACGCAATTCCCCGAACCGCTCACGCCGAACTTCCACCGGCTGGCACGCCGCTTCGTGACCCTGGACCACTTCACCGATCCCGGCGACGGCAGCATGGACGGCTGGTCCTGGAGCCTGCAGGGCAGGGTGACGAACACCGAGACCATCACCCAGCAGATCGCCTACGGATTCGTGAACCGCGGCCTCTCGTACGAGTCGGAAGGGGCGAATCGCAACGTCCCGGTCAACTTCGCCACCATCGCCGAGCGCAATGCTGCAATGGGACCCGTCGGCACGACCGAGTACACGAACGCCACCGCGGCGCTGCCCGGCGGGACGGAGAATCTCCTGACCGGGACCGGGAACCACGCATCCACCGACGCCCCCTACGGAAAGCAGGGGGGGTACATCTTCGAGGCCGTGCTCCGGGCGGGTGGGACGGTCCGGAACTACGGCTTCCTGGTCGAGAACATCGGTCCCATCTGCACGGGCAAGCAGTCTCCGCCGTGCCCCGGCTCGGAGATCACCGAGCCCCATCGGGCCGGCCTGGTCCAGGTGGCGCCGCTGAGTCCCTCGCTGGTCCCGCTCACCGACCTTTACTTCCGGGGCTACGACCTGAACTACCCCGATCTCTGGCGGTACCACGAGTGGAAGCGGGAGTTCGATCAGTTCGTGGCCAGAGGCGATCTGCCGAGCCTCACGCTGTTGCGGCTCGGGCGCGACCACACGGGCTCGTTCGGCACGGCACAGGTCGGCGTGAACACTCCGGAGACGCAGCTCGCCGACAACGACCTCGCGGTCGGTCTCGTCGTCCAGGCCGTGGCGAACAGCCCCTACGCGAAGGACACGATCCTGATCGTGCTCGAGGACGACTGCCAGGACGGGCCCGACCACGTCGACTCGCACCGGGCGACGGCGTTCATCGTCGGCGCGTACGTGAAGCAGGGCGCGGTGGTCAGCCATCAGTACAGCCAGGTCAACGCCATCCGGACGATCGAGGACCTCCTCGGAACCGAGCACCTCAACCTGAACACCGCCTTCCAGAGGCCGATGGTCGAGGTGTTCGATCTTCAGGCGAGCGGGTGGACCTACGCGGCGGTGGCCTCGACCGTGCTCAAGAAGACGTCACTCCAGATTCCCGCGGGAGTCGGCTGGGCAGCGGGCCCGGACGTCCGGCCGAAGCACGACGCGGCCTACTGGGTGAGGGCGACGCGCGGCTTCGACTTCTCCGACGCCGACCGCGTGCCCCCGCTGCGCTACAACCAGGTGCTCTGGCGGGGGCTGATGGGAAGCCGGCCCTACCCGGAACCGGCCGGTCTCCGCCGCTTGGACGACGACTGAGCCCGCCGCGGCAGCTTCGATTCCCGCTCAGTCCTCGTACTCGCAGCGATGTCCGAGGGCGAGTTCCCGGAGCGCATCGTCGTACAGCACGTCGTCGAGCACGAGGATGGTCGGGAGGGGCTCAAGCCCGGTCGCCGACCGGCAGTCGCGAGCTGCCCGAAGGAACGGGACCATTCGGACGCCGCGGTTGACGGCCTCACAGACCATCTCCTCCCCTGGGTGCTCTCCCATGTAGATGCCGAGCAGATACGCGAGCGCGACGTCGCCGTCGGGCGTGCGGTTCTCCAGCAGGGCCTCGAGACGCCTCTCGACTTCGGGCGAGCGTGGCGATGCGCCCTTCCAGCGTCCGCCATCCCCGAATTCGTCCCGGTGTTGCTCGATCCGGAGCTTCACGAGCGGCTTCACGACGGCGAGCGCCCCGGCCGGAAGCAAGCGCGGCTGGCAGGGTCCGTCGGTCGCCGGCGGTTTGCCGGAGCAGGCGAGGACGGCGAGGGCGAGGGCGGGAGTGACCATCCTGGCGGCCATGTCCTGCAGCACATGCAAGAAACTGCGCGCAGGCTCATCCCGGACCTGATCCGGGTGGAGCGAGGTCTGACTGCCTCGGTTTCCGTGGCCGTCATGCGGTACAACAGCCGCACATGGGACAGCGACTCGGCGTCAACGTCGACCACGTGGCCACCCTGCGCCAGGCGCGGCGGGCCGCCTATCCGGACCCGGTGACCGCGGCGGCCCTCGCCGAGGTGGCAGGAGCGGGGCAGATCACCATCCACCTCCGCGAGGATCGCCGGCACATCCAGGACCGCGACCTCAAGCTCCTCCGCGAGACCTGCCAGACGCTCCTCAACCTCGAGATGGCGGCCACCCAGGAGATGGTGAAGATCGCCTACGAGGCGAAGCCGGACCTGGTCACCCTCGTCCCCGAGCGGCGGGAGGAGCTGACCACCGAGGGCGGACTCGACGTGACCGGCCAGCGGGAATCCCTCGCCCAGGCGGTCCGGCACCTGAAGGACGGGGACATCGTCGTCTCCCTCTTCATCGACCCCGACCTGGACGCCGTCCGCGCCTCGCACAAGCTGGGAGCTGACCGGATCGAGCTCCACACCGGGCGGTACTGCGAGGCCCGGAACGCCAAGGAGCGCTCCCGGGAGCTGCTCCGGGTCGTCGACGCGGCTCGCGCCGGCAGCAAGCTCGGGCTCGGGGTCGCCGCCGGTCACGGCCTCAACTACGACAACGTCCAGGCCATCGCCCGGATCGACGAGATCGACGAGCTGAACATCGGCCACGCGATCATCTCCCGCGCCGTCCTGGTGGGCATGGACCGGGCCGTGCGGGACATGCTGGCCCTGATGCGGGGCGGCTGAGGATGGCCGTCCTCGGGCTCGGGATGGACGTCTGCTCGGTGGACCGTGTCGCCCGGGTCCTCCACGGGCCCAACGGCGCGCGCTTTCGCGAGCGGGTCTACACCCCCGCCGAGGTGGCCATCTGCGAGGGCCGAGCGGACACAGCAACGGCGTACGCGGCGCGCTTCGCGGCGAAGGAGGCCCTGGTCAAGGCGCTCGGTGCGCCCGCCGGCATCCGCTGGCGCGACATGGAAGTGGTGAAGGCGGCCAGCGGTGCGCCGGAGTTCACCCTCAGCGGTGTCGCCGGGCGCGAGGTGAAGGCCCGCCACGCCCGGGTGCTGCTCGCCCTGACGCACGACGCGGGAGTCGCCGCAGCGACGGTCGTCCTCGAGGGTCCCTGACGCACCCGAGGCGCGAAGGCAACGTTCTGGAGACGCCCTGCCGCGGCCGGCACCGCCCGTGCGAAGACGGCGCGATGCGACGGCTCGGTCCTGCGGCGCTGCTCCTGGTGTGGTTCACGAGCGCATGCTCACACGCACCGGAGACCGCAGTGGACGCGCCGGTTCCTGCACCCGTCGCAGCGACCTCGCACCGCCTCGAGGAGCTGACCGCGCAGCGCGCCCGCGCAGGTGACTTCTCCGGTGTGGTCCTGTTCGCCGTTCGAGGGCGGCCTCTCATGCGCACGGCCGTCGGCCAGGCCGACCGCGAGACCGGAAGGCCGATCGGCCCCGAGACCCTCTTCGTCGTGGCCTCCACGACCCAGACCTTCACCGCGGCCGGAGTCCGTCTCCTGATCGCCGACGGTCGGCTGCGCGAGGAGAGCCGGGTCGGCGAGGTCCTCCCCGAGCTGTCAGGCTCCCCGCTCCGGGAGCTGACCGTGGCGCAGCTCCTCACTCACACCGCCGGGCTGGGCTCGGTCGTGAAGAGCCCCCGATTTCGGAAGGCCCCTTCGACGTTCGCCTCGCTGGCCGACTACCGCCAGGTCGTCCTGGGCGAGGACGTCGGCGAGGCCGGGCGGTTCGAGTATGGGGATGCGGATTCGGTCATCCTCGCCACGATCATCGAGCGCGTCACAGGCCAGTCCTTCGATGTGTTTCTCCGCGCGCGGGTCTTCGAGCCGCTCGGGATGGAGCACACCGGATTCCGCCTCTCACCACGGCCGGACGGGCTCGCGCGGGGATACACCCGCAGGGATCTCGGTGGCACCGCCTACGGAACGGGTGACACGCTCGCCCCGAACGATCGGATCCTCCCGGCGCTGGCGGCCCCCGGCGCGGGGGCCTGGACCACCGCGGGCGACCTCCTGCGGTTCGCCGAGGCGATCCGCAGCGGCAACCTCCCTGGCTCCGGGGAGACGCTGTTGCAGGGCCGGGTGCCGACCGGCCGCGAGGCACCGAAT
>Ga0081540_1004365_pt1 | contig 10809 bp, 10 predicted proteins | sample TabmetS2T1R1_FD_71024 | JGI IMG/M metagenome (GOLD analysis project Ga0081540, IMG submission 71024) | Tabebuia heterophylla rhizosphere microbial communities from the University of Puerto Rico - S2T1R1 | ecosystem: Host-associated > Plants > Roots > Rhizosphere ... | reverse complement strand
GCCACCGCTGCCATAAAGCAGCGGCTTGTCTTTTCGCGCCCTAGCGTAAGCGACGAATTCCGATACGGATTTGACCGGCACCGACGGATGCACGACCAGGGTGACCGAAAAACTCGCGACCGTCGAAATCGGCGTGAAATCCCGTACCGGGTCGAAACCGAGTTTGGGATACAGGGATGGATTCACCGTAAGCGGCGTATCGAGCACCAGAAGTAGCGTGTATCCGTCCGCGGGCGCCCTTGCGACAGCCTCGGTCCCGAGATTGCCGGCAGCGCCCGGCCGATTCTCCACGACGAACGGCTGCTTCAGGCTCGTCGCCAGTTTTTCCGCGAGCAGGCGTGCCGTGGTGTCGAGCGGCCCACCCGGCGGGAATGGAACGATAATTTTGACAACCCTGGACGGATAGGTCTCGGCGATCGCACGGATCGGAAACAGCAGTGCGGCAGCGGCCAGCAAGAGAACCGCAAAAATGAAAGCCGGGGCGCGCCGCAGGGGTACCAATCCAATCATGGGAGGCCTCCGGTTGCGAGAGACGCGCCGTGAACATGCAACCCCGGAGACATTACCGTCCAATGCTATTATCTTAGGATTACATAACCATTTTGATAGGCCCAAACATGACAGGTCCAAACATGAGCTGGGCTGATCGCATCGGACGCCGCCTCAAGCTGCGCGACCTGCATCTGCTGATAACGGTCGTGCAATGCGGCAGCATGGCCAAGGCCGCGGCCGAACTCGCGGTGTCGCAGCCCGCGGTGTCGAAGGCCATTGCAGACATGGAGCACACCCTCGGCGTGCGCCTGCTCGACCGCGGTCGAAACGGAATAGCGCCGACCCCCTACGGCCAGGCGCTGGTAAAGCGCGGGCTGATTATTTTCGATGAGCTCAAACAGGGCATGGAGGAGCTTGAATTCCTCGCCGACCCCAAGGTCGGAAGCCTGCGGATCGGCAGCACCGAGAGCGCCGCCGCCGGCATACTTCCGGCCATCGTCGAACGCTTCTGCCGCAAATATCCCGGGATTCGCCTCGACGTCGGGCAGACCGTGATCAGCACATTGCACTATCGCGAGCTGCGCGAGCGAAGCATCGATCTTGTGATCGGGCGCGTCCCGACGCCATTCACGGAAGATGACCTGGACGTCGACATCATGTATGACGATCAGCCCGTCGTGGTGGCGGGACGTCAAAGCAAATGGGCGCGTTCACGCAAACTCAAACTCGCCGATCTCAGTGGTGAATCCTGGATTTTGCCGCCCCCCGACACGATGCCCGGCGCGCTCGCGGTCCAACTCTTTCGCGACAGCGGCGCGGAGATGCCGCGCGCGCCCGTTACCACGCTCTCGATGCATCTGTGCTGCAAGCTCGTTGCGACCGGGCGGTTCGTCGCCCTGCTGCCGAGTTCGATCCTGCGCTTCGGCAGCCGTGACCTGCCGCTCAAGGTCCTGCCGATCAAGCTGCCCGCACAGTCCCGGCCAGTCGGGATTGTGACGCTCAAAAATCGCACACTCAGCCCGGTCGCGGGATTGTTCATCGCGTGCGCGCACCAGGTCCTGGCGCCCAATCCAAAGACGCCGCTCGATGCCGATCTAGGCAAGCTCACGTTCGAGGTACCGCAGGTCGAACTGCCGCCAGATTTCGGCGGGCCGAAGCAGTGACCGGGGCGTCCGCCTCGATACAGCCGCTCACAAGTCCTGCACCATGCGCCGGCGCGCGTTGAGCGAATCGTCGAAAATTCCCTTCACCGGCGGCAGCGCCTGGACGAATTCGAGCTGTTCGCCCTCCGGCCCTTTGCAATAGATCAGCGCCCAGCCGTTGGACCGGCCCTCGGTGATCCGATTGGTGTTCGCCTCCATCGGCGCGGCGCGGCGTTCCTGCTCCGAGTTCACGGTGATCACGCGGTTGGCCCGAACCTGGGTCATGCCACGGCGCGCCGATTCGGCTTCGAGATCGCGAATGAACTGGTTGAAGTCGACATCGTCGCGAATGTGAAAGCAGATGTGCATCGACCGCGGATAAGCCGGGCTCATGTGATCGCGCGCCTCGGCAAAGCTGTCTCCGCTGCCTATCGGCTGATCGGCATTGCGATACTGCAACAGTTCGATCACGACATTGTCGAACTGGACGAATCTCACGTCGAGGCGCTGGGCGCCATCCCTGAGGTCGGGCACGCCGATCGTGCGCGCGTTGACGCGCCGCTCACGCGCCTCGATCTCCTGATCGGTCAGCAGCGTGTTGTGGATGCGCTCGCCGTGGAAATCGCCGTCGCGCATCACTTCGGTGCCGCCGAGGACTTCCGTATAGAACTCGAACGCACGGTTCATGTTCTGAACCGTGAGGCCGAAATGTTGCACGCCCTTCAAGCGTGCCCCCAAGGGGCCGCTGTTCCGGGATGCGGCGGAGGACACCGTGCCCTGTGCAGACGCCGGCACGGTGCCCGACATCGCCATTCCCGCAACCAACGCGGCCCCGGCAGCTTGAAGAACATCTCGGCGCTCAAGGCTAGGCGCAGTCTTCGGCTGATCGTCGCTCATTTCGTGGCTCCCCCCTTCATCGGCACTTGCAGGTGCCGGCGGCTCAACTAGGCATGCTGTCGAATTGCGGAAGATCGAGCGGCTTTGTCCATTTCAACCGCCGCTTGGTGAACATTTCGAGCTTTGGCTGGATCAATTCGGGATGGTCGAGACTGCCCAGCATCACGAAGACGAGGCCGGGGAAACTCTCCAGATTGCTGGTGAACAATCTGGAGCCACACTCGATGCAGAAGTTGCGGTCAAGTCCCTTGCCGGAATCGGCGATGTAGTGATTTGCTTTCGGCTTGCCGCTGGTCAGGGTGAAATCATCCTGCGGGACGGCGAAGAACGTGGCCGCCTCGCCCCCCGACGCCCTCTTGCAGTCCAGGCAGTGACAGTTGGCGACAAAATCGGGGTCGGTATCGAAGCCGAATTTCACCGCGCCGCAGGCGCATTGAGCCGTGTATTTCTTGGTCATGCCCAGGTCCCGTTCTAACATCTTCATGATCGCCGCTTCACGCCGGCGCTGTGCCGGACAGTGAAGCGGCGAAAATTGGCGTTGCGTCAGGACACGCCTTTTTCCTTCAAGGCCGCAAGCAGCGTCAGAGCGCCCTGCTTCGACGACGCCGGGTTCTGGCCGGTGATCAGCAAGCCATCCCTGACAACGTGCACGCCCCAATTCTCGGTCGCCGAAAACTTCGCTCCCTGTTCCTTCAGTACGTCCTCAAGCAGGTACGGAACGACTTCGACAAGCTGCATGGCGGCTTCCTCGGAGTCGGTGAACCCGGTGAGGGAGCGGCCCTTCGCAATCGGCTCGCCATCCGGCGTCTTCACGTTGGTCAGGATTCCCGGTGCGTGGCAAACCAGCGCCACGGGCTTTTCCGCCGCAAGCATGTCTTCAAGAAGCGACAGCGCATCTTCGTCGTTGGTCAGGTCCCAGAGCGGGCCATGGCCACCCGGGAAGAACACGGTGTCATAGTCTTCCTGGTCGATTTCAGAAAGCTTGGTGGTGTTGGCGAGCGCGTTCATTGCGTCGGCATCCTGTTCAAAGCGCCGCGTATCGTCGGTCTGGAACGCCGGCTCGTTGCTCTTCGGATCGAGCGGCGGCTGGCCGCCTTTCGGCGAGGCCAACGTGATCTCGGCGCCGGCATCCCGGAAAGTGAAATAGGGAGCCGCGAGTTCCTCGAGCCAGAAGCCTGTCTTCTTGCCGGTGTTTCCTAGCTGATCGTGTGAGGTGAGAACCATAAGGATTTTCATTTGCTCATCTCTCTCAATGCGGCCGGCCGCCAATGTCACGCGTGTTGATTGCGCGTAACAGCGCTTGCCGGTCTCTGGACGCTTCACAAGTCATAGGTCGGCTGCCGCTACGCACGCCCTACGTGCTGCTTTTCTATTCGCAGCGTGTCGTGCAGTTCAAGTTCGAAAGTCGATTCCAGATACAAAATGCCGCGGCACTTTCGCGCCGGGGCTTCGCAGTGATGCGGCGCGAACGATCAGCCGCGATATTTGATCAGCCTTGCGGAGTGCGTGCCATAAAACTGTCGTAACCACACACAGGCCTGCATGATCGACGGCGAAAAACTGTGCAGCTTGGTGCGGCTTCCAGCAACTTCGTTGTGCCGGCCTGCTCGATGAAACTTTGACAATCCGAACAGGGTGCGAAAACGAAAAAGGCCCGGTCTCTCAACGAGACCGGGCCTTTTCTTGCGCTTGAGAATTCAGATCAGCCGCGGGTGCGCGAGCGGATCATGAAGCTGTCGTATGTGTATTCGGCAACCTGCCACCACAGATACTGGTCGGAGCGATAAGCCTGCATCGCATCGATCGACTTCTTGAAGTCGGGATTCTTGCTGGAGATCTCGGACCACAATTCGTTGGTGGCCTTCAGGCAGGCTTCCAGCACTTCGTTGGTGAAGGGACGAAGCTGCGTGCCGCCGGCGACCAAACGCTTCAGTGCCGTCGGGTTCTGCATGTCGTAACGCGCAGCCATCCAGCTGTTGGCGTTGGCGCAGGCATTGGCGAGGATCGCCTGGTAGTTCTTCGGCAGCGAATTCCACTTCTCCAGATTGACGAAGGAATGGACGGTCGGACCGCCTTCCCAGAAGCCCGGATAGTAGTAGTACTTCGCGACCTTGGCGAAGCCGAGCTTCTCGTCGTCATACGGACCGACCCACTCGGCCGCATCGATGGTGCCCTTTTCCAGCGCCGGATAGATGTCGCCGCCGGCGAGCTGCTGCGGCACCACGCCGACCTTCTGCAGCACCTGGCCGGCGATGCCGCCGATGCGCATCTTGAGGCCGGAGAGATCGGCAACCGTCTTGATCTCCTTGCGGAACCAGCCGCCCATCTGCGTGCCGGTGTTGCCGCAGGGGAAGCCGACGACGCCGAACTTCTTGAAGAACTCGTTGCCGAGCTCCTGGCCGCCGCCCTGATACCACCAGGAGTTCTGCTGACGCGCGTTCAGCCCGAACGGCACCGAGGCGTAGATTGCAAAGGTCGGGTCCTTGCCGACATAGTAATAAGAAACGGTGTGGCTCATCTCGACGGTGCCGTTGGACGTCGCGTCCAGCGCCTGCAGACCCGGCACGATCTCGCCCGCCGCGAAGACCTGGATCTGAAACTTGTTGTCGGTCATCTCGGCGACGTATTTTGCGAACTCGGCGGCGCCGCCATAGATGGTGTCGAGCGACTTCGGGAAGCTGGAGGTCAGCCGCCACTTGATCTCGGGGGAGGACTGGGCAATGGCCGGCGACGCCACCGCGGCCGCCGCCGCCGCGCCGGTTGCCGAAACCTTCAAAAAATCACGACGCTTCATCTAAGGCATCTCCTTGTTGGGGAATGTTTCCCATCGTCACAGCTTGCGCTCGTCCGGCCGCGCGTTTTTTCGCCTCTAGGCCGGCCGCTCTGGCCGGGGCGCTTTAACACGAATGTGAACGACACCCAAACGCGACCTAAGAATGAAATTCAGCTGAATTCAGGGGTTGTTGGACCCTGCCGCGAGCGATTTTACGAATGCCGAAATCAATGATCGGCAGCAGATCCGCATTCCCGGCAGCCCTTCTCGATCCAATGGCGCTCTCGGAAAAATACCTCCAGCCGCTGCGATTAGGGGATCACACTCAGCGCGTCCAATTCAACCAAAGTCGCATGAGACCGGCAGCCGCAGGTTCAGGCCGCCGCGATCGCAGCTTTGAGCTGATCGCGGACCTTGGCGGCGATGTCGCGATAGATTGCCGCATGCGGTCCGTGGGGTTCGCTGACCACGACCGGAGCGCCCGCGTCGGAGGTCACACGGATCGCCATATCGAGCGGAATTTCGCCGAGGAACGGCACGCCGAGTCGTTCCGCCTCGTGCCGCGCGCCGCCATGGCCGAAGATGTCGGAGCGCGTGCCACAGTGCGGGCACTGGAAATAGCTCATATTCTCTACAATGCCGAGCACCGGCACGTTGACCTTCGTGAACATCGCAAGCCCGCGCCGCGCGTCGATCAGCGACAGATCCTGCGGGGTCGAGATGATGATCGCGCCTTTAAGCGGCACATTCTGCGCCAGCGTCAGTTGCGCATCGCCGGTACCCGGCGGCATGTCGACGACAAGCACATCGAGCGTGCCCCAGGCGACGTCGCGCAGCATCTGTGTGATCGCCGACATCACCATCGGCCCGCGCCAGATCATCGCGGTCTCTTCATCGACCAGAAAGCCGATCGACATCACGGCGAGCCCGAAGCGTTCGATCGGAATCATCTTCCGCTCGTCGTTGAGTTCGGGCTTCTCGCGGATGCCGGTCAGCCGCGGCACCGACGGTCCGTAGATGTCGGCGTCGAGAAGGCCGACCCGCAAGCCAAGGTCACGCAGGCCAAGCGCGAGATTGAGCGCGGTGGTCGACTTGCCGACGCCGCCCTTCCCGGAGGCCACCGCGATGACGGCCGCAATGCCCGGTATCTCGGCCTGCCGTGCCATCGGCGAGCCGGCGGGATTGTGCGGCGGCCTGTGCGCAGCCGCGGGCGGCACGCCCTGCCCGGGCCGGGCCGGCCGAGGCGGCGCTGCACCGGCCTTGCGTTCGGCGGTGAGCGCGATCATTGCGCTGGCAACGCCGGGAAGCGCACGCACGGCGCTTTCGGCCTGGGCGCGCACGCTCTCCCATGCGCGGGCTTCGCCGGCATCGACATTGATGGACAGGAAAACCTTGCCGTCACTCACCGTGATCGGCGACAGCACATCGGCATTGGTCAGTGCCACGCCGCGGGGCGACCTGACGCCGGCCAAAGCCTGAAGAACCTGCTGCTGCGTCACGCTCAATACGCATCTCCTGACAAAATCCCGGATGCGATCCTTAGAGCCGTTCCGCCCAAAAGGCTACCTTGCGCCGATGTCGTCGTGCCGCTCCTGCGGCGCAGCGCCCCCGCCTTCCTTGATGGCCTCGTAGTTCAGTTCGATCATGACACCATTGGGGTCATTGACGAAAATCTGCCAGAGATCGCCACCCGGAACCTGCCGGGAGTCGAACTCCATGCCCTTGGCCTGGAGCCGCTGCTTCATACCGGCAAAGCCCTCGCTGGCGAAGGCGACGTGATGGACGACGCCGGAATCGGGCTTCTGGGGTTCTTCGGTCTTGGAGATATCGACCAGGTGCACGACCGCCTTGCCCTCGCTGTACATCCAAGCTCCCGGGAAGGCGAAATTGGGCCGGGCGCCCTTCTCCAGGCCCAGAATGTCCTGGTAAAACCGGACCGTCTCGTCGAGTTTCCGGGTCCGGATGTTGAAATGATCGAGCACGCCCACGCTGATGCCCATGCGGTACACTCCCTTTTTTGTGAATTTGGTTGGCGATCGATCCTAGCACAGAAGCGGCTTGTCGCAGCACACGAGGCGTTGCCCCGCCGGCGTGAGGGATTCACGAAGCCGTTGCCCTTCCCCTCCAAGGGGTTATGGTGCGCCCTCCTCCCAACAACGCCGTCGCCGGCGAAACCCCAAGGTCTAAAACAAGGTAGCAGACATGGCTAAAGTCGCTTTTATCGGTCTCGGTGTGATGGGTTTTCCCATGGCGGGCCACTTGGTGAAAAAAGGTGGCCACGAGGTGACGGTGTACAACCGCACCGCTGCGAAAGCGAAGGAATGGGCCGACAAGTTCGGCGGCAGGACCGCGCCGACCTCGAAGGCCGCCGCTGAAGGCCAGGATTTCGTGATGTGCTGCGTCGGCAACGACAACGACCTGCGCGCGGTCACGATCGGCACTGACGGCGCCTTCGCCGGCATGAAGAAGGGCGCCATCTTCGTCGACCACACCACCGCCTCCGCCGAGGTCGCCCGCGAACTCGACGCCGCCGCCGCCAAGGCCGGCTTCAAGTTCATCGACGCGCCGGTGTCCGGCGGCCAGGCCGGCGCCGAAAACGGCGTGCTGACGGTGATGTGCGGCGGCAAGGAGGACGCCTATGCCGCTGCCGAGCCGATCATTTCCGGTGCTTACGCGCGGATGTGCAAGCTGCTCGGACCCGCCGGCGCAGGCCAGCTTACCAAGATGGTCAACCAGATCTGCATCGCGGGCCTGGTCCAGGGCCTGTCCGAGGGCATTCATTTCGCAAAGAAATCAGGGCTCGACGTTACGGCCGTGGTCGAGACCATCTCCAAGGGCGCGGCGCAGTCCTGGCAGATGGAGAACCGCTACACTGCCATGAACGAGGGCAAGTTCGACTTCGGCTTTGCCGTGGAATGGATGCGCAAGGACCTGTCGATCTGCATCGCCGAGGCCCGCCGCAACGGCGCCAACCTGCCGGTGACCGCGCTCGTCGACCAGTTCTACGCCGAGGTCGAGAAGATGGGCGGTAAGCGCTGGGATACGTCGAGCCTGATGGCCCGGTTGGAGCGGTGAGTTAAAAAAACAGGTTAAGGCAAATAGGAAGGCCCCCGCTTCTTGTCTCGTCAGAAGCGGGGGTTCCCGCTGCCCGACTGGTTAATTTTAACCTCCCGTTAACGAGAATTTTTAGCTCTTTAAGTCATCGCTTAATGATTTAGCGGCACAGATAGACAATGCAAAAAGCCCGCGCGGTCCGCGGGCAGGATTTGTGTTGTTCGATGAGTAACCCCGCAGAAAAGCCTGAGGTTGTCCAGCTTCCGGCAGAGGCGCCGGTCGCACAACCGGTCAACACCCGGCGCGTGGCCGCGCAACGGGTGCGCGAGGCGCGGGATCGGTTAACGTCGACCAGCGGAACCCGCCCGGCCTTCGATACCGAAATGCTGAGGCAATACGCCCAGACCCGGGTATCGGCCTCCTTTGTCGTCATGCTGCTGGTGGTTTCGACCGGCGTGCTGTTCGGCCTCTGGAAGTACGTCGTGCCGGCCGCGGTCTGGACCGTGGGCATGCTCTGCATCCATGCCGCGATCATTCGCAATTGCAGGCGCTTCCTCAGCGAACAGCCCACGCTCGCCGCCACGCGCAAGTGGCAGACCCACTTCGTGCTGCTCGACCTGCTCTACGGCCTGTGCTGGACGGCGATCCTGCTCCACCCGGCCGGCCTCGACACCGTCTCGAACACGATGATGATGTTCCTGATGCTGCTGGTGATCGCGGTGTCGAGCATGCTGGCGGCGACGCTGCCGATTGCGGCAGTGGCGGCGACTGCGCCGGTGACGGCTGCGATCGCGCTCAATTTCGTGATGGGCGGGACTTTCGACAATTACGCGCTCGCGCTGCTTGCGGTCGCTGCCGAAGCCTATTTTGCCCTGCTCGCCCATCAACTCCATTCGACGACGCTGGCCACCCTGGAAGCGCGCGCCGAAAAGGATGCGCTGATCGGCGAACTCGAACAGGCCAAGGCGATCTCGGACGAAGCGCGGCACCGCGCCGAATCCGCCAACGTCGCCAAGTCGCGCTTTCTGGCGCAGATGAGCCACGAACTGCGCACGCCGCTGAACGCGATCCTCGGCTTCTCCGAAGTGATGAAGAGCGAAATTTTTGGCGCGCACGCGGTGGCGGTTTACAAGGAATATTCGGCCGACATCCACAATTCCGGCGTCCACCTGCTTAACCTCATCAACGAGATTCTCGATCTGTCGCGGATCGAGGCCGGCCGCTACGAACTCAACGAGGAAGCGGTATCGCTCGTGCATGTCGTCGCCGACTGCCATCATCTGCTGAAGCTGCGCGCGAGCAGCCGCGGCATCACCATCCACGAGGTGTTCGAGCACGGCATGCCGAGAATCTGGGGCGACGAGCGCGCCACGCGCCAGGTCGTGCTCAACCTCATATCCAACTCGATCAAGTTCACCCCGCAGGGCGGCGACATCTGGCTCAAGGTCGGCTGGACCGCATCCGGCGGACAATATCTCAGCGTCAAGGATACCGGCTCCGGCATTGCCGAGGACGAGATACCGGTCGTGCTGGCCTCCTTCGGTCAGGGCTCCAACTCGATCAAGTCGGCCGAACAGGGCGCCGGCCTCGGCCTGCCGATCGCCAAGAGCCTGATCGACATGCATGGCGGCACCTTCACGCTGAAATCGAAATTGCGCATCGGCACCGAAGTGATCGTCACCTTCCCGCCGGAGCGCGTGATGAGCGCGCTGGCGCCGATGGCCGAGGAGGCCCCACCTTTGCAGCCGGAACCCGCCGTCACGGGCGCCGACGACAAGCGGCGGGCGCGCCACAAACCGATCATGAGTGCAGGAACCGGGTTGTAACTGGAGCGCTTGCGCAAGCGATCGAAACCATTTCACTATCGAGGAATGAGCAAAGAAACGCCGTGTATCGCAGTCTGCATGATGGATCCCAAAACCAAACTCTGCTTCGGCTGCGGACGAACCTTGCCGGAGATCGCGCGCTGGCACCGCATGGAGACAGCGGAGCGGTTGGCGGTGATGGAGGGACTTGCGGCGCGGATGGCGGACGCCGGCCTCGTGCCGGTGCCGCCGCGCACCGGGCGCGGCTGATCCCGGGACGAATCTTGGGACAAACCACCGGAGGCGCGCTGTGATCCGCATCATGCTCGTTCTCGCGATGCTCGCCGCCACGGCCGGCGCCGTCGTCGCCTATGGCGATCCGGACCAGATCGCGCGCGCCGGCAACTCGGTCACGAAAATGCTGCGACAACGCAGCCTGGAGCCGGCGCCCGCCGTGCAGATCGCGCGCGGCAAGGCCGGCGAATTCGCGCTGCACGCCAAGATCAACGGTGTCAAGGCGCCGATGGTGATCGACACCGGTGCGACCTCGGTGGTGCTGACCTGGGAGACGGCGAAGGCGATCGGCCTGCCGATCGAGATGCTCGAATACAATGTCGACGTCGAAACCGCCGGCGGCCCCACCACG
>Ga0081540_1004364_pt1 | contig 10814 bp, 9 predicted proteins | sample TabmetS2T1R1_FD_71024 | JGI IMG/M metagenome (GOLD analysis project Ga0081540, IMG submission 71024) | Tabebuia heterophylla rhizosphere microbial communities from the University of Puerto Rico - S2T1R1 | ecosystem: Host-associated > Plants > Roots > Rhizosphere ... | reverse complement strand
GGTGAACCCGGCCAGGTCGGCCAGGGCGATGGCGAGCAGCACCCCGATCACCACGGCCGCGACCCGGTGCGCCGCGCTGCGCAGCGTCTGGTACAGGCTGACCTGCACGACGAGCAGCGCGGTGAGCGGCGCCAGGATGGGCTGGGCGGCGCCGGGCAGCGGCAGCGGCAGCGCGACCAGGTAGGCGAAGACGGCGGTCACGGACAGCCGGGCGATGGTCTCCGCGGTCGACTGAGTCCGGTGCCGGACCAGGGTCAGCGTCTCGGGCGCGCGCTGCGCGACCACCCGCGCGGTGGCACCGATCGGGATGACTTTGCGGTGGGTGAATCTGGGCATGGCGAATGCCCCAGCCTGCCGGACTCCGGCCCGGCCGACATCCCCCGTCCGGCTAGGCCGGTGCCACGTCCCAGCAGGGAACTAGCTGGTCTGATGATGTGCGGCCCGCGTCCCCCGGCGAGCATGAGGACATGCGCAGCGGAAGCGGAACGGCGAGTACGCCGACGTCGACGGTGACCGACCCGCACCTGAGCATGATCCGGCGGGTGTACCCGCGAACACCGGACGGGTGCGAGGAATGCCTCGTGCTCGGAACGGAATGGGTGCACTTGCGGCTGTGCCTGACCTGCGGGCACGTGGGCTGCTGCGACTCTTCTCCGCTCCGGCACGCCCACTCGGACGGCCACCCGATCGTGCGGTCGTTCGAGCCGGGCGAGAGCTGGCGCTGGTGCTATGTCCACGAACAGTACGTCTGAGCCCCGGGAGCTGGTGGAGACCCCGGACCTGAACGGGGCCTATCCCCGGCTGGACGAGGCCGGGATCGCGGCGCTCGCCCCGCTGGGCCGGCGCCGCCGGGTGCAGCCGGAGGAGGTCCTGTTCCGGGAGGGGGACAGGGATTGTCAGTTCTTCGTGGTGCTGGCGGGGATGGTGGCGTCGGTCGAGGGCTACGGGACCGCCGAGGAGAACGTTATCAGCGTGCACGGCCGCGGCCGCTTCCTCGGCGAGCTCAGCCTGCTGACCGGGGAGGGCTCCTACTACACCGCCGTCGCGGCGGAGGAGGGCGAGGTCCTCGCCGTGCCAGCCGGCCGGCTCAGGGAACTCGTCGCCCGCGACCAGGGCATAGGCGACCTTATCCTGCGGGCTTACCTGATCCGCCGGTCGATCCTGATCGGGCTCGGGACCGGGCTCCGGATCATCGGCTCCCGGTACTCCCCGGACGCCCGTCGGGTCCGGGACTTCGCGGCCCGTAACCGGCTGCCCTACCGGTGGCTGGATCTGGACGGCGATCCCGGCGCCGAGGCGCTGCTCTCGCGGTTCGGCGTGGCGCCGCAGGACACCCCGATCGTGATCCTGCACGGGCGGATGCTGCGCAATCCCAGCAACGCCGAGCTGGCCGCGGCGGCCGGGCTGCCGGCCCCCAGCGCCTCCGCGGCCCGCTGTGACCTGCTCGTGGTCGGGTCCGGCCCGGGCGGGATGTCCGCCGCCGTGTACGGCGCGTCGGAGGGCCTGCGCACCATGGTGCTGGAGTGCACGGCCACCGGCGGCCAGGCCGGCACGTCGTCGCGGATCGAGAACTACCTCGGCTTCCCGTCCGGCATATCAGGGGCCGAACTGGCCGAACGGGCCATGCTGCAGGCCCGCAAGTTCGGCGCCGAGTTCATGGTGCCCGCGGAGGCCGCGTCGATCGAGAAGGACGGCGGCCGGTACCTAGTCCGGCTGACCGATGGATCCCCGGTGACGGCCACGTCGGTGGTCATCGCCACCGGGGCCAAATACCGCAGGCTGGACGTGCCGCAGCTGGACCACTTCGAGAAGACGAGTGTCTACTACGCGGCCTCGCAGGCGGAGGCGCTGCTGTGCGCCGGCGATCCGGTGGCTATCGTCGGCGGGGGCAATTCGGCCGGGCAGGCGGCGGTCTTCCTGTCAGGGTACGCGGCCCAGGTCACCCTCATCGCGCGCGAGCACGACCTGAGCGAGTATATGTCGCGGTATCTCATCGATCAGCTCGACCGGATCCCGAGCGTGCGGGTCATGCTCGGCACCGAGGTACGGGAGCTGCTCGGCGACCAGGCCCTGGAGGCGGTCGCCGTGGCGGACGGCCGGACCGGCGGGCGGAGCGAGCTGCCGGCCCGCGCGCTGTTCGTCTTCATCGGCGTCAGGCCCTGCACCGGCTGGCTCGGCGGCCTGGTCGACCTGGACGACGACGGCTTCGTCCGGACCGGCCAGGACACGGGGCGCTCCGCGCTGGAGACGAGCCGACCGGGCATCTTCGCCGTGGGCGACGTGCGCAGCGGCTCGGCCAGGCGAGTCGCCACAGCGGTCGGCGAGGGCGCGATGGCCATCAGGCTCGCCTTCGAAAGAACCCGGCCGGGATAGCCGGCCGGCGGATCCCCGGAAGGAGAGGCACAAATGACTCACGCTACGTGCCTGATGGAGATCACCCTGGCGATCAGGGCCCGGTCGGCTGGGCACCGGATCGAGGACAGGGCATTGCACCCAGTCTGAGGAGGCGGCCATGCCGGTGATGGGCTTCACCAAGTTCGAGCGCTTCTTCCGGGCCGCGGGCGGCGTCACCGTCGACCGGGAGGACGTCAAGCGCTACCTCGACTTCGTCAACGACGTCATCTACGACCTGCTGATCATCGGCCAGGCTACGGCGAAGGCGAACGTCCGTGACGTGATCGAGCCGTGGGACCTGCCAGTCACCAAGGGCCTGCAGGAGAGCACGCACGCGTTCCAGCGGCTGGAGGAGGAGATCGAACTCCGGCCGATCCTGGAGTCGCTGGCGGCCAGGCCGCCGCTCGACGCGACCCTGGACGAGGAGACCGAGGCCAGGCTGCCGCTGCTATTCGGTGGCATCAGCGTCGCGCTGGCCCGGACGTTCAAGCTGATAGACGCCGAACTCAAGGCGGTGCACAGCGAGGAATGGGAAAGGACGTTCAGCCTGTTCAGGCTGCTGATCTGAGATGATGCGAGCCCGCGTGAACCTGATCACCGCCGACCCGGACCGGATGGCGGACACGATCGGCTACATCAAGACCTCGGTCCGCCCGGCGATCGACAGCATGGACGGCAGCCTGGGGCTGTCGCTGTACGCCAACGCCGAGATCGGCGTGGCGGTACTCGAGTCGTTCTGGGCGTCGCGCGAGGCGCTGATCCATTCCGAGCAGATGGCCGCGCCCCGGCGCACCGACGTGGTGCGCCGCGCCGTGGGCACGGTGAGCGTCGAGCGCTACCGGGTTCCGGTCTACGAACGGGAGGCGCCGCTGGACACCGCGGCGGGGCTCCGGCTGACCCGGATGGACGTGGACCCCCCGCGGATCGAGGACACGGTGGAGTGCTTCGGCGTCACCGTGGTGCCGCGGCTGGCCGACGCCGGAGGGTTCTGCGGCGCGCTGCTGCTGGTCGACCGGGATAGCGGCCGTTCGATCAGCGAAACCATGTGGGTCAGCCGGAAGGCGCTGGCGGCCAGCCGCGGCGAAGCGGCCGCGGTCCGGGTCGAGACGGTCCAGTCGACGGGCGCCCTGATCCGGGCGGTCGAGGAGTATGACCTGGTGTTCAGCACCGCGCGCATCGGCGGGGTCTGAGCTGCCTGGTAACCCGGTGGCTGCAGTGACCCGGCCGGAGCTGACCGCCGCGACCAGGGCGTCGTAGTCGCGCCGGACCTGCTCGCCGTAGGCCCGGGCGAACGCCGTGATGCACTCGTCGAACCGGGTCCCGGCGCCGGCGTAACCCTCGATCGCGGCAGCGTCGCCGGACCGCGCGTGCGCCCGGGCCAGCGTCCGGCCGCACACCTCGGCGTAGCTCTCGAAGCCGCCCGGCGTGATCGCATCCAGGTTGACCGAGCCCTTCATGTCGCGGAACTGCCGCACGTAGTAGTCGTGGCCGCGGTAGCTGGTCCAGCCGAGGAACATGTCGCTGGCGGCTTGCATGAGGCGCTGGCCGACGACGACCCGCTGCCCCTGGTGGGCGAACTCCGATTGGCCCGCGTACGGCGCGAGCACCGCCTGGTTCGCCTCCTTGAGCTGCAGGAAGATCGGCGAGCGGGCGTCCGCGTCGGTGAGCAGGCTCAGGTAGCAGCGGGTGCCGACGCTGCCGACGCCTACCACCTTTCTGGCCGTGTCCAGGACCCGGTACCGGCGCAGCAGCGGCTGGCGGTCCGGCGGCAGGGACGCGGCGTAGGCCTCGATCACCTTCTCGCCGTCGAACGCCTCCGGGTCGAAATGGCCGATCAGCGGCGGCTCGTCGATGATCTTCCTGGTGCCGTTGACCACGCTGGTCAGCTTGGGCAGCACCCGCAGGCTGGTGCGCTGACGGAGCCTGGCCTCGGAGAGCTGGCGCACCAGCTCCCTGGCCCGCCGCTGCCGGGCGATGGCCAGGACCGTGGCCACGTCGATCCGGTCGTACCAGACATCGAGGGGTGCCACCCGGGCCAGCTCGGCCATCCGCTCGCGGTAGGCGCGGACGGTCGCCGCGGCGATCCCGGCGGCCCGTTCGGCCTCCAGCCTCAGGTTACCGGCGGCCACGATCACGCTCACCGCCAGCCGCTTCACGTCCCACTCCCAGGGTCCGGGGAGCGTCTCGTCGAAGTCGTTGACGTCGAAGATGAGGTTGCGCTCCGGCGTGCCGAACACGCCGAAGTTGCCCAGGTGGGCATCCCCGCAGGCCTGCACGCGGAATCCGGTGACCGGTGTCGAGGCCAGGTCGCTGGCCATGATCACGGCGGAGCCGCGGAGGAAGGCGAAGGGCGAGGCGAGCATCCGCCCGTAGCGGACCGGCACCAGGTCGGGCAACCGGAGGCGGTTGTTCTCCTCCAGCAGGTCGACCGGATCGGGCCGGTCGACGGGCGGCCGCCAGGCCTTATGCGCCGACCGAGGGACGCGGGACCTGAGCGCCCGGCCGACGAGCCTGCGCTGGTCGTAGGTCGTCCCCCCGGTCATTCCCGGGGTCTTTACAGCACGGTTCGCGCGGGCGGGTAGCCACCCGGCGCCGCCGCGGTCATGATCACGATCCGGCGGCGATGGCCAAGGAGCAGGCCGAGGATGAGCCCGAACGCCACGCCGCCGAGCACCGGGCCGAACCGCTTCAGCACCGGCATGGCGACGGTGCTGACCAGGTCCAGCGACTCACCGGCCGCGGCGGCCTGGGGCCCGGCGGTACCTTCCGCCGCGGGCGCCTGGGTGGCGGCCGGTGCCGGCGCCGCAGTGGCGCCATCGGACGCGGGAGCAGGCCCGCGCACTCGTTCGGCCAGGCACGCGGCGAACTGATCGGTCAGCTTGGCCGCGATGTCGGCCATCACGCCGCGGCCGAACTGCGCCTGCTTGCCGGTCACCTCGAGCGAGGTGACCACCCGCACCCGGGTGTCGGCGTCCTGCTCGGTCATGCTGACCTCTACCGTCGCGGACGCGGTCCCGGTGCCCCGGGTCTCGCGACCGCTGCCCTCGAGCACGAAGCGATGGGCCGCCTCGTCCTTGGTGACGAACCTGGCCGTGCCGGCGTAGCTCGCCGTGACCGGCCCGACCTTGACGCGGACCCGCCCGGCGACCTCGTCGCCGTCGACCCGCTCCACGGTCGCCCCGGGCATGCACGGTGCGATCCGCTCCACGTCGAGCAGGGTCTTCCACACCTCGGACACGGGCGCGGGGACCGAGAATTCGTTCTCCAGCTGCATAAGACTCTCCTACATTCCTGCTGCGGCCATGACGGCCCGGCGGGTCAGGACACGGGCCAGGTGCTGCCGGTAGCCGGCCTGCCCGGACAGGTCGCTCGCCGGGCTCGTCCCCTCGGCGGCCAGCCCGGCCGCCTCGTCGACGGCGCCGGCGCCGGCCTGGGCGTTGTTCAGGGCGGCTTCGGTCGCGGTGGCCCGCAGCGGCGTGGCGCCCATGTTGGTCAGGCCGACGCGCGCCTGCTCGATCACGCCGTCGGAACGGCGGACCAGCGCGGCCACGCCCACGATGGCCCAGGCCTGCGCGACCCGCTGGAACTTCTCGTACCGGTACCCCCACCCGCTGCCCGCCCCGAGCTTGGGCACCTGCACTTCGACCAGAATCTCGGCGGGTTCCAGCGCGGTCTGCAGGTAGTCCGCGAAGAACTCCGAGGCCGGCACCGCGCGCCGCCCGGCCGGCCCGGCCACCACCATGGTGGTGTCGAACGCCAGCGCCACAGCGGGGAGGTCGCCGGCCGGATCGGCGTGGGACAGCGCTCCGCCGAAGGTGCCTCGGTGCCGGACCTGGGGGTCGGCGACCGTCGCGGTGGCCTCGGCCAGCAAACCGCAGTGTTCGCGGACCAGTTCGGAGTGGATGACCTCGTAGTGCGTGGTCATCGCGCCGATCACCAGGTGGTCGCCCTCGTCGCGGACGCCGCGCAGGCCGGCCGCCCGGTTCAGGTCCACCACCACGTCCGGGTAGGCCAGCCGCAGCCGCAGGATCGGGAGCAGGCTCTGCCCGCCCGCCAGGATCTTGGCGTTGTCGTTCTCGCCGAGGATCTCGACCGCCTCCTCGACGGTGCGCGGCCGGGCGTAGTCGAACTGGGGCGGGATCATCACGCGTCTCCGTGGGTCGCCTGCCACACCCGTTCCGGGGTGCAGGGCATCCGGATGTCGGTCACCCCGTACGCCCGCAGCGCGTCCACCACCGCGTTGACCACGGCCGGCGTGGACCCGATGGTGCCGGCCTCGCCCGCGCCCTTGACGCCGAGCGGGTTGGTGGTGGCCGGGGTCTCGGTGCGGTCGGTGACGTACGGCGGCACGTCGGCCGCGGACGGCACCAGGTAGTCGACCATGGAGCCGGTGACCAGGTTGCCCCCGGCGTCGTAGACGGCCTCCTCGTACAGCGCCTGGGCCAGGCCCTGGGTCACCCCGCCGTGCACCTGCCCGTCGACGATCATCGGGTTGATCACCGTGCCCACGTCGTCCACGGCCACGTAGGACCGCACCGTCACCAGCCCGGTCGCCGTGTCGACCTCGACCGCGCACAGGTGCGTGCCGTGCGGGTAGGAGAACGCCTCCGGGTCAACGGTGGCCTCGGCCAGCAGCACGGGGTCGGCGCCGGGCGGCAGGTCGTGCGCCGCGAAGGCGGCGAACGCGACGTCCTGGATGGTCCTGGACGCGTCCGGGTCGCCGCGCACCGAGAAACGGCCGCCACCGAACTCCAGGTCGCCGGGACTGACCTCGAGCATGTGCGCGGCGACCACCCGGGCCTTGTCCACCACCTGCCGCGCCGCCCGCAGCACCGCCTCGCCGCCCACCACGATCGAGCGCGAGCCGTACGTGTCCAGGCCCCAGGGGGCGACGTCGGTGTCGCCGTGCATGACGTCGATGTCGTCGAAGGGCACGCCCACGGCGTCGGCAGCGATCTGGCCGAACGTGGTCTCATGGCCCTGGCCGTGCGGCGACGTGCCGGCGATGACTTCCACCCGGCCGGTGGGTAGCAGGCGCACGCTGGCCGTCTCCCAGCCGCCGACGGTGTAACCGTGCCGGCCGAACCAGCGGGACGGTGCCAGGCCGCCCATCTCGGTGTAGACCGAGACGCCGATGCCGAGCTGCACCGGATCGCCGCGCTGCCGCCGCTCCGCCTGCTCGCGCCGCAGGGCGTCGTAGCCGAACAGTTCGGTGGCCCGCGCGGTGGCCGCCTCGTAGTTGCCGCTGTCGTAGGTCAGCCCGGTGACCGTGGTGTACGGGAACTCGTCGTGGCTGATCCAGTTCCGCTGCCGCAGCTCCAGCGGATCCAGGCCGAGCTCGGCGGCCAGCTCGTCCATGATCCGCTCGACGGCGAACGTGGCCTCCGGGCGGCCCGCGCCGCGGTAGGAGTCCGTCGGGGTCTTGGTGGTGAAGACTCCCTGGCAGGTGAACTCGTGCGCGGCGAACTTGTAGATACCGGGGTAGACGTACCGCCCGAGCAGCGGCACGGCCGGGGTGAGCAGCTGCAGGTAGGCCCCGAGGTCGGCGGTGAGGTCGACCTTCAGGCCCAGCACCCGGCCGTCGCGGGCCGCGGCGATCTCGACGTCCTGGATCATGTCCCGGCCGTGCGTCGTGGCCAGGTAGTCCTCTCCGCGGGTGGCGGTCCACTTCACCGGGCGGCCCAGGCGGCGGGCGACGGCCAGGGCGATGGCCTCCTCGGCGTAGACGTTGAGCTTGCCGCCGAAGCCGCCGCCTACGTCCGGGGCGATCACGCGCAGCTTGTGTTCTCCGATGCCGCAGACGGACGACATCAGCAGGCGCACGAAGTGCGGGACCTGCGTGGACGTCCAGAGCGTGAACTCGCCGGTGGCCGGGAACGGCTCGGCCAGCACGGCGCGTGGCTCCATGGCGGTGGGCATCACCCGCTGCTGGACGAACCGGCGGGACACGACCACCTTGGCGCGGCGCCGCGTGTCCGCGTAGTCGCCGCCGCTGAAGCTCCAGGTGAAGGCGCGGTTGGTGGCCTGGCCGGCGTGCACCAGCGGGGCGCCGTCGGCGAGCGCGGCCACCGGGTCAACGACCGCGGGCAGGGGCTCGTACTCGACCTGCACGGCCTCGACCGCATCCGCGGCCTGGTAGGGGTCCTCGGCGACCACCACAGCCACCGCGTCGCCGAGGTAGCGCGCCTCGTCGGCCGCGACGGGCGGGTGGTCGGGGACGATCAGGTCGTCGCTGACGATCCACGCGGTGGGCAGCGAGCCGTAGTCCGGGGCCAGGTCACGGCCGGTGAACGCGGCGATGACCCCAGGCTGCTCCAGGGCGGCCGAGACGTCGGCCTTGCCGATGCGCGCGTGGGCCATCGGGCTGCGCACGATGGCCAGGTGGGCCAGCCCGGGCAGAGTGAGGTTGTCGGTCCACCGGGCCTGGCCCGTGATGACCCGCGCGTCCTCCTTGCGGCGGACCGGCTGCCCGGTGACTCGTCCGGCCGGCGGGGCGGCCTGCGTGGTCATGCCGGTGCCCCGGGTGCGCGCAGGCCGGCGGCTGCCGCCCGGACCGCCTTGACGATGTTGTGGTATCCGGTGCAGCGGCAGAGGTTCCCCTCCAGCCCGTCACGGATCTCCTGCTCGGACGGATCAGGATTCTCCATCAGCAGGTCGACCGCGGACATGATCATGCCGGCTGTGCAGTAGCCGCACTGCAGCGCGTGGTTCTCTGCGAACTCCCGCTGCACCGGATGCAGGTCGCCGTCGGCCAGGCCCTGCACGGTGGTGATCTCCGCCCCGTCCGCCTGGACCGCCAGCAGGGTGCAGCTCTTCACGCTCAGGCCGTCGAGCAGGACGGTGCACGCCCCGCAGTTGGAGGTGTCGCAGCCGACTACCGTCCCGGTGCGGCCCAGGCGGATGCGCAGGTAGTGCACCAGGAGCAGCCTGGGCTCCACCTCGTCCGCGTGGTCGGCGCCATCGACGGTGGTGCTGATCAGGACCATGCGCTCATCGTTCGCCCCGGCCGGGACGGCACACATCCCCCGGGTGGCTAGGCCCGGCCGCGGCCGTCCACGGCGGCTGGGCCCGGAACTAGCCGAATCACGGATGTTGCGGCGGCCAGGCCAGCGGCTGCCCTGAGGCTTTGTACCCGGTTGCGTGATGTGAGCTTCTGGCGAGCGAGGCACCGTGAGATAACCGGAAGGAGAAGGACATGACCGTTGTCGTTGGAGTAGACGGCTCCCCGCCCTCCCGTTCGGCGCTGCGGCTGGCCGCCCAGGAAGCACGCTGCCGGCAGGTTCCCCTGATCGCCGTGTCCGCCTACGAGCCGCCGCTCGGCAAGCCGGCCGGCGGCTACCCGATCGGCACGCTGCATACCGGCGACGACGAACGGGCCACGACCGAGTCGGCGCTGCGCGAGGCGGTCAGCAAGGAACTCGGCGAGCAGGCGGACCAGGCGGACCTGCGGGTGTCCGAGGGACTGGCCGGCCATGTCATCGTCGAGACGGCGCGGCAGACGCACGCCCAGCTGATCGTGCTGGCGGCCAGCCCGGGCAAGCCCATGCTGCCCGGGACGGTCAGCCAGTACGTGCTGCACAAGGCCGAGTGCCCGGTCATGCTCGTGCCAAGCGCCAGCCCGGCTCCCCCGCCCGCCGACCAGCCGAAGGGGGAGGCCCCCCGATGACCGCCACCGCCGCGAGGCCGCAGCAGCAGCCGATCCGCAGCACGATCCCGGCCCGGCTGGACCGGCTGCGCTGGACGCCGTTCCACACCCGGCTGGTCCTCGGCCTGGGTACCGCCTGGATCCTCGACGGCCTGTCCGTCACCGTCGCCAGCTCGGTGACCAGCAAGCTCACCCAGCCCGACACGCTCAACCTGACCACCGCGCAGGCCGCCGACATCGGCACCGTCTACCTGCTCGGCGAGGTCGTCGGGGCGCTGGTGTTCGGCAGGTTCTCGGACAAGCTCGGGCGGCGCAAGCTGTTCATGTGGACCCTCGCGGTCTACCTGGTCGGCACCGCGCTGACCGCCTTCACCGCGAAGGGCGGCGGCTGGATCGTCTACCTGTACGCCACGCGGTTCATCGCCGGGATGGGCATCGGCGGCGAGTATTCGGCGATCAACTCGGCCATCGACGAGATGATGCCCGCCCGCTACCGGGGGCGCACCGACATCTGGATCAACGGCACCTACTGGCTCGGCGCGATCCTGGGCACCCTCGCGTCGTTCCTGCTGCTGAACTCGCTGCGGCCGAACGAGGGCTGGCGGGTGGCCTTCCTGGCCGGCCCGGCGCTCGCCTTCGTGATCCTGATCGTCCGGCGCAACCTGCCGGAGAGCCCGCGGTGGCTGATCACCCACGGCCGCGAGGCCGAGGCCGAGGAGGCGATGCGGCGGATCGAGGAGGCCGCGACCAGGGACGGGCAGCACCTCGAGCCGGC
>Ga0081540_1004363_pt1 | contig 10816 bp, 7 predicted proteins | sample TabmetS2T1R1_FD_71024 | JGI IMG/M metagenome (GOLD analysis project Ga0081540, IMG submission 71024) | Tabebuia heterophylla rhizosphere microbial communities from the University of Puerto Rico - S2T1R1 | ecosystem: Host-associated > Plants > Roots > Rhizosphere ... | reverse complement strand
CCGACCAGGGCGACCACCTCCAGGAAGCGGAGCACCTCGTGCTGGTAGTACGCATAGCGCACCCAGCGGTCGAGAGGTGGGGCGCCGGTATCCCGCGCGCCTGCGCTGACGCGCGCGCCCAGCCGCTCGATGAAGGGGTTCGAGTTACCCCCGCCGCCGTGGAGCTGCACGGCGAGGTCGTACTCTGCGGCGCGCTGCGCGGCGAAGAAGTCGTCGATGGCGGCGGCGTCCGGCTCCCCGGCAACGATCTCGGGGTACGCCGGGACGGCGACGACGGCGTCCCACGGCCCCGGTCGACCCCTCAGGAGCTCGACGTGCCACGGCAGACCGAGGTGTGTGATGTGTGCCTCGGGATAGGCCGCACGAAGAGCCTCGAGGGCGGGGACGGCGACGACGAAGTCGCCCATCGCGTTCGCGCGGAGGACGACGATGCGGCGGACGTCCTCGACCTTCGGACCGACGGAACCCAGCGCCCCGAGGGAGAGGGCGGCGGGATCGGCGATGACCTCGGGAGGCAGCGCCTCTTCGTTCGTCGAGGGGGTCGCGGCGGCGCTCACGTCGGGTCTCCTCCTGGTTGGCGGGCTCCGTCTGAAGCTTCCCGATCTCGACCCGATCGATGCACATCGGGCATGGCGTGTCGATCGGGGCGGGCTCTATAGTCGGCGCCTCTGGGCCGGACAGGGGGAGGCCGGGTGCGCGGGGAGCACACGGGGTGGCGTTCGGGACGTCGATGGTGCGGTGCCCTCGCCGTGGCTGTCGCGGCAGCCATGGGCGCAGCAGGATGCAGCGGAGGCGGCGCGCCGGCCTCGGGGACACGTTCGAGCTCGACGACGGCGACCGTCACAGTGCCGTCGGCAGCTGGCTCGCCCTCGCCGAGTCTGACTCCTGAACAGCAGGCGCAGCAGCAAGCAGAAGAGGGTTACGCCGCTTATCGGCAGACAGTGTCTGACGTGTTTCAGCGTGGCGGCAAACATGCGCGAGAGGATCTGCAAAAGGTGGCCTTTGGTGAGCAACTGAACTACTTGCTCGAAAGCGCCGCCGAGTACGAACGTAAGCACTACAGAGCCGTGGGTGAAGCCCGAGTGGCGAGTCTGTCGGTACAAGATGTCTCGTTGACTCAAGGAAAGCCATCCCTTGCCGTGCTCAAGGTGTGCGTCGACGCAACGCAAAACGACGCCGTGGACGAGCTCGGTCACAGCGTACGAAAGAAAGGCGCACTCGCACACTTCATCGAAGTTGTGATCATGACGTACGTGGCCGAGAAGGGCTGGCTGGTGGGACAGGAGGACGACACTCCGGTGAAGTCATGTTGAGGGGATTCACTAGGGCTGCGGCGCTAGTTCTGCTCATGTTTCTTCTGGCGCAGGCAGCTGCCCAGCCAGCAAGGGCTGGCGTCTGCCGCGAGCAAGATCTCAGCTGTGAGAAGCGAGCTCCTGTGCCTGGTCAGGCTCCGGGTAAGCACAAGCCTCCGAGGGCCGACAGCGGGGTCCCGCAGCCGTGCGTCTCCGAGATCACCGGTGCGACAATTCCGTGTGCCGGATCGGATGGCGCCTGGTCCGACAAGTACCAGTGCTACCTCAGGTCCGACCCCAACCCACCGAACAGTTCTCCCGGGAAGACAGGGGCCTGGTACATCTGCCGTCCGCTACCAGGAACAGCCTCCGGAATCCTCGACTACGAGGTTTGGATCGACGGACCGCCGCCCGTCGCCGTCGACCCTGGGCAGCTGGCCCGCCAGATCCTTGCGAGGATCCAGCTCCGCCGAGTCGGCATAGGCATCACGCCGACCCCCGGGAACACCGGCGTCCTCGGCCTTCCCACGTACCTGTGGGTCGCGGATCCGGGGCCTCACACTCTCGGGCCGATGACCGACTCGGCGAGCGAGGGTGGCGTCACCGTGACCCTCACGGCACGCGTCGGCAAAGTCGCCTGGGACCTCGGCGACGGTACGACGATCAGCTGTGCCGGGCCCGGCACTCCCTACCAGGACTCGTTCGGCGCCCGCCCGTCTCCCACGTGCGGGCACACCTACTCCCGCCCGAGCACGGATCTGCCAGGTGGCGCCTACCGCGTCACCGCGACGGCAGTGTGGGACGTCGCCTGGACCGGCGGCGGACAGAGCGGCCAGCTGCCGTTCGACGTCAGCTCGTCGACGACCGTGCGGATCGGCGAGGTCCAAGCCCTGAGCTGAACGGGATCGACGGTCCCGAGCGACGCCTCGTACCTTCGGTCGCCGGTTGCGGGCGACAGGCGGGCGACAGGCGGCGTGTCGGTGTGAACTGGCGACCGAACGCACGTCTTCGTGAGGCTCGACAAGGGAGGCTCGACAACGAGGCCCAACCAGGCCGAGGAAACAAGCGTGCGAGAGATGTCGAGTCCCGCGAATGAGTTGGTCGCCGACGGGAACAGCGCGTCCGTGCAGAAACTGTCAGTAGCAGTCGGCACGCATAGACAGCACTCCTCCGAGGGACTCGCCGCAGTCCTCGACGCCGCGAGATCGTTGACGATCACTGTCGTTGGTGACGTGCTGCTCGACGAGTACCTGCACGGCGGCGCCGCCCGAGTCGCACGCGAGGCACCCGTTCCCGCCGTCACCGTCACGAAGACCGAGGCGGTCGCCGGCGGCGCGGGCAATCTCGCCGCCAACCTGGCCGCGCTCGGAGCACGAGTCCAGGTCGTCGGCGTCATCGGAGACGACGAGGCGGGGCGTCGTGTTCGGGAAGCGTTGATCCGATCCGGGGTCGACATCGCGCACGTCGTCGTCGAGCCGGGACGGCGCACCATCGTCAAGCGGCGTCTCGTCGCCGAAGGCCAGCTCGTCGCGCGCTTCGACGAGGGCGACCGGACGCCGCCGGCGTCACAGTCGTTCACGATCGCGGCGCGGAACGCCGGCCGCCTGAGCGACAGATCCGACGCCGTCGTGATCTCGGACTACGGGTACGGCGCCGTGGCGGGCAACGTCCGCGCCGCGCTCGCGGCCATGCGCAGGCGGAGTCGGCGGGTTCTCGTCGTCGACGCCCGAGATCCAGCAGCCTTCGCCGCGCTCCAACCGACCGCGGTGACACCCAGCTTCGCCGAGATCGCCGCGCTCCTTCCTCACGACGTGGTCGAGGCGGAGGGCGGCGGACGAGCTGACGCCGTCCGCCTCGGCTGCGACGCGCTGCACGAGGCGACCGGCGCTGAGATCGTCGCCGTCACCCTCGATCGTGACGGCACCGTCGTCTGCGAGCGCGACCGGCCGCCGTACCGCACCTGGACGCGGCCCGCGCCTTCCAGCAGAGCCTGCGGCGCCGGCGACTCGTACACGGCCGGGTTCACGCTCGCACTCGCTGCCGGAGCGTCGACCACCGAGGCCGCGGAGATCGCCCAGGCTGCCGCCGCAGTGGTGACCGATCGCGACGGCACGGCCATCTGCTCCGCGGACGACCTGCGGGAGCACCTCTCCGCCCTGACCAGCCCGATCATGATGGCCGAAGCTCTCGCCCAGCGGGTCGCCTTCCACAGACGGCAAGGTCGCCGTGTCGTCTTCACGAACGGCTGCTTCGACCTGCTGCATCGCGGTCACGTCGACCTCCTGAACCGGGCGAAGGCGCTCGGGGACGTCCTCGTGGTCGGCCTCAACACCGACAGAGGCGTGCGTGAGCTGAAGGGTGCCGGCCGGCCGGTCACCACCCTCGATGACCGGGCCCAGGTGCTCGCTGCGCTGAGTTGCGTCGACCACCTCGTGGCGTTCGACGAACCGACAGCCGGGCCGCTGGTCGAGCTGCTCAGGCCCGAGGTGTACGTCAAGGGGAGCCCGCGCCGTGCCGGCGAGCCGCACGAGCCGGTTCCCGAGGCTTCCCTCGTCGAGGCCTACGGCGGCCAGGTGCGGATCCTTGCGCACGCCGACGATCGCTCGACGACAGCGATCGTCGAGCGCATTCGGACGCACGCGGCGACCGGCCCGCGCACGGACCTCTGCACCGATGCGTCCGAGCCAGCGGTGACGGCTTGACCGATGGCCCGCCACGCGGCCGGTGACCAGCCGCTCCCCGACATGATCGGCGGGCAGCCGCTCGTCGACGTCCTCATCCCCACCTGCGACCGCCCGCAGGCACTGGCCGTCACGTTGACGGGTCTGGTCGCGCAGACCGTGCCCAGGTTCCGTGTGGTGATCTCGGATCAGTCCGACCGCACGGACCTGCCGGACGGCGCGATCGGCGCGCACGAGGTCCAGACGCCGCTGCGCCTCCTGGCGGCGCGAGGACGGGTCGTCGAGACGCATCGCCATCTGCCACGGCGCGGCCTTGCCGAGCAACGGCAGTTCCTGCTCGATCGGACCACTGCCCGGTATGCCCTGTTCCTGGACGACGACGTGCTGTGCGAACCCGACCTGCTCGACCGCCTTCTCCGTGTGATCATGGATCAGCACTGCGGGTTCGTGGGCATGCCGCTCGTCGGACTCAGTCACATCGACGACGTCCGCCCCGATCAGCAGGCCATCGACGTGTGGGAAGGCGCGGTCGAACCTGAGCTGATCACCCCGGACGACGAGGCCTGGGCGCGTCATCGTCTGCACAGCGCCGCCAACGCGTGGCACGTGCAGGAGAGGATGCGGCTCGAGCCGGCGTCGCCGCTGTTGTACAAGGTCGCGTGGGTCGGCGGGTGTGTGGTCTACGACGTGGCCAAGCTTCGCGCCGTCGGCGGCTTCGAGTTCTGGCGCAGCTTGCCCAACGAGCACTGCGGCGAGGACGTCCTTGCCCAGCTGCGCGTCATGGCCACCTACGGCGGGTGCGGCATCCTCCCGACGGGTGCGTTCCACCAGCAGCTGCCGACCACTGTGCCCGACCGCACGCACGACGCGCCGTTCCTGCTGCCCGTCTCGTAGAGCTCGGCGCCGAAGCGGACCGCGCCGATCATGCCGGTCTCGTCATGCCGGTCTCGTCATGCCGGTCTCGTCATGACTGTCTCGTCATGACTGTCTCGTCATGAACCGGCGAATCTGACGTCCCAGATCGACAGGAGCAGGCTGTCCAGGACCGGTAGACGCTCCATCGCGGGCAAGGCGAAGCCGTGCACGAATCCGCGTCCGCGTGGCGGGTGCACCCGTCGTACCGTCGCCACTCCCGGAAGTTGGCGCAGAGCCTTGGCCTCTCGCCCGTCCATCGGCCACGGCATCGGCGGTGTCGTCATCGACCCCCCCGACGACACCGCTCGTCTGGTGGTCACCGCGCTCGTCCAGCGCGGGACACCGTCGAAGACGAGCTCAGCGCCCGGGAAGCGACGAGCGAGCCTGGCAATCAACCGATGGACCTGGCCGCGCTCGAGGTACATGAACAGGCCTTGCGCCGTGAAGAGCACACCTCGAGAAGCGTCGACGGTATCGAGCCAACCGGCGTCGAGGACCGAGACGTCGAGCTGCACCCGTCTCTCGTGCGCGGGCAGGAGGGACCCCCGCACGTGAGCCGCCTCGGGCAGGTCGACGCCGATCCAGTGAACCTGGCCGTTGTCCACCCGCCAGAACTGCGTTTCGAGGCCTTCGCCGAGCGCGACGACCGTCCCGTCGGGATGCGCCACCAGGAACGCCCGGACCCGATCGTCGAAGGTCCTCGCGCGCAGTCCCTGCCACTGCGCGCGGCCGCCGCCCTGACCCAGCCGCTGCTCGAACGGGTAGTCGATGCGCTGAACGAGCTGCACGGCGAGCGGATCCTGCAGGACGGCATCGGGACGCGCGGCTTCCTGCGCCCGGTAGTACAAGGTCCAGAGCAAGGTCTCGGGGACGCCGGTCAGCGCCGAGCCCTGCGCGACGACATCACTCACCCGGCCACTGTAGGCAGCGACTCGTGAAGCTCGCCGAGGCGGGGATGATGACCCCGTGGACCTCGCACTCGACCATGTCATCGTCGCCGTGCCGGATCTCGATGACGCCACCGCGGCGCTCGAGCGCACGACCGGGCTGCGCGCGACGCCTGGCGGTCGGCACCCGTCGTTGGGGACGCAGAACCGGCTCGTTCCGCTGGGCAAGGCCTACCTCGAGATCGCGACGGTCGCGGACGAGCGACTGGCCGCAGGGAACGAGTTCGGTCGCGCGGTGCTCGGGGCGCGGGACTCGGGCCCGCGCTTCACGGGTTGGGTGGTCCGGACGCGGGAGATCGAGCAAGCGGCTCCGACATGGCAGTCGGACGTGGTCTCGCTGACTCGCGACACGCCGAGCGGGACGCAGGTCGGGTGGCGCATGGCCGGGTTGGACAACGTCCGGGACCCGAGCCGCCCATTGCTCATCGAGTGGGAGGACGAGCACGAGGCACCCGCCTTCGCCGAGCCGACGCACCCCGTGGGCCGGCTGAGACTCGACTACGTCGAGATCGGCGACCCCGCCCGCTTGCTGGGCACCTGGCTCCCGCACATCGATCACGTCGTGCTCACCGCGTCCGGGCAACCCGGCGTCCACGCGGTGAACCTCAGGACAGCGGCCGACACCAGGATCGTCGTGACCGAGAGCTCGTTCCTGCCAGGCTGACCGAGCGGCGAAACCGGGTCGGCGCCGGTCGCGCGGTGCACCTATCGTGGACAGGCCATGTCCTCGCAGTCCGCCGCGCCGGCCTCGCCCTCCGTTGCCGATCTCGAGGCACAGCTGGACGAGGTTCTGATCGCCGATGCTCACCGGTTGCGGCGACGGCTCGACGGCGTCCGGGGCATCCGCGACGCGCAACGGCGATCGAGCACGCTTCGCCGGCTCGAGCGAGAGATCGCCACCGCCCGGCTACGCCTGCTCGAACGGCAGGCGGCCGCTCCCGTCGTCCGATATCCGCCGGAGCTGCCGGTGACCCAGGCGCGCGACGAGCTCCTGGCGGCCATCCGGGACAACCAGGTCGTGATCGTCGCCGGCGAGACCGGCTCCGGCAAGACCACGCAATTGCCCAAGATCTGCCTCGAGCTCGGGCGCGGCCTCCGTGGAACGATCGGTTCCACCCAGCCGCGACGCATCGCCGCCCGGACCGTGGCCGAGCGCATCGCCGAAGAGCTCGACACCGATCTCGGCGAGACCGTCGGCTACACCGTGCGGTTCACCGACGAGGTCGGGCCGACGACGCTGATCAAGCTGATGACGGACGGCATCCTGCTCGCCGAGATCCAGCGCGACCGACTGCTCACCCGCTACGACACGATCATTCTCGACGAGGCCCACGAGCGGAGTCTCAACATCGACTTCCTCCTCGGGTACCTCAAGGAGCTGCTCCCGCGACGCGCCGACCTGAAGGTCATCGTCACGTCGGCCACCATCGATCCCGAGCGCTTCTCCCGGCATTTCGACGATGCGCCGATCGTCGAGGTGTCCGGCCGTACGTATCCGGTGGAGATCCGCTACCGACCTCTGGACGAGAGCGCGGACGACGTCACGGACGCCGACGGGGACGGCGCGGACGACGACACCTCCGAGCCCAGGGACCAGATCCAGGGCATCGGCGACGCCGTGGAGGAGCTGGCGGCCGAGGGCGATGGCGACATCCTCGTCTTCCTCTCCGGCGAACGCGAGATCCGCGACACCTCGGACGCTCTCCGGGCCCGCATTCAGGCGTCGAGACCGCTGCGCGGCACCGAGGTCCTCCCCCTCTACGCGCGGCTGAGCGCCGCGGAACAGCATCGGGTCTTCCACCCCCACTCCGGACGGCGGATCGTTCTCGCCACGAACGTCGCCGAGACCTCGCTGACCGTGCCGGGCATCCATTACGTCGTCGACCCGGGCACCGCCCGGATCAGCCGGTACAGCTATCGCACCAAGGTTCAGCGCTTGCCCATCGAACCGATCTCACAGGCGAGCGCGAACCAGCGCGCCGGCCGATCGGGACGCGTCGCCGACGGCGTCTGCATCCGGATGTACTCCGAGGCCGATTTCGCGTCCCGGCCCGAGTTCACCGAGCCGGAGATCCTGCGCACCAACCTCGCGAGCGTCATCCTTCAGATGAGCGCGCTCGGGCTCGGCGACGTCGAGGCCTTCCCGTTCGTCGACCCGCCGGACCGTCGCAGCGTCCGGGACGGCGTCGACCTCCTGCACGAGCTCGGCGCCCTCGACCTTGCCCAGTCGGACCCGAGCCGGCGCCTCACCTCGCTCGGACGTCGGCTCGCCCAATTGCCCATCGACCCACGCCTCGGCCGGATGGTGCTGGAGGCGGACAGGCTGGGCTGCGTCCGCGAGGTCATGGTCATCGCCGCAGCGCTGTCGATCCAGGATCCGCGCGAGCGGCCCGTCGAGCACCAGCAGGCCGCCGATGCCCTGCACGCACGATTTGCGGACCCCACGTCGGACTTTCTCGGGTGGCTGCAGCTGTGGACCTACATCCACGACAATGCCCGCGAATTGTCGTCGTCCGCGTTCCGTCGGATGTGCAAGCGGGAATTCCTCAACTACCTGCGCATCCGGGAATGGCAGGACCTCGTCGTCCAGCTGCGCCAGCTCGCGCGCAGCGCCGACGTCACGCTCAACGCCGATCCGGTCGACGATCCGGTGCGCATTCACACCGCCGTGCTCGCCGGCCTGCTGTCGCACATCGGCGTCAAGGACGGCGCACTGAACGAGAGAAAGCCGAGCGACCGGCGGGACAGGAACGACTACCTCGGTGCACGCGGCGCGAAGTTCGCCATCTTCCCCGGATCCGCGCTCTTCGCCAAGCCGCCGACGTGGGTGATGGCCGGCGAGCTCGTCGAGACCTCCCGGCTCTACGCCCGCGAGTGCGCGCGGATCGAGCCGGAATGGGTCGAGCCCCTTGCCCAGCATCTCGTGAGGCGTTCGTACAGCGAGCCCCACTGGGAGGCTCGGCGCGGCTCGGTCGTGGCCACCGAGAGAGTGACGCTCTACGGCGTGCCGATCATCCCGGCGCGCACCGTCCAGTACGGGAGGATCGACCCCGACCTCTCTCGTGAGCTGTTCATCCGGCACGCGCTCGTCGAGGGCGACTGGCGCACGCACCACCGGTTCTTCGCCCGGAACCGCGAGCTGCTCGAGGACGTCGAGGACCTGGAGAACCGTGCCCGGCGACGGGACATCCTCGTCGACGACGAGACCCTCGTCGCGTTCTACGATTCGCGGATCCCCGCGTCCGTCGTGTCCGCGGCGCATTTCGACGCCTGGTGGAAGAGGGCTCGCCGCGAGGATCCGGAGCTCCTCACGTTCACGCCCGACGTCGTGCTCGCCGAGTCCCGCACCCGCGTCGACCCGGCCGACTACCCGGACACGTGGCGGCAAGGCGACCTCCAGCTGAGACTCCGCTATGCCTTCGAACCCGGGGCGCCGACCGACGGCGTCACGGTCGAGATCCCGATCGCCGTGCTCAACCAGGTGGACGCCGACGACTTCGCCTGGCAGGTCCCGGGCCTGCGACTCGAGCTCGTCACCGAGCTCATCCGCACCTTGCCCAAGCAGGTGCGACGGCTGCTCGTCCCCGCACCGGACCATGCCCGCGATGCCCTGGCCCACCTGCGCGCCCGCGAGGAGCCGCTGCTCGATGCGCTCGACCGCGAACTCGGCCGGCAGGCCGGGGCACCGATCCCGCGCGATGCCTGGCAGCTCGACCGGCTTCCGGGATACCTGCGGATCACGTTCCGCGTGCTCGACGGCAAGGGCCAGATGTTGGCCGAAGACAAGGACCTCGACGCGCTGCGCCGGCGGCTCCGACCGCGCCAGCGTCAGACCCTTGCCCAGGCCGCGTCCGAGCTGGAGCGCGGGGGGCTGCGGACGTGGCCCGCCCACCTGCCCGACGGCGTCCTGCCCCGGACGTTCACGCGTCGGCTCGGCGAACAGACCGTCACCGGCTTTCCTGCGCTCGTCGACGAGGGCGCTCCCGACCGACCGGACGTCGCCGTCCGCGTGCTGCCGACGGAGGCCGACCAAGAGCGCGCGATGGCCCTGGGCACCCGCCGGCTCCTGGTGCTCAACGTCGGCTCGCCCGCACGGGCCGTCCTCGGTCGGCTCGACAACCAGGCCAAGCTGGCGCTGGCGTCGGCGCCGCACCCGTCGCCGTCCGCGCTCTTCGACGACGTGATGGCCGCCGCGGTCGACGCCATCGTCGAGGACGCGGGCGGACCGGTCTGGACGGCGACCGGCTTCGACCAGTTGCTCGCCACGGTGCGCGAACGGATCGAGGCCGAGGTCACCCGCATCCTGACCCTGGTCGCCCGGGTCCTGACGGCTGCAGGGGATGTCGACCGGCGGCTGCGCGGCACGACGAGCCTGGTGCTTCTCCCGGCGCTGACCGACGTCCGTACGCAGGTCTCGCATCTGGTGTTCCCGGGGTTCGCGGCTGCGATCGGTGCGGCACGGCTGCCGGACGTCGTCCGCTATCTGCGGGCCGCCGTCGTCCGGCTCGACGCGCTGCCCGAGCACCCGGAGCGCGACCGCCAGCTGATGTGGCGCATCGATTTCGTGCAGCAGTCGTACGACGCGGCCCTGGCGGCGCTGCCGCCCGGAAGGGCGCCGAGCCCCGACCTTGCCCAGGTGCGCTGGATGATCGAGGAGCTACGTGTGAGCTTCTTCGCCCAGCAGCTGGGCACGGCGTACCCCGTGTCGGAGAAGCGCATCCAGCGCGTACTCGCCGAACATCCGACCTGACCCGGCTGCTGCACTCATCACAGCGCTCACGTCGAGAACACGATGATCATGGCGCCGGGGACTCGAGGCGATCGCGGCGGTCGCGAGCCCGCTGCGCCGCACGTCCGGCAAGATCGGCGACGCGGCCGGCGGCGTCCCGCTCGCGCCTCAACGTCCGCTCCTCGCGGGTCGCCGTGGCGACGTCCTGCTCGGCTCGCGAGAGCTGGCCCTGTAGGTCGTCGACGCGCTCGC